>Ga0315275_10001742_pt1 | contig 19343 bp, 18 predicted proteins | sample YL17G03_0_MG_FD_205557 | JGI IMG/M metagenome (GOLD analysis project Ga0315275, IMG submission 205557) | Sediment microbial communities from Yellowstone Lake, YNP, Wyoming, USA - YL17G03_0 | ecosystem: Environmental > Aquatic > Freshwater > Lake > Sediment | place: USA: Wyoming | collected...
CCTATGAACCATCACAACATGACCCATTCACGCACCATTGTAACCAGAAACCTTCATAACGCCCCGAATCGACAACCAACACGCCCATGGACACCGCCACCGAACTCCAACAAATACGCCAAGAACTCGACGAACTACGCCACCCATACAAGAAGCTAGCGGAACGCCTAATCCCCGAAGACGAAGCCACCCCCGAGGAGGAGAAGGCACTACAAGCCACCCCCAAGACCTACCTCACCGAAGAACAGGCCCTAAACCTCCTAGACACCAAGCCGAGGAGGCGGACAAAACGTACACGGTCCGCCTGAACAGCAGGGCCGAGAAGAGCCCACGCACCATCCACCAACCACAGAAACACGACACCACACCCACCACACGCGCCACCCCAAGAAGAAAAACACACAAACCCACAGACCAACCCCCACCAACCGCCACCATCCACCACCACCAAAACACCCAGAAAAAGACCCCAAAACCGAAAACAAGCCAAAAAAGGCAGAATCACGATGACGACGACGGCGCACCCCCGGGGGTGTGCACGCACGCGGAGACAAGAAGAACCCACCGCAGCGTAAACTGATAAGCACCCACACCAACACACACACATGCAACCCCCCACAATACGCGACATAATCGCCGCCAGAAAACGCATACACCCCCACCTCCAACCAACACCCCTACACACCTACCCCCTACTAAACGACCTACTCGGCACCGAAGCCCACATCAAACACGAAAACCACAACCCAACAGGAGCATTCAAGATACGAGGCGGCCTAAACCTCATCGCCCAACTCACCCCAGACGAACGAACAAGAGGCGTCATCACCGCAAGCACAGGCAACCACGGCCAATCCATAGCCCTAGCAGCCAAGATCCACAACGTCAAAGCCACCATCTGCGTCCCCAAGGATGCAAACCCCATCAAAGTAGCCTCAATCCGCAGCTACGGCGCCACCATCCTCCAAGACGGAGCCGACTACGACGAGGCCCGCCTAAACGCCGAAACCACCGCCAAGAAACACGGCCTCCGCTACATACACAGCGCCAACGAACCCCACCTCATCGCAGGAGTCGGAACCCTCGCCCTAGAGATGATCGAAGACCAACCCTACCTAGACGCCGTCATCGCCCCCGTCGGAGCCGGCACATGCGCCTGCGGCACCGCCATCGCCTACAAGGCCATAAGCCCCAGCACACGCATCATCGCCGTCCAGACCCAGGCCCTACCAGCCGTCTACAACAGCTGGCACAGCGGCAAACTAGAATCCACACCCCCCGCCAAGACCATAGCAGACGGCCTAGGCACCCGCCAAGCCTTCGAACTACCAGTACAGATCCTCCGACAACTCGCAGACGACTTCACCCTCGTCACCGAGCCCGAGATCAAGGCCGCCATCAGGCACTACGCCGAGAACGCCCACACCATCGCCGAAGGCGCAGGAGCAGCACCCCTAGCCGCCGCCATCAAGCTACGCCACCAACTCAAAGGCAAGAAGATCGGCCTAATCCTCACAGGCGCCAACATCACCGGCGACGCCCTACGCGACGCCCTCAACACACCCTAACCCCTACCCCCGGGCGAGCGAATATAAGCCCACACACACAACAACACCCATGCCAACCGACGAGGAGACCCTCAGGAACATCATCAACCAAGCAACAGAAGAGCTCCAAGACCGCGAAAACGCCAGAGATGAGGCCCTCGGCAGAGCCCGTAAGGCCCGTCAACTAAGCAAACAGGCAATCCTCTATGACCACAACAAGCAACCCGAGAGGGCACACACCAACCTAGTCGAGGCCCGGAAGCTCCTAAACGAGTCAAAGCCCTACATAGAAGACCACCCCGAGCTCGACCAATACGAGGAGGTCGAGGCCGCCCACGAGGAACACGCCGAGGCAACGATCCTCCACAGCCTCCTCACCACAGACACCTACCCCACACCTGAACAAGCCACAGCAACACCCATACAATACCTTCTCGGCCTAGGCGATGTCCCAGGCGAACTCCGCCGCGAAGCCCTCGACGCCCTCAGAACCGGCGACCTGCAAAAAGCGGAGCACCACCTCAACCGGATGGAGCAGATCTACCTCCACCTAGTCGCCATGGAGGACGCAAGCCTCCTCAAGGGACTAAGACGCAAACTCGACATAACGAGAGGCGTAATAGAAGCCACCCGAAGCGAGGTAACCGCCGAGACTGGACGCAGGCGCCTAAGCGACCAACTCAAGCAACTAACAGAAAGACCTTAAATGGACAAGAAAAGCCCCTCAATCCTTATTAACACCCCAAACCCAACCTCATGCAGCTAGACGGGAAGAATGAGACTATTGTGTCAGATAGTCCAAGTTTAAAGAACGAGACCCACCACCTAGCGGAGCATAGATTCTGGAGGAACAAACCGTGACCAAAAACCACCTAGAGTTTTACGATACCATGACACGCTCGAAGCGCCCCTTCGAGCCGCTAGAACCAGGAAAGGTCAAGATGTACGTATGCGGGCCCACAGCGTACGGCGACCCCCACATAGGCAACTTCAGAAGCTTCGTCTCCACCGACCTCCTCCGCCGCTGGCTAGAGTACCGCGGCTACGACGTCACCATGGTGATGAACGTCACAGACATCGACGATAAGACCATACGCGACTCCGCCAAGGCAGGCGAACCCATCAAGGAGTTCACCCAACGCTACACCCGCAGCTTCCTACGCGGCCTCGACGCCCTCAACATCCGCAGAGCCACAGCCAACCCACGCGCCACCGAATACATCCCCCAGATGATCACCTTCATCCAAGCCCTCCTCGACAAGGGCGCAGCCTATGTCGCAGATGACGGCGTCTACTACGACATAGACAAGTACCCAGACTACAACCGCCTCAGCGGCATGGACCTCAACCAGACCCAAACCACTGAACGCATGGCCAAGGACGAGTACGACAAGGAGACCGCCCAGGACTTCGCCCTCTGGAAGAGAAGTACCCCAGAAGAACTCAAGCGCAGCGAATCCGAGCCGGGACTATCTTGGCCCAGCCCCTGGGGCAACGGGCGCCCCGGCTGGCACATAGAGTGCAGCGTCATGACACGCGACCTCCTCGGCGACACCCTCGACATCCACGCGGGAGGAGAGGATCTCGTCTTCCCCCACCATTCGAACGAGATCGCCCAAAGCGAGACCCTCACAAGCAAGCAGTTCGTCCGCTACTGGGTCCACATCCGCCACCTCATGGTAAACGGCAAGAAGATGAGCAAGAGCCTAGGCAACTTCATTGGCTTCGACGAGGTCCTAGCAAAGTATAGCCTGGACGCCTTCCGCTACTTCTACCTGGGCACCCACTACCGCCGCCCCCTCGACTACACCGACGACGCCATGAAGAGCGCAGAAGGCTCCGCCAAGCGCCTCGAAAACACCCTCGACCTCCTCGAAGCCGCCCTGAAGGCATCGGATATAAACCTCGACTTAGGCCCATGCGAGCGCAAGCTCCTAGGCGAGGTTGAGACACACAGCGCCGCCTTCGAAGCCGCCATGGACGACGACCTAGACAGCCACACAGCCTTGGACTCACTCCACGCCATGAGCGGCGCCATAAACGAGTACCTCACCGCCACCCCCAACAAGGGAGTCACCCTCAAAGCATACCGCACCTACCGCGCATTACTCGACGCCCTGGGCCTCTTCGAAAAAAGGGGAGGGGGGACCGACAAGCTCACAGAGGACCTCATAAAGACCCTCATCGACCTCCGAAACCAGTACAGGGAGGAGAAGAACTATAAGAACGCCGACGAGATCAGAAACAGACTCACAACCCTAGGCGTCAACCTCGCAGACAACGCCGAAGGCACCACATGGAAAATCGAAAAGTAACTGAAAGACTCAAAACCCACGCACCCTAACACACCCCCATGACCACCCACAACCCTGACGTTCTCATCATAGGGAGTGGAGCAGCAGGCTTGCGCGCCGCCATCGAGACTGAGAGCCTCGGCGCCCACACACTCGTTGTCTCCAAGTCCCCAGCTGGGATGAAGACAGCGAGCGCGGTCACGAACGGCTCCTTCAGGGCCGCCGTCGGAGGCGCCACGAAAGAGGAACCACCTGAAAGCCACCCTGGAAGCGGGGAAGGGGCTTTGCGACCCTGATCTCGTCGAGGAGGGCCCCGACAGGATAGCCGAACTGGAACGCTTCGGGATGGCCATACAGATACGTAGAGGATCAGCCACCTGTGGAGACGACCCGCAGGACCGAGGACTTGGCTTCGTCAAGCCACTCATCACCTACGCCAAGGAGAAGGGTGTAGAGTTCCTCGAAACCTGCACAGTCTCGCGGCTTCTCCAGGACCGTAACCGTGTAGTGGGCGCAGTAGGATACGCAGACGGGCTCATCACCCTATCAGCCAAGGTGACTATCCTCGCCACCGGTGGATGCGGGGCACTTTACTCCAGGACCGACCGCCCCCTCACCCTCCTGGGGGACGGCTACGCCCTTGCCCACGAGGCCGGCGCCACCCTCAGGGACATGGAGTTCACCCAGTTCACCCCAGTCGGGCTCGCAGAGGAGGGCCAACCCCTCGTGGTCATCTAAGGTGACCTCGTCGACAAGGGCATCGTCCTCAACTCGGAGGGGGAGGATATAGTAAAGAAGTACAACATAACCACCCGCCCACTCACGACCATGGCCAGAGACCAGTTCTCCGCCGCCATGATGAGGGAGGTAACCGAGGGGAGGGGCGTCGACGGCGCTGTCCTCCTTGACGCGACGAAAGTGGTCAAGGAGATCGGACTCGAATCACTCATCCCCGTCGACGCGCAGAGGAAGGCCCTCGAAAGAGCCGGAGTCGCCGAGAGACCCATCAAGATCGCCCCGGTCAGCCACTTCACCATGGGCGGGGTCACAATCACAACAGACTGCGCCACGAACCTCCCGGGCCTATACGCGGTAGGCGAGGTCACGGGCGGCCTCCATGGGGCAAACCGCATCGGTGGCAACGCCATGACCGAGATCATAGTCTTCGGCGCAAGGGCTGGAGCCTTCGCCGCCGCACAAACAAAGAAGACCACCAGACACGCCGCCCCCAAACAATCCGAGGAGGAGATCGAAGCCTACTCCAAGACCATGAAGGACGAAGGCTGGACGACCTCCCTAAACGAGCTAAGGAAGACGATGTGGGATCAGGCCGGCATAGTGAGGAGCGGCGCAGGGTTCCAGGACGCGCTCACCCGCATCAGGAAACACCAGAGAATCACCGCCACGGACCCATCCACACTCCGCGCCGTCATCGAGACCAGATTCGCGACCAAAGTCGCCGAACTCGTTGCCGGCTCCGCCCTAAGGAGAGAGGAGAGCCGCGGAACACACTACAGAACAGACTACCCGAACCAGTCAGACATCTACGCCAAACCCATAATGATCAATAAAGCGACCAAATCTTAGCCCAATCAACCGACAATTTTTTCGCCTTATCATATGCTACGCACAGAAGGAAACCGAGACCCCACACACTGCACCGTGCCATAGATCGGCGAAGGACGCCGCGTCAGCCACGTACATCTGAAAAATGGAAAAAAACGCTATCCCTAGCTACAGGGAATCTAATCCCAACCACGGACGCGGAAAACGTCAATTTATAAAAAATTACGCATCCCAATCAGCCCTTACCCATCTTCTGGAGCATCATCGCCCCAGCCTCACGGACCTTCCCCACGAGCAGGTCAAAGTCCTCCCGCCGGCTCCGATGATTCACAACACACACCCTGAGGGCAAGCCTCCCCCTCAGCCTCGTGTCTGAGATCATCGCCACGCCCATCCCCATCAGCATCATCGGCACCTTCGAATTCAACTCATTCAACGCTTCCTCAGGAAGCCCAGGCACCCTATATCTGAAGCAGACAACGTTCGACGCCACCGGGGCCAAGAGCTCCAGCTCCGGCGAAACCCTGATGAGCCCAGCCAGGTACTGAGCCTGGTCACAGTTCTGCTGGACCAGCCGCCCATACTTGTTCAAGCCATGCTCCTTCAACCCCATCCACACCTTCAGGCTACGGAAGTACCGACTAACCTGAAGACCATAATCGGTCCTAAGCTTCATCGTCGCGGCGTTCCCAAAGTAGTCGGGATGCTCAGCGAAGGTCTTGAAGTGGTCTTCCTCGCGGCGTATCAGCGTGCACGCCACGTCGAAGGGCATATACATCCACTTATGAAGGTCGAAGGCGAGTGAGTCGACCCTGTCGATTCCCTTGACCAGGGGTTTCGTATTGCCCCCTATCGTAGCCCAGGCCCCGAAGGCGCCGTCAACGTGAAACCACAGACCCTCCCTCTGGCAGATGTCCGTTAAAGCCTCCAGGTCATCAAATGAACCTGTATTCGTCGTGCCAGCGTTCCCCACGACGCAGAACGGCTGAAGCCCCGCAGCCTTATCCTTCCTAATCTCCGCCTCAAGAGCATCCACCTTGATCCTGTAATCGTCACCGACGGGTATCTTCCTGAAGCTCTCTTCACCGAGACCGAGGAGCTGCACCGCCTTATCGATACAGACGTGGGTCTCCGTCGAGCCATAGAGGACCATCCTCTTAGGCGCAGCCGCCTGACCCATCCTCCTGACGTCGAAGCCAGCCTTCGTGTTCCTCGCAACGGCTATACCAAGCAGGTTAGCCTCGGACCCCCCACCCACGAGGAGCCCACTCGCACCCCTTGGGAAACCGAATATCCCCTTGAACCACTCGAGGACCTGAGTCTCCATGAGGACCGGGGCGAAGGGGCCGCCCGGCATGTTGAAGTTGATGCCAGTAGCCAGCATCTCAGCCAGCGCCCCCTGAGCAGTCCCCGTGCCAACCACCCACCCCCAGAACCGGGGATGCGTGTTCAGCCCCATATGCGTCCCCAACACACCCCCCTTGAAGTCCCCGTAGGCCTTCTCGATCCCCTCAGGCTCCAACGGCAGCGGCTTCATGAAGGCCACTGCCATCTGCTCGTTGATCGGCATCACCGGAGGTCTCTGCCTCACCGAGGCGAGGTGATCGATCATGTCGTCCACCATCTTGTGGCCGAGCACCTTCAAATCGTCCCAGTTCTCAGGGTCCAACGTCTCCTCAACGCGTCGCTCATCTACCATGAAATCACGATAGGATCAACGCGCGGGTAATTTATTAATCAACGAGGTTAATCCCCACACCTCCCTGAGACAACTACATTAAAGCTCCGCGCACAGATCTAACCATGGAACCCCTTCAGCTATCATTCCCACGAAGATTCCTCCTCGGCACGGCAAGCGCCTCATACCAGATAGAGGGCGCGGTCACCGAAGACGGCAGAGGCCCAAGCATCTGGGACACCTTCAGCCACACCCCAGGCAAGATCGAGGACGGCACAAACGGCGACAAAGCCTGCGACCACTACCACTTCTGGGAGGAGGACGTCGAACTCATGAAGCGACTCGGCGTCAACGCCTACAGGTTCAGCATATCATGGTCGAGGATCCTCCCGAAGGGCAGGGGGAAGATAAACAACAAGGGACTCCAATTCTACAGCAACATCGTCGACGCCCTCATAGACGCGGGCATCACCCCCTTCGTCACCCTCTACCACTTCGACCTCCCCCAAGCCCTCCAAGACGACGGGGGCGGCTGGCTCAGAAGAGGCATCATAGACGACTTCGAAGCCTACGCGGACGCCGTCAGCGTCGAGCTGGGGGACCGCGTCAAACACTGGGCCACATTCAACGAGCCCTGGGAACTCGCCTGGCAGGGATACGTCACCGGCGAAGATGCGCCGGGGCTCAGACTCAGCAACGACGCCGCCCTCAAGGCCAGCCACAACGTCTTGCTCGCTCACGGCGCCGCCGTCAGGGCGCTCAGAGATAACGCACCCAACGCGGAGATCGGAATAGTCCTCCACCTAAACATGGTCGAACCCGCCAGCGATCGACCCGAGGACGTCGCCGCGGCGCACAGGTGGGAGCTATGCCAAAATAGGTGGTACATGGACGCCCTCTACAGGGAGGGCTACCCAGCGGAGATGGTGAAGCTATACGGATGCGACGCCTCCGAGGTCATCCCCGGTGACATGGAGCAGATCCAGGAGCAGATAGACTTCCTTGGCGTGAACAACTACCGGAGGAGCGTAGTCGCAGATGGCACAGACCTGCCCCCAGTCAACATGAAGAGGGTCAACCCGTCGGGAGAGTACACGGAGATGGGCTGGGAGGTTCACCCAGAAGGACTATACAAGATATTGAAATGGATACACACGAACTACCCCGTCTCGCGGGTCTACGTCACTGAGAACGGCGCATCCTTCAAAGATACCGTGTCCCCAGATGGAAAGATCCACGACGAGAGACGCGTCGCCTACCTCAGAGAGCACATCAATCAAGCCCACAGGGCGCTGAGGGAGGGCGTACCCCTCAAGGGCTACTTCGCCTGGAGCACCATGGACAACTTTGAATGGGCCTACGGCTACAGCAGACGCTTCGGCGTCATCTACGTCGACTTCAAGACCCAGAAGAGGACGATAAAGGACAGCGGCTGCTTCCTATCCGACGTGGCGAAGACAATAAAAAGTTAGTCAACGAGTAAGACCCGCCCCCGATCCAAGGTTTTTAATCGCTGAGACCCCGATTCGGTTCGGGGCACAAAATGGGCACATGGAGTGGGGAGAAGGAGACCGCTGAGAAGTGGTTCGACGACAACGCAGCCGAGATGGCTGAGATGAGCAACAAGATCTTCGCCTACGCCGAGCCAGGGCTACGCGAATACAAGTCATCAAAACTACTCATAGACTACCTGAGGAGGAACGGCTTCGAAGTCGAGGCAGGCGTCTCCGATATGCCGACTGCCTTCAACTCCGAGTGGGGGGAAAAGGGCCCTACCATAGGCTTCTTCGCGGAATACGACGCCACTCCTGGCCACAGCCAGAAAGCCGTCCCATGGGACGATCCAGCCGTACCATACGGCGCCGGATTCACAGACGCCCACAACATGCTTGGAGTCGCCTCTTGCTTCGCCGCCGTCGCCCTCAAGGAGACAGTTGAGAAACATGGAATACATTCGAAGATCAAGCTCCTCGGTACACCCGCTGAGAAACTCTGCGTGGGAAAACCCTTCATGGCCCGTGACGGCCTCTTTGAGGGGATGGACGCCCTGCTCGCCTGGCACCCAGGCGGGCCCACGAGCGTCCTCGGAGACGTCTGGCCCCTCACATACATGAGCATGGTCTTCGAGTTCAAGGTCGAGTCCGCCGCTGGCGGCCAGAGCGGGGACGTTAGCTATCCAGGTGCCCTAGACGCAGCCGTTCTCATGTACAACAATGTCAACACGATGAAGGAACACATGCCCGCCCTCATGCGGCGCGGCGGGAGCATCAACGAGTTCGTCATGACCGGCGGCCAGTGCACCGTGAGCACGCCCGAGTTCAGCCAACTCGTCTACGCCTGGAGGACGGACAATCTACCCGACCAGGACGCCATAAGGAAGGTCATCGAGCGCTGCGCACAGGCCGCCGCCCTCGCCGCCGACTGCAATATCGAGCCCCGCCTCATAACCGCGGTCAGGACAGGCCTACCCAACACGACGATGACGAACCTCGTCCTAGCCAACCTCAAGACACACGGCCCCAACAGATACACAGAGGAGGACAAAGCCTTCGCAAGAGAAATACAGAGGAACCTCAGCCAGAAGGAGACCGAGCAGCCCTACGACGTGACCATAGTGGAACCGGAGAAGGCCTACGGAGCATTCCACCCCGCCGACGACGTGAACGAGTTCACGTGGCACGCCCCGACTGCGCGCCTTTACGTCAGTAAGGCGATGGTGAGGGGATTCAGGTATCCCCGCTGGGTCGAATCCGCGCTTTGCGGTATGGGCGCGACGCACCGGATGGGAGAGACCGCCGCTAAAGTCCTCGCCGCGAGCGCCATCGATCTAGTCACGAAGCCGGAAACCCTCAAGACCGCTAGGACCGAGTTTGATAAAAAGCGGGCCGTGCACTGGGAGAAGCCCCTCATACCCACTGGTCTCAAGCCTCCGGTAAGTCAACGATGGCCGGAGTGGGTAGATCGCCCTGGTTCTGAGTGGTGGATCCCACCCCCCAGCTAGTCGTCTGGCAATGATTTTATCGCCTTTGGCGTCTCATTCGATCAGTGATCCGTTGTGAACCCCTTCAATGATTATGGTAAGCGCGTCGAGGAGCAGATTCGCCCCGCCAGCTACCCGCTGGCGATCAAGATGTTAAGAAATCTGGATGAGGTCCCAAAGGACGCGGAGAGGCCCAAGCGCGATTATGGCGCATGCATGTCGACGTGCCAATGCTTCTCACTGTCGAGGAAGTTTGGGAAGACCGTGGCGCAGCTTTTTGAGGATATGTGGTGCCCCGAACCAGTCATCGGTCTCGGCTTGGCCGAGCCTCCAAGCTACTTCTTCGAAGGGAAGACCAGATACCCGGACGGTGTATCATCCCTAGAGGCGGGAGCGAACTGGGCTCAGGAGTTCCCCCGATTCAAGACGGGGGAATACGTGGGAATCGTATCCGCCCCCCTTAGGACAGCGAGTTTCGAACCCGACGTGGTCGTGATATACTGCAACTCTGCTCAATTATTGAAGCTGCTACTAGGAATCGCGTACAGGGACGGAAGGGACATCACTACCGTCCTCGGTGGCCACTCGGCCTGCGTCTACTCCATCGTGCCGAGCCTCCTAAAGGGGGAGTGCCAAGTATCTGTGCCGTGCCGTGGTGACAGGGGATATGCAGGGGCTCAAGATGACGAGATGATCTTCACCGCACCCAAGAATAGAATTGAAGAACTCGCCCACGGCCTCGAGCAGCGGGGGACAAGCAACCTCCCGACGAGGTTCACTATGGCGCCTGAGTACAAGCTCTCTACAGGCTACGCGGAGGTCGCCCGCCAGATGGGGCAAAAGAGGGCCGACGACTCTGAGATCAAGGGATACAATGAGAAGGAGCGCCTTCTCTCCTTACAGTACAGGTAGCTGAGGACGCCCATCGACCCCCATGGTTTAAGTTAGGGCGCAGCCACACCTGCAGGAGTGGCTCAGATGCAGGTCGCCGACGGCGTCCACCAGTTCAAAGTTCCCATGAGGCACAACCCCCTCGGCTACACATACTCATACTTCCTCAAGGAGTCGAAAACCCTCATCGACGCTGGGATACCCTCTGGGGACGCCTTCAGCGCGCTTGAGAAGCAGCTCAGCGAGCAGGGAACCCGCGTGAAGGATCTCGAGAGGGTCATAATCACCCACATGCACAACGACCACGTCGGCCTTATAGACTACCTGAGGGAGCGCGTGGACGTCAAGACACTTGCCCACAGAGTCGCCGATGAGCGCCAACAGGAACAGATCAGGATCTACAAGGAGATGTACAGGAACACATCCGAGGAGTTCCAGCTAATGGGGGGCGGCTCCTTCCAGCAGTTCCTGAGCCGCTTCGAGCACGCCTTCAGGGAGGACCCTGAGCCACTGAGGCTCGACAAGCTCCTCGAAGACGGTGATATCCTCGACTTGCCCGGCGCGAAGCTAAGGGTGATCTGGACCCCCGGCCACGCCGCCGAACACATATGCCTGCACGACGCGGAGAGACGCATACTCTTCAGCGGCGACCACGTCCTACCCAAGATCACGAGTCACGTAAGCCTCCACACCTGGGAGAAACGAGACCCCCTAAGCGACTACCTGAAGAGCCTAGACAAGGTCAAGGACCTCCCCGTTGACCTCATCCTACCCGGCCACGAGACGAACTTCACCGACCTTCCCGACCGCGTCGCGCAGTTGAAGCAACACCATGAGGCGCGCCTAGACGAGGTGAGGGCAGCCCTTCGGGGTGGAAAGGATACGGTCTTTGACGTCGCCGGGGCGATCCACTGGGACAGCCGACCATGGCTGCTTATGGATTTCTGGACCAAGAGGATGGCCGCCGCGGAGACCTACGCCCACCTAGTCTACCTGCGGAACAAGGGAGAGATAAGAGAAGGTTTGGTTAACGGCGTCCTACGGTACAGCCTGGCTTAACGCCAGACCTTGACGCCCTTCTCGACGAGGTACTGAGCCGCAAGATCAGCGATGTCCGGTGCCTTGAAGGGTATCCGCATCTCCTTGATCTGCTCGATGAGGTCCCTGTAGGTGATCTCCTCGCGCCCCTTCTTGACGTACTGGTCGAGGATGGTCTGGGCGACCTCCTCTGCGACCCGGTACTTGGGGCTCAGGGTCCTGTAGTGGTGCTTGAGCGCGGCCGCGATCTCGTCGCCGCTGGCGCTGCTGAGGGCCCAGATGGTCGGGCGGGGTCCACCCTTGCTCGACTGGACCTTGGAGACCTTGAGGGCGGGGCTGATTAGGCCGACTGCCCTGAGCCTCTTCAGTGTCCTGTAGACGGTTGCCTCGGGTTGGTTAAGCTCCGTCTGGAGCACCCAAGCGGTTCCTGCGCCGTGCAGGCAGAAGTAGAGGAAGGTCTCCGCGACCGCGGGTGAACTGAATATATTCTCGCTGAAGTTGAGGAGCTCCTGGATGTTCTTCAACGTCGTGGCGAGGTCGTTCTTCTCGTTGAGTAGGAGGAGCTGGCGGAAGATCTGTGTGTATTTTACGAAGTTGCTCTCCTCGGGCTTGACCCTGCCGACCGATCGACTTTTATCACCGTTTAACGCATCTCTCAGGGGCACCACTCGAGCCATAGTGTCGTCTCCATAACCAGCCTTTCGTCGGCGAAAGGAAAACAGCCGCGATAAGCTTATAAGATTACTTGTTAACAAGTAAACATGTAAACAAGTAATCAGGTCGCACCGTAAACATGACGCGCAAGACAGTCGCCATCAGGGGCCTCGACACGGGGCTTTACAACGAGGTGTTCTCTATGGCGAAGAAGGATGGTAAGCGCGTCAGCGACCTGGTGAACTCTGCACTTAAGGCGTACATCGACGGGGACCTGATGTCTGAGAAGTCCGATGAGTCAGTGGTGGGTCAGGGGCAGTCCTCCGGGAGTTTTGTGCTCACGGTGGAGGATGAGGGTGAGGTCACGCTGTCGAAGAACGATGTCCTCGATATAAGCAGGGACATGGGGCCCTTCAGGATCGAGAGCAGCGGGACGCTCGTCTTCGAGAAGGACGTGGATACCGAGGCTCTCCGCGGCATCGAGAAGATTGTGATCCTCTCGGGGGAGGTCAAGGTGCCGAAGAAGGTCTACCCGCAGTTTCTTATAAAGTGCCAGATAAAGGGTAAGCTCGACAAGTATTGAGCCCCATGTGTATCGTTGGCGTCGAGGACGGCAGCTTCGAGGCGTTCAAGCCAGGTCAGAGCACGCTTCTCTGCGCCGTCGGGGTGGGGGGGGATCGCGTCGAGTGGGTCAGGTTGGGGAGGGTCAGCGTCGACGGGCGGGACTCGACCGATGTGCTTCTTGGAATGCTTAGGGACACCCGGTGCGATGTCGTGATCCTCGGCGGCGTCAGCTTCGCGGGTTTCAACGTTGTCGACCCGCATAGGATTCATGGTGGACTCGGGGTTCCGGTCATCGTCTACTCGGGGGAGGAGCCCGACAACGTCTCGACGCTGGCGGCTTTGCGAGCCCACTTCCCCGACTGGGGGGAGAGGTGGGCGCCTATCGAACGCCTCGGTGATGTTTACAGCACGGTCACGAAGGGTGGGTCCCCGCCGGTCTTCTTCGAGAAGATTGGATGCACCAGGGAGTGGGCAGAGAATGTGCTCAGGTCCTCGGCGGCGCTTACTAGGATCCCGGAGCCGGTGAGGGTGGCTGGGATAATTGCGCGTGGGTTGACTAGAATCGCTTGAAGTCCAGGTCGAGGGTCTGGTGGGTCTGCAGGTCGAGTATCGTGGCTACGCCGGTTGTGGGCTCTATCTGCATGCGTTTCTGGAATGGGGTCTGGTCCTGCCATGAGCCCGCGGATACGAGGGTGACTCCCTTGTAGCGCTTTGTTTCGTTGATGTGGATGTGTCCCATGAGCATGGCGTCTGGTATGTTGCTTATGACGAGCCTGTCGGTGCGTTCTGGGGCTATGGGTGTGCTCTGCCCGTATCGGGGGGCGAGGTGGCGGCAGCGGAAGAGGAGCTCCATCGCCTTTATTGGGTGGTGGAACTCGTAGCCGGGCGTGCTGCTTAGTATGTCGTCCATCCCCTTGCCGTGCTCCACGAGGAGCTCGACGCTGTTGAGGCTGAGCCTGCAGGGGCTTGGGAGCATCCTGACGCGTGGGTCCTCGTGTAGTTCCTTGGCGTACTCCTTGGGTATGGGGGGCTGGGGCATGCTGTGCCTCGTGGCGTCGTGGTTGCCGGGGGTGACGACGATCTCGACGTAGTCGGGTAACCGCTTGAGTAGCTCCGCCGCGGCGCGGTACTGCTCACGGATATCCGATATGGTGAGTTCGCCTAGTTGCTCGGGGTAGATGCCTACACCGTCGACGAGGTCGCCGGCGATCACGACGTACTTGACGCGGGCTGCGGCGTCCCTGCTCTGGGGCGGGCCGAGTTCGAGGTTCATCCAGTCGATGAACCTGTCGAAGAGGTCGCCCCGGAAGTACTTGGAGCCGATGTGGACGTCTGCGAGGAGGGCGGCGTATAGGGGCTCGGGGCTTCGGCGGGGGGTATTGGCGGGGACATCTGGCCAGATCCAGTCATTGGCGATGAGTAGGTCGTCTGTGTACTTGACGGCGTCGACGGCGATGACCTGGTCCTCCTGCAGCTCGAGCCCGTGGCGCATGACCTCCTCGTCGCTCGCCATGACGCTGATGCTGGATCGGCGGTCCTCGAGTTCGATGAAGAGCTTGGAGCCGCGTGTACGTTTCTCGGCGACGATGCCTATGGTCTTGAGTTTGGTTTTGACGGGGAGTTTTAGTGCCTGTTTGATGGGTATGGCGTCTTTTACGTCTACGCGGCGTTTGAGTATGGCTTCGAGGCGGTCGAATCGGCTCTGGAAGTATTGGAGGAATCCCTCGACGTCGCTCGCGGGTTGTGCGGGTTCTTCTTCGAGGACCTTGAGGGGTGCGCCTTTGTCCCGGGCGGGTATGGGGCGGTTCTTCTGGGGGATGGGTTCGGGTCGGGGGGTCTCCACGAGGGTGAGCAGGTAGTCCTTGTTGAGGACGAGTAGTGGTTGGGGGGCGGAGTCGGCCCTTATGATCGCTTTCTGTGCGATTGTGTCTGATGTTTCAGCGGGTAGCTCGTTGAGGTAGGCGTAGGCGTCTGGGCTTAGTTGGTAGCCTGCCTCGACTATGCGTTGTAGGAACTGGGGCGCCCGCTGGCTCAAAACTGGGTCTCACGCTCTGGTTTACTTTGCCTTGGAGAGGTAGTCTTCGCGTGGCGGTGCGAATGTCTCTATGAGGATGGTCTCGCTCTTGCTTGTGCATTTCCAGTCGTGGCTCTCACCGCTGGGGATGTACCAGCTGGCGCCGGGGATGGTCTTGAACGTTTTTCCGCCTGATGTGAGGACGCCCTCGCCTTTGACGCAGGTGCCTATCTGCTCGTGGGGATGCTTGTGGTCGGGGACGACCGCCCCGGGTCGGGCGATGATGTAGGTGAGCATGACCTTCTCGCCGCTGCCGATGATCCTTATCTCTACGCCCTCTGCGGGGCTCATTCTGGGGGCCTTTTCTACGCTGTTGGTCTTCATTCCGTTACTCTGGGGGTTGAGGGCGTATAAAGACTGCTTGGCTTATGGGGTGCTACACATGATAACGAAAAAATATTTTTTTCCGACTCTGCGGGGAATACGTGCCCATTTTGCTGAGATCCGAGTGGAATTGGCGTTGTTTTTAGGCTTATTTTCGCTGGGGGAGTCGTTTTATAGTTGGTTGAGGGTTCCCCTTCTTTCCTATAGGGTTGGTTTTTGCTCCGGCTGCTGCTGGATTAGGTCGCGTATTTCTTTGCGGACGTTGTACCGGTAGGGCATGGCGTTTGTGTTGCGGTCGACGAAGCCGGTCTCGTATAGCTTCTTCAGCGTGCGAGCCGTGTGTTCGCGGGTTGTGCCTAGGTGTTCCTTGATCTCTGGGACCGTTCCCTCTCCCAGCTCCGCGATCTTCTTGAGGGCGTTTAGCTCCGTCTCGGTCAGTTGCGCGAGGACATTGCCCTGCTGGACGGGGATGGGGGCCTCGATGTCCCGGCGGGTGACGAGGCGCTGCTTTGGCGCCGTGGCGAGTTTCTGGACCTCCTTCCTCATCGACTCGACGGCTGACTCGGTCGACTCGACGCGGCTCTGCAGGGTCTTCACGGCCTCGATCCCCTTTAGGGTGGCCTCCTTCGCCTCGCCGCTGTTCTTCAGGGCCTCGGAGGCGACTATCTTCGCAGTCGTGGCTTCGTTCTCGGTCTTCGCCACGTCCTGCTGTAGGTGGTTGACTTGGCGTGTGAAGCCGAAGGTGATGTTTCGGACGGACTCCTTGGAGCCCTCGTATTCGGCCGTGGCCTCCTTTATCTTGCGGTAGAAGATGATGGATGCGGCTACGGTCACTAGAAGTAGGGCGGCTGCTGTGAATGCTAGTTCCAAGGTATCGCCGTCTCTCTTTCCTGTGTAAATGTCACTGGTCTAGCTTTTTTATCCTTTGGTTGCTCTCAGCCGGTGAGGGCGATAAAACTCATTATTTAATAGTCTTAGAACCTCATAGCTGTGAATCGGCTTGGGTTCCCCGGACTTCATTGAGGCCGAGGTCCACGTGACCGGCAGGGTGCAGGGCGTCGGCTTCCGCCCCTTCATCTACCGCCTAGCCGTCCGCAACGGGCTCAGGGGATACGTCATCAACCTCGGGGACGCCGGCGTAGAGGTAGTTGTCGAGGGCTCAAGTAAGAGCATAGAGGCATTCATCAACTCGATCCAAGCAGAGGCGCCCTCCGTCTCCGAGGTGAGCGGGGTACACGCGTCATATAAGCCGTACCGTGGCAGGTTCAAGGAGTTCATCATAGACAAGAGCAGGAACGGGAGACGAACGGCCTCGGGCATCTTCCCGCCGGACATCGGTATATGCCCCGACTGCCTCATGGACATGGAGGACCCGAGGGGACGCTGGTTCGAGTACCCCTTCACGGCCTGCGCCTGGTGTGGTCCGAGGTTCACCGGGGTCAAGACCCTCCCCTATGACAGGGAGAGGACACACATGGACGCATTCCCCATATGTGACGCCTGCCATGCCGACTACTGGAACCCCCTCGACAGGCGCTTCGACGCGCAGGGCATCACCTGTAGCCGCTGTGGCCCCGAGATGAGCCTACACGATGCCTCCGGGAACATCGTAATTACCCGTGACGTGTTCGCAGAGGCCGCAAAGCTCCTGAAGGAGGGGAATATCGTCGCCATCAAAGGCATCGGGGGATTTCATCTAGCGGCCTTGGCCACCGAAGACGCCCCCATTATCAAGCTCCGGGCGCGTAAAAGCAGACCCTACCAGCCATTTGCCTTGATGGCCCCGGACATCGCCGCCGTAAGGACCTTCGCGTCGCCCGACATCTACGAGTCCCGCGCCCTCGCCTCGTGGCAGAAGCCGATAATACTCATCAAGAAGAACGGGAAAGTCATCTCCGAACTGGTCGCCCCCGGCCTGAGCAGGGTCGGGGTGATGCTGCCATACACGGGTATCCAGGTGATGCTCTTCAAGAGGCTCGGTGACCCTGCCCTGATCATGACGAGCGGGAACAGATCGGGGCTCCCGATGGCCATAACCAACGATGCAGCCCTGGGGGAGTTACATGGTACAGCCGATTACTTCCTCCTGCATGACAGGGAGATCGTGAACAGGTGCGACGATTCCCTTCTCAGGATGAACGATGGTAAGGTTTCTTTCATACGTAGATCCCGCGGTTATGTGCCTGATCCCGTCGACATACCGATAAAGAAGGGCATCTCCTTCGCCGTAGGGACTGAGCAGAGCAACATAGCGTCGGTCACTCTCGATGGTCGATGCTACCAGACACAGTATCTCGGTGACATAACCAACCTTGAATCCTACGAGTATGAAAAAAACGCCATCTACGCCATGCGTGACCTCTTAAAAATCACACGTAACCCCGACGTGATAGCCTGTGACCAGCACTCAGGTTACATGACATCACAGTTAGCCGAGGTGATATCACAGGAAACGGGTGCCCACGTCACAAAGTCACAACATCATCACGCTCACATAGTATCGGTATGCGCCGAAAACGGAGTAAAACCCGATGAAAATATCGTAGGGATAGCCCTTGACGGCGCTGGGTACGGGTCCGACGGTATGATATGGGGTGGAGAAGTGCTAATTTCCACATATTTTGATTATAAAAGGGTGGGACACCTCCAATATTTACCGATGCCGGGTGGAGATCTATGTGCGTACAGCCCATACAGGATGCTGATCTCCGCCCTAACACTCACCATGAGCGACGATGAGATATGTGATATCACAACGAATCACATAGAAGAAGCGTTACCTTACGGTAAAAATGAGTTCGAAGTCATATTAAAGCAAGCTAGATCAAAAGGCGCCCTAAAAACGTCGAGTTCAGGGCGTTTACTAGACTCCGTTGCTTCCTTGATAGGTTTAACTTATCTAAGAACCTATGAGGGCGAGCCCACGATGAGACTAGAATCATTAGCAGAACTAGGAGATCACAATAAAATCAAACTAGAACCCGAAATCGTACAAAATAATGGAAAATATCAATTAAAAACAGATAATATGCTAAATTATCTAACTAATAACCAAAACAAATTTAAAAAAGAGGATATAGCCGCATTCATCCAGAAATATTTAGCGGTTGGAATTTCCAATATCGCTTTGGACATCGCGAAAGAGGAACAAATCAATAAGGTAGCACTATCAGGCGGAGTTATTGTAAATCGATACATATCAGGAACAATCACTAATACGCTGGAAAAACATGATTTGAAAGTGTTTACGAACCATAAAACAGCGTTAGGTGATGGAGGTTCTTCACTAGGCCAATCCTGCATAGGACTCGAGTCTGTGATTTAGTGTGATATCACACCGCCTTTAGTTTAGTTGGTCGTGATAGGTCTTCAATTCCCAGTGTCAATTCTTCCTCGATCCTTCGGAGAAGGGCCTTCGACTTTTTTGGCCCCGAGTTCTCTATCAGGGTAATGTATTCTCTCAATTTTTCGGCCAAATTTTGGTACTCCTCAAAGGGCTTAGTATCGTACACCCCAACGTAACTAAGTAACACTATAGTGAAAATTGAAGATATCACACGACGTCTACCTTGACCTAAGGTGCGGCTAAATGAGCCCCGACTTACCGTTTTGGCTCTAAATAAAGTCTTTTCCTTAAAAGGTATTCTTTCCTCAGACATAACGTCAATTAAAAGGTCAATCATCAATGTTTCAAACTGTATCTTTGTTAAATTACTCTTTTTTAACAATAGGT
>Ga0315275_10001743_pt1 | contig 19334 bp, 6 predicted proteins | sample YL17G03_0_MG_FD_205557 | JGI IMG/M metagenome (GOLD analysis project Ga0315275, IMG submission 205557) | Sediment microbial communities from Yellowstone Lake, YNP, Wyoming, USA - YL17G03_0 | ecosystem: Environmental > Aquatic > Freshwater > Lake > Sediment | place: USA: Wyoming | collected...
CGGCGGTCTTGTTTTCGGAGCCCCGCTTTTTATCCCCGATGAGTCCGGCAAGACTTTCCACGGTTGGATGGGCGAAGAAGGCCAGAAGATCGATCTTGGCCTCGGGAAAGGATTTCCCCAGGTCGGCCGCGGCCTGAACGGCGAGCAGGGAATGGCCCCCGAGGTCGAAGAAATTTTCGTCGAGACCTATGTTTTGAATACCGAGGGCGGTCTCGAAAATACGGGCGATATTTTTTTCGTCCGCCGTGCGCGGTGCGCCGCGCGGTTTCTTGGTTTGTCTCCGCCTATCGGATGGCGGCCGGAGGGCGCGCCGGTCGATCTTTCCGTTCTCGAGGAGGGGAAGACGATCGAGAAAGACAAAAGACATTGGGATCATGTAATCCGGAAGGCGCCGGCGAAGGTGTTCGCGGATGACAGTCGCTGGATCGGTCCGGCCGTGCGGTTCAGATTCGTCCAGGACGATGTAGGCGGCGAGGCTTTTTCTTCCGGGAAATTCGCTGTCGATTCCGACCGCGGCCTGCCGGATGCCCGGACAAAGCGAAAGCGCGCTTTCCACTTCTCCCGGCTCGACGCGGAATCCGCGGATCTTGACTTGGCCGTCTCCACGGCCAAGATATTCGATATCTCCGTTCGAGAGACGCCGGCCCAGGTCCCCGGTGCGGTAGAGCCGCTCTCCCGGCCCTTCGGCAAATGGATCGGGAAAAAAACTTGCGGCGGTCAAATCCGGCCGGCCGAGGTATCCGCGGGCCAGGCACGCGCCGCCGATGAATATCTCCCCCGGTACGCCGACGGGCGCGGGTCGAAAATGGCGGTCGAGAATGTACATTCTGGCGTTAGAGATCGGACGCCCGACGGGAATCGCCTCTCCGTTTTTCGTTCCCGGCTCCACGCGGCGGACGCAGCATCCGACGGCGGCTTCGGTCGGACCGTATTCATTGAAGAGCGCAGTCGCGGGGGCAAGATCGAGCCAGCGAGCGATTTGCGGCGCGCGGAGCTCTTCTCCTCCGAGAACAAGAGTCTGCGTCGCCCGGGCGAACCACTCCTTGTCCATGATTCGTCCAAGGGCTTGGGCATGCGTCGGAGTGAATTTCATCAAGGTCAGGCCTTGTCCGGTTTTGGCCAGAAACTCCGGCGCAGGCCCCGCGGGGGAAGAAGGTGAGCAGATGATTTTCTGTCCCGCCGCAAGCGGCGCAAGAAATGTCGTCAAACTGAAATCGTATGCGGGCGATGAATGAAAGAGGACTCCCTTGCCCTCGGTCATGCGGTAGGCTTCGACGCACCAGAGGAGATAGTTCGCCAGGGCGCGGTGAGTGACCATGACGCCCTTGGGCCGGCCGGTCGAGCCCGAGGTGTACATGACATAGGCCAGGTTTTCGGGATCGACAGGAGCGGGTGGGGCTGCCGTTTCCTTCCAGGATACACGGCTCCGGAGAGAATCGAGAGAGAGGACAGGAGCGCCGGCGCTTGTCATGCGGTAGGCCGTTTCGGCGTTGACGATGATGCAGACGGCCTTGGCGTCGGCAACCATGAACGAAACCCTTTCCGGGGGGAATCCCGGGTCGAGGGGCAGATATGCGGCGCCGGCTTTGAGGATGCCCAAAACGGCCGCCGCCAAATCCGGACCTCGTTCCAGGCAAACGGCAATGGTCTTTTCCGGTCCGGCGCCCATTCCCCTCAAGATAAGGGCGATCGTTTCGGCCTCGCTATTGAGCTCTCTGTAGGTGACGACGCGGCCTTCGCTGACGATAGCTTCCCTGTCCGGAAATTTATTCGCGTTTGCGGCAAACAGCTCATGAATGCAAAGCGGGGCGGAGCGTTCTACGCGCGTGGCATTCCATAAGCGCGTGACGCAGACCCTCTCTTCTTCGCCCATCATCTGAAGCGCGGAAATTTTTTTTCCCGGATTCTCGACGGCGTCGGTCAGCAGGGCAAGAAAGTGCCCGGCCATGCGCTCGATCGTCTCCGTGAAAAAGAGATCGCGGTCGAATTCGAAGCGGCCTTGGAGAGCGCCGTCGCGATCGACGAAAAACAGGGTAAGGTCATAGCGCGTCGTTTCGCTCTCGAGGTCGAACGGGCTGATGTCCGTTCCGCCCGGAAGGCGGAAGGCGGACAGCGGCGCGTTTTGGAAGGCGAACATCGCCTGGAAGACCGGTTCGCGGCCGAGGTCGCGGCCCGGCCGGAGCTCTTCGACGATCTTTTCGAAGGGGAGGTCCTGGTGAACATATGCGCCCAGACAGGTTTCCTTGACCCTTGCCAGCAGATGGAGGAAGCTCGGATCTCCGGAGAGATCAGTCCGCAGGGGAAGAAGGTTGATGAAACAACCCAGGAGATTTTCGAGTTCCGTCCGGTCCCTTCCGGCCGCGGGAGTCCCGATCACGATGTCGCTCGATCCGGACCAGCGGTGGAGAACGGCAAGGAACGCGGCGAGGAGAGTCATGAATGTGGACGTCTCCTCTTGAGCGCCGAGGCGGCCGAGGGATTGAACGAGTTCCGCTGAAATCTCGAGCGGGCGCGATCCGCCGCGGAACTTCTGGACGGCGGGCCGGGGCCGATCCGTGGGCAGCTCCAGCGCGGGCGCGTTCTTCAGCGCGTCCTTCCAATATGCCAGATGAGGCGGGGATGTCTCGTTCGCGGCATTCCGTCTTTGCCATATGGAATAATCCGCGTACTGGATCGGAAGCTCGGGCAGGGCCGCGGCTTGAGCTTCGGCGAACAATCCGTAGAACGCGGCGAGGTCCCGGAGGAGAATGCCCAGCGACCAAGCGTCCGCGGCGATATGATGGATGACGAGAAGAGCAAGATGGTCTTCGCCGCCGAGCTTGAATAGATTCATCCGGACGAGCGGCCCGGTTGAGAGGTCGAAAGGCATCATTGCCAGCGCCGACATCCGCGCCTTGGCTTTGCTGATTTGTTCTTCCGGCGGATATGCCCGAAGGTCCTCGACAGGAAGCTTCACCGGCATGACATCCCGGACTGTCTGAACAGGTTTTGCGCCGGCGAGGCCGTAAGTCGTACGCAGGATTTCTTGACGCTTAATGACTTCGTTGAGGCTTCGTTCCAGGGCCCGCGCATCGAGAGGCCCGCGGAGGCGAACGGCCGCCGGGATGTTGAGGAACGGACTTTCTCCCATGAGACGGTCGAGAAACCAGAGCCGTTCCTGGGAAAAGGAAAGAGGAGCGGGTTCCTTGACGCCGAGGCGGGGAATGGGCGGAAGGCTTTCGCCACGGGCGGAGGTCCGGATCATATCGGCCAAGCCGGCGACCGTCGGGTTTTCGAAGAGCCGGCGGAGAGGAAGATCGACCCCGAATTTCTCCCGAGCCAGAACGGTCAACTGGAGGGCCTGGAGCGAATTTCCGCCGATGTCGAAGAAACGGATATCGGGCCGGATTTCCCCCGTTCCCAGGATGTCCATCAGAATATCGATGAGGCGGGCTTCGACGTCGTCGGGAGGTCTTAAAGTCTCTTCGGCGGTGATAACCGGCGCCGGCCGGGCCGCAAGCGCAACAGCCGGACTACGGAATTTCGATCCCATTTCGAGTTTTTCGGCGAACGCGCGGATAGGCTGATTCGGATTTTCGACGGCCAGGCGGAGGAAATGCTTGAAGTCGTCCGCCATCCGGGCGACCGTCGCCGGCCGGAAAAGGTCCGTGCGGTAATTGATCACCGCCGACAGCTCTCCGCCGATATCGATCGTCTGGATGTCCAGGTCGTTGAGCGTCGTCGCCGTCCGCGGGTTGAATTTTTCGAGGATCAGTCCGCCGAAGTCAAACCGGACCCCGGTGTCCCCGGCCGCGTACATTCCGTCTTGGAGAGCGCAGGTTTGGCCTTTTCTTTCGGGAAGAAACCGCTGCGGCGTCTGGAGGATGAACATGACCTCGGACATCGGATTGAACGCCATTTTCCGGCCGAAGCGGATTTTTTCCATAAGGCGTTCGAATGGATAATCCTGGTGCTCGATGGCCGCCACGACCGTCCGCTGGGCCCGGGCGATCGTCTCGATGAAGTCCGGTTCTCCGCCGAAGTCGACGCGGAGGATGATGGGATTGGCGAAGTTCCCGACGATGGATTCCCATTCCGCCCGGCTGCGTCCGAGGGCCAGCGACCGGATCAGGAAAAGATCCCGGCCCGCGGTGAGATGGAGCAGGGATTCCGAGGCTGCCAGGAGGACGGTGTTGAGCGTTGAACGCGTTTTGGCGGCGAGGTCGCGGAGGCGACCGGTCAAATCGCGGTCGAGCTTGAACGGAAAAGCGGCCCCGGCGAAATTCGCGCTGGGCGCGCGGGGGAAGTCGCCGCTCAGAACCAGCTGTTGAATTTCACCCTCGAACTGCGTTTGCCAGAATCGCCAGAGGTTTTCTCCTTCGGGGCCGGCGAGCTTCTCGGTCTGCCAGCGGATATAGTCGGCATATGTCAAGGCGGGCGGAGGAGGGGGCTTTTCGCCCGCGCGGACTTTCGGATAGAAGCGCCGCACTTCTTCATAGAGCAGCGTTGCCGACCAGAGGTCAACGGCAATATGATGGAACGTCGTCAAGAGAAGGTGCCGCCCCGGCTCGCGGAGATAAAGATGGACGCGCATGAGCGGCCCTTTCTCCAGGTCAAAAGGCCGGCCGCATTCCCGGTCGACGTCGGTGCGAAATTCCTCTTCGCTCCATTCCGAAGCGTCGCGAATGCGAAAAAAGACCGCTTCCTTCGGGTGGACGGCCTGAACGGGCTCATGACCGTCAAAATGGAACGTCGTCCGGAAGGTCTCGTGGCGGTCGACCAGCCATTGGAACGTCCGCTGGAGCGCCGGGATATCGAGGTCGGAGACGACCCGCCATGCTGTTTGGAGATTGTACATCGGACTCTCGGGAAACAGGCGCTGGATATACCATAAGGCCCGCTGCCCGAATGAAAGCGGAAACGTCCGGACTTCCTGAATTCGGAGAGAGTTCTTTTTTTGACCGGGCGCGTTCATCCGCTTCGGCTCAAGGCGGATTCCTCTCGTGAGCGCCGCCGGCGGAGAGTCCGGCCGTGGCCAGGGCCGTCATCAGCCTCAGGACGAGCTCGGCCGGACTCGGGCCGCGCATGATGTCCATGGTCGGGACGGCAACCTTGAGCTGACTGTCGATCCAATTGCGGAGCTCGATGGCCATGAGGGAATCGAACCCGAAATCGGTCAGCGGTCTGTCTCTATGAATTCTGGCCGGGGACGTTCCGAGGATCCTGGCCAACTGTTCCGAAAGAGCGGATTCGAGGATGCCGGCCTGGGCGGCGGCCGGAGCTTTCCTCAACTCGGCGATGAGATCGCTCCTGTGTGCAGAACCGGCCTCGTCGCCCGTTTCGGGGCGGCCGTCCGGGCCGCCGAGATGGGAAAACTTGAGCGCGGTTTTAAAACAGGGATGGACGTCCATCCAGCGCGGCCAGTCGATGTCCATGACGGTCATGTCGGTGGCCTTCAGCCGCAGCAGCCGGCCAAGAGCGTCGAATGCCTGGTCCGGAAAGAAACCGCTCAACCCCTGGCTCTCAAAGCGTCGGGCGATCTCCTGATTGCGGGCGACGACGCCGGTCTCGCGCACATATCCCCAGTTGACCGTCAGCGCGGGCAGGCCGAGCGAGCGCCGGTAATGGGCCAGACCGTCCAGGAAGGCGTTGCCCGCCGCGTAATTGCCCTGCCCTGGATTGCCGATGATCGACGCCATCGAGGAGAAAAGAATGAAGAAATCGAAGGGGAGGTGGGCCGTCCGGCGATGAAGGTTCCAGGCGCCCGTGATTTTCGGGGCCATGACTTTGGACATGCGGTCGCGGTCGAGGTCGGCGAGGATTCCGTCGTCCAGAACCATGGCCGCGTGGATAACGCCGCGCAGAGGCGGGCATTCGATCCGAATGCGTTCCAGCGCGGCGTCGACGTCGACGGCAGAAGCGACATCGCCCCGCAGGATCGTGACCCGGGCGCCGGCTTTCTCTATAGAATTGATCGCGTCGCGGGCGCCCTCCGAGGCCGGACCGCTGCGGCTCATGAGGGCGATGTGCTTCGCCCCATTTTCGACCAGCCATCGGGCCGCGCCCAGGCCGAAGCCGCTCGAACCTCCCGTGATCAAATAAGAGGAATCCGGGCGGAAGGAATAAGGAAGCGCCTTGGATTCGACCGCAAGGGCATGATCTCCGATGGTCAGAATTATCTTGCCGATATGCTTGGCCTGGGCCATCAAGCGGAACGCTTCCCCGGCGAGCGCGAGCGGGATCTCGCAGAAGGGAAGCGGGGCATAGGAACCCTGGCTCAATTTGCGGCAGATGTTCTTCATCATCCGCCGGACGAAGGCCGGGTCGTCGTGAATGAGGCTGTCCAAATCTATAGCCTGGAAGGAGAGGTTTCTCTTGAATGGCCGGAGGCCGAGCCGCGTGTTGTTGTGGATGTCGGCTTTCCCGATCTCGATGAACCGGCCGTAATCGGCCAGAGCGGAAAGCCCTTTCGGGATGGCTTCCCCCGAAAGCGAGTTGAGGACGACGTTGACCCCTTTGCCCTTCGTCATGTCCCGGATTTCAGCGGCAAAATCGAGAGAGCGGGAGTCAAGGACGCGGTCTATTCCGAGCCTGCGGAGGAGGTCGCGCCGTTCTTCCGTCCCGGCCGAGGCGTAAATTTCGGCGCCGATCTCTCTGGCGATTTGAATCGCGGCCAGGCCGACGCCTCCCGTCGCCGAATGGATCAAGACAGTTTCGCCTTTTCGAAGGCGGGCGGCGTGGACGAGGGCATATGTCGCGGTCAGAAAGGCGACGGGAATGGTCGCTCCTTCGGCGAAACTCATGCCTTCGGGCAGAGCGAACACGGCCCTGCGATGGACGGTCACATGCGACCCGAAACTCGGCCGGGCGATGGCGAAGACGCGGTCGCCTGGGTTCAAATCGCGGACCCTGTTCCCGGCGCGGGTGATGACGCCGGCGCATTCGATTCCGAGCGGAGAAGAATTGCCGTCGAGCCCCGGGTAAAGATTTAAAGCTTTCAGCACGTCGCTGAAATTCAGTCCGGCGGCATGGACCTGGATCTCGACATCATCCGCTTCGGGCGGCCGGCGGACCGATTCCCGGATTTTGAGGCTCTCGATCGTCCCTGGCTTCGTCGTCTCAAGACGGAACGCGGTTGCGTCCGGCGAGGAATGGGACATGCCCAAGCCCGTGTTCCCGGAGAGATGGGATTTGGTCAATCTCCTGACGCAGCGCCGGCCTAGGCCCAGGGCGATTTCGCGTTCGTCGCTGTTCAAGAGGATTTCGTCGAAAAGCGCGCCCGTTTCGCCACTCCGCTCATTCTCGGATTTTCCGTTCGAATCCAGATCGATCAGAGAACAACACAGGGCCGGGAACTCGTTCTCGATCACCCGGCCCAGCCCCCAGAGCGAGGATTGGAACGGTGAAATATCCGCGCCGTTTTGGGAAAACCCGCCGGCGGGATTTGGGTCGACGTTATCAAATGCCTGTCCCTGGCGGGTCACGAGCCAGAGGCGCGGCGATTCCGGGAAATTCCGGTTTCCGAGTTCTTGGACCAAAGCCAACACGCTGAGCATGGAAAATTTCCCTTGGCCGTCGAGATCAGCGGCTTCGAACGAACTTGCCGGCGGAATATCCAGGCTCCAGAAATGGATGATGCCTCGGAGGGGGAGCGTCCCCGCCGCCGCGATTTCGTTGAAAAGAGCGCCGAGGCTCTCCCGCGAATCCGGTTCGATTTCGTATGCGCGGGCCGCCCGCTTCCGGAAATGCCGGCCGGGGTAAACGCGATGGACGGACGCTCCGGTGTCTTCGAAACGGTCGGCGAGGCGGTTTCCCGTTCCTTCCCCGTCGCAAAAGACGAGCCATGCGCCGCCGGGACTGAGCGGCGGTGTTTTAAAATCGACCTGACGCTCTTGAGGGCCGACATCGGGCCCGGCGTCCGAATTTTTTTCGGGGGAGGTTGCCGTATTCCAGGACAGAGGCGCCGCGGCGACAATCAAGGCCCCGGCGGGAGAATCTCCGGCGGGGATGAGATGACCAATTTCTTCAAAGCCTTGATCCTCGAGGAGCAAGGTCCAACTCGAAAGCGATCGCGCAGAATCCATGGAAGACCGTCCATCGCGTTCGGATAGGTCCGCAATTCCGGACGATCGATAGACAAGGTCGAACCAGAGACCCTGCCTCAGCGGCACGATCATGACCAGGCGACCTCGCGGGCTGAGAATACTCTTCAGTCTCCTGAACAGGGCCCCAACATCGGATACACGGCGAAACGTCATCGGGGCGAGAATGAGGTCGAAGGAATGTTCCTCCAGCTCTTCGTCATCCGTCCTCTTTTCTGGGTCAAAGAGCTTGAAGCGGACAAACGCATAATTTCCGAATTGAGCCCGAGCCGCATCTAATGATTGAGGCGATGGCCGGCCGACGGTGTATTCAGGATGATATTGAGCGAGGATGGGAAGGAGGAGGGAGGTGACGCCGCAACCGTCATCGCCCAGGTCAAGAACCCGGACGGAGGAGAACCTGGCGGCGAGTTCAAAAAGCCGCATCGCGGTTTGCTGCATTTGAAGAAAGAAGCCGCGCCAGCCCGGCATATCCCGGAAAAGCGATTCGGACGCGCCGGGATCGGCCGAAATCTCGGCCGCGGCTCCGACGCCGGTCAGCCCCCGGAGATAGTCCGGAAGGCTTCTCCCGTTCTTGTCCAAGACTTGCAGAACGGAATGCCATGCGGGCAAAGCCGTCCAGAGACGGCGGAAAAGACCCGAGGTGCCACATCTCTCGAGAGGCTTGAGGATTTCCCATCCGTCGCCGCTGCGGGCGATATATCCGTTGGCGGCTAAATCCTCTAAGATCTTTTCGAGCATCCGGCCGCGCGTGTCCGGAACGTGCAGATTGGCGGTGAGTTCTTCGAATGTGGCTCGACCGCGGATTTTACTGTCCCGATCCAAATCGAGGAGGGCATTCAAGGCATGGGCGGAAGCGAATTCCTCGAACGGGCCGGGAATCGCGGGGAAATCGATTGCCGCCGACCGGCGACGGATCTCATCGAGGAGGTCTTGCGCCGCCGGCGCTTTTTCGAAAGCTCCGCGGACTGCTCCTCCCGTTTTCAGATTGGCCGGGACCCAGCGGAGGCGGTAGAACATGTCATCGACTTCGCCCTCCCGGGCCTCCGATTTTTCACCAATTCCCTGGCAGCGAATGTTCCGGGCATCGATAACTGTTCGGCCGCGGCTGTCGACGACGCGAAATGAGGCCTCAACCGTATCCCCGTGGATTTTTGAGCTCCGGAGATGGCTCCACATGGGCGCCGCGGGCCGGCGGGCGACGCTGATCCGCTCGATGAAAACGGGAAGATAGCTTTTCTGATCAGGCAATTCGCTCCCGATGATGATCGTCTGTCCGCAGGCGTCCAAAAGGGCCGGATGGAATTCATAGGCGTCCATGTCTTCGGCCGTCGCGGGCGGCGCCTCGATTTCCGCGAGCGCTTCTCCCTCGCCGCGAAAAAGTCTTCGGATTCCGCGAAAGCCCGGCCCGTAATCGATTCCCGAACGGTTGAACTTCCGGTAGCAGTCGTCCGCGCTCCATTCTTCTTTGAGGCGGCCGCGGATTTCACCGCAATCGACGTTCGGAAGCTTGGCCGCGGGAGGAGGCAGAATCCGGCCGGACGCATTGATCTGCCAGGGCGAGGATGCGTTTCCGCAGCGGCTGTGGATGCGAAATTCCCTGTTTTCCGGATCGCAGGTCGTGAGAAGAGAAATGTTTTCCCCTTCGGACAGGAAAAGGGCTTTCTCGAAGCGAACATCTTCGAGGGTCACGACATCCTCGCCGAAGATCGTCCTGGCCGCGGCGATGGCCATTTCGACAAAAGCCGCGGCCGGAACGATCACGTGTTCGCGGACGCGGTGGTCCCTGAGATACGGGAGCATATAAAGGTTGATTTCACTTTCCCAGGAAGGAGAAGGGCGGCTGGACCGGAGACCGAGGAGGGGATGCGCTCCCCTGCCGATGAGGTAGGCTTTATTTCCTTCCGATTGGTGCCAGTAGGACTCGTCAGCCCAAGCGTATCTCGGAAACGGAACATACGGTGCTGGCCCCGGATAGAAGACATCCCAGTCGGTTTTCGCTCCGAGCGCGCTGAGCGCGCCGAGCGTGGCGAACATTGTCGCCCGCTCGCCGTCTTTGCGGCGAAGGGAAGGCAGAACCCAGGCTTTATGGTCGCGGCGGATCAGGCTCTCGGTGACTGCGCTCCCCAGCACGGGATTCGGGCTCAGCTCGAGGAAAATCGTGCAGCCGTCGCGGATGAGTGCGTCGATGGCCTCGGCAAACAGGACGGTCTGCCGGACATTCCGCCACCAGTATTCGGGCCCATAGTCCGCGGAAGAGGCCGCTTTTCCCGTGACCGTCGAGATCAGGGTCAGGCCCGGCTCGCGGACCGTGATATGTCCGATGGACCGGACGAGGTCCTCTTTCATGCCTTCCATGTGGTGGCTGTGAAACGCATATTGGACCGGAAGAAATCGGCAAAAAATTCCTTGGCGGGTGAGGACTTCGCGGAGTGTTTTGAGGCCGTCCTCGTCTCCGGAGAGCGTGACGGAATCGGGGCTGTTGACCGCGCCTATCGCGACCTTCTCCCTCATGGAGGCGATGAACGGCTCGATCTCGTTCCTCCCGAGTCCGACGGCCATCATCCGTCCGGCCGACGACGCCCGGTCCATGCACCGGCCGCGATGATAAATCACGGAAAGCGCGTCCTCCAGGTTTAATGCGCCCGCCGCCCAGGCCGCGGTGACTTCGCCGACGCTGTGGCCGACGGCGGCATCGGGCCGGATGCCCCAGGATTTCCAGAGCTCGGTCAGCGCGACCTGAAGGGCGAAAATCGCCGGTTGGGCGATTGCCGTCTGCTCCATGCGGGACCGCCGTTCGTCCGCCAGGAATTCCTCGAGGAGGGACCACGAGGCATAACCCGCCATGAGATCGCGGCAGCGGAGAATCATTTGACGGAAAACGGGCTCTGTCTCGAAAAGCTCCCTGCCCATGGCCCACCATTGGGGTCCTTGCCCGGAAAAGACAAAAGCGATCTTGAGTCGATCGGGTTGAAGCGCCTGTCCCTTGAATATCCCCTGACCAGCCTCTCCGTTGAGGCAAGTCTCGAGTTGGGCCCGGAGACGTTCCCTCGAGTTGAAAGCCAGGTTCAGCCGGAGAGGATGGCGGGCCCGGCGCTTGACGGCGGCTGCGCAGATGTCTTCGAGCGAATGGGAATCCCACCCATTTCCCTGCAGGCAGGTGAGGATGTTCTGGGCATGGGTGCGGAGCGATTCTTCAGTATGAGCCGAGAGTTCGAGCAGATTCCAGTTGGAAGGAGGCGACTGTCTAACCGGTGCATCGGCGGCGTGTCCGGACTTGGATGGGGATCCGGCATCTTCAGGCGGAGCGGCCAGGACGGCGTGGGCGTTCGTTCCCCCCCATCCGAAGGAATTCACGGCGGCAATGACCGGCCGCCCCTGAGGCCAAGGCAGGGTCGCGGTCGGGACGCGGAGCTTGAGCCCGTCGAAGTCGATCTCGGGATTCGGCGTCAGAAAATGAAGGTTGGGCGGGATCGCGCGGTTCTTGATGGCCAGGCAGGCTTTTATCAAGCTCGCGATTCCGGCCGCGGCTTCAGGGTGTCCGATGTTTGTTTTGACCGAGCCTAAATAAATGAGATCGCCTGGAGGACGGTTTTCTCCGAGCACCGCGCCGATCGCCCGGGCCTCGACAGGGTCGCCGACATATGTCCCGGTGCCGTGCGTTTCGCAAAAAGTGATATCGCCGGGCGCTATGCCCGCCTGTTCGTACACGGACCGCAGCAGGGCTTCCTGGGACTCCTGACCTGGCACCGTGATTCCCGGAGTCCGGCCATCCTGGTTCACGCCCGTTCCGCGGATTACGGCGTAGATCCGATCGCGGTCGGCGATTGCCAAGGACAAGGGCTTGAGGACAACGAGACCTGCGCCTTCGCTCTTGACGAATCCATTGCCTCGGGCGTCGAAGGCCATGCAGCGTCCGTCAGGGGAGAGCATCGACATCCGGCAGTAGGCGACGTACGATTCCGGGTCAAGGATGACGTTGACTCCTCCGGCCAGGGCGACGCGGCACTCCCCCTCGCGAAGGCTCCGGCAGGCAAGGTCCACGGCCACGAGCGACGAGGAACACGCCGTGTCCACGACGAAGCTGGGCCCCGTGAAGTTGAGGGCATGGGAGATCCTGTTGGCCGCGATACTGAGAACATGGCCGGTTCCCGTATGGGAATCAAACGTGTCCATTTCCCGAAGGCCGGATTCGACCTTGGCGAAATCGAAGCTCGAGATGCCGGCGAAAACGCCGACCTCGGAGCGCTCCTTCCGGTCGACCCCGATCCCGGCGTCTTCCAGCGCTTCCCAGGCGACTTTGAGCAGGAGCCGCTGCTGGGGATCCATCCGCGGGGCTTCCCTCCGGGATATCCCGAAGAATTCCGGGTCGAAAAGATCAATCCCTTTAATAAACCCGCCCCACCGCGAATAGGACTTTCCGGGTTTCGAGGGGTCCGGGTCGTAAAATTTGTCCATGTTCCAGCGGTCTTTCGGGACCTCGGTGATGGCATCAATTCGATTTTCCAGGAGGCTCCAGAATGAGTCCGGGTCGTCGGCGCCGCCGGGGAAGCGGCAGCCGATGCCGACGACGGCGATGGGCTCGGGGCATTCGCCCGGCGCGATTTTGGTTCGGGAATTTCTCGTCATAAAAAAGCCTGGCGGGCGCGACGTCAGCGCCCGCGCTAGTGAATGTAATGGAGGGAGCGATGTTTTGTCAACGCGGCGATAAAATAGATCGCGGGTCCTGATTGGGCCCAAGGGCATCTCCGTTCGCGTAATTCCTGTCGGCGCCGGAGTCGGCCCCTTAAGCCCCCATAGCGGAAGGGGGACCCGTCGGTTTTCCGACGGGGGGAACCGACGGGACTGGTTCCCCGGGGGGTGAGGGGCGACTCTGGCGCCGGAAGGAATTATGCGAAAGCAAATGCCTACGAGCCTAATCGGGTAAAAAAAGAAGAAGCCCGGATGTTTTCTTTTTGTTGACAGTGATTAAGCTCGAAAGGTATATTTTCCCTTGCCAAAAGGAGCACACATGCCGACCAAAGCGAAAAGCCCCTATCTGCCCTTCGGCGACCAGCAGACGGCGCCGTGGTACGGAAAAAATATCCTGTCGGTCAAGCAGTTCAGCCGCGCCGACCTGGAATACATCATCGACGTGGCCCACGAGATGCGGACCATGGTCGAGCGGATCGGAACGTTCGATCTGTTGAAGGGGAAAATTCTGGCCAACCTGTTTTACGAGCCCTCGACCCGGACGTCGTCGTCCTTCATGGCCGCGATGCAGCGGCTCGGCGGGGCGGTCATCCCCATCAGCGAAGTGCGGTACTCGTCGGTGGCGAAGGGGGAGAGCCTGCCGGACACGATCCGGACTTTAGGCTGCTACGCCGACGTGATCGTCATCCGCAATCCCGAGGTCGGTTCCGCGGCTCAGGCGGCCCGATATTCCCGCAAGCCCGTCATTAACGCCGGGGACGGCGTCGGCGAGCACCCCACCCAGGCTCTTCTCGACATGTTCACGATCCACGAGGAACTGGGACGGCTCGACAACCTCACTATCACGATGCTCGGCGACTTGAAATACGGGCGAACGGTCCATTCGCTCTCCCGCCTCATGACCCAATTCAAGGGCACGAAGCTGAATTACGTATCTCCCGACATCCTCCGCATGCCCAGGGACGTCATGGAGGAGGTCGCTGAAAAAGGCATTCCCCAGCTCGAATTCACGACGCTCGATAAGGTCCTTCCCGAGACGGATGTCCTCTATGTCACCCGCGTCCAGAGGGAGAGATTCGAGGATGTTGCTGTTTATGATAAGGTCAAGAGCGCCTATATCATCGCTCCGGAGGCGATGGCGCCGGCCAAAAGAGACATGATCGTGATGCACCCGCTTCCGCGCGTGACCGAGATCGCCATGGAGTTCGACGACGACCCGCGGGCGGCGTATTTCCGCCAGATGGAATACGGGCTGTATGTCCGGATGGCTTTGCTGGCCATGGTCCTCGGCAAGGCGTAACGTTTTTCCCGGGTTCCGCGTATATACCTGTAGAACGACCCGTCGTCGTTGACGAGGTATCGGCCATGAGGATCGAAGAATGCGAAATCCGGGACATGTGGAGAAAGTGTGGGATGAACATTAAAGATGATTTCACCCTGACCGTCGAAATCCTTCCCGCCGAGACGGTCGTTACCCATTACACGATCCAGAAGCTGATCGGCGCGGGCGCGATGGGCATTGTCTATCTTGCCTACGATACGGACCTCAACCGGAAAGTCGCCCTGAAATTTCTGCCCCCTGCTCTGAGCCAGGACGAGATCTCCCGATCGCGATTTCAGCGTGAAGCGCAGGCCGTCGCCCAGCTCAATCACCCCAATATCGTCACGATTTATGAGGTCGACGAATTCCGCGGCCAGCCATTTATCGCCATGGAGCATGTCGAGGGAGGCTCGCTCGACGACTACCTCTCTCACCACCGGCTTTCGGCCGAAGAGGCCTTGGAGCTGGCCATCCAAATCAGCGAAGGCTTGAGCGAAGCCCATAACCGAGGGATCGTCCACCGCGATATCAAGCCGTCCAACATTCTGGTCAGCGATCGCGGCCGGGCCAAGATCGTGGATTTCGGCCTCGCCGCGCTTCTTAAAAAAGAATGGGCGTCCGACGCCGGCTTGATCGTCGGGACGGCGGCCTTTATGTCTCCGGAACAGGTCCAGGGATTGCCCGTCGACGCCCGTTCCGACCTCTTCTCGCTGGGGGTCGTTCTCTACAAGATTCTCACGGGCAAAATGCCCTTCGCCGGAAAGGATCTCAAGGAGATTTTTCTTGCGGTCCTGGAGAAAGAGCCCCTCCCGATGTCGGAGTACTCGACCCATATTCCGCTCGAAATCGAAAGGATCGTCTCCCGGCTGATCAACAAGAATCGCGAGTTGCGCTATCAGCACGCCGACGACCTGCGGGCCGAGCTCCGCTTCACCCTCGACGCGGTAATTTCGGGACGCGTCCAGTATAGGGGAGGGCGGAAGGAATACACGCGGTCGATCGCCGTCCTTCCCTTCGCCAATCTCAGCGCCGACCGGGAGCAGGAATATTTCTGCGACGGTATGGCCGAGGAGGCCATCAACGCCCTGGCCAAGGTCAAAGGATTGCGCGTGGCGGCCCGGACCTCAACCCTCGGCTTCAAGGGCAGCGCCGAGGATGTCCGGGAAATCGGAAGGAAGCTTCATGTCGAGACGCTGCTCGAAGGGAGCGTCCGCCGCTCCGGCGATTTCCTCCGGGTCACCATCCAGCTGGTCGATGTGGCCACAGGATACCATCTCTGGTCGGAAAAGTATGACCGGAAGTTCCAGGACATCTTTGCCATCCAGGACGAAATCGCCCAGAACGTCGTCCGCGCCCTCCAGCTTATTTTGAGCGAAAACGAGCTCCAGGCCCTCACCAAGACCGCGACCACGGATTCCCAGGCTTATGACTACTACCTTCGCGGCCGGCAGTTCTTCCACCAGGGAAGACGAAAGAGCTATGAATACGCCATCCGAATGTTCAGGAAAGCGACCGAGATCGACCCGAAATACGCCTTGGCGTATGCCGGTATCGCCGACAGTTCCGCGATGCTGGCCCATTTTTATCCCGACGCGGAAAAAGTCCACTTGAACGAAGCGGACGAGGCCGGCCGGCGGGCATTAGAGCTCGATCCGGACCTTCCCCAGGGACACGCCGCCCGGGGATTTACGCTCTGGCTTCTGGATAGGTTCGACGAAGCCAAAGTCGAATTCGAAACCGCGATGCGTCTCGACCCCGGCCAGGGATTGACCCATTATCTCTACGGCCGGGCGTGTTTCCAGCGCGGCGATATCGCCCGGGCGGCGCAATTATTCGAGGAAGCTTGCCGGAAGCACGAAAATTATGAGGCTCGATATTTTTCCGCCCAGTGTTATACGGCCTTGGGCAATCATGAAGCGGCCTTGGCTGCGTACCGGCTGGCGTTTAGAGAAGTCGAGAAACACGTTGAGCTGAATCCCGACGACGCCCGGGCTTATACGATCGGGGCGGTCGCCCTCTGCCGCTTGGGCGAGCGCGAGGCCGGTTTGGCTTGGGCGGAGAAAGCCGTGGCCATCGACCCGAACGACGCCGGAATTCAATACAATGTCGCCTGTCTGTTTGCCCTCGAGGGAGACGCAACCCGGGCCATCAAATCGCTCGAGTCGGCTTTGAAGGCCGGCTTCGCTCACAACGATTGGATCGAAAAAGACCCGGATCTCGATTCCCTCCGGGAGGACCCGCGCTATATAACACTTATGAAGCGGGGATAGTTCAGGAAGCCGCGCCGCATTCGCGCGGATTAAGCCGTATCGACAAATCAGGCCGTACGAATGCGGCTGTTGCCGCGCGCTACTTGCGTTTCGGGGCTGTTCCGTCCTGGCAGGGTACATCTTCATCGGCCCGGGCAATTTCCGGGTCGGGGACTCTTGTGCAGAATGGCAGCGGTTCCATCTCTTTTTTACAGCACACGGGGACAGGACCGCCTTCCTTCACAATGACCTGCTTGTGGCACTTGCTGCAGGCGTATGTCATCTCGCTCATCACATTTCTCCTTCAGACGCAAGACGGACGATAAGGGATAAGATTAGCACTCTGAAGTCCTTCGTTCAACAAATTTAGGAATCTGCTCCGATTTGGCCTTAGGACAGGAATGCATGTCCCGGAGAACTAGCCGGCGGTCGGAGAAGCCCGGAAGACCCGACGATCTGAATCTGATAGAAATACACGTAAGCAAAGCGATTCCTCCGCAAGCTCCGTTCCTCCCTTGCGGCTTGAATTAAAAACGGGAACCTTTTCCCCGTGTTTTGCGTATTCTTCAATGATAACCCCTTAAGGAGAAGACTATGAAAAAGAAAGCCCCGTTCTCCGTTTTCGGTCTGGCCGCGGCCGTTCTTTTGACGTTGGGCGTCAGCCTCAATGCGGCCTGCGTCTTCATCGGCGAGGACGGCTCGTTTTTCGGCCGCGATTATAAATATAAGCAGGAGATGCTGAAGACATATCCCCTCGCGGCGGATGGGAGTTTCACCCTTAAAAACACAAACGGATTGATCCGGATTTCCTCCTGGGAGCGGGCCGAAGTTGAGATCAAGGCCGAAAAGGCGACCGCGCGGGAGAACGACCTTGACCGCATCGAGATCAAGATCGATGCCAATGACAAGGCCGTCAGTGTCGATACCATCTATCCCAAGCTCAGGTTTTTCCGAGCCAGAGTCAATTATGAGGTTAAGGTCCCGGCGGGCTCCCGGCTCGAAACCATTCGCTCGACAAACGGAGACGTGGAGCTCACCGGCCGGTTCGGCGACGTCAAGGCCGGTTCAACGAACGGCGACGTGCGCCTCGATGGCGCGTCGGGAAAAATCTCGCTTTCGACGACGAACGGCGATATCCAAGCCCAAAACATCACCGGGCGTCTCGAGGCGGATACGACCAATGGAAAAATCACTCTCGAGGTGCCGAAACTGGAAGCGGATATCGACGCGGGAACAACCAACGGATCGATTCACTTGAGGCTAGGCGCGGACCCGAACGCCCGCCTCAGCGCCCATACGACCAACGGCCATGTTACCGTTGATTTTCCCATTACGGTCCAGGGACGCATTTCGTCCAGAAGGCGCGTGGAAGGGACGATCGGAAACGGCGGCCCCGCCATCAGCCTCAAAACGACCAACGGATCAATCACGATCGGCCGTTGACGCCTTTTAAAGACTCATCGGTCGAACGATCTGTCGATGACGGGAGTCTCTTTTATTAGAAGAATCGCTCTGTCCCCAAGGATGTAGCCGGGGATCTCGCCTCGAACCAAGACGGCGAGAGGATGACCTTTACCCTTGACGATCTCGACCTCATCCCGGGTGGGAAGCCGCCCATAAGCGACATAATCCGTATAGAACATCGTTTCAATCGGCCGCGGGTGGTTGAAAATGACGGTTCCGGGGGGCAGGCCGATCTTCAAGTTTTTAATTTCGGCGATCCACTCCGGCCGCCTTTCCTGCGGCCTGAAAATTCTTAGACGGTCGATCGAGTAACGGACGGGAAGAGCGACCGCCAATATCATGACCACGGCGGGGAGCCATCCCGGCTTCCATTTTCTCGCCGTCCTTTTCAGGTAATAAAAAAAATAGGCCGTCAGGAGAAATAGAGCCGGCGCGGCGAAGACCGCGTAGGCCTGCATTTTCGTTCTCACAAAGGCGAAAAAAAGATAGGGGATGGCGATCCAGGCGACAAGAAAGAGCCTTCTCCGGGCGCTGAATTTTCGGAACAATCGATAGAGAATCCAGACGACCGGAAGATAGATGATCTCACCGAAGGAGCGTTGCATGACCATCAGGTGGTAAAACCACGGTCCGGAGTGCGAATCGAGCGCTTCAGTCATGTGCCGGACGCTAAATCCACTTTCCCAGGCCGCCTCCGCCGGATACCTGGCGTGGATATAGACCTGCCAGGGGAGAACGACAACGGCCGCGGCGAAGAGGATGACTGCGGCCCGGCCGATCAGCCTCCGATCGAAGAATTCGAATCGCAAAATAAACCAAAGGGCGATAACGACAAGAGCCGGCAGCCATTTGCAGAGAATCGCCAAGCCTATCGCCGCGCCGGTAAGAATATCGAGGATAAGGCGTTTTCGCTGCGCGGAAAGGACGGCGAGAAAGACGGCCAGCTCGACAAAGAACAGAAAAAAAACATCGATGTGGTCGGTCGCGATCCGTCCCGCGGTGAGTTCGATGATCATCCCGTGGATCGCGTGGAGGAAAGCGGCCAGGAGGCCGATTTTCCTGGAAAAGAGGCGGGCGCCTATGAGATAGGTCAGAAGGACGGCCAGGCCGGAGAGAAGAATACTGGGAATGCGAGCGCCGATTTCATTGACCCCGAAGAGAGCCATTCCGGCGGCCATGGACCAGAGCGGCAGGGGCTGTTTATGGACCCAGATGTGGTTTTCGGTCCAGTTCCGGTAATCGAAGGGGAGGACGGGATTGTCGTAGAGCGTCGGTTTCAGAGGATGGCGGATCAGATTCTTGGCGACCAGGGCGTGATATCGCTCATCCCAGGGGTGCAGATAGCAGTCCAGGGAAAGATAAAGGCGAAGGCCGAGGCCTGTGAAAATAATCAGGGCGAGTGCGGCGGCAAACCGCGTTTTCCTGGCCAGACGAAAAGCGGCGTAAAAAAGAATTCCCGAGGCAAGAAATACGGCAATTCCAGAGAGGTATGTCATCACTGCCGTCTATCGGAATCCATATTGCACG
>Ga0315275_10001744_pt1 | contig 19327 bp, 13 predicted proteins | sample YL17G03_0_MG_FD_205557 | JGI IMG/M metagenome (GOLD analysis project Ga0315275, IMG submission 205557) | Sediment microbial communities from Yellowstone Lake, YNP, Wyoming, USA - YL17G03_0 | ecosystem: Environmental > Aquatic > Freshwater > Lake > Sediment | place: USA: Wyoming | collected...
AGGCGGGATGGGGAGAAAGGAACGGTCATGGAGAATTCGAAAACCCAAAAGGTCACGATTCCTTCGCTCCGGGCCATGAAAGAGGCCGGAGAAAAGATTGCGGCCCTGACCGCCTACGACTACCCGACGGCAAAGATCCTCGACGACGCCGGGATCGACCTCATCCTTGTCGGCGATTCGCTGGGGATGGTCGTTCTCGGATACGAAAACACCATCCCCGTGACCATGGACGAAATGATTCATCATACCAAGCCGGTTGTCCGGGCGGTCAAGCGCGCCCTCGTCGTCGGCGACATGCCCTATTTTTCGTTCCACCTGACCGGCGACGAGACCGTGCGCAATGCCGCGCGCTTCCTCAAGGAAGCGGGGGCCCGGGCGGTCAAAATTGAAGGCGCTTCGAAGAAGCGGCTCCGGCTGATCGAACGACTGGTCGGGGCCGAGATTCCGGTCATGGGCCATGTCGGGCTCACGCCCCAATCCATCCATCATATCGGCCAATTCAAGGTTAAAGGGAGCCTCGAGATCGAAGCCCGGAAGCTCATCGATGACGCCAAGAACCTGGAAAACGCCGGAGTCTTCGCCGTCGTCCTGGAATGCATTCCCCGGGAGGTCGCGGGGATGATCACCCGAACGTTGACTGTTCCGACCATCGGCATCGGCGCCGGGCCCTTCTGCGACGGCCAGATTCTTGTTTTCCACGATCTTGTCGGCTTCGAACGCGGGTATCTTCCCAAATTCGTCAAAAAATACGCCGACCTCCAGAAAGTCATTTCCGACGCTGTGAGCGGCTACCGGGCCGACGTCCTCGGCGGAAAATTTCCGGGGGACGAGCATTCCTACCATCTCAAACCCGAAGTCGCCCGGGCCTTGGCGAGAAAGAAGCGGGTGACATCATGAAGGTGATCACGACGATCGCCGGGATGCGGGACGAGGCGCGCCGATTGAAAGCCCAGGGCTTTTCCCTCGGATTCGTGCCGACCATGGGCTATCTTCATGAAGGCCATCTGAGCCTCGTTCGCGCGGCCAGGCAGGGGGCCGGTATCGCCGTCGTCAGCATCTTCGTCAATCCGACCCAGTTCGGTCCGGCGGAGGATCTCTCGACCTACCCCAGGGACTTCGACCGGGATGCGGCGATGCTCGAAAAGGAAGATGTCGATATCCTCTTTTACCCGGATCCGGCGGAGATGTATCCCCCGGGATATAAAACGTATATCGATGTCCATGATCTTCAGAACAAACTCTGCGGCCGGTCGCGCCCGGGCCATTTCCGGGGCGTCTGCACGGTCGTTGCCAAGTTATTCGAGATCATCACTCCCGACATCGCCTATTTCGGACAGAAGGACGCCCAGCAGGCGATCATCCTCGAGAGAATGGCCCGGGATTTAAACCTGTCCGTCCGGGTCGAGATCAGGCCGATCGTCCGCGAGACCGACGGCTTGGCGATGAGCTCGCGGAATACGTATTTGAATCCGGCCGCGCGCCGGGCCGCTGTTGTTCTCTATCGAAGCCTTCAAGGGGCGGAGGAGATGATCTCCGCGGGCGAGCGCAAAGCGGGCGTCGTTGTCTCGAGGATGACAGAGCTGATCGGCCGGGAGCCTTTGGCCCGGATCGATTATGTCGAAGCCGTGAGTCCGGGCACCCTCGACCCGGTCGACGCGATCGGCGACGGAACACTCCTCGCCGTCGCGGTCTATTTCGGCCGGACCCGCTTGATCGATAACCTGGTCGTCCGTCTGTGACGTGAACTCCGATAGCGGTCAGCGCTCCGCCCAGGCCTTGAGCGCTTCGTAGGCCATTTCTCCGCAAGCCACATCGTTCGTTTCGGTATTGATAAACGTCGGGACGCGCAGCTGCCCTCCGCATTTGGCCGTGATGACCGGTTTGTAGGAGCGCATCATGTCGGCGTTTTTTTCGTCGTGCCAGACCTCGAGACGCTCGAAGACGATGCCGGCCTCTTTCTCCAGCCTGTCGACCAGCGGATGCATCGCCCGGCAGTGGGGACATTCCCGGCCGTGAAACATGATCAATTTTGCCATGGTTTACCTCTTAATGAAAAGGCCGCACCAGCATTCCCCTTTCTCCAGGCCCTTGTACGTTTCGTGGATGAGGAAATTGCAGGGGCAGACGATTTTCAAATCTTCTTCGAATTCCTTCGAGCGAAGCCGGCAGGGGCAATATTTCAACCCATGGGCCGCTTCGTTGGCAAATATCCCGTCGAGGAGCAGTTCGACGCGCCCCCCGTCCGGATTGACCATGAAGGGATTGCCTTCGGTAAATTTCGCGATGGCCTTCCGGAAATCATCGCGGCTGAAAACCCCGCCGGCGGCGTCGTGGATGATGTTTTTTGCCTCGTTCGCCGAGATTCCGACGTAGGCGTTCTTCACCTGGCAGGTCGGGCAGATTTCGGGCGGCTTGACCCCCCAATGGATATCGTTGCAGACGAAACAGCGCCAGTATATTTTCATGATAGCCTTATTCCAGACGGTAATTCGGCGCTTCTTTGGTGATGGTCACGTCATGGGCATGGCTTTCCTTGAGCCCCGCGGCCGAGACCTTGATGAAGCGCGCTTTTTTTTGCAGGTCTTCGATCGTCGCGCAGCCGGCGTAGCCCATCCCCGACCTCAAACCTCCGACGATCATCTGGATGATGGCCATGACGCTGCCCTTGTAGGGCACCATGCCCTCGATGCCTTCGGGGACGAGTTTCGATTCCGGCGCGGCTAATTCCTGGAAATAGCGGTCGCGGCTTTTGCCCTCTTTCATGACTTCGAGCGAGCCCATGCCGCGGTAGATTTTGTAGGATCGGCCCTGGTACATGACCACTTCACCCGGCGCCTCGTCCGTTCCGGCAAGCATGTTGCCGAGCATGACGGAGCTCGCGCCGGCGGCGATGGCTTTCGTCACGTCGCCCGAGAACTTGATGCCGCCGTCGGCGATGACCGGAATGCCCTTCTTTCGGGCCGCTTGAGAGACATCGGCGATGGCCGTGATTTGGGGGACGCCGCATCCGCTCACGACGCGGGTCGTGCAGATCGACCCCGGCCCGACGCCGACCTTCAACGCGTTGACCCCGAGGTCGATCAGGTCGGACGCGGCCTCGGGGGTCCCGATATTCCCGGCGATAAGCTCGATTCGGGGGAATTCCTTTCTCAGTTTCTTGACCGTCTTGAGGACATTTTGCTGATGGCCGTGAGCCGTATCGACGACAAGGACATCGACCTTGGCCTCGACCAGGGCCTTGGCCCGGTCGAGGGCGTCCTCGCCGACCCCGACCGCGGCCCCGACCCTCAGCCGTCCGAGCCCGTCCTTGGCCGAATTCGGGTATTGGATCCGCTTCAGGATGTCTTTGTAGGTGATCATCCCCTTGAGATGGCGTTTCTCGTCCACAATCAGGATTTTTTCGATTTTGTGCTTATGAAAAAGTTTTTCGGCCTCTCCGAGCGGCGTCCCGACGGGAACGGTGATGAGGTCGCGGGTCATGACTTTTTCGATGGCCAGATTCAAACGGGTCTCGAAACGGATGTCGCGGTTGGTCAGGATGCCGACCAGGGTGTTGTTTTCGTCCGTGATCGGCAGGCCGGAAATCCGGTATTTCTGCATGACCTCCATGGCCTGGAATATTTTATCGTGCGGCTTCATGCTGATCGGGTCGTGAATCATCCCGCTTTCGTGGCGCTTGACTTTGTCCACTTCGTCAGCCTGCATTTCGACCGGCATGTTGCGGTGGACGATGCCGAGCCCGCCCTGCTGGGCGATGGCGATGGCCATCTTCGACTTCGTGACGGTGTCCATGGCCGCGCTGACGAGCGGGATATTCAAAAGCAGGTTTTGGCTGAAGGCGGTCGCGACAAGGGCTTCATTGGGCAAGACCGAAGATTTCGCCGGAAGGATGAGAACATCGTCGAAGGTGAGACCTTCCCTGATCGTGTCGTCCAGCATGGCGCCTCCTTGTCATCTCTTCCGTTTTTTGGGAATCGTGGACCGCACTTCGCGGTGTTTGCCCCCCGCGGAGGACTGCGGAGTCTGCTGCCGCTGCTGATACTGGAGAGGCCTTTGGCGGCGCTGGGGCATCTCCACCTCCTGCGGGCGCTCGGCCACCGGCTGGATCAGGAACAGATAACGGACCGTTTCCTCTTCGATCCGGTCGAGCATCGCCTGGAACATGTCGAAGCTTTCCTTCTTGTATTCGATCAGCGGATCGCGCTGCCCATAGCCGCGCAGTCCGATGCCTTCTTTGAGATAGTCCATCCCGAGGAGATGATCCTTCCACTGGGTGTCGATGACCTGGAGGAGGATGATCCGTTCGAACTCCCGCATCTGTTCCGGGCCGAGGAGACTTTCCTTCGCCTCGTAGGCGCCTTTGAGCCGTTCCATGATACGGCCCTTCAGCTCGTCGAACGTGACTTCGTCCCAGGTGATGCCGAAACCGTCGACGTTCAGCCCGAATTGGGAGCCGATCGCCTTGCGGAATGCGTCGACGTCCCAATCCTCGGTCGATTTATCGGCGTTGGTGAAGCTGTCCATGTGCCACTCGAGAAGCTGCTCGACGAGATCGAGGATATAATCCTTCATGTTCTTGCCTTCGAGGATCTCGCGGCGCTGCTTGTAAATGGTCTCGCGCTGTTTATTCATCACGTCGTCGTATTCGAGGAGGTGTTTGCGGATGGTGAAGTTCTGCCCTTCGACCTGTTTCTGGGCGCGCTCGATGGCTTTGCTGACCATCTTATGTTCGATGGGGACGCCTTCGCCCATCCCGATCCGGCCCATCAAACCGGAAATGCGCTCGCTGCCGAAAATGCGCATCAGGTCGTCCTCGAGGCTGAGGAAAAAACGCGAAGACCCCGGATCTCCCTGGCGGCCGGCGCGGCCGCGGAGCTGATTGTCGATGCGCCGGGCCTCGTGGCGCTCCGTGCCCGTGATGTGAAGGCCGCCGAGGGCGACGACTTTTTCGTGCTCGTCCTGGGTGATTTTCCGGGCGTCGGCGAAGACGTGATCCCATTGCTCAGGAGTCGCCTTGACCGGGTCGATCCCCGTTTTCTTGAGCTGCTCCCGGGCCATGTATTCCGGGTTTCCGCCGAGAAGGATGTCCACCCCGCGGCCGGCCATGTTGGTGGCGATGGTCACCGCGCCGATCCGGCCCGCCTGGGCGATGATCGCCGCTTCCATCTCGTGGTATTTGGCGTTGAGGACGATGTGCTTCAATCCTTTTTTGCGGAGGAGGGAGCTCAAATGCTCCGATTTTTCGATCGAAACCGTGCCGACCAGGACCGGCCGGCCATTGTGGTTGTGCTCGATGATCTCCTTGGCGACGGCCTCCCATTTTTCCCCGGCGGTGCGGTAGATGACGTCGGGAAATTCGTGGCGGAAAAGGGTTTTGTTGGTCGGAATTTCGACGACGTCGAGGCCGTAGATGTGGCCGAACTCGGTCGCCTCCGTGACCGCAGTTCCGGTCATGCCCGCCAGTTTTTTATACATCCGGAAGTAGTTCTGGAACGTGATCTGGGCCAGGGTCTGATATTCCTCCTCGATCCGGACGCGTTCCTTGGCCTCGAGGGCCTGGTGGAGCCCGTCGCTGTAGCGGCGGCCCGGCATCAGGCGGCCGGTGAATTCGTCGACGATGACGACTTTGCCGTCCTTAAGCATGTAGTCCACGTCCCGCTTGAAGAGGTGATGGGCCTTGAGCGCCTGGTTGATATGGTGGACGAGGTCCATGTGGGCGAGATCGTAGAGGTTCGTCACGTTGAGAAATTTTTCGGCCTCGTTGACCCCGTCTTCGAGGATCGAGACCGTCCGGCTTTTTTCGTCGACCGAGAAATGGGCGTCTTTCCGGAAGCGGCGGATGAGGGTGTCGACTTTGTAGTAGAGCTCCGTGGATTCGTCGGTCGGGCCGCTGATGATGAGCGGCGTCCGAGCTTCGTCGATCAGGATGCTGTCCACTTCGTCGACGATGCCGAAGTTATATTCGCGCTGGACGAGGTCGCTCAAACGGAACTTCATATTGTCGCGCAAGTAGTCAAACCCGAATTCGTTGTTCGTGCCGTAGGTGATGTCGGAACGGTAGGCGCGCTGCCGGTCCTGGTCGTTCATCTCGTGCTGGATCGTGCCGACGGAGAGGCCGAGGGCCTGATAGATCGGGCCCATCCACTCCGTGTCGCGCTTGGCGAGGTAATCGTTGACCGTGACGATATGCACGCCTTTTCCGCTCAGGGCGTTGAGGTAGGCGGGAAGGGTGGCGACAAGCGTTTTTCCTTCGCCCGTTTTCATTTCGCTGATCCGGCCCTGGTGAAGGGTGACTCCGCCGATAAGCTGGACGTCGAAATGGCGCATGTTGACCTTGCGCCGGGAAGCTTCGCGGACGACGGCAAAGGCCTCGATGAGGATATCATCGAGAGAGGCGCCTTGGTTTAGCTTTTCCTTGAACTCGGAAGTTTTTGCCTGGAGACCGGCGTCGGAGAGATCTTTTATCCGGGGTTCGAATTCGTTGATGGCCGGGACGTAGGGCTTGATTTTTTTAAGGTCGCGTTCGGCCTTCGTCCCGAAGATCTTATTTATGAACCACTTGACCATGCTTATTTGTAGCAGAAAGAGGGAGCGTTGTCAATTTCGCTCCAGGCAAGCTCGGGGTAAGCTGCTCATCGCCACGCGGATTTTCCCCAGCGAGGAAAATCCGCTCGCCCTCGTTCTCGAGCTCTCAGAAAAACTGCGTTTTTCCGAACCGTGCCCGCCGGCAAATCAGAGACACTGACCTTATTCGGGGCCTCCCCTGATTGGACAGGGGAGGTAGGAGGGGTTGATATCAATAATTGAAATTCTAGGTAGTGTCTCTGTTTCTTTACTCGGATGGGCTCTGAGCGGCCGACCCCTCGCTTGAGGCAAAATAAGTTGCCGTCACTCGGCCGGGGAAATTGCCGTCCTCCTTATGCTACAATACCTTGACTTCCGCAATGCGCATTAAAAAATTGAAGTCGAAATTCGTCATTTATGCCTTGATCGCCGCGGCATCGGTGGCCGTGTTTTCTTTCATCTATCTGGGTTGGCTCAAGGGAGACATGAGCGATTTCGGGGTCCCCTACAGAAACGCCCTGAGGATCATGACGGGGGAGACGCTCTACCGGGTCGAAGACGGTCATCTCCAGTTTAAATATGCGCCCGTTTCGGCTCTGTTCTACGTCCCCCTCGCTCTCCTGCCTCTTGAGACAGCTAAGGTCATCTGGTATTGTCTCGAGCTTGTTCTCCTTTTCGCGGTATTTTGGCTTTCGTACCGGCTGCTTCCCGATAAAAAAAAGGGGCGTTGGTTCGTTCTCGGTTTTTCCCTGCTGGTGATGCTCAAATTCGTCGGCCGGGAGATGGAGCTCGGTCAGGTCAATATTTTGATCGTCTTTATTCTGACGCTTATGCTCGCGGCGATAATCAAGTCGCGGGATGTTCAAGCCGGCGTCTTATGGGCCCTTTCTCTTTTTTTCAAGCCGTATGCGCTGGTTTTCCTTCCCTATTTCATCCTCAAAAAGAGATTCAGGGTCGTCGCGGCCGGGATGGCGGCCCTGGCCGCAGGGCTGGCCTTTCCGGTCCTTTTCTATGGAGTTCGGGGAAATTTCGAGGTTTTAAAAGAATGGATCGCGACCCTTTCCCTTTCGACGCCGGGGCTGATAGCTGTCGGGGACAACGCCTCCCTCCTCGCTTTTCTGCGGAAAATTCTGCCCGGCAGTCTTGCCCATTTCGATGGAATCCTCTGGCTTGCCTTTGGGACGGGTGCCGCTGGCGTTTTTCTATGGATGATGGCGAAAGCGAAAAAAGACCGGGTCCGGTCGCCCGAAATCCTGGAAGCCGCGTTTCTCATGATTCTCATCCCGGTTTTATCGCCGCTCGGCTGGTATTACAACTATCTGTACGGCCTTCTCGCGGTTGTCATGATCATGAATAATATTTCGACGTTTTCCCGCGCCTGGAAATACGTCACCGTCGTCGACGCGATCATCATCGGCGGGACTCTGCGGGAAGTCCTGGGAAAATCACTCTTCCGCTTCTATACTCACAGCTCTTTAGTCGTCGTCAATTTCCTGGTTTTGCTCGTTGTTTTGGCATATATCCGGGCGAAAAAATCCGCCTAGTTGTGTGTCTCGCAAGTTCCTTGACTAAATAGAACTTCATGGCGGACGCACAACCGCCGGGGAGATTGAGGGGGGCGGAGTGGCCCCCATCAGGGGGTCAGCGGAGCGAAGCGAAGCGCCGGTCGAGAGGCAGGTCCGGTTTTTCCGGAAGCGGGATCGGATCCCCGCCGTTTTTCCTTATTTCGACTTGCCCAGAAGCTCGTTGACCAGGGGGCCGGCGTTATAGATTTTGAGAAGGGCCTCGATGATGCCCCGGCTGTGGACCATGACCGAGCGGTTCTGATCGTCGGAATAGATGAACCGGGCCGGGAGCGATTGAATGTTCCCATCGAAGAGCACTCCGCTGAATTCGCCGTTGCGGTTGATGACCGGGGAGCCCGAGTTGCCGCCGATGGAATCGACGGTCGCGATGAAATTCAAAGGCGTATCGAGCTTCAAGGCGGCCTTTCTGTTGACGAAGCGCAGGGGCAGCTCATAAGGAGTCGTATTGCCGAACTTCGCCGAGCGGTCGTAGAGGCCTTTGAAGACCGTGAAGAAGGGGATCTTCTTCCCGCCTTCGATATAGCTTTTGACTGTGCCGAAGCTGAGGCGCAGAGTCCCGGTCGCGTCGGGCGGAATGGACGTTCCCTTGAGCTTGAACATCGCTTGGGCGATCAGCGCGCCGTTGCGCGTCTCGACCGAATCGACTTCGGTCTCGTATCTTTTGCGGAGGCCTCGGGATATCGGGTCGACGAGCAGAGCCAGCTTGATCATCGGGTCTTCGGAGCTGTAAATGGCGTCCAGGCCGCCTTCAAGATATTTTTTGCGGACATCGACGTCTTTGAGCTTGGTCCCGCCTAAGAGCTCTTTGGCCACGTCCTCAGCGAGCTTCCCGCCCAGGAGCCACCTGACTTCCAGCTTGTCGCTGAATTCCTTCTGAAGTTGGATGAGCGAATCGGTCAGATTGAAGATTTCGAGTTCATCGTAGACGGGAGTCACGGCCGTCATCCGGCGGGTGATCGAAGCCAGGGCGGCATCGCGGTATTCCCGCAGGCGCTGGTCGTTGGGCTTTCCCTTTTCCATGGCCAGGCGGACAAGCGTCCGCGCCGTCCCAAAGTATCCCGTGGCGAATCCCGCGCCGCCTTCAAAATAGCGGTACGCCTTGAAAAACGAGGAGTACGTTTTTTCAGCCCGGGCCAGCTCATCCCAGGCCTTTCCGTAAAGGCTCTCCATATCGGGATTCTTGCGGATGGCTTCCCGGAAAGCCTGCTCTTCGGCCGCCTTCTTTTCCATCAATTTTTTATCGAGGAGTCCGGACTGATAGCCGACCGTCGCTTTCAAGCTGTTTTCGATGCCGAACAACGGTCCCTGAGCCTGGCGCTCATATTCGGGCCCTCGCGCCCCGTACTCCTGGAGAAGGGCGCGCCGGCGCTCATAATTGGCGATGGCGAAGGGATAGCTGATGTCGCGGAGGAATTCCATCTGGGCGAACGTCAGGAGCCGGCCGGTGGAGCCGGGGTGCCCGGAGGCGAAGACCAGGTCGCCATCTTTCACCCCGGACGCGTTCCATTTGAGAAAATGTTTTGTGACGAGCGGACGGTCGTTTTCGTAAATCCGGAAGAGAGTGATATCGAAGTCATAGCGGGGATACGTGAAATTGTCGGGGTCGCCGCCGAAAAAGGCGATCAGGTATTCGGGGGCGAAAACGAGGCGGACATCGTTATAAGCTTTATACTTATAAAGGTGGTACATGCCGCCGGAAAAGAGATTGACCACGGTCGAACGCAGTCCTGTCTTTTCCGTGCTTTCCTTTTCCAGGGCCGCGCTCACCTTGTCCCGGGCTTCCGCCGCCTGGGCCGGGGACATTCCGGGTTTTTCCGCGTCGAGGATCTTGGCCGTGACGTCCTCGATCTCCTGGAGGACGGAAAGTTCCATGCCGGGGCACTTGAGCTCCTCGGCGAGCGTTTTGGCGTAGTAGCCGGTCTTCATCAGGTCGCGGTCTTTCGTGCTCAGGTTTTGAATGGCGCCCTGGCCGACATGGTGGTTGGTCAGGATGAGCCCGTTGGGAGAGACGAATGATCCCGAAGCGCCGCCGAAGCGGATCGAAGAGAGCATGATGTGTTCGAGCCACGGCGAGGTCATGGTGAAGTTGTATTTGGCCTTCAAAAGATTGGCCGGGGGCATATTGAACAGCCACATCCCTTCATCGGCGGAGAGGGGAAGAATGAAAGAGATCGTCAGGATGACGAGAATAATTTTGGCTTTCATGTTTTTCATGGATCTATCCTCCTGGTGTGAAAAAAGGAATCCTATCACAGTCGAAAGCGAAATGGAAACCTCCGAACCGCGCTTGATACGTTCGACGGCGCCAAACCCCGATTTTTAAATCGGGGTAAAAAGCGCCGCTCAGTATTAACCCTGAGCATACCCCGGGCTTCAGCCCCGGGAGTCAAATGGGTTGATAATCTCCGCGGGCTTGATTTTTTTGGCAAAATATCATATGTCAAGAGAGAGGATGATGAAGAATGTATTGCAGGCCGATCCCGGCCGGACGGTGCGCATTTTCGATATCGGCGGCGGCGAAGGCGTCCGGCGCAGGCTTCTCTCCCTGGGATTTCACCCGGGCGACGCCGTCGCGCTCGCCGGGCAAGCTATCTTCAGAGGGCCGGTTTTGATCAAAAATATCACGACGGGCTCGACGGTGGCGATTGGTCGGGGCATCGCCCAGAAAATCTATATCGAGCCCGCCGATGAACACTCCTGACATTCCCGTCGTCATCTTCATCGGACAGCCCAACTGCGGGAAAAGCACGCTGTTTAACGCGGTCGCCGGGCATAAGGCGCAGACGTCCAATTTTCCGGGGACGACGGTCAAGCACACCCACAGCCTTGCGAACGTCGAAGGACGACTGCTGACCGTCATCGACCTTCCCGGAACATATTCCCTTCATCCCTCCGACCCCGCGGAAAAAGTCGCCCTGCGACATTTATTTTCGGAACGGCCGGACATCATGATCAACGTCGTCGACGCCTCGATCCTGGGAAGAAGCCTGGAGCTGACGCTCGAGCTCATCGAAATGAACAGGCCCATGGTCGTGGCCCTGAATATGACCGACCTGGCCGAACGGAAGGGGGTCCTCGTCGATGGCGGGAAGCTCGAAAAGCTTCTCGGTGTTCCGGTCATTCCCACGATCGCCTCCCACGGGCGCGGGGTTAAAGAGCTGATGGAAGCCGCCCTCCGCTGCCTTGATATTCCCTGTCAGGGGCTGGCCGTTTCCTGGTCGAGCGATGTCGAAAAAATCGTCCGCGACGTGACCGCGGCTCTTCCTTCCGAATTTCCCTGCGTCGCCAACCGCCGTTTCACGGCTATTCAAATGCTTGAATCGGGTCAGACATTCTGCGACGACTTCTTGAGGGATATTCAGCCCGAGCTTAAGGCCTCCCTGGACGGAAGCCGGGCGGAGCTCGAAGAGAAGCGCGGCCGGCCGGCCTATGAAGTGATCGCCGCCGAACGGCATCATCTCGCCCAGAAAATTTTCGAACTAACCAGCCTGGTCCGGAGACAGGTTAAGCGGAACTGGGGGGAGCGGGCCGACGACATCCTCATGCATCGCTGGTTGGGATTTCCGGTTTTGGCCGCGGTTTTTTTCGCCTTCTTTTTCCTTGTTTTTAAGGTCGGGAGCCCGCTCGAAAGCCTCCTCTTGAAGCCGGTGACGTATTTCCGGGGATTTCTCGAAGCCCATCTGGGCAGCCGCGTTCTCTTCCATCTGGCCGACGGCCTCCTTCAGGGTATCGGCGGCGGCGCGGCCATCGTCCTTCCGTATTTCATTCCCCTCCTCCTGTTCATGGCCTTCCTCGAAGACGTCGGCTATCTGGCCAGGGCCGGCTTTCTCCTCGATACGTTCATGCACCGCATCGGCCTTCACGGGAAATCTGTTTCGCCGTTCATTCTCGGTTTCGGCTGCAACGTTCCGGCGATCGTTTCGACCCGGATTCTCGAATCGCGGCGCGACCGAATCCTGACGTCTCTTCTCATCCCGTTCATCCCCTGCTCGGCCCGGACGACGATCGTCCTCGCCCTCGTCGCTTTTTTTCTCGGTCCATGGTGGGCCTTGGGATTTTACGCGTTCAATATCATCCTCATCGCGGTCCTGGGCCGGCTGTTAAGCCTGTTCATGGGCGAGGAATCGCCGGGGTTGATCCTGGAAATTCCTTCATTGAAGGCCCCCCGGCTAAGGAACATGGCCTTGACAGTCTGGTTCCAGTTGAAGTCGTTTCTCCAGTTCGCCTGGCCGCTGCTGATCGCGGGAAGCGTCGTTTTAGGCTTGATTCAAGCGGTGCACGGGGATGCGGTGATCAACCGCATCCTCGCCCCGCTTGTCGTGAATCTCCTCGGCCTGCCGCGGGAATTGGGAGTGACCCTGATCTTCGGATTTCTCCGCAAGGAATTGTCGATGCTGATGATGCTCCAGGCTCTCGGCGTCGACTTCCCCCATCTCCTGACGGCCGTCAGCCGGAGCCAAATAGTGGTTTTTACGGTTTTTGTTAGTTTTTTCATTCCCTGTCTTTCGACCTTCGCCGCTCTGTGGAAGGAAACCGGGAAAAAAATCGCCTTCCTCTCCGCGGTCCTCAGCATTTCAGTCGCGGTTCTGGCCAGCGTGATCGTCCGTCTTGTGCTTTAATCGAAGCTGCGCCGTGAACGGCGCTGGCGGTGATATCGCAGCGCGAAACGATGGGCTTCGTCCCTGACATGCTGGAAGAGCTTCAGGGCGGGCGAGGTCCGGTCGAGTTTGAGCCCCCCTTTATGGCTAGGGGTGAAGACGATTTCCTCTTTTTTGGCCAAGGAGATAAGCGGAAGCCGCTCCAGCCCGAGCTCGGAGAGGACCTTGCGGGCCGTCCCGATCTGAGGCTTGCCTCCGTCGACCAGGATCAAGTCCGGAAGAGGCTGTTTTTCCTCGAGGGCACGGGCATAGCGGCGGCGCATGACCTCCCCCAAGCTGGCGACATCGTTCGGACCTTCTACGGTCCTGATCCTGTATTTCCGGTATCCGTCCTTGTCCGGCCTTCCGTTCACGAATGTCACCAGCGAGGCTACGGTTTCGGTTCCTCCCGTATTCGAGACGTCGAATCCATCGATCCGGACGGGGAGAATCTCAAGCCCAAGCTCTCTGCGGATCTCTTCGAGCGGGGCGCGGTCCGCGTTTTTTTTGTGGAGGAGGATTTCAGCGTTTTTAGCCGCGAGGTCTATCAAATTTCGATTCTTGCCGCGGGAAGGAATGCCTATTTCAATTTTCCGGCCGGCGATCGCGGATAACGACGCGGCAAGGTTCTTTTTCCCGGGCATATCGAAAGGCACGAGAATGCGCTCCGGAATTTCGTGATTGCGATAGTAGGCCGACATCACCTCTTCCAAAATCGCGCCATCGGACCGGCCGGCTTTGTCGTCCACGACAAACCCCTTCGATTCCCGCACTTTTCCTTCGCGCATCAGGAAGACGTCGACGGCATGGCTCTGCGCCTCTCGGGCATGGCCGAAGATATCCTGGTTTTCCAACCGGACCGAGATGAGCTTCGGCTTGACCTTGATGGTCTCGAGCGTCCTGATGATGTCCCGGAGCCGGGCCGCTTCTTCAAAATCCTCGCTTTCCGCGGCCCGGGCCATCCTTGTGCCCAGGATTTTTGTCAGACGCCCCGTCTTGCCTTCGAGGAAAAGGAGGGCGTCGTTCACCCTGCGGCGGTAATCTTTTGCCGCGATGAATCCGACGCAGGGGGCCGCGCACAATCCCAGCTCGTAGTCCAGACAGGGTCGTTTTCGCTTGCCCGGGATTTCCTCGGCGCAGTTCCGGATCTGGAAGTATTTGTTCAACAGATGGATCGTTCTCCGGACCTCTCCGGCCGGGCTGAACGGGCCGAAATATCTGGCCCCGTCCTGTTCGACCTTGCGGCTGAAGCGGACTCCGGGAAAGGGGTCTTGAATGTTCATCTTCAGGTAGGGAAAGCTCTTGTCGTCCTTGAGGCGGAGGTTGAACCTGGGCTGGTATTGTTGAACGAAATTGTTTTCGAGGAAGGCGGCTTCGCGCTCGGAGTCGGTGAGAATGACGTCGATTTCGGCCGTTTCGGCCAGGATGTTGCGGACTTTCGGATCTTCGGTCGGCTGGAAGTAGGATCTCACCCGGTCCCGGAGATCCCGGGCTTTGCCGATATAGATGATTTCGCCCTTCCCGTTTTTAAAAAAATAGATTCCCGGCTTTTGGGGGAGGGCCTCGGCTTTAGCCTTCAGCGGGGCGGTCATCCTCTCTTGTCCTTTCCGCGGTGAGGGGATTTTGCTCCGGGTAACGTATCGGCCGTCATCATCCTTAGGGACCTTCCTGAAGATCTTCGGCTTACGTCTCCGTCAATTCGAGCTCGTGCTTATTGAGCTTGGCGATCTGGTCGCGGTATATCGCCGCTTTCTCGAACTCGAATTTCGCCGCCGCCTCTTTCATCATCTTGGTCAACGCGTCGATTTTCTGTTTCCGGTTTTGCGGCGACAAGTAGATGTCCTTGTCTTCGGACACCCGCGTGTAGTCGAAGTAATCCCGTTCGTAGACGCTGGTCAGGACTTCGTCGATCCTCTTCGTGATCGATTGCGGGGTAATGTCGTGTTCCCGGTTGTAATCCTGCTGGATTCGCCGCCGCCGGTCCGTCTCGGCGATGGCGCCCTTCATCGAATCGGTCATGACCTCGGCATAGAGGATCGCCGTGCCGTTGATGTTGCGCGCCGCCCGGCCGAATGTCTGGATCAGGGCTCGGGTCGAGCGGAGGAATCCTTCCTTGTCCGCGTCGAGGATGGCGACGAGCGAGACCTCGGGGAGGTCGAGGCCTTCGCGGAGGAGGTTGATCCCGATCAGCGCATCGAAATTTCCCCGGCGCAGGTCGCGTAAAATTTTCACCCGGTCGAGCGTCTCAATCTCGGAATGGAGGTAGCGGACGCGCAGCCCTCGTTCATGATAGTGGCGGGTCAGGTCTTCGGCCATTCTCTTGGTCAGCGTCGTGACGAGCGTCCGCTCCTTCTTTTGGGCCCGGCCTTGAATTTCCTTGAAGAGATCATCCACCTGGCCCCGGACCGGCCTGACCTCGACGGCCGGGTCGATGAGGCCCGTCGGACGGATGATCTGCTCGACGACCTTGTTTTTCGTTTTCTTCAGCTCGAACGGGCCCGGCGTCGCCGAAACATACAGGACCTGCCCGACCCGGGCTTCGAACTCCGAAAAATTCAAAGGCCGGTTGTCGAGGGCGGAGGGAAGGCGGAAGCCATGCTCGACAAGCGTCTGTTTGCGGGAGCGGTCCCCGAAGTACATCCCGCCGATCTGGGGCACGGTGACGTGCGATTCGTCGATAATCGTCAAGAAATCGTCGGGAAAATAATCGAGAAGAGTGTAGGGCGGTTCTCCCGGCTTTCGCTGGCTGAGGTAGAGCGAATAGTTCTCGATGCCCGGGCAATAGCCGAATTCCCGGAGCATGTCCAGGTCGTAAAACGTCCGCTCTTCGATCCGCTCGGCCTCGAGGATCTTGCCCTGTTTTTTGAGGAAGTCGACGCGTTCCTCGAGCTCGCCTTCGATCCCGCGGATTGCGGTATCCAGAATTTTTTGCGGCGTCGAAAAAAAGGTCCGGGGGTGGATGATGATTTTGGCGAACGTCGCACTGACCGTCCCGAGCAAAGGGTCCACGGCCGATATCCTCTTGATCCGGTCTTCGTCGAGTTCGATGCGGTAGGCGAAGTCTTCATAGGCGGGAAAGACTTCGACGATGTCGCCCCGGACGCGGAAGCTTCCGCGCTTGAAATCGGCCTCCTGCCTCTCATACTGGATCTCGACGAGATTGTGAAGAATCTCCTTGCGCGGCAGGCGCTGGCCGGCTTCGATCGGGAAGCTCATGGCATAGTAGCTTTCGGGCGCGCCGATGCCGTAGATGCAGGAGACCGAGGCGACGATGATGACGTCGCGCCGGGCGAAAAGGGAATTGGTGGCGTTCAACCGCATCCGGTCAATCTCGTCGTTGATCGTCGCTTCTTTGGCGATATACGTGTTCGAGGATGGGACATAGGCTTCGGGCTGGTAATAGTCGTAGTAAGAGACGAAATACTCCACCGCGTTCCCCGGGAAGAAATGCTTGAATTCCTGGTAGAGCTGGGCCGCCAGCGTCTTGTTGTGGGAGATGACGAGCACCGGGCGTTCGGCCTTGGCGATGATATTGGCCATGGTGAAGGTCTTGCCCGATCCCGTGACCCCCATCAGGACCTGATGGGGGAGGCTTGCGGCGATGCCCCCGGCCAGTTCGGCGATGGCCTTGGTCTGGTCGCCCCCGGGAGTGAATTCGGACTCAAGCCGGAAGGCTTTCATGACGGTCGGGAACGGGGAACGCGGAATATCAGGTTCCGCCTTTTTCGATCTTGATCGCGCCCCGGAACTGGGCTCCGTCCTGGATGGAGACTCGCGCCGCGACGATGTCGCCTTTCATCCTGGCTTCGGCCGAAAGGGAGACCCGCCCCGAGGCGCGGATATTGCCGCTGAGGCTTCCCGTCAGCTCGACGTTGACGGCGGCGATGTCCCCTTCGACCTTCGCGCTCCGCTCGATATAGAGGCTGCCGTTCTTCAGGCGAATGATGCCCTTGAACGCCCCCCGGATCACGAGGTCTTCCTCGCCGTCAATTTGACCGTTGCCGATCAAGGTCGGCCCCAAGCACGAGGCTCCTTCCCGCAGCGGTTTAAGGGATCCTTCATTTCTTATTGTTTCTTCGGGTCTTGGCATGTCTCCCGCCTTTCTCCAGCGTCATTCGAGATTGATTATAAGGAGGCGCCCTCCGTCCTGTCAATGAGCGGCGCGCAGCAGTGGAGTGTGGCATTGACTTTACGCGAAGCCATGTGATATTTCTCATTCTTGCTTTTTGGGATCATGGATGGACGCTTCGCCCTTCGCAACCGACAGCGTCGCGCCCCAGAATCATCGCCGTCGATGGAGGGAAGAAATGATCGGCCCGGGACGTCAAAACGGTGAACTCGGCGTCTAGCACGTGACAGGATCATGACCGACCGCGAGAATCCGCTTGTCGACAAGGTCGAGCGCGCGTTCCAGGACCTGTTCCACGAAAAACCGCTGCTCGTCAGATCGCCGGGCCGGGTCAATCTGATCGGCGAGCATACCGACTACAACGAGGGATTCGTCCTGCCGGCCGCCGTCGACAAAGCCATCTATTTTGCCTTGGGCCGGAGGACCGACGGAAAAGCCGTTCTCCATGCCTGCGATCTGGGGCAGAACCATGAATGTGACCTCCAGGCTTTCGCCAAAAGCGAGAAACATTGGCCGAATTATCTCCTGGGCGTCGTCGAGCAGCTGCAGAAAACCGGACGCCAGGTCGGAGGATTCAGCTGCGTTTTCGGCGGCGATATTCCGATCGGTTCGGGGATGTCCTCCTCGGCGGCCATCGAAGCAGGGCTGGCTTTTGCCTTGAATCATCTTTTCGACCTCGGCCTGGAACCTCTGGAGCTCGTCACATTGGCCCAGAAAGCCGAAAACGAATTCGTCGGGGTCCGCTGCGGCATCATGGACCAGTTCATCAACATCTTCGGCCGACCCGACTCCGTTCTTAAGCTCGATTGCCGGAGCCTCGAGTTTCAATATTATCCTTTCGAGCGGGTCGACCTCAGGATTATCCTCTGCGATACGCTGATCAAGCGCGAGCTGGCCGCGTCGGAATACAATATCCGCCGCCAGCAATGCGAGACGGGCGTCCGCCTCCTGGCGCAATACGATCCTTCGGTCCGGAGCTTGCGCGATGTCAGCCCCGCCCTCCTCGAGGCGCACCGGGCCGAGCTCGACCCGACGATTTACAAGCGCTGCGACTTTGTCATCTGGGAAAACGCGCGCGTCGAGAAGGCCTGCGCCGACCTCGAAAAGAATAATTTCATCTCTTTCGGACGGCGGATGAACGGTTCCCACAACGGCCTGCGGGACGACTACGAGGTCAGCTGCCGCGAGCTGGACGTCCTGGTGGATGCCGCCCGCTCGGTCAAAGGCGTCCTCGGGGCGCGCATGATGGGCGCCGGCTTCGGCGGTTGCACCATCAACCTCGTCGAAGAACAAGCCGCGCAGGAATTGCAGGAGCGGGCCGATCAGGCTTTTTTGGATCAATTTAAGAAGCTCCCGAAGTTCTACGTAAGCAGCCTGAAATCTGGAACGGAAGTCATCGAGCGCTAACCACCAGGGATATAATATTTCTTTGACGAAAAATCTTTTCCCCCCTCGGGCGTTGCCTCCGACCGAAGGGGACAGGTAAAGGAGTCATGATGCGCAAATCTTATGCGGGTTTCTTGGTGATTGTGATTGGAATCCTGGCCCTGGCCTGGGCAGGATATGCCCAGAGTCCGCTCACGACCGAGGATTTGAACCAATTCTCCTGGAGATGGGTCGGACCGGTCACGTTTTCCGGCCGGATCACGGAGTTCGCCGTGCCCCGCGGACAAACCACGACCTATTATGTCTTGACGGCGAGCGGCGGATTATGGAAAACCGAGGACAGCGGGACGCACTTCGAACCGATCTTCGACAAATACGGCACCCTGAGCATGGGCTATCTGGCCGTCGCCCCGTCAAACCCGAATATCCTTTATCTCGGCACGGGCGAGCCGATGCATGCCCGCTCGAGCACGCACGGCAACGGGATGTGGAAGTCGGCCGACGCCGGGAAGACCTGGACGAAAATCGGATTGGAGAAAAGCTATTTTATTCCCAAAGTCGTCGTCGACTATAAAAATCCCGACATCGTCTACGCGGCGGCTGAGGGCAAACTCTACGACAACGAGATGGACTGCGAACGGGGCCTTTATAAGAGCGTCGACGGCGGGAAAATATGGACGAACGTCTTTCCGCTCAAGGACCGGGGGGTGGCCGACATCGTCCTCGACCCGCGCGATTCGAACGTCCTTGTCACCGCGGCCTACAAGACGTTCCGCCGGGCGTGGACGTACCTGGACCGCCAACCCGACAACGACCTCTATAAGACAACCGATGGCGGCAAGACCTGGAATAAGCTGACCAAGGGGTTGCCGGCAAACGTCGACCTGGGCCGGACCGGCCTTGCTCTTTTCGAAAAGAATCCGAGCATTCTCTATGCCCGGATCGACGAAGAGGTCAAGCTCGGCTTTGCCGAACGCGACGGCGTGGCCAATTTCCGCGCCCCCGGAGGATTCGGAGGCGGAGGC
>Ga0315275_10001746_pt1 | contig 19325 bp, 15 predicted proteins | sample YL17G03_0_MG_FD_205557 | JGI IMG/M metagenome (GOLD analysis project Ga0315275, IMG submission 205557) | Sediment microbial communities from Yellowstone Lake, YNP, Wyoming, USA - YL17G03_0 | ecosystem: Environmental > Aquatic > Freshwater > Lake > Sediment | place: USA: Wyoming | collected...
CTCGAAGGACTCCGTCACATCGAGCGGAAGATTGGTCTTGTCGAACAACAGCGCGATCTTCCCCTCCGGTGTCGTGTTGAGAATGTTGATCCCATCGGCGTCGTTGACCTTGGCTTGAAGAACCGCCCCCGGCTTGACGACCGTCTGACCGCCCTTGAATCCCATCTCCGTTCGCGGGGGCCCGTCGAGGGGTGTGAGCACCGTGGTGTCCTCCGGCGACGGATCGGTCATAAAGCACTCGTCGTTCAACGCCGCGGCGTCGCCGATTCCGTTGTCGGCATAGGCCCGCACGAACGCCAGCGGTCCCGTCCCCGCGTACCTCGGGATCTTGACGCTGAATTCGAACGAACCGGCGGTGACATCCGCCGTCCCCCTGTAGACGGTGCCCCCGGGGTAACGGTACGGAATGAACGTGAGACCGTTGTCGCTCAGATATCCGCTGCGGTCGTCCGGTTCACGAAGCACGAGGTTCACGCTCCCGTTGAACCCGGCGTTCTTGGATCCGTTCTTGTGCACCGCTCCACGGATCGTCGCCCGCTTGCCCGCCGTGAAGGTGTCCACATCGCTCGCCGTGAATACAATTTCTTGCCGCGGTGAGGCGAGAGCGAGCGAGGGATCACCGAGGAGGTTGTACTTCTGGTTGTTCTCTTCGACGAACACGGAGAAACCCCCGCCGCCCGCCACACCCACTTTGGCGCGAAGAAGTGCGACACCCATGGGGTCCGGCGGCCCCGGCTCCCGCGGGGAGATGTTCTCGAACAGAAAGTTGCTGAGCGACGCGTTCGGAGGAACATACGTCACCTCCGAGGCGGTGATCGCGCCGATCGCCCCTCCCGCCCCCCAGAGGATCAGCCTCTCGGCAAGGCTTGACGCCTGGGCCCGCCCGAAATCCCCGATCGTGCAGCTGAACGCCGTGAAGAGCGGGAGCCGGAGCCCGTTCCGCAGGTTGGCGACGTCGGACCCGAGGAACACCTGTTCGTCGGCCATCGCAGCGGAGTTTCCGTGACCGATGTAGTTGATCATGAGCGCCCCGTCGTTCCACCCCTTGAGAAAATCGATGCGGCTCGTCGGTTTGACAGATCCGATCACGGGATACTCCGTCAGGTAGATCTTCGCCGGCTCGAGAAACGGAGCCATGAACCCGAAGGCGATGCTTTCGCTGCCGCTGATGAACTCGGTTTCGGCTCCGCGGTTCGGCGCTTTCTCGTCGTCGGCGACGAGGATCACGCGGTCGCGCCACGGCCCGAACTCCGCTTGGGTTTCGTAATCGATGACTTTCTCCACGAGAAGCGACGCGTCCGACGGCGACCCGGCGGGGAGCCTGCCTACCGCGATCTGAAGGAGCGAGGCGTCGGACGGCTCGCGCGGCTCCAGTTCGGCGAACCAGTCATCCGTAGCGTACGCGTCGGAATTGACTGATGCCAGGTTGAGGTTCGTCGTGACGAAGTTCTCCTGCGGAGTGATGTAGTTTTTGAAATCCATGTTCGCGTCGCCGAGAAGAAGGAGAAACGCGAGCCGCGGAGATCCGTTCTGCTCCGTGAAATTGTCGTACAGAAATTTGCAGTAGTTCCGTATGCCCATCGGATCGATGAGTCCCCCCGAAAAATTGTCGAACACCTCCTCGGTCGAGACCACCTCGATATCCGGGGTGTACGAGTAAGGGAAATGCGACTCCCGGTGGCTTTTGAACCGGTTGGCCGCGCTCCGGAAGTTCGGGTGGCATAAGACCAGCATGTGCGGGCCGGTGGTGACGTTCCGGAGATCTTTCGGAAAATGGCGGGTCATACGAAGAGGCTTTTTGAACCCAGCCGGTGTCCCCGCCCAAAAATACGGCGGATTGGCACCCACAGTCTGTGAAAACCTTACCTCTCGCCGCCCCCCGACATCGATCTGCTCGTACCCGTTGAGCAAACGGGGTTCGAACGGGTCGCTCACGTCGAAGAGGTACACCGGCTCGCCCTGTGAGAAATTTCTCACGCGGAAGTTTATCGTCCCGGTCGTGTCGGGAGAGGTGAAGACGAGCCGATCGCCTCGAGCCTTGAGCCGGCGGGAATAAAACAGCTCGTAGAGTTCGAAGTACATGAAATCCAGGGGATTGAGATCCCTGGGAACACTGAGCCTGAATACGTTCGTCCCCTCCTGAAGAAACGCGCCCGCGATCTGCACGGGAACGGGGTCGTTGATCGCCGCGATCGTGTCGGAGAACACAACGCCGCCGATCTCCACTCCGTTCATCTGGTAAACCGCGTGGTGGTCCTCGTTTATGTCAGGGTGCTTTGGATCATAGACCCACGGCGCCATGGCGAGCGTGCGAAACGTCTGAGGACGCGCAGTCACGAGATCATTCACCCGGAATGCCGGAAAAGTAACCGACGTCGGATGAACCTTCTCATCGTCCGAGGGGACGTTGATGCTGACCCACAGCCAGCCGTCGCCGCCAAAGGAATACGTCTGCACCAGGTTCCTTTCGAAAAACAGACGGTCTTCGAACGTAGTGAGATCGGGCTCGGATACAACCGGCGCCGAAAGAACCGACACCATTTGCCGCGGTTCACCCGGAAAACCGGGGGTATCGTCCCAGGTGAGATAGTAGACGTTTTCCTTTGCGTAGAGATGATCGTTGTACGCGTCGCGCGGGGCGCTCGCATCGTACATGTCGGTCCACCCATTCGCACCCACCGCATAGAAGATGATCCTGTCGGTCGGGTCGAACGTCCCGTCACCGCCGTACTCTCTGACGATGTCGCATTCCCTCATCCAGTTCCCCGGACGCCACGTCCCAGCGGGATCGGTGAAGGGCCGCCCAGAACCATCCCGGCGCTCGAGTTCGCGGCCGCCGAGAGTGAAAAGCCTGAAGCTCGCGGGGTCGACGATCGTCGCCGGGTTCACGCCGATGCGGGCGAGATCGCTCCCATCGACCGAATAGATACCGGCGCTGTCCACCGAAATCTTGATCCAGTTGGGAGAGAGCGAGAAGTGCGGATCCGGCACCCCGTCCGCCTCGGGTTGGAACGCTCGCCGACCGTCTCCCACCCGTCCCCCCGCAGCGACCGCCGGCGCGGGAAGATACGACGCGTTGATCACCATCCTTGATACGATGGGATCCGCGTCCGCGAGATCGACTGACTTGCCTGCCGGCGAGTACACGACCTCCACGCGGTAACCGGACCACCGCCGTTCGACACCCGATTCGTAATCGACCTGTGACGCATAGCAGTCGACGGCGATCATGCGTGTTTTGCGAAAGACGAAAGGTTCTGAGACTACAACGGGGGTCTGGGGATAAAAACCCGGTCCAATGGATACTGCCGGCGCGGCGTGCGCGGCGTCGTGACTCACAACGATCTTCGGGAGATCTCCACGATGATCCTCCGGCTCCCCCCCGACCCGCGTGACCCGGTACGGTTCAACGGGCGCCAGCGCCACGTAGAAACGCTCGTATCGAAGAGCGGGCAGACCCGCCACGCTGAGTGTGGCCGCAATCCCCTCACTCGCGGGGCCCCTGGGAGCATCAAAGCGCATTTCGACGAGCACCCTGCCGTTCTCCTCTTCGACGCGAGAAACATCCGCCCGACCACTCCCAAATCCGAAGACGGCAAGAACGCTCGCCACTACATAGACGGGTATTCGTTGCATGTGATGTCCACTGTTCAACGGTGTCAGAACACTTCTCGTTCAGTAGCAGTCGAGGGTTTTCTCAGGACTCCAAGGTTTCAGCGCGATCGATCAGCATGATGGGGATGTCTTGCTCGTTTATAGGATACTTCAGCTTGCAGCGGCGGCAGATCAGGTAGGTCCCCGTCTGGTCCAACACCACTTTTTCCTTGCACTTCGGACAGGCCAGGATGTCGAGCAGTTCCCGCTTGATCATGCTGTGGACTCCCCAGGTCCAGGGGCGGTGGGGTGAGTTATCGCTCAAAGGCTCTCAGAAACTGTTGGCTGGTAACAAGATGTTAAAACACGCTCATCCGAACTGTCAAGCCGAATCTTCGATGTAGTACCCCATATTCATGTATTTGTTGCGCCGTTTTTCGACGAGTTTCTCCGGTTCGAAATGCTGGAGGTAATCGAGCTCTTCGTAGATCACACGTTTGAGTTCCGCCGCCATCGTCCTGGGGTCACGGTGCGCCCCGCCGTGGGGCTCCTTGATCACGCGGTCGATGACACCCAGCGAGAGGATATCCTCCGATGTGAGTTTCAGCGCCTCGGCGGCATCCCGGGTTTTACCCTGGTCTTTCCACAGGATTGCCGCACATCCCTCCGGAGAGATCACCGCGTAGATCGCGTACTCGAGCATCAAAACCCTGTCGCCGACCGCGAGGGCAAGGGCCCCACCGCTCCCACCCTCACCGATGACGACGGAGAGGATAGGGACCTTCAGTCCCGCCATCTCGCGCAGGTTGCGTGCGATCGCTTCGGCCTGTCCCCTCTCCTCGGCCCCGATCCCAGGGTACGCACCGGGCGTGTCGATCATCGTCACGACGGGGAGGTTGAACTTCTCTGCGAGCTTCATCAAGCGGAGCGCCTTCCGGTATCCCTCGGGATGCGGCATCCCGAAGTTCCGGTAGAGGTTTTCTTTTGTGTTGCGCCCTTTTTGGTGACCAATGAGGACGACCCGTTTGTCGACGAGCAGCATCAAACCGCCGATGATCGCGGGGTCGTCGGCAAAAGCCCGGTCTCCGTGAAGCTCGATGAACTCGTCCGCGATGGCGTGGATGTAGTCGGCGGTGTACGGCCGCAACGGGTGCCTGGCGAGCTGGACATGCTGCCACGGCGTGAGCTTCGAAAAAATGTCGCGCCTCAGCCTTTCGGCCTTCTCAGCGAGCCGTTTGATCTCGTCGTCGACCGCAATGTTGGTCACCGACGCGAGCTGCCTAAGCTCTTGGATCTTGTCCTCGAGCTCGACGATCGGCTTCTCGAAATCGAGATACGGATTCGACGATGCACCACGCGTTTGGCTCTCGTCCGGACTCATCGCCTGTAGCCTCCTGATGTCCCGCCCCGCAAGTACCTTATCATACTGGTTTGTGAACGCCGGGAACGAGCCTGATGTTCCTCGACCCAACCGAACCGGACAGCTCCGAGAGGAGTTCGTAGCCGAGTCTCACGCCGAGCGTTTTCGACCGCACCACACACGCTTTCTTCCCCGGCTCCTTGAGGTGGAGAAACACCCGCGATTCCCCGCGGCTCCTGGCGAGGAGCGTTTTCACTTGATCGATCTCCCCCTCGCCAATGGTCGCGAGATCCAGAGTGATATGGACCTCGCTCGAGTCCGGTGCCTGCTCGCCATCCACCGGCGTCACCGAATTCACGAGGAGCTTTCCCTCCCCGCCGTCGCGGCACGACACCTTCCCCTCGAAGAGGAGCACGCGGTCCGGCGAGATATGTCCTTTGTTCTTCGACAGGACGTCGGAGAACATCACCGCTTCAGCTTGCCCCGCACCGTCTTCCACCGTCACGAACGCCATCGGCTGCTTTTTTTTGTCGAAGGTGCTCTTGACGCCGCTCACCACCCCTCCGAGAACCACGTGCTTTCCGTTCGAGCTCGATTTCAGCGCCGAGGTCGTCACCGTGGACAGAATCTCGAGAGCGCCTCTGTACTTGTCGAGCGGGTGCCCGGACAGGAAAAACCCAAGCGACTCTTTCTCGCGCCGGAGTTCGTCGAGGGCGCTCCATGGTTCACACTCCCCGAGCTTGTCGTCCACGACGTGCTGCTCGGCGGTGAAAAGCCCGAATTGCCCTTTCTCGGCGTCGCGCGTGCTCCGCGTCGTTTTCTCGAGAATCCTCGCGAGGTTGTGGAGTTTCTGCGCCCTGTGACCGGGAAGCGTGTCGAGCGCTCCCGCCTGTATGAGGCTTTCGATGACTCGGCGGTTCACCGTTTTGCAGCTGATCCGCGAGCACAAATCGAACAGCGAGACGTACGGTCCGCCGGTCTCCCTCTCGTTTACGATGTGTTTGACCGCGTTCATTCCCACGTTCTTGACGGCGGCGAGACCGAAGAAGATCCTTCCGTTCTCCACGGTGAACTCGGCATCGCAGCGGTTCACGTCGGGTGGGACCATCTCGATCCCCATGTCCCGGCACTCCTCGACAAAGGTCATGATCCTGTCGCTGTCGTTGATTTCACTCGTCAGGGTGGCCGCCATGAACTCTGCGGGGTAGTTCACCTTCAGGTGGGCGGTCCGGACGGTTAGCATCGCGTAGGCGGCGCTGTGCGACTTATTGAATCCGTAGCCTGCGAACTTCTCCATATGGCCGAAGATCTTCTGCGCCGTGTCTTTCGAGATTCCGTTCTTCTTGGCGCCGTCGATGAATTGCTTCTCCTGCTTCCCCATCGCCGCCTTATCCTTCTTCCCCATCGCTTTGCGGAGAAGATCCGCTTCTCCGAGGCTGAACCCCGCCAGAGCGCTGGCGATCTTCATCACCTGTTCCTGATACACGATCACCCCGTACGTTTCCTGGAGAATCGGCTCGAGCATGGGGTGTTCGTACGCGACTTTCTTCCTCCCGTGTTTACAGTCGATGAAGTAGTTCACCATATCGCCCTCGAGGGGGCCCGGCCGGTAGAGCGCGTTGACGGCGACGATCTCGCCGAACGACGCGGGTTGGAGGTTTCTCAAGATCTCCCTCATCCCGCTGCTTTCGAGCTGGAACACCCCGACGGTTCGCGCGTCGCGGAGAAGCTCGTACGTCCGCGGATCGTCGAGGGGAATACGCGCGGGATCGAGCGTGATCCCGTGGTTCATCTCGATCATCCGTATCGCCTTGTCGATGACGGTCAGCGTACGGAGCCCGAGCACGTCGATCTTGAGGAGGCCCACTGCTTCGACGCTCTTCATGTCGTACTGGCTGGTGATCTCACCCTTGGCGGTCCGGTACAGAGGGAGGTGATTCATGAGAGGCGAGGGCGTAATGATCATCCCCGCCGCGTGAATCGATGCGTGACGGGTCAGTCCTTCGAGGGTGAGCGAGAGATCGATGAGCTTCTTGTGCGGGTGGTCCTTGTCCGTCATTCTCTGAAGATCGGGAACCGTTTTGATCGCCTGTTCGAGCGAGGTTCCCGCCGCGGGGGGAATGAGTTTCGCAATCTGGTCCACCTCGCCGTAGGAGAGCCCCAGAACCCGTCCCACGTCGCGGACAACACCCCTGGCCGCCATGGTTCCGAACGTGATGATCTGGCACACGTTGTCTTTCCCGTAGCGGTCGATCACGTACCGGATGACTTCGTCGCGGCGTTCGAAGCAGAAATCGATATCGATGTCGGGCATGCTCACGCGTTCGGGGTTCAGCATCCGCTCGAACAGGAGCCCGTGCTCGAGCGGGTTGACGTCCGTTATCCCCAACACGTAACAGAGCAGGCTCCCCGCTGCGCTTCCCCTCCCCGGCCCGACGGGGATCCGCGCGCTTCGCGCGAAATTGACGATGTCCCGGACCACGAGAAAATATCCGCCGTAACCCATACGATCGATGACCGAGAGCTCGTATTCGAGCCGCTTTTCGACCTCCTGAGTCGCTTCCCCAAAACGGTGCGTCACACCCTCGCGTGCGAGGGTCCTCAGGTAGTCGGAATTCGACGCGAACTCCTCGGGAAGAGGAAATGTCGGCAAGTGAAATGTCCGTTCATCGAGCTCCACGTTGCACCGCTCCGCAACGGCCACTGTGTTTTCCAGTGCATCGGGCACCCCGGCGAAAAGCTCGTGCATCTCATCGGGGGTTTTGAAGTAGAGCTCGCTCGTTTTGAAACGGAAGCGGCGCGGATCATCGAAGTCGCTCCCCGTCTGGAGACAGAGGAGCACTTCGTGGGCTTCGACATCCCGTTTGTGGAGGTAGTGGGCGTCGTTCGTGGCCACGAGGGGTATTCCGGTGTCCCGGGCGAGCTTGATCATTCCCTCTTTCACTTTGACCTCTTCCTCGATGCCGTGGTCCTGGAGCTCGAGATAAAAGTTGTCTTTGCCGAAAATCTCTCTGAAACACCCCACCTTTTCTTTTGCTGCGTCGTAGCCGGACTGAACGATCGTCTGGGGGATATCGCCCCGCAGACACGAGGTGAGACCGATGAGCCCCTCGCAGTTCTGTGAGAGAACCTCCATATCGATCCGCGGTTTGTAGTAGAACCCCTCCAGGTAACCGATCGAGCTCAGACGCATGAGGTTCTTATAACCCTCGTTGCTGCGTGCGAGAAGAACCAGATGATGGACCTGTGAAAGTTCTGCCTTTTTCTTCGTCCGGTCCGCGCGGCTCCCTCGTGTGACGTACGCCTCCATCCCAAGGATCGGTTTGATCCCTTCCTGCCGCGCTAACCGGTAAAACCTCACCGCCCCGAACATGTTCCCGTGGTCGGTGAGCGCCACGGCGTTCATACCCAGTTCTTTTGTCCGCTGGACGAGCCGGTCGACTCGTATGGCGCCGTCGAGAAGGCTGTACTCGGAGTGGACGTGAAGATGCACAAACTCACGGGACATTCTACCGGCCCCCCCCAGAACCACCCTTGTTTGCGGGTGGGGAGATTTGGAGTTGAGTGACGAGTTCCGACGTGTTCCCCAACCGGTCCGCCGCGACGATCGAGAGATCGTGCACCCCGATTATATTCGGGCCGCCGAGGATCACAAACAATTTCTCCGGGAATCCATCCCACCGCGCAATTTGTTTTCTCCCATCGAGGTAGACCTCCGTTCGATCGGGATCCACCCCGCTCCCCCGGTCGGCGATCGGGATTACGGCTTCGCGAACGCGGGCCCCCGTCGCGTAACTCCTTCGTGTCCTTACTTGGGGGGCCCCGATGGAAGGCGGGAGAGAGTCGAGAAGAACCGCGTAGACACCCGGCTCGCGAACGAGGGCGCTCACCGTGCCGCTGCGGGCGAGCGACGAGCGCATCGACCAGACACCCTTCCGCTGGTCGAAGTGAAAAACCGCTTGTTTCCCCTCGAGGGGATGCGCGACGGAGAATCGTATCTCGATCGGTTTCCTGAGGGACGCGGACATGGGGCCGAGACGCACCCCGTTTGTCACCGGACGCATCCCCGACCCCGGGGGAACCATCGCTTCCACGTTGCTCTCCCACCGAGTGACGTAGAGAAGCGCGTCCGAATACAGGGACCCTTTCTCCACCCTGAGACCGAATCCGACGTCGTCGAAATCGCGCGCCAGGGACGCGTCTCTTCGGACGGCGAGGATGTGGACGTCGTTGGTTTCCCCCCGTCCGCGAATCTGGAGCGTACGCCCCGATTCGCCGATGGCGCGTGCTGACAGAATGAGCTCGCCTGTTTCAGTCACGGGCATGCCCCGGTTTGTCGCGCCGGGAAAACCCGCGCGGACCGTCTCCGCCGCCGCGTTCGCGAACGCTTCGACGCTCGCCATGTCCTCGAAAAAATAGCAGCCCGGAAGCTCCCCCCTCCCTTCCGAACGGCGGGTGCGAGCGCCGTCCCAGGCGCTCCCGGACGACCCCGCGGTCGGAGACCGCGAAACGACGAACGGCAGAGACGCGACGGACACGTGCCCCGCACGATCGACCGCCCGCACCACGGCGGTGTGGATGCGGCCCACCGACCCCGGATTTGCCGCCAGGGATTCGGTCTGGATCACACCGTCGTCGGTGAACTCGCGGTTCCACATCGTTTCGCCCGAGCGCCGGAAGAGAAAGAGATAGTGCTGACCCCTCGTCCGCGCCTTTGTCATGTCATAGGCGAGCTCCACCTCCTGCATGTCACCGTACGTAAACCGTTTCATCTCGATCGAGGAAACCCGCTTGCCGTCCACCTCGAGTTCGACCCGGAAAGGCGCCAGACGGCCCGACGAGCCACCCATGCGGTCGGTCACCTGCGCGGCGATACCGATCCTGCCGCCCACGGCGACTGTCTCCGGCGTAGCGAACGTCTGGGCGTCGACGGCGCGGAGCCCAACAACCAGGGGCGCACAATACCCGTTGACGCGGGAGTCCGGTGTGAGCGGCAGGAATTCGACGCGGCGGATAGTGGGAGGAACCTCATCATCGAGCACCCAACCGATGTCGAGGGGGTTGACGGGGTTCTCCTCCGAGTCGCGAACCTCGAAGTGGAGGTGCGGCGCCGCGGTTCCCGTCCGCCCCGTGTATCCGATGATTTCGCCCCGCCGCACCGGCAGGCGACCGGGTTCGAGTGTGAAATCCACCTGGTAACGGCCGTTTCGCACCTGCGCCGCACAGACGATGCTGTCGACAACCGGCGCGAACTCGCTCAGATGCGCGTACACCGCCGTTTCACCGGTATCGAGTTTTGTGTAGACCGCCTTCCCGTACCCGAAAGGGGACGCCCGAAGACGGGCCACATACCCAGAATCCGACGCGCGGCACGGAATCCCCTCTCGGCCGAACGACCGGATGTCGAGCCCCGCATGGAGATGCCCTTCACGAAACTCGCCGAAGCTCGACGAGAGATGGATGGGGACATCGACGGGCCAAAGGCGAGTTTGCGGGGGGCGCCGCTCGTCGCCCGCCGCGACGCGGATGGGCGCGGCGAGACGGGCCTCTTGGGCCCCGCGCGGGGACGGAATAGAAACGACGATCAACCACAGAAAAACGGCGATCGAGATCTGTCGGAATAATTTCATTTGTGGTGTCTCCCGAAAACGGGCAAACCTTAGCACCCCGTTTTGAGCGGTGTCAACAAAAGCAGCGCCGCGACCGGCGGGCTTTTTTATGACGCTCCCCGCAGGCCCTGGACCTTGCGCCCCGCCGGGGTATGTGCTACTCTCTCCGGTGCCTCATCCGATTGGTGTTCATCCGTAACAAGATCAAGGGAGTACGATACGCCATGATGCGCACAATGCGTGAGAATACGAAGATCATACTTTGGGTCGTCGTCGTGAGCTTCGTCATCACGATCTTCGCTGTCTGGGGGCTTGATCTCCGGACGGGAAAAAGCAGCGGCGACCCCAACGTAATCGGCAGAGTCAACGGTGTCCCCATCACGCGGACACAGTACCAGTCGTACTACGAAGCGCTCGCAAGCCAGTTCCGCGCGGCATCGAACGAGCCGCTCACCTACTCGCAGGAAGAATTCGTGGGCAACCAGGCGTGGGACAACCTCGTCTATACGATCCTGACGGACCAGCAGATCGAGAAACTCGGGATCACGGTGACCGGCGACGAAATCGTCAGCTACCTTCGGAACAGCCCGCCGGCGGAGATCCGGCAGTACTTCCTCGACGACAAAGGCAACTTCGACAACGACAAGTACCAGGCCGCCCTCAACAACCCAGAAGTAGACTGGACAAACCTCGAGGCGCTCGCCAAGGAACGGATCCCGCGTTTCAAACTCCAGAACTACCTGGCCGCGCAAGTTTTCGTGACCCAGGAGGAAATCCAGCTCGCGTACATGTCCGAGAATACCGAGATGAAAATTGCGTACGTGGAGTTTCCGATCGACGGGGCGGACGTAAAGGACTATTCCGCCACCCAAGCGGAGATCAAGCAGTACTACAACTCGCATCGGGACGAGTTCGTCGAGCCCGCCAAAGCGCGTATCGATGCCGTGAGTTTCGAACTCAAACCGAGCGCCAGCGATCTCCAGGACGCCGCGTTTACTGCCGAGCGCGTCCAGAGTCAGGCACTGGCCGGAGAGGATATCGGCGCGCTGGCGAAGACGTACTCGGAAGCCCCGACTTCTCACGTGGACGGCAGCACGGGCTTCATAAAGCGGGGACAGCGTGAGGACGCCTACTTCGACGCTCTCGACAGAATGAAACCGGGCGACGTGGGTCTGCCGATCCGGGGCGAGAGCGGATACTACGTTCTCAAGCTCATCGAAACGAAGATGGAGGACGGGCAGAAAGAGTACAACGCCCAGGAGATCCTGATCAAATCGACGCTCAGCAGGCAGACAACCGATTCGCTCTATAACATCGCGACGGAGTTCAGAGGCCTCGCCAACGAGACGGGACTCGAGGCGGCCGCGTCGGAGAAAGGGTACAAGATGCTCACACCCGAGCCGTTTACCGAAGGGGTCCCGATCGGCGCGCTCGGGTTCGTTCCCGCGCTCAACCGGTTTGCGTTCGCCAACGCAGTGGGAGTCCTCAGCCCCCTCCTGAGAGATGAAAACCACATCTACGTCGCTCGGGTCCTCGACCGTGCGCCGGAGAGCGTAGACCCCATCGCCGATGCGACCGAGTCCATCCGCCTCCGCCTCGTCTTCGAAGCGAAAAAAGAGGCGACGCTCCGCGATGCCAAAGCGTTCTGCAGGAACGCTGACAACAGCAGCTTCGACGAAGCAGCCCGGTTATACAGCAAGACCGTCAAAGAAACCGCCCCGTTCAAAGCGGCCGACAACCTTGAGGCCTTCGGACCGTCCAGCGCCGTAGCCCAGGCGGCACTGGCCGCCGAACAGGGGAAGACCGCCCCTCCCGTCGAATGGCAAAGATCGTTCATCGTCCTCCGCGTCCTGCAAAAATCGCCGTTGGACGAAACGGACTACCGCAAGAAAGCATCCGAGCTCCAGGACATGATCGAAGCGCGGAAGATCCAGGCGTATACCGCTTATTGGTTCGAGAAAACGAAGGGCCAGAGCGTCATCGAGGATTACAGGTCCAAAGTTGACTGATCCCTGCGTGTTTCAGATCGAAGTCGCGGTGGAGGGCTCGGTGCGAGAACGAGCGGGGATGAGCAACTATCGCTGGGCGCGGGTCCTGTCGACCATCCGCCCGTGGCCGTGCTCGCAGGCTGCGCGCGGGCGCGGGCGCCCGTGGCCGCCACCCGCGGCGGGAAGTGGAGCGAGGGTCCGCAACGACCCTCCACCCCACCAGCAACCACCTCAGTGCTTGACGTCGGTGTTTTTCTTTTCGTCCTCGCCGACCGTTTTCACTTCCTCCTGAACATCCCGGGCCGCTTTCTTGAATTTCTGAATCGATTTCCCGAACGCCTCGGCCACCTCGGGAAGCTTCCTCGGACCGAATATGATGAGAACGATGATGAGGATGATGATCAGCTCCGTCGTACCCAACGGCCCGATCAACGCGAATGGACCCATGATCCAGAGCTCCTTTTCTACCAGAACCAGCGAAGCACCAGTGCGACGAGAAAGACCCCAACGGCGCTCATGAGATTGACCCGGAGCGAAAACCCAAAGGTAAAACTGAACACGACGAAGTCGAGGTGAAGCGGGCCTACATGAAAGTCGGTGGAGTTGACGAAAACATCTCTTATGACTTTGCCTTCCGGCAAGAGCAAACCGATCGCCTGACCAACGACGGTGCCCACGACGATACCCAAAAACATGATCAGCGCCACTACGGCGAGCGAGCGTCTTCTCGGGGCCACTTCGACCTCCTTGATAATATAGGACAGCCGGATTACTCGGACAACTTCGAATCGTGCTCCAGCCCGAGGTTGAGCGTGCGGTAATCCGCGCCGATGATCAAGGTCGCGTCGACCGTCGCGTTATCCTTGAGCTGTTCGATGAACCGGCCGCACCCCAGCAACTCACCCAGCGACTTGATTTCGGACTTTTTGTTTCGCGCGATGAGAATAGACTCCTTATAGTCGAAACTGTCTGCGTTGTCCACGTAGAGTACGTCGATCTTTCTCTTCATCAGAGCCCGGGCCACCGTCTTGGCCGCACCGCTCTCCCCCGTCCCGTTCAACACTTCGATCCGTATGTCGCCGGTGATCTCGTCTCCGTAGACCCGCGTCATCCAGTTCATCACGCCGACGGCGACCGAAACCACACTCAGCACCAGGGCCGTTCCCAGGGCCAGCACGAGAAGCTTCCGGCTCCGTTTACCGATTTTCCTCCTGTTTTTTCGCTTCTTGCCAGTCGTCATCTTGCAGAGCCTCTTCCCCTCCCACCGGTTCGGCTCGAGACTCCGGCTATTCGAAACGAGTCTTGAGCTTGCGGTAGGTGTCCAGAAGGTCCTCCGATATCACACGGGTCTCTCCGACGGTCGTCATGAAGTTCGTGTCACCGTGCCAGCGCGGAACGAGATGGATGTGGAGGTGCCCCACGATCCCCGCCCCCGCGCTTCGACCGAGGTTGGCTCCTACGTTTATCCCACCCGGTTTGTACGCGTCGAGAAGCGCTTTCTCACAACGCGCAACGAGCCCGGCAAGCTCGGCGGATTCGTCACGGCTGAGATCGCTGAAATGTTCGACGTGACGGTTGCAGACGACCATTACGTGACCGTTCGAGTACGGGAACGCGTTGATGATCACGTAGTGGTATTCCCCGCGGTAGAGCACGCGGTTCTTCTGGTCCTCTTCGTTCTTCAGAATCGAGCAAAAGAGACACCCGTCCTTTTGTTCACGCTGCAAGTAGATCGACCTCCACGGCGCGTATATTCTCTTCACTGCGACAGTCCTTCGAAGTACACTCTCACGGCCTTCAGCTCGTCCTCCGTGTTCACACCCGACACCTCCCACGGATCATCTACACGGTAGGCTCGGACGGGTTCTCCCCGGCGCTTCAGCACGCGGATCACATCGGTGAGGTAGTACTCCTTCTGGGCGTTGTCCCGATCCGTCGCGGAAAGCGCTTCGAAGAGCTTCTCTTTTTCGAAGCAGAAAAGCCCAGAATTGATCTCTCGAATCCCGCGCTCCTCAGCGGTGGCGTCCTTCTCCTCGACGATCCCCAGGAGCGAATCGTCGGACGCCCGAACGATCCGGCCGTACCCGGTCGGAATCTCCACCACAGCGGTGAGAACCGTCGCCGCGGCCCCCTCCGCGTCGTGGTAGTGAGCGAACTTCTCGATCGTCTCGGACCGAAGACACGGAACGTCCCCGTTCAAAACAATGACGGTGCCGGAGAACCCTTTCAGAGCCTCCTCGCACTGGATCACCGCATGGCCCGTCCCGAGCTGCTCCCTCTGATGGACGAACCGGACCGCCAAATTTCTCAGCGCGCCCACGACCTGTTCGGCCTCGTAGCCAACGACGACATAGATTCGATCATCGCAAACCCGCCGGATCGCTTCGACGACGTGGGCGACCATCGGCTTTCCTCCGACCTGGTGCATCACCTTGGGGATCTCCGACGCCGGCATCCGCGTTCCCTTTCCCGCAGCGAGTATGACGGCGGCCCTTTTCACCGGTATCGACCTCCAGTGGCATTTACCCCCGCCCCACGCGGCGGCAACGCGGTGCCCCACGGCGTCCTGATTCAAAAAAGCATCGTCTCTTCGACCCTGCCGTCGTCTCCCACGTCGAGCACGATGTTGTCGATGAGACGCGTCGTTCCCACCCGGGCAGCGACGGCGAGGAGGACCCTGCCCCCGACCCGCGCGGGGACCAACAGGTCCTGGGCGTTCAAGAGCTCGACGTACTCGATGTCTCCGATCCCATGAGTTTCCATGTGCCGCCGGACTTCCCCGGTCACTCGGACGGGATCCCTCTCGCCCCGCGTCACGATTTCCTTGCCGCGGAGCAGCGACCGGTAGATCCACGGCGCGAGACCCCGATCCTCCGCCGAGAGATAGCTGTTTCTCGAACTCCGGGCAAGACCGTCGCTCTCTCTCGCCGTCGGCGAAAGAGCAACCCTCACCGGAAGATCGAGTTGTTTAACCATCTCGTGGATCACGACCGCCTGCTGCGCGTCCTTCTGTCCGAAGACCGCCGAATCCGGTTGGACGATATCGAACAGCTTGAGCACCACCGTGGCAACACCTCTGAAATGCCCGACCCGCAACCGCCCGCAGAGCGGTTCCGAGAATCGCCCGACCTCCACCCACACCTCCTGCTTCGCGGGGTAGATCTCGTGCGCATCCGGGATGAACACCGCATCGACACCCCACCTCTCGCACAGGGCAAGGTCTTTATCGACAGGTCTTGGGTACTTGGAAAAATCCTCCTTCGGCCCGAATTGAGTCGGGTTGACGAAGATGGACACAACAACGTGATCGCTCATCTCCCTGGCCACGTCGACGCACGACCGGTGCCCGTCGTGGAGGGCGCCCATCGTGGGCACGAAGGCGACCTTTTTCCCGTCCGTTCGTTGCCGGCGAATGTGATCTCTGATTTGTGCGATCGTCTCGAACCGTTCCACGAGCCCCACCCGGGTTTTCTCACGAATAACTCTGATCGCGCGACGGGAACTTGCCCTCTTTGACCTCGGCGATGTATTCGGAGAACGCCTTCGCCATCAACTTCCCCGCCTCGCCGTAGCGCTTGACGAATTTCGGCGAGAAATCCTCCATCATTCCCAGCATGTCGTTGACCACGAGCACCTGACCGTCGCAGTGCGCTCCCGCGCCGATTCCGATGGTCGGGATCGTCACCGCTTCGGTGATCCTCTTGGCGAGCGGCCACGGTATCCCTTCGAGAACGATGCTGAAACACCCCGCCTCCTCGAGGAACTTCGACTCCTCGACCAGCCGGTCGGCGCCCTCAGGGTCCTTCCCCTGGACCTTGTACCCGCCGAACCGGTGGAGGGATTGCGGCGTAAGGCCGAGGTGCCCCATCACGGGGATGTCCGCGTCGAGGATCGCCCGTATCACAGCGGCCATCCGGCGTCCTCCCTCGAGTTTGACGCCTTCGGCGCCGCCCTCCTTGACAAGACGACCCGCATTCCTCACGGCGTCCTCTACGCTGGCCTGGTAGCTCATGAACGGGAGGTCGCCGACGAGCATCGCGCGCGGTTTCGCACGACTGACCGCTTTGATGTGGTGGACGACCTCCTCCGTCGTCACGGGAAGGGTGTTCTCGTACCCCAGAACGACCATCCCCACGCTGTCCCCGACGAGTATGACCTCCACGCCCGCCCTATCCTCGATCAATGCCGTCTGGTAATCATACGCTGTGAGCATCACGATCTTTTCCCCCCTGCGCTTCATGTCGAGGAGCGTGTTGATCGTGATCTTGTCTCGCCGGGTCATCGCACCTCCCAAGAGGGAACGTAAAACTCCGTCCCCACGACGGGTTCCGAAATTCGCTTCGCCAGATCGCGGAAATGTTTCTCATCGTTGACGAAGTCCATGGAGTCGGTATTCACGACGAGAAGCGGCGTTTCCCCGTAATTGAAGAAGAAATGATTGAACGCCTCGTTCAGCGTCTCGAGATAGTCTCTGGATATGCTTCTTTCGAGCGGACGGCCCCTTCTCTGGATCCGCGCGAAAAGAACGTCGCTACACGCCTGGAGATAGATCACGAGATCCGGCCGGATCACCCGCTCTTCGAGTTCCCTGGCGATCCGGTTGTAGAGCCCTAATTCGTCGTCGCTCAAGTTGACGTGGGCGAAAATCTTGTCCCTGGCAAAGAGGTAGTCGATGATCGTCAGATCGTCGAAGAGCTCCTTCTGAACGAGAGCGATCTGTTGTCTGTACCGGTTGAGGAGGAACACGAGCTGGGTCTGCAAACGGAAGACGCCCATGTCCTCGTAGAAGCGCTCGAGGAACGGGTTGTCCTCGACCTTCTCTTCGACCAGCCGGGCGCCGAGGTGCCGGGCGAGCATCCTCGAGAGCGACGTCTTGCCCACCCCAATATTGCCCTCGACGGCAATCACGGAGACGTCATTCTCCAGGAGGTCTCGTTTCCACTCGGAGTAGGTCATCTCTCGTTCACGCACGCCGTCTCACGCGAGGATCGTCTTTCTGGAACTCACCTTGACGACCCGCTGACCTTCGGAAAGCGATGAGATGAGGTCGTCGATACAGCGGCCGGTCGCCGGACACGTGAAACGGGGAGCGATTTCCTTTAGCGGGATCAGCACGAACGCTCGATCCCGGTACGCCGGGTGCGGTACGGTGAGCACCTCGCTTTGAATGACGGAGGCGCCCAGCGTTACGATGTCGAGATCGAGCTCTCGCGGTTCGTTGTGCCCGCCTCTCCGGCCCATTCGTTTCTCTATGGCCTGTAACCGCTTTAACAAATCCCACGGGCAAAGTAAAGGTTCAAATTCCACGACGGCGTTTATAAAAAAACCCATGGGAGCGCACCCGATCGGTTCCGTCTCGTAAAGAGAACTGATCCGCGCGCGACGACCCGCGCCGAGTTCCTCAAGAAGTCTCGGAACGCCGAGGACAGCGATTTCCCTTTTTCCGACATTCGAGCCGACGCTCAGGTAGGCGGGACTTGCGTTCAGATCTGCGCCTCTCTCGTCAGACATACCTCGACGTAGGACATGCTGTTCGGGAACGGCAGATTGAGTTTGCGAAGATGGATGGTGACTCTTGACACGGGGAAGTTCTCGAGCAGATTGTAGCAGATGTCTTCGCCGAGCGTTTCGAGCAACCGGTGTTTCCGCCCCGACACGATTTCGAACACCTTGGCATAGACCGCTTCGTAGTTGATCGTATCTTTCAACGAATCGCTCTGACACGCCGCCCGCAGATCCGCGTGGAGTTCGATATCGAGCTCGATCTTCTGACCCACCTCTCGCTCCGCGGGCGACACTCCGTAGTGACCGAACACCGTCAACCCTTTCAATCGGATGATATCGCTCACGAATGTCTCCTGTTGACAACACTCGAACCGGCACATCGAGTGTTCACGCGTTTTCGAGGGCACTCAATTTCGAAACGCGGGCGTTCCGCAGGGAAGATCAGGGCCCTCCGACCCGGCACAGCGCCTCTTCGATCCTCTCGAGCGGCTGCGTCAGCGCGATCCGGAAGTAGCCCTCTCCGCCCGCACCGAAACCTCTTCCCGGAGTGACCAACACGTTTGCTCTTTCCAGCAGTTGGAGGGCATAGTCCATCGACGTCGACGGCCCCGGGACTTTGACCCAGACGTAGAATGTAGCACACGCCGGCGAACAGTCAAAGCCGAGCTTGCCCAGGACCTCGACCGCCCGGCGGCGCCGCTTTCCGAACTCCTCACGCATCTCCCCGGCATACCGGTCTCCGTCGGTATCGAGCGTGCGGGCGACGGCCTCCTGTATGGCCCCGAACACCCCCGAGTCGAGGTTCGCTTTGAGATGAGCCAGGGCTTCGATGACGTCGCGCCGTCCTACCGCAAAACCGACCCTCCAACCGGTGATGCAGAACGTCTTCGAAAACGAAAAAAACTCGACGACCGGGGCCTCCAAAGCACCCGGCTGCTCGCACAAGAGTGGCGGCGGGGTCCCGTCGAAATAAACGTCGGCATACGCGGCGTCGTTCACGACGATGGTCCCGCGCTCCTTTGCCAGCGTCAAGGCGCTTCGAAACATGCTCCCGTCGACTGTCGCACCTGTCGGGTTGTTCGGGTAGTTGAGGAAAAGGATCCGTGCCGCGTCGAGATCGACCTCCGACACACGGTCCCAGGCCGGTGCAAAATCTCTCTGTGCGTCGAGCCCGTAGAAGCGGACACGCGAACCGGCAAACTGGACTGCAGCGTGGTAGACAGGGTACCCCGGGTCGGGGATCAGCGCGAGGTCACCCGGGTTGCACAC
>Ga0315275_10001748_pt1 | contig 19322 bp, 12 predicted proteins | sample YL17G03_0_MG_FD_205557 | JGI IMG/M metagenome (GOLD analysis project Ga0315275, IMG submission 205557) | Sediment microbial communities from Yellowstone Lake, YNP, Wyoming, USA - YL17G03_0 | ecosystem: Environmental > Aquatic > Freshwater > Lake > Sediment | place: USA: Wyoming | collected...
ATTAATCACTTATCAAATTATACAACACGTATAGATACTATAGCAGCAGAAATTTTAGGGTTGTTTAATGGTTCAAATCAGGGTCCTTTAGGGCTATTAGCCATAGACAGAATGATGGACCAAAGTTCTCGCTTGTTTCAAGCCGGACAAATACCGTTTGGTGGAAAACAAATAGTATTCGCAACATTCTCGGCATAAAAATGAACATACTAAATAATATTACTTATGATTTACCTGTTGATTATAGAAATATAAAAATATATCCAATAACAATGAAAGATTATCTTAGTTTTAGCGCATATTCTGGTTGTTTACTTATAGACAAAAATAGTATACCTGATGTAAAAATAATTGAAATGACAGAATTGGAATATATTTATTATTCTAGTAATAAAAATATGGAAGAAAAACCTTATTTATTATATTTCGATAGGTTACTTTCTTTATGTTTAAAAGATGATGAAAGCTTTAATGATATAAAAAAGAGTTTTGAAAGATATGGATATGATAAAGAAAAAAAACCTATTTTTATTATTAAAGAAGAAATATATAAACCAGAAGATTTCGATAACTTAAAATTAATAATAGCTCAACAAAATGAAGTAGAATTAATAGACGAAAATATATCTAAAGAAGTTAGGGATTCATTAGAAAAAGCTAGAGATTTTAAGAAAAAACTGTCTGGTAACAAAAATATATCTATAGAAGACTATATTATTTCTCTTTCTATTTCTACAGGTTGGACTTTTGATTATATATATTCTATGACAATAAGGAAATTTTTAAAAAGTATAAGGAGGATGGATAATCTAATACATTATAAAATTTATTTAGGTGCATCTATGTCGGGAATGGTTGAGTTTAAAGATAAGTCGTTTATCAAACACTGGTTATCAGATTTAAACGATGAAGATAAATATAGCGATGTCTCTATTGACATGCAAGAGATGGAAGATAAAATATCATTTGAGAGTGCTAAAAGCACTCCATAATTAAAAATTCAGGAGGTTTTAAGAGAATAATGGAAAAAATATCTGGAATATATTGTATAAAAAATATTAATACTAGAAAATTATACATAGGGCAATCTATTGATATATATAAAGAATGGAATAGTTCTCATAAACCAGCATTAAAATATAATAGACATCACAATAAATATTTACAAAGAGCATGGAATAAATATGGAGAATCAAATTTTAAACATGAAATTATAAAAGAATGCTCAACAAATGAATTAAATTATTTTGAAAAATATTATATAAATTCTCTTTCTTCTCATTATACTAAAAAGGGATATAATATATCTTTTGGAGGTGAATCAATAATGAAAGGTAGAAATCATACTGAAAAAACAAAAGAAAAAATGAGTATTTCTAAACAAAATATGTCTGATGAAACAAAAAATCGAATGAGTGAAAGCAGAATAGGAAAGAAATTAAATAACTCATCATCAGTATATCATGGTGTAAGAAAGAGATTCTCAAATAATAATAGAAATATGTATTGGGAAGCGTCTATCATATTAAATGGAAAATGGACGTATATAGGAATTTCAAAAGATGAAATAAGCGCAGCAAAAAAATATAATGACTATATTTTATCCAATGATATTTCTTATCCTTTAAATATGTTTAATTAAAATCAAGGAGGTTTTAAAAAATATGTCACCTATTAAAAAGTTTTTAACAAGCGTTGCAGATGTTTATGGATATGACAGTAGCGATAACTTGCTATTCGTAGCAAAAACGTTATTAGATAGTTCCATTGAAGTTTCATTAGGTTCTGCACCTGTACGTGGTGGGCGTGGTAATCAGTTGCAATATACTTACTATCACACTGCCGAAATGAAATTCAATTTAACAGAAACACAGTGGAATCTTGAAATGTTGGGTGCAACAGCAGGAGCTACATTCGAACTCGGTAACTATTATGTACAAGAAAATGTAACTGTTACTGCTAGTTCAGGTAGTGTTTCCCAAACCCCACTTGCATTCGAGAGTACAATATATGGTTGGGCAACCTCACCATTAGGTCTTACTCAAAGAGTAACATTTACAAATAGAGGTTTTACAGTTACAGGAACTGAAACAAGCGGTTTATGGTGTGTACGTTACTATACCGCTAATGTAAGTTCAGGTAAAAGTGTTACAATCAAAGCAAGCATGATTCCTCAAGTAGTAAAACTAGTAATGGAAACACAACTAAATTCAGCCGATGTTACCACAAATAAAATCGGTATGGTACAAATTGTTATTCCAAAGGGTCAATTATCGGGTGCTTTCACCGTTTCGATGAAGGCAGATGGTGTATCAAACACTCCTTTAACTGGTACTGCTCTAGCTTATACTCCTGTAGCAACTAGTTTAGACGCATGCAATGTTGATACATACTATGCTAAAATTACGGAAATTATAGATAGCACAAACTGGTATGATAATGTTTACGCATTATCTATTAGTGGTGGAAATCAATCAATTCGTGTAGGAGAAGCTAGAACATTGGTAGTCTATGCTGTACCTTATTCTGGTGCAGCTTTCAAAGTTTCTAACTCGTACCTTACTTTCTGGTCTGGTTCTACTGTTGGTTCTTCTGGCTCTATTAGTGCAGGAAGTGCTACTGGTATTATTACTGGTATAACAAGTGGTTCTGGTCCTTATGTAATAAGTAAGATTACTTCTGCCTCTAGTATTGTAACATCAGCATCAATCACAGTAACAGCATAATAAATAAAGGAGAATAAAAAAATATGCCTTTAACATTTAAACAAATTAATGATTTAGATAATTCTATGGTAGCAGCACAACAGGTAAGCCTAGGACAAGTATTAAATTTCTTGTCTGGTAGCTCTTCTGCTAGTTCTGTGTTTATTCCTACTGCTACCTCTACAGTAATAGCAACAGGTATGACTACTGTTGGTTTAGCTATTGTAGCTTTCTCAGGTAGTACATCTGGTTCAACACATACTTACACTACTGTTTCTGGATGTGCTAATGGTTCAATTATTGTGAAAACTTGGTATTTGTCAGGTAGCACATTAGTTGTTGGCGCAGCACCTTTCAACATGGTTACTTGGAGAGCCTACGGTACTTAATAATTAATAAATACACCGTTGTTAGAAATGACAACGGTGTATTTTTTATCTTTTTAAAACACGGAGATATAATGGAAAAAGTTAACTTGCAATTAAAAGCTATAAAAAATAAAACAATTGAATACAATGGTATAGAAATAGAAGTAATGCCTTTTATTTCGTTATCTGAACAGACATTTTTAATTGAAAATTATATTGAAAATTATTTCGGAACACCTAAAGATATTCTAATTAATGATACCAAATATCATTATTTCGAAGCAGAAATTGAATTGAAATACTTAGTAACCTTATTCAAAACCAATATAAATGTAGAAGATTTAGATAATGAATTTTTTACAAACATAGCATTATGGAAAGAAATAACTGATAAAATAGAAAATTGGCATGATTTTAAAAATACATTAGAAAGAGTTATTTGTGACATAAAACAACAAGAAACCTTAGAAAACAGCGTTGGTAAAATAATCAAAGACCTTGTTGAAAAAGGCTATGGTTTATTAGATAAACTTTCTGATTTAAATCCAGAAGAAATTAAAAAAGCAGGGGATGAAGGTTTAAAATTAATCGAAAGATTAGAAAAATCATCTATTCTAAATAACCCCGCTGATAAGGTAGCTATTGCAGAAAATTCTGGTTTAGTAGAAGTAGAAACCAAAGTAATTGAAAAAGCAAATGAAATTAAGACAAGAAAACCAAGAGCGAAGAAGGTAAAATGATAGGTAGATTAAAACGCTCCCTCAATAGAAGATGCCCTGAATGTAAAAGCATTCTTCAAATAAGGGTAAGAGATATAACAGAATTAAGAAATGGAATACAAGTAATTGTACAAGAAGAATATATTGCATGTTCAAATAAAAATTGTGAATATGAAATAGAAATGGAACAAAAAAGAATCCGTAGACAAGAAGATGAATTAGCGTTTTAAAATCATCATTTTATTAAGGAGGAAAAATGTCACCAACGCTTACAGGAGATAAACCAAATACTCCGTATATAATTACAGATGATGGTACACCAGTAAAACTTCAGGGAATGATTGACTATGTAACAAAACAGTATGCAGAACAAAACAAAAAAAGAACATCGGGGGGGAAAGGGGAACTCATAGATGATGGAAAATGGACCGCTGATTACAAACATACAGCAAATCTCGCAGCGGAAAATATGAAAACAATGCTCAAAATTATAATGAAAAAAAAGGCTAGTGCGGAATTGTTAGAAATGGTCATAGATAAACAAGACGAGAGTGTATCTATGAACGCCTCTAGTATGAACTGGAACAATCCCGGCGCAGCAGGTTATTTCTTTGAAGAATTCCTGTTTGGTCTAAAAAAAGATGACAAACAAACCGCAGATTTAGATAAGTATTTGGGTCAAGGATTATCTAGAAGTCAGGCGGTTGAAATAAAGACAAAATCTATATTAGATGCGCAATTAGATGTAGGAGGAATAACTGTCTATGGTCTGGACAAAGAAATTGATGATGCTAAACAAAAGGACTTAAAAACAATAGCATTAGTATATAAGTTACTAATAAAAATGCGAAATCTATTGTATATATATGCAATCAAAAAACCAGAAACTAAAAAGCTAGGTTTTAAAGCAATAACTCTTTATACTGAATTATATATAAAGGCGGTTTATGATTGGATAAATGATAAAACCTTAGCTTATTATAAAGTAACACCCCACAAATCCGAAGATAGCGATGGAACTGTACATATGCAATATGAAATATATATGAATTTAAAAGTAGATGATTTTTTAGGAGGACTTGCAAAACTTCAAAAACTTTATATGACCAGAATTGATTTGTTAAACGAAATAAGAGAGGAACGTATATCAGCAAGAGAGTTCTTTGGTCAGTTAGGAATATTGAAAGGTTATAAAGTTGAATAAATGTAATTTGGAGGTATAATGAAAAAATATGTATACGCATTAGATTTATCACAAAATTCTTCGGGAGTATGTATATTTACCAATGATGGTGAATTTGTAAAAGTGTTTACCATAGACACAAATAGCGAAAAAGAGACTAAGCTGAAACTAAAAATTATTGGCAACGAATTCAAACGAATTGCAAAAGAATATCCTCCCGAAACAATTATAATAGAGCAGGGTTTTACCCTGTATAACCCGAGTACACAAGCTATTTTTAGAGTACAGGGTGTTGTATGTTTTTTGTTCGCTGATTTTGAACAAATATACTACCCCGCTTCTACTGTTAAAAAAGTAGTGGGAGGAAAAGGAAATATGACAAAAGAAGAAGTACACGATGCGATTTTAAAGAAATATCCTAAACTAAAATTTAATAATTACGATGAGTCAGACGCTTATGCTGTCGGACTTACTTATTTCCTTAAGCAAGGAATTATAAAATGAGTAGAAAAACTTTTCGTGATATAATAACAAGTCCTGAACTTACTAAACAAATTAATCCAGAAAATATAAAATTGATGGAAAAATTTCTAAAGGATAAATCCATAAGAACTTCCCCAAAAACAATTGTTGTGTATGAAAGTAATATGACAATGTTTTTAACATGGAATCTCTTATATAATGAAAATAAATTCTTTGTAGATATAAAAAAATTAGAATTCTCTGATTTCTTTTCGTTTGCATCTACCGAACTCAAGTTGGGGTCGGCTAGACTAAACAATCTGAGAAGTACTTTATCCTCTTTGTCTAATTTTATTGAGCGCTTCTTTGATGAAGAATACCCTAATTTTAGAAATGTAATTCTAAAAGTTATTGACTCATCTCCAAAAGAAATGCGTAGAGAAAAAACAATTCTAACAGATAAACAAATTGAAAATCTATTGGAATATCTTAGCAAAAATGATAAGCAACAAGCATGCTGGCTTGCCCTTGCTGTAACCAGTGGGGCTAGATTTACAGAATTATTATGCTTCGAAACTGACTTAATCGATGAAAATAGAACTGCTTTTGGTGATTTATTCTTAGAAACAACTAGGCAAATCAAAACAAAAGGCAGAGGAAAATCAGGCAAATTACTTTATAAATATATTCTTAAAGAAAAATTCTTACCTTTTTATAAAGAATGGTTCATACAGCGGGAACGCATTTTAAAAGAAAAGAAATTAAAACATAATTACTTATTTATAAAACAAGATGGAAACCCCGCTACGGGGGCAACCGTAAGGGGTTGGATAGAAGGTTTTGAGAAACATTTAGAAGTTCCTATATATGCGCATGCACTAAGACACTATTTAGTGACTTTGCTTTCTAAAAAAAATATACCCCAACCATTAATTAAAGAACTAATGGGGTGGAGTAGTTCAGAAATGGTACAAATTTACGATGATACCTCCGCTCGTGACAGAGTATATGAGGGTTTAGAAAACTTAAAGTTGTAGTTTTATTAAAGATTGTTGTTGAAGGAGGTGTAATATGGCACAAGTTGGTATGACTGTTAATTTCAAAACCGCTATGGATATAACCCCTGTTAAAAACGGTTTAGCAGAAATAAATAAAACAGTTGCACAGAGTCCTATAGATTTAAAAATAAAAGATACTGGCATAAAAACTGGTATGAGCAAAAAGGAATCCGATGCTTTTTATAAAGAAATAAGGTCAGGCGCAGTAGAATTAGAAAAATTAACTATTCAATATAAAATGTTCCAGAATGTTGCTGGAGGACCTGCTTTTAAAGTTGCTACACAAGCAATTAAAGAAACAAAAGACGCAACTGGTCATCTTTCTAAAGAGATGCGAGATTTAAACGTTCAAAAAATAAAAATGTATGAAGCGGATGCAAGATACAAACAAGTAGGTATGGACCAAGTTGTGCTGAATGCTGGTGCTGCTGCTAGGAAAACAACCTCCGATTTCAACAAAATGAAATTATCGTTAGACGCTAACGAATTGTCTGCTAAAAAGTTCTTAGAGAAATCTAAGAATATGTCTGGACAACAAGTTAACAATACTAAAAAAGTAGCAGAAGAATTAATAAAGCAAAAGAAAGCTTTCGATTTAGCTTTCAGTACTAATAATGCTAAAGCAATGGAAACTGCTGCCCAAAAAGTAAGAGACCTCAATAAGGAAATGCAAATATTAAGGTCTGGTACAGATAGAGGGGCAAACGCTATTCAAGGTTGGGCTGATAGAATAGGTAATGCTGTAAAACAAACTGTCGCATACGGTTTATCCATACAACTTGTTAGAAAAGCACAACAATTATTAAATGATGCTATAAAATATTCTATCGAATTAAACACCGAAATGGTAAAAATTCAGGTGCTTCAAGCAGAAGGTGCATCATCACCGGAACAGATTCAAGCTCTTGCACAATCCTATAATAACTTAGGACAAGCAATGGGCGTTTCAACACTTGAAATTGCAAAAGGTAGTGTTGAATGGTTAAGACAGGGTAGAACAGTTGAAGAAACTCAAAAACTATTAATATCAACTCTTCAACTTTCAAAATTAGGTGCAATGGACGCTGCAGATGCTACCAACTATTTGACCGCTATTACAAATGCTTTTAAATTATCAGCAGATGAAACTGCAACAGTTGTAGATAAACTTATTGCAGTAGATAATATTGCCGCAACAAGTGCTGGTGAACTTGCGACAGCTATGAGATATACTTCTGAATCCGCTCAGTTAGCGGGTGTATCAATGGAACAATTAATTTCATATATCGGTACTGTTTCATCTGTTACTAGACAGAACGCTGAAATGATTGGTCAAGCATTTAAAACCATGTTTGCTAGAATGACCCTCATGAGCGGTGGTGGCGAAGATGAATTTGGTATGACTATTAGCAAGGTAGAAAAAGCACTTAGTTCTATAGGAGTTGCAGTACGTAATACTAATGATGAATTATTACCTATGGGGGATATTCTAGAAGAGGTCGCTGGAAAATGGGATACTTTAACTGATAGGCAACGCACTGAAATTGCTGTTGCTATAGCAGGTGTACGTCAAAAAGAATCATTCCTTGTTTTAATGAATAACATGGATAAAGCTATAACTTATCAAGAAGCACAGGTAAATTCTTTAGGTTTAGCACAAGACCGTTATGGTATTTATTTAGATAGTGTTCAAGCAAAGCAGGGCAGATTAAAAGCACAGATGGAGGACTTATATACTAATATAATAAACTCTGACACAATAAAGAAAGTATTAGACTTAGCAAGTGCTATGCTAGAAATAACAAATAATGCAGGTGGGCTTGTACCTATTCTTATAATATTAGTTGGATTAATGACAGTATTTAGTTCGCAATCAATTCTTACAGGAATCTCAAAAATAGGAAGTGCTATAAGTACTTTAACAACCGCCTTTGGGTCATTAAAAAGCATGATAATTGCAACAACAATTGCAGAACAAGGTCTTACGGCAGCTATACCCGGAATAGGATTACTCATTGTTGGATTAGGTATTGCATATGGTGCTTTAACCAGTGCGATTCAAAAAGATAAAGAAGAATTAGAAAATGCAAGCAATGCAATGAATGATTATGTTACAAATGCGGGGGAAATGACTGATAAATTAGAGTCAGCAAAACTAATTTTAATTGATATTAACAGATTATTAGAAAAACAAGGAAAATCATCCGGTGGTGGATTAAATGTAAATGACACCGAATCATTATATGATGCATATAAAAGGTTAAAAGAAATATTGCCAGAACTAGATTGGAAATACGATGCTCAAGGTAGACCATTTCTCGATGCAGCTATGGATGCAAAAGCATTAGAAGCAGAATTAAATTCTATATTGCAAATAACCAAAGAGCAAAAAACCCAATTTGAATTAGTTTTTGAAACTCAAAGCGAAGCTTATGAAAGTGCTGCCGACAAAATAGATATAATAACTGGATACCTAGAGGTTATGGAGGAAGCACAAAGAAGAGTAGAATTTCAAGGGGGTCTTCCTGCTTTATCCGCATATTTAGATACTCTCAATGATGGTTATGGTGATTTATCGGAAGGAGCTAGACAAGCTGTAAAAGAAATAGAAACTACTCTTTCATCGATAGGAAGTGATAGTAGCGAAGTAATTGCAGAAAATATTGGAAATTCTATAACTGTTGCTTCTCAACAATTAAGTACCGAAGAAACAATTGCAAATAATATTTCTAAAGGTTTAATACAATTGTTTACTATCGGGTATCAAAATAGTGAAAAAGGAATAACTAGAGTATGGTTTAATGGTTTAAAGTCTATATTTGGCGATACAAGATTATGGAAAGACCTAGAAGTACTGATGCAAAAAAATATGGCAAAAGTTCCTACAGCAAAGGCAGAGCCAAGAGGACAAGATAAGCGTTTACAAGTTCAAGAGTCTTACTTATTAACTGAAAAAGAGCAACTAGAAATATCAGAGAAACAAAGAAAAGCTTATGAATCCCAAGCTAAAGCAATAGGAACAGTTACAAAAAACATTGTTAGTATGAATAAGGCTCTAACAGCTACACAAAAGTCAGATGCTTTGAATAATTTGAGGAAAGATATAGAAGAAGTTAACAAAGAGTTAAATCTTCCTCCGGAATTATTTAATAAGATGCAAACTGCAATAGATAGTACAGACCCGACTAAAATCGAAGCTGTTGGTAAAGAAATAATAAATTGGATAGCTCAAAATGACGATTTGGGTGGCAGAAGTATTCCAAAATTAGCTGCTTCTCTTGATGCTGTAGAACAAGAAGCATATCAATCTATAGATGGTATTATAACCAAAATAAATGTTCTCGGTAATACAGTGGATATGAATGCGCAACAATTAGATAATTGGAATAATTGGTTAGCACAATCCATATTTAATTTTGGAGAAAATGCTGTAAAAGGTATACAACTTGTCGCTGATGATGGTAGTATAATTACAGCATATTCTATTCAAGATATCAATATGCTTGCTGAAGCTGGAATATTAAGTGAAAATAATTTTGCAATGCAAGCGGCAAAATTATTAGCTACTTATTCTGCAACTGCTGCTGGTATAATCAGACAAAATCTTGGAAGTCTTTTAGCGGGTCTACCGCTTATGCCAGCTATGACTTTTCCTGCTGCTGACGGTGGTGGCGGTGGTGGCGGTGATAATCCAAACAAAGCCGAAATAGACGCACTCGATGAAAAAATAAAAGCACATCAAGAAGAAATAAAAGCAATTCAAGAAAAAATTAAAGCATTTAAAGAATATATTGATATACAAAAAGAATCTTTAAAACGTGCTAAAGATGAAGAAGATTTTATAGAAAGTCTTTCTGAAAAACATAAGGAATTAGCAAAAACAAAAGCACGTATAGCACTTTTATCTCTTGATGATAGTGAAGAAGCACAAGCAGAGCTTATAAATTTGCAAGAGGATTCTGCTAAACAAGAAGAAGATATAACCAAAGAAACAGAAGATAGAAAATATGACCTCCAAATACAAGCCTTAGATGATGCAATGAAAGCATTTGAAAATGCACAACAAGCAATAATCGATGGTATTGAAGATGAAATAAAAGAATGGGAAAAACTAAAAGAAGAACTTTCAAAAGTAGAAGGCGGAGGCGGAGGCGGAGGTGGCGGAGGTTCTTTCGGTGGTTTAGAGAGAGCTGCAAAAGATTTTGAACTTGCTGTTAAAGATGCAATGATAGATGTGTACGAAAAATTTGCAGGTTTAATAGAAAAAGCAGGATTAAGCCAAGAAGCCATCGAGGGAATAGTTAGAGCCACAATAAAAGGTGGGGGAGATATGGTTGATGTATTCGGTAATGTACAAAAAGCTATTGATGCAACAATAAAAAGGATGGAAACATTGAAAGCAGCCAACCAAGATTGGGGTGGAAGTACAGATGATAATTATGGTGGTGGAGGCGGTGGAACAGGAGCTGCTGCAAACGATGATGATGATTATAATGGTGCATCACACTTTGGAGGTCTTATCGAAGAACATCATAAGGGTAATTTTGCTGGAAACTTAATGAGTAATGAAGTTTTTGCAAAATTATTAAGAGGGGAATATGTTGCTACAGAAGGGCAGATGAATAATTTTATGAAAAATATTCTACCAAAAATAGCAACAAATATAGCTATGAATGGAAATTTCCCTCCTGCTCTTAATGGGAGCGGAGGTGCTCCCAATACTAATTTTGAAATAAATATAAATGTGGCAGGTTCTCTTGATAAATCTGTTTTACCTGATATAAAGAAAACTATGATTAAAGAACTAAATAAAATTCTACAAATGAGAGGAATAAAAAGAAGTGCTAATAACTTTACTGTTTAATAAATCTAAATATTTAGTACTTCTTAATAAAGGAGAATAACACATGGCACAATTTTATGCATATGACTTTATATTTGATAATATCCCTTCGCAAAAATGGGATTTAAAGATAATAACTTTTGAAGATGGTTCTTTATTTAATGGAGTAGGAAGTACCGATATCAATATAATAACCCAAAGAGTACTTAGAAAATCAAAACCTTATTATCTAGGTAGAACACAAGAACCCGTTCTAGAATTTCCTCTTACTTTTGGTTCTGCTCATGAAATTACCGCAATAGAAAGAGATTTAATTTCTAGTTGGTTATTCGGCAGGTCAACTTATAAAAAATTATATATACTTCAGGATGATTTACAAGAAATATATTTTAATTGCTTTATGACTAAACCAGAACCTTTATATATCGGCGGTGTAAATTATGCTTTTACATGCCAAGTTGTTTGTGATAGCCCTTGGGCTTATAATTCTGAAAGAATTACTTCTGGAAGCGCTTATAAAAAAGAATCAACCGGAGTTAATTTTAATATATATAATCGTTCTAGCGAAGATGAATATTTATATCCAAAAATCTATTTTCAAGTATTGGAGCCTACTTATCCTTTTCCTACCCAAATAGTTTGGTTTGTAAATAACTCAGATGGGGGTAATAGTAGAATATTTAATTGGAATTATCTGGTTGAAAATGATAGAATAACTGTAGATAATGATTTACAAATAATAACAGGAGTAAATATTGCAAGTAATGGGGCAACTTTCCCCATAGAAGGGTTATTATCTAAATTTACAAGTAAAAATTGGTTTAGATTAATACCCGGTTTAAATAATATATCGATATATGGTTCATTATATTATGAGATTAAATGGACTGAGAGATTGAAAATAGGAGGATAAAATGGTTGCAATACCAGAAGGAATCCCAACTTTTACTTTTGATTATTTTGATTTAGCAGAAATACCAACTTTTATTTTATGTAATCCTAATAAAAAACAATTATATGCTTTAGGAGGAATATCCGAAAGGAAATATTCCGCTAAGTTTAATGCTATGTCAGAATTAACTTTTCGTGCCGATGAACATATAAATAATATTTATATGGAATATTATCCATACCTAGTAAGCAAAAGATTAATATTTGTAGATACTATTGGTTATTTCATGATTACCGATATTGCAGAAACAAACGATGGAATCAGTAAATATAAAGAAATAACTTCTCAGGCACTGGAAGTAGAATTATCTTCAAAAAGACTTGTTGTATATATATCCGGAAGTGCAACCTTTGAAGAAGTCGGAGAAGTTTTTGCTGTACCTGTAAAATTAAATGACCTCTTATTAGATTTAGAACATCAATATTTACCAGATTGGACTCACGGAGAAATTCCGGGAATGGCAAATCCTCCATTGGCAGGAGGAGGAGGGGGAGCATCTAGTAGTGCAGACACAGGTATAGCATCAGATTATAGAAGTTTTGATATTAAAGATAAAACAATATATGATTTTTTGATGAACGATGTGGAGGAAGCATATACATGTGTATTTGATTTTAATACGATTGATAAAATAATAAATATTTATGACCCATATGTACCTATAAAAGAAACAGATATATTTATTTCTCACGATAATCTAATTAAATCAATGATAATAACCGAAGTTACAGATGAATTAGCTACATCATTAGATGTTCATGGTGGTGGAGGTTTAGATATAAGATATGTAAATCCATTAGGAAACAATTATATTTATAATTTTAATTATTTTTTAAATACAAATTGGATGAGCGGAGAATTAATAGATGCTATATATATATGGGAACAAACAGTAGCGTCTAATTTAGAGGAACACTCTACAACTGTACTTGACATGATGAATCTACAAACTACATCAGCAAGTTTAAATACATGGTTAAACATATTGACTGGTTGCCTTGTTTATGCAGAAACATATCTATCAGGGTTAATCGAACAAGACCCTCTACCTCCTCAAGCAGAGATAGATTTAGCAGCAAACAAAGTTGAAGAATTTGAAAATCTTATAACGAGTGCTTGTGCGTCTTTGGAAACTAACGGTAGTGCAATAAATCAAGATATATCAATTCTAAGAAATATTGCGGATATTTGTTCTATATCTGGTTCTGAAAATATTAACTTCACTAATGACCAAATGAAAGCTTTGCAACCATTTATAATACAATCTAGTTATGTTAATGATAATATTACTTTAACAGATATAATGTCTGCTTCAACAGTTATGGAACAATCCGGAAAATTATATGAACAGTCTATAAATGTTCTAGGTAATATGTCTGAACCAAAATATACATTTGAAATTGATAGTGCTAATTTTATGCATATTAAAGATTTTCAAAAATTTAGAGACCAGATAGTATTGGGGGCAACTATTACTATCGAAATAAATCCGGGTACATCTATTTCCCCTGTTCTTTTGGGAATGGATTTAAATTTCGATAATCCTGATGATTTTTCTCTGATTTTTGGAAATCGCCTTCGTATAGATGATGAAGCATATAAATTTAACGATTTAATGAAAAAAGCAACAGAAGCAGGAAATTCCAATAAACTTCGTGGTCAACAGTGGGATAATTGGGCAGTAGGATATAAATCTCATGTTGCTGGTTTTGTTAATTCTGATTTAAACACAGGTGCAAACCAACTTGTAAGTAGCGGTTCAAAACAAATAAAAATCAATCCAGCAGGAATGAGAACTAGAAGAAAAAAAGAAGATGGTAGTTTTCATGAACAACAATTATGGATTATAAATAACGCAATCTATACAACAGAAGATAAATGGCATCATTTTACTAGGGTATTGGGAAGTCAATATATAGACCAAGAACAAAATGGACCAAATGGTATAGAAACTGTACAAATCACAGGCTTCGGTCTTAATCAAAACGCAATCATAGGAGGATTTACTGTAGCTGCATCAGCTATTACATCTGGCTCAACTTTAAACGTAAGTTTAAGTGGAAATAGTGGCTCTTTTAATGTTGTAACTGGTAGATTATCAGCTTTAGATATTATAACAAATAATTTAACTGTAAGTGGTGCATACTCACCCGCTAATATTTCAACAGGCAGTATTACAGCTACTGGAAGTATAACTACTATAGGAAAAATTACAGGTTCTGTTATTTCTGGTTCTACAATTTCTGGTTCGTGGATTTCTGCTTCAACTGTTAATGCAAATGATATTACTACTGTGAATCTAACTGTAAGCGGTGCATACTCACCCGCTAATATATCTACTGGAAGTGTTACAGCTACAGGAAGTATTACATCTGCTACAGTAATAACAGGTTCAATTGTATCTGCCTCTCAAATATTTACTACAAATTTAACTGTCGGTGGTATATATTCACCTGCAAATATTTCAACAGGTAGTGTTACAGCTACAGGAAGTATAACTGGCTCAAGTATAATAGGCTCTAATTTTTATTCAACAGGAAGTTTAAGAATAAACGGAGGACTTTATGTAGGAAATAGTGCTGGAATTGTCGGAGGTAAAAATATTAGGGCAGAAGGAAACATATCAGCATCTACTATTAATATAACTGATATTACTGGTTCTAATATAAATACTACAAATCTTAATGTAACCAATTTTTCACCCGCCAATATAACCACAGGTAGTATTTATGCTGCATGGAGAATAAGTGGCTCATTTATCACAGGCTCATATATTTCTGCATCAAATATTGAGGTACACTACACATTAACAAGCAAAACCATTAATGCGACAGGTGCGATTACATCAGACACAAGTTTACAAACAGACGGATGGATACAAGCGGGAAGCGGAATATCTGTAGCAGCGGCTGGTGATGTTGTTGCTAAAAGAGATTTAAAATCAGCAGGAGGCTTGGCTATAGGTAATAGTGTATTTAATCCTGAATGGGGAAACGCACATATAGTTAATAGAATATTTACTGGTTCTATAACTGCTACAGGAAGTATAACTGTAACAGGAAATATTTCTATAGTTGGAAGTATTACAGGTTCAACGGTTAACTCAACTGATGTTATTGCAACCAATGTTAATACAACTAATTTTACAGCAACTAATTTCTCACCTACTAATATTTCAACAGGCTCTGTTGTTGCTACCGGGAGTATAACTACTACAGGACAAATAACAGGTTCTCGTATATCGGGTTCTTATATAACAGGCTCATTTATTACTGGTTCATGGATTAGTGGCTCTACAATTAATATAAGTGATGTTATTGCGACTAATGTTAATACAACTAACTTTTCAGCAACTAACTTTTTACCTGCTAATATAACTACAGGTAGTATTACAGCTACTGGAAGTATAGTTGCTTCTAACATTTATACTGGAAGTATTATTATGACAGGTAGCATAGTAGTAACAGGAAGTGCTACGATAAGTAATAATCTAACAGTATTAAAAAGAATTACAGGCTCTTGGATTTCCGGTTCAAATATATCAGGTTCAAATATTTCAGCATCTGTAGTTAATACAAGTGATGTTGTTGCTACAAATGTTAATACAACTAATTTTACAGCAACTAATTTCTCACCTACTAATATTTCAACAGGCAGTATTACAGCTAGTGGAAGTTTGATAGCATCTAATATATATACTGGAAGTATCATTACAACAGGAAGTTTACTAGTAGCAGGAAGTGTTTCGATAAATAATAATTTAACTGCATTAAGAACAATTACAGGTTCAATTATAACTGGTTCATTAATATCAGGCTCAAATATAAGCGCTTCAATTGCTAATATAAACGATATTACGGTTGTCAACCTGAACGTAACTAACTTTTCTCCTGCAAATATAACAACTGGTAGTATTTATGCTGCATGGAGAATAAGTGGTTCGTTTGTTACAGGCTCATTCGTTTCAGCATCTAATATTGAAATATATAATAGTTTAATAAGTAGAACTATTTCTGCAACTTCCGATATCTCATCAAACACAAGTTTACAAACAGACGGATGGATACAAGCGGGAAGCGGAGTATCGGTAGCGGGGGATGGTAATGTTGTTGCTAAAAGAGATTTAAGAGCAGCAGGAGGTTTATATGTAGGAAATTCTACACTTGCTGCTGAATGGGGAAATGCACATATACTTAATAGAATATTTACAGGTTCTATAACTGCAACTGGAAGTATTTCAGTAACAGGAAATATTACAGGTTCAACAATCAATGCAACAGATATAATTACAACCAATTTAAACGTTACTAATTTCTCTCCTGCTAATTTATCAACAGGTAGTATTTCTGCTACTGGTAGTATTATAACTACAGGTAGCATAAAATTAAGCGGAGGTTTATACATAGGAAGTGTTACAAGCAATGTTTCTGCTGGTAATCTAGTTACAACAGGTAGTATAAAAATCGGAAATGGACTTTATGTTGGAAGTGAAACAGGGGTTGTATCTCCGGGACAAATCATTGTATCAGGTAGTATCAAGTCTCTATGGAATATAACAGGTTCTACAGTTAATGCAACCGATGTAATCGCTACTAATGTAAATACTACAAATCTTACTGCAACAAACTTTTCACCTGCTAATGTTTCTACTGGTAGTGTAATTGCTACAGGTAGTATAAAAACTACCCAAACAGTAACTGGCGCTAGTTTAGTAGCCACATGGAGTATATCAGGGTCAATCATTAGTGGTTCAAAAATTACTGGTTCAGGAATATCTGCATCAACTATAAACGCAAGTGATGTTATAGCTACTAATATTAATACCGTCAATTTTAGCGCAACTAATTTTTCACCTGCTAATATCTCTACAGGCAGTGTAACAGCGCTTTATACTGTAACAGGTTCTATAATAACAGGTTCTACAATTACTGGTTCAGCTATTTATGCAACTGATATTACTACTACTAATTTTACTGCAACTAATTTTTCACCTATTAATATTTCAACTGGAAGTATAACTGCCAGCGGAAGTCTAATTACATCTAATATATATACTGGAAGTATTATTATGACAGGTAGCATAGTAGTAACAGGAAGCGCTACAATAAGTAATAATTTAACTGTAATAAGAAGAATTACAGGTTCAATAATAAGTGGTTCATTAATATCTGGTTCAAATGTTTCTGCTTCGACAATTAACGTAAGCGATATAACAGTTACAAATCTAAATGTAACTAACTTCTCACCTGCCAATATTTCGACAGGCTCAGTTACAGCCACCGGAAGTATTACAACTATAGGAAAAATAACAGGTTCAATTATCACAGGCTCCAATATATCAGCTTCAAATATATCAGCTTCAACTGTTAATGTAAGTGATATTACAGTTATAAATCTTAATGCAACTAATTTTTCACCTGCAAATATATCAACTGGAAGTATTATTACGACAGGTAGCTTAACAATAGCAGGAAGTGCTACAATAAGTAATAATCTTACTGTAAATAGATTAATTATTTCGGGGTCATTAACTACTTCGGGAACAATATCCACTTTAATAGGAAAAGTTTCTGGCTCAACCCTTGTTGGCACATGGAGCGTATCTGGTTCTATTATTACAGGCTCTACAATTAGTGCATCTACTATTAGTGCATCTACAATTAATGTAAGTGATGTTATTGCAACCAACGTTAATACAACCAATTTCAGTGCTACTAATTTTTCTCCTGCTAATATAACTACTGGAAGTATTTATGCTTTATGGAGAATAAGTGGTTCATTTGTCACAGGCTCATACATTTCAGCATCCGTAATTGAAGTTCATAATCAATTAAATGCTAGAACTATCACTGCAATTGGTGCAATTACATCAGATACAAGTGTAGCAACAGATGGATATGTACAAGCTGGAAGTGGTCTTATCATTGCAGGAAACGGAGATATTGTAGCTAAACATAACCTATTATCAGCAGGAGGATTATCTGTAGGAAATTCTACACTTGCTGTTGAATGGGGAAATGCACATATACTTAATAGAATATTTACAGGTTCTATAACTGCAACTGGAAGTATTTCAGTAACAGGAAATATTACAGGTTCAACAATCAATGCAACAGATATAATTACAACCAATTTAAACGTTACTAATTTCTCTCCTACCAATATATCAACAGGTAGCGTAATTGCAGCAGGAAATATTGAAACTTCATCAAGTATGGTAGTAAATGGCGCATTAATTGTTGGAGATTTCGGAATAGCACCCTCTAGATTCACTGGAAACGTAATAGCTTCTGGAAGTATAAAAGCAGCGGGAGGACTTTATGTAGGAAGTTATGGAGGTACTGTTGCTGGCGGAGATGCCGTTATATCAGGAAGTTTAAGAGTTGGAGACGGACTTTCTGTTGGAAGTATTACTATTAATGCCCCTCCCGGAAGTATAAGAATTAGAACAGATATAAGAGCGGGAAGTGGTCTTGTTGTAGGTACAACTGGTTGTAGCCCAAATAGAGGGGATATTATATACTCAGGTAGTTTAACTGCAATTAGAAGTGGTGGTTCAATAGCTGGATATACATATGTACCTCTTTTATATCCTTGGAAATCTGCATCATATGTAGGAAATCTCTTTTCATCATTTGAAAAAGGAGTAGATGTCAGTGGTTGTTTTGTACAGGATGGTACTGGTATGGTTGTTCCTACCGACACATCTTTTATTAAAGCTTATTCTATTAGTATTACTTGTAAAGATACTATTGTTACAAGCTCAAAAAGAACAATGTGGTTATCTGTACAAAATGACATAGGAATGAGCGGTAGTTATTTAGTAGCTTATACAGCAGGAAGCAATGTATCTATAAGCAATGCAGGAATTGTACCTGCTACTTCTAGTGGGGATATATTTATAAGCGGTTCATCAAGCGGTACAAACACTTTAAGCGCATCTGTTGTTATTACCGGATTCTATATGTAAAAGGAGAAAATTATGACAATTACACTTACAAATGCAGTAGTTAGAAATATAATCGTTGATTATGAAGGGCAGGTTGTACAAGT
>Ga0315275_10001749_pt1 | contig 19322 bp, 17 predicted proteins | sample YL17G03_0_MG_FD_205557 | JGI IMG/M metagenome (GOLD analysis project Ga0315275, IMG submission 205557) | Sediment microbial communities from Yellowstone Lake, YNP, Wyoming, USA - YL17G03_0 | ecosystem: Environmental > Aquatic > Freshwater > Lake > Sediment | place: USA: Wyoming | collected...
ACGGTGACGACCCCGAACGGCCGGGTGTCGATCCGCGTGCCGCTCATCGGCCGAGGGCACCTGGCCAACGCGCTGGCGGCGATGGCGGTGGCGACCCACTTCGGCGTGCCCCTCGACGTGATGGCGGAGCGGGTGGCGGCGTTTTCGCCGGCGGCGCGCCGCGGCGAAGTGTGGCGCCTGCGCGGCGGGATCACGCTGGTCGACGACTCCTACAACTCCAACCCGCGCGCGCTGCAGCGCACACTCGAAGGCATCGCGGCCGAGACCGGCTGCGCGCGCCGGGTCGCGGTGCTGGGCGAGATGCTCGAGCTTGGCGAGCAGGCGGCGGCGCTGCACGAGGCCTGCGGGCGGGCCGCGGCGCAGGCGGGCATCGCGTGCCTCATCACGGTGGGCGGCGCGCCGGCGGTGGCGATGGCGGCGGGCGCGGTGGCGGCGGGCATGCCGGCGTCGGAGGTCCTGCACGTCACGACCAGCGCCGAGGCGGCCGAGTTGATCGTGCCGCGGCTCCAGGCGGGAGATCTGCTGCTCGTGAAGGGATCGCGCGGCATCCGGACGGACATGGTGGTGGAACGCGTGAAGGCGGAGCGGTCGGGAGCCAGCACCTGAGCCGCCACGTGACCGACTTCACCGTGCGCAACAAGCGCGTCGTCGTGGTGGGCGGCGCCCGCAGCGGCGTCTCGGCGGCGAGGCTGCTGGCGGCGCGCGGCGCGCGCGTGGCGCTCACCGACACGCGCGACGCGATCGACGGGCAGGAGTCGCTCGCGGCGCTCGGCGTGGAGCTGGTGCTCGGCGGCCATCCGCCAGGCCTGCTCACGAGTGCGGACCTGGTCGTGCTGAGCCCCGGCGTGCCGCTCACGCAGCCGATGGTCGCCCAGGCGCGCCGGGCCGGTGTGCCCGTGATGGGCGAAGTGGAGATGGCGTCGCGCTGGCTGCGCGGGCGCGTGGTGGCCATCACCGGCACGAAAGGGAAGTCGACCACGACCGCGCTCACCGGGCGGATTCTCGCAGAGGCCGGCCTGCACGCACCGGTTGGCGGCAACATCGGCACCCCGCTCGCTGACCACGTCGAGTCGTCCACGCCCGACACGATTCATGTCGTCGAGGTGAGCAGCTTCCAGCTGGAGTCCACCGACACGTTTCACCCGTGGATCGCGGCGCTGCTGAACCTGACGCCGGACCACCTGGACCGCCACGCGAACGTCGACGAGTACGCCACGGCGAAGGCGCGGATCTTCGCGCGCCAGACGGCCGACGACTGGGCGGTGGCCAACGCGGACGATGGGCAGGCGATCGCGATGGCGCGGCGCGGCCTCGCCCCCGTCGTGCGCTTCGCGCGGGTAGGGCGGATCGACGCGGGCGTGACGATTCGCGACGGGTACGTGATCGAGCGGACGTCGGACGGCGATGCCCCGATTCTGCCCATCGCACAGATCCGGCTGATCGGGCCGCACCTGCTCGAGGACGTGCTGGCGGCTGCGGCCATCACGCGCCTGGCCGGTGTCGCGCCCCCGGTAATTGCGCGGGCGGTGGCCGGGTTCCGCGGCCTCGAGCACGCGATGGAGTGGGTGGCCGAGATTGGCGGCGTGCGGTTCGTGAACGACTCGAAGGCCACCAACATCGACGCGGCGCGTCAGGCCATCGAGACGTTCGGCCCGGGCGTGGTCGTGATCCTGGGCGGCCGCTTCAAGGGCGGCGACTGGCGTGTGCTTCGCGGGCCGCTCGAAGCGCGCAACGCGACGGTCGTCGCGATCGGTGAGGCCGCGCACATGGTCGAGGAGGCGCTCGCGGGAGCCGTCGCCGTCACGCGGGCGGCCACGATGGCTGACGCGGTGAAGGCGGCCTGTGCGGCGGCGCGGCCGGGCTCCAGCGTGGTGCTGGCGCCGGCGTGTTCGAGTTTCGACATGTTTGCGGACTACGCCGCGCGCGGACGGGCCTTCAAGGATGAGGTACAGAAACTCGGGATTCGGGATTCGGGATTGGGGATTCGGGACTCGGACTAGGAGAGTGGCGCGTACGCAGGTGTGAGCCGTGAGCAGTCGTCAGTCGGCTCGATGCGGCTTGGAACTGGCTGCTGGGAACCCGCGCGGCCCCGCGCGGGTAGCTGGTGTCCAGGCCGAAGAACCGGCTGATGACTGCTGACGGCTCACACCCGGGCCGGTTGCCCGGGTCGTAACGTGTCCTCCTCTTTGTCGGTGTAGTGGAACAAGGACTTTAGAGTCCGCCGGATCTGAAGACCCGGCCTCCACCGGAAACCGGGATCGTCGGGATGGAGGGCGGGGCTTCAGCCCCGCCGTTGGGATTCGAGAGCACAATGGCGCGAAAGCTGACAATCGATCGACTGTTGTTCTTGACGACGCTGGCCCTGGTGGCGGCGTCGATCGTCATGGTCTACAGCGCGTCCAACGTGCTGGCGTCGGCCAGACACCTGGGGCCCAACTACTTCCTGACCAAGCAGGCGCTGTTCGCCATCCTCGGCCTGGCCGCCATGGCGATCACCATGCAGGTCGACTACCGGAGCTACCGCGATCAGCGCTTCATCTGGGTCGTCGTCGGCTGCACGCTGGCGGCGCTGGTGGCCGTGCTGCTCATCGGCCCGCGCATTAACGGCTCGCAGCGCTGGTTCTTTCTCGGCGGGGTCGGCATTCAGCCGGCGGAACTCGCCAAGCTCGCCGTCATCCTGTTCACGGCGGCCGTCCTCGAACAGCGGATGGACCGGATCCGCGAGGTGAAGCACGCACTGGGACCGATCGCGCTCCTGCTCGCGGTCACGCTGGGCCTCATCGCGTGGCAGCCGGACTTCGGCAGCGCGATGGTCGTGCTGGCGAGCGCGGCGGCGATGGCCTTTGCGGCGGGCCTGCCGTACCGGTACTTCGTCGGCATCGCGATCGGCCTGATTCCCCTGATCGGCATCTATGCGGTATCGGCGGACTACCGCATGCGGCGGCTGGCCGCGTACTGGAACCCCTGGGAACAGGCTCAGGGCGACGGTTTCCAGGCGGTCCAGTCGATGATTGCCGTGGGCATCGGGGGCCTGACCGGCCGGGGGCTGGGCAACAGCATCCAGAAGCTGTTCTACCTGCCGGAGCCGCACAGCGATTTCATCTACGCGGTGCTGTCGGAGGAACTGGGCCTGGTCGGCGCCACGCTCGTGCTGCTGGGCTTTGTCGTGATCACGTGGCGCGGCCTGCGGATCGTCGTGCGGGCCACGGATCCCTTCGGGGCGTTCCTGGCCACCGGCCTCACCGCGATGTACGCGGTGCAGGCGCTGTTCAACATCAGCGTCGTGCTCGGGCTGCTGCCGGTCAAGGGCATCCCGCTACCGTTCGTGAGCGCCGGCGGCTCGTCGCTCATCGTGAGCCTGGCCGGCATGGGCGTGCTGCTGAACATCTCGCAGCGCGTGTCGGCGACGACGACAACCAGAGGAGCGTGATCGTGCTGGGCCGCACGCGACGCGTGCACTTTGTCGGGATCGGCGGGATCGGGATGAGCGGCATCGCGGAACTGCTCGCCAACCTGGGCTACGCCGTCAGCGGCAGCGACCTGAAGCCGTCGGAGATCACCGACCGGCTGCAGACGCTCGGCGTCCGTGTGGACGTCGGCCACGACGCCGCCCACGTCGGCGATGCCGACGTCGTCGTCTATTCGTCCGCGGCCCGGGGCGACAATCCCGAGGCCGTCGAGGCGCACCGGCGGCGCATCCCGGTCATCCCGCGCGCCGAGATGCTGGCCGAACTCATGCGCCTCCGATCGGGCATCGCCATCGCGGGCGCGCACGGCAAGACGACGACCACGTCGATGGTGGCGCTGGTGCTCGAGCGCGCCGGCCTCGATCCGACGGCCGTCATCGGCGGCAAGCTCTCGGCCTTCGGCAGCAACGCCCGACTGGGGAAGGGCGAATACATGGTGGTGGAAGCCGACGAGAGCGACCGCTCGTTCCTCCGCCTCACGCCGACGATCGCGGTCATCACCAATATCGACCACGAGCACCTGGAGGCGTACCGCGGGTTCGACGACCTTTGCCAGGCGTTCCTCGACTTCGCGAACAAGGTGCCCTTCTACGGCGCGGTGGTGGCGTGCGTGGACGACCCGCACGTGCGGGTGCTGGTGCCGCGCATCACGCGCCGCGTGATCACCTACGGCATCGAGCACGACGGCGCCGACCTGCGCGGCCTCGACGTGTCGCACGCCGACGGCGTGTGGCAGTGCCGCGTGGTCGCGGGCCCGGGCCTGCGCGACGCGGTCGGGCTGCGCGATCTGCCGCCGTCGCCGCTCTGCACGCTGAAGCTGCCGATCCCCGGCCGCCACAACATCCTGAACGCCCTGGCCGCCGTGGCCGTCGGCCTGGAGCTGGGCGTGGACCTTGGCGCGGTCACCGGCGCGCTCGCCGAGTTTTGCGGCGCCGACCGGCGCTTCCAGCGGCTCGGCGAGGCCAACGGTGTGCTCGTGATCGACGACTACGGCCACCACCCGACCGAGATCCGGGCCGTGCTCGACGCGGCGCGCGCCTCGCTCGGGCGGCGGATCGTCGTCGCGTTTCAGCCGCACCGCTACTCGCGCACCGAGCGGCTGCTCGACCAGTTCGGGCCGGCCCTGGCGAAGGCCGACGAGCTGGTGATCACGGACATCTACCCGGCCGGGGAATCGCCGATCCCGGGCGTCACCATCGATGTACTCGCCGGTGCCATCCGCCCGTACTTCGACGGGCGCCTGCACGTGGTGAGGACGGTCGACGAGGCCGTCGCCGCCGTCGTGAAACTGGCGCGCCCGGGCGATGCGGTCATCACGCTGGGCGCGGGCTCGATCGGCACGGCAGGGAAGCGCGTGCTGGAAGCGCTGGGGCAGACGGAAGGAGGCCGAGACTGACATGTCTGTGACCGTGCCGTCCGACCGGAGGTTCCGTCGCAGCCAGATCCACGCGACCAAGCGCCGGCATCTGCGCGCGCGTCCGATCCTGCGTGTCCTGCGCGCTGTCGTGGTGCTGGCCGCGCTCATCGGCGCCGGGTACTGGGTCGGCCAGGCCGCCACCGAGATGTCGTGGCTGCGGGTGCAGCACATCAGCGTGCACGGCAACCAGCGCGTGCACCAGGGCGAAGTCCTCGGCATGCTCGATGGACTGAAGGGCACCAATCTGCTGACCGCCGACCTCGAGAAGTGGCGCGCGCGCCTGTTCGCGTCGGCGTGGATTGCCGAGGCCACGCTGCGGCGGCGGCTGCCCGGCACCGTGGACGTCGAGATCCGCGAGCGGGAGCCCGCCGGGCTCGCGCGCGTCGGCACCACGCTGCTGCTCATCGACGCCGGAGGCCAGGTGATCGACGAGTACGGCCCGCGCTACGCGGATTGCGACCTGCCGGTCATTGACGGGCTGATCGCGGACGCGCGCGCCGTGCCGCCGACGATCGACCGCGCCAGGGGCCAGCTCGTGTTCCGGCTGCTGGCCGACCTGCGCACGCGTCCGGATCTCGCGAAGCGGGTCTCGCAGGTCGACGTCCAGGACGCGCACGACGTGCACGTCATCCTCGACGACGACCCGGCGATCATCAGGCTCGGGGAAACGCAGTTCGTGGACCGTCTGGAATCGTACGTCAGCCTGCAGGCCGAGCTCCGGCGCAACGTGCCGGACATCGACTACGTGGACCTGCGGTTCGGCGAGCGCGTGTACGTCGGTCCGTCGTCCGCCACGAGGGCGGCGATACCGGCGGCAGCGGTCAGTGCACCGCCGCGGTAGGTGATCGCGCAGGAATCGGACGCCCGGCACGACCGTGATGACCGGCCGTTTGTGTAGGTTGGAGGAATCGTGGGACGTAAAGAGCGGCACCTCGTCGGGCTCGACCTGGGCACGTCGAAGGTGGCGGCCATTGTCGGCGAAGTGATGAGCGGGGGCGAGGTCGAGATTATCGGCCTGGGCGTCGCCGAGTCGCAGGGCATCCGGCGCGGGGCCGTGGTGAACCTCGAGGCCGCCGTCGAGTCGATCCGCAAGGCGGTCGAGGAGGCGGAGCTGACGGCGGGCATCGAGATCGACAACGCGTACGTCGCGCTGTCGGGCAACCACGTCAAGGGCTTCAACAGCCGCGGCGTCGTCGCGGTGGCCGGCAAGAACCGGGAGATCACGCGAGACGACGTGCGACGGGCGATCGAAGCGGCGCGGGCCGTGAGCCTGCCGGGCGGCCGCGAGATCATCCACGTCCTGCCCCAGGATTTCGTCGTCGACGACGAGGACGGCATCAGCGACCCGGTGAGCATGACCGGGTCCCGCCTCGAAGTGAACGTACACGTCGTCACCGGCGGAAGTACCACCACGCAGAACATTGTCTCGGCGGTGAACAAGGCGAGCGTGAACGTGCAGGAGCTGGTCCTCCAGCAGCTGGCCGCCAGCGAGGCCGTCCTGACGTCTGACGAGAAGGAGCTCGGTGTCGCGCTGGTCGACGTGGGCGGCGGCACGACGGACCTCGCCATCTTCGAGCGCGGCTGCCTGTGGCACACCGCCGTGGTGCCGATCGGCGGCGACTATTTCACCAACGACATCGCGGTCGGCCTGCGCATGCCGATCCCCGAAGCCGAGAAGCTGAAGCGGAAGTGGGGATGCGTCCTCTCGGCGATGGTCGACGACGACGAGATGATGGACGTGGCCAGCGTCGGCGGGCGCCCGACGCGCACGCTGGCGCGCCGGATCGTGTCGGAAGTGCTGCAGCCCCGGGCCGAAGAGATCTTCCACCTCGTCTGGGACGAGATCCACCGGGCGGGCTACGAGAAGGCGCTCAACTCCGGCATCGTGCTGACCGGCGGTTCGGCCAATCTGGAAGGCATGACGGAGATTGCGGAGCAGATCTTCGACATGCCGGTGCGGCACGGGTCGCCGACGGGCGCGGGCAGCCTCGCGGACCATATCAGCAACCCGTCGTTCGCGACGGCCGTGGGGCTGGTGCTGTACGCGCAGCGGCAGCGGGCGGCAGACAGCCACGCCGCGTCCCGAGGGGGAATCGGGCGGCTGACCGACCTGGTGAAGGGCGTGTTCAAAGAATTTCTCTAAACGAATGAGCGCCGATGAGCGTGGAGGCCGTTGATGTCGAACCCCTATGAAGCCGATCCCACCGCCGCCGAGCGGACAGCCCTGTCGGCCTTGAGGCTGACGCTCGACGATGCGGCGTCGACCGGCGCGCGCATCAAGGTTATTGGCGTCGGCGGAGGCGGCGGCAACGCCGTCAACCGCATGGTGCGCGAGGGCTTCGACGGCGTGCAGTTCATCGTGGCCAACACCGACATCCAGGCGCTGCGCATGAACGCGGCGCCGATCAAGATTCAGCTCGGCGAGAAGCTCACCAAGGGGCTCGGCGCCGGCGCGGATCCGGAAGTCGGGCGGCACGCGGCGCTCGAAGACACCGACACGCTGGTGCAGGCGCTGAGCGGCGCAGACCTCGTGTTCGTGACGACGGGCCTGGGCGGCGGCACCGGCACCGGCGGCGCGCCCGTCATCGCGAACCTGGCGGGCGAGCTCGGCGCCCTCACCATTGCCGTCGTCACGCGTCCGTTCAACTTCGAGGGCCGCAAGCGGGCGAAGCAGGCCGAGGCCGGGCTGGAGGAACTGCGCGACAAGGTCGACAGCGTCATCACAATCCCGAACCAGCGGCTGCTGACGGGCATCGATCGATCGACGTCGCTGCTGGACGCCTTCGCGGCGGCCGACGACGTGCTGCGCCAGGCCATCCAGGGCATCTCGGACCTCATCCTGGTGCCCGGCCTCATCAACCTCGATTTCGCCGACCTCAAGACCATCGTGACCGGCATGGGCGTGGCGGTGATGGGCACCGGCATCGGCGAAGGCGCGACGCGGGCCGTGGACGCCGCGAGGCGCGCCATCTCCAGCCCGCTGCTCGAGGACGCCTCGATCGACGGCGCGCGCGGCGTCATCATCAACATCACCGGCGGCCCGGACTTGTCGCTGGTCGAAGTGGACGAGGCCTCGTCGATCATCCACCAGGCCGCTCACGAGGAAGCGAACATCATCTTCGGCGCCGTCGTCGACCCGCGCCTCGAGGGCCGCGTGAAGATCACGGTGATCGCGACCGGCTTCGACCGCGCCGGGGCGCGCCGGGTGATTCCGGGCACCGCCAGCCAGACGCCGGTGGACCTGAACAACTACACCATCTACCTCCGCGGCCGCGGCGAGGCCGCCGAAGCTGGCGGCGGGCGCATTACGCTGGCCCGACGCCACGGCGTCGGTGTGACGGCGGCCCAGGCGCCGCCGCTGGCCTTGACGCTGGACGAGGCTCCGCTGCAGGCCAGGGGCCAGGAGGCCGCCGCCCAGGACGAGGCCACGGCCACGCTGGCGATGCCCGCGTTCATGCGTCGCCTGAAGCAGGCGTAGGCAGGTCCCGGCTTTCTTCGACTCTGCTACTTGCCCTTTAGCGGATCGACGGCCGCCACCCCGGAGAACCTGGCGAAATCGCGATCAGTGGTGAAGAGCGTGGCGCCGTGCTCGACGGCCAAGGCGGCCAGGTGGGCGTCGGTCGATAGCGGGCCCGACGCCTGACCACTCATGAGCACCTGACGCAGGATCGGCCAGTGGTCGTCGGAAGGGCTGAGCATCGCCACAGAAGGCTGCGCCAGCCACGAGTCCACCGCCTCCACCGCTTCGGACATCGAGAACGGGCGCCTGAACACCTGCGGGTGCGTCATGATGCGCACGAAGGCAAGCACCGTCACCCAGGCAAGCCGCACCGGCGTCGGACCGGCCATCGCCGCCTCCAGCCATCGCTTCGCGGCGGCGTGCTGCTCGGCCGCCGGGTTGTAGGCGTAGATCAGGATGTTGGCGTCGACGAGAATCATCGCCGTGTCGCGCCGTCGAGCTGGTCGAGCAGCCCTTCGATGTTGTCGAACATCACGCCGGGCACCGGGTCCAGCGGACGGGTCCGGATGGAGAACCGCGGCGCCGGAGCGGTCTGCTTCTTGGCGTTCAGGGCCATCCGCAGGCAGGCATTCACGACCGACTTGAACGACTGTCCGGATCGGCGGGCCTCCGCCACCAGCTTCCTCGCCACATCGTCCTCCAGTGTCAGGGTCGTGCGCATGACTTGATGCTACGCATGAAGCATCATGATGTCAACGACTGTCACGCCTCAGCGACCCATTCTCCGCGGAAACTGCCAATTGGGGTCAGCCTCGATTCCTCAACGTGCAGGGAGTCGAGTCTGACCCCAATGGCGGCTTCCGGCGCCGGCCGGGCGGCGTGGTACACTGCGTACATCCACGGGATCTTCGACCGTCGGCGCCTGAGCGCCAGGTCCCGGACTGCCGGCACCGCCGCGGTGCCGTGCGCCGCCCTTGCACCGACGCATGCGCAAGCCGCTACCTCGGGATCGAGCATCAGACGTCCTCGCGCGGGAAGTGGGCGTGGTGCGCAAGCCGCATACCAACCGCCTGCGTGTTGCCCTGGCGTTTCCGAACACGTACTACGTGGGCATGTCCAACCTGGGTGTGCAGACCACCTACACGCTCTTCAACGCGCTCGACAACGTGGTGTGCGAGCGGGTGTTCCTGCCCGCGAAACAGGCGCTGGCGGCCGCGCTGGAGAAGCCGGGGTCGCTCCGGACGATCGAGTCGCAGTCGCTGGTGCGCGAGTTCGACGTCCTCGCGTTCTCGGTGTCCTTCGAATGGGACTATCCGAATCTCGTGTCCATGCTCCGCCTTGCCGGCCTGCCGATCTACGCGTCCGAACGCCACGCGCGGCACCCGCTGGTGGTGATCGGCGGCGCGGTGACGTTCGTCAATCCCGAACCGCTCGCCCTGTTCGCCGACGTCATCGCGGCCGGCGAGGGCGAAGTGCTCGTGCCCGTGCTCGCGAAGCACATCACCGAGGCCCCGAGCCGCGACGCGCTGCTGCGCGGCCTGGCGGGCGAGCGCGGTTTCTACGTGCCGTCGCTGTACGACGTCCATTACGCCGCGTCGGGCAGGATCGACCGGGTCGAGGCTGTCGCGGAAAGCGGCGCGCCCGTGCCGGTGCGGAAGGCCGCGGTCCCGACCGCCGCCGCACTCGATCCGCCGGCCACCCGCATCTTCACCCCGGACACCGAGTTCGGATCGCGCCTGCTCATCGAGGTGGTCCGGGGGTGCGCGAACCTGTGCCGCTTCTGCTGGGCGGGCTATAACTACCTCCCGGTGCGCGCCTTCCCGGCAGACCGCATCCTGGCCATCGCCGAGGCCGCCCGCCCGCACGCGAACCGGGTGGGCCTGGTGTCGATTGCGCTGTGCGATCACCCGGAGATCGAGCGGTTGCTCGGGCGCCTCGGGGAGATGGGCTATTCGATCAGCCCGGCCTCGCTGCGCCTCGACGATCTCACCGAGCCCATCGTGCGGCTCCTGCGCGCCAGCGGCGAGCGCTCGATGACCATCGCGCCCGAGACCGGATCCGATCGGCTCCGGCGGGTCATCAACAAGACGTTCACCAACGCCGAGATCCTCGACAAGGCCGACCTGATCTTTGGAAGCGGCGTCGAGAACCTGAAGCTCTACTTCATGATCGGCCTGCCGACGGAAGACGATGACGACCTGGTGGCGATCCGGGACCTGGTCATCGCGCTCAAAGAGCGGATGATGACCTACGCCCGCAAACGCGGCACCATCGGCCGCATCGTCGGCAGCGTGAACCCGTTCGTGCCCAAGCCCGGCACGGCGTTCCAGTGGCTCGGGATGGACACGCCGGACGTGATCGACGCCAAGACGAAGCGGCTGCGGGCGCTGACATCCGGCATCGACAACGTCTGGATGACGATCAAGTCGGAACGGCATTCGTTCTACCAGGCGCTGATGTCCACCGGCGACCGCCGCGTGGCGCCCGTCATCGTGGCCGCCGAACGCAACGGCGGGCAGTGGCGGCAGGCGGTGGCCGACGCGGGGATCGACGCGGCGGCCTACGTGTACCGCGACCGGACCAGCGACCCGGTGCTGCCGTGGGACATCATCGACGGCGGGTTGAAGGAGGCGTTCTACCGCTCGGAGCTCGACAAGAGCCTTCGGGGAGAACCCACGATCCCGCCACGGCGCGAGCCCGACGGCAGCCGTATGCTGCCGATGCTCTCGAAGCCGTGACCGTGCAACAACCCGCGCTGCCCGTTAGAGCCTGTCAGAAAACACAGTTGTCGGTGTTTGTTTTCCTGCAGGCTCTTATGGCCGGCCCACACGCACACAGTGTGAACCTCATTCACTGACAGGGCCCTACTCGGCCGTGACCAGCTGCTCCTCGTACTCCGTGTAGGCGTGCAGGATGAACTCGCGCAGGCGATCCTGGCTGGCCGCGTCCGCCACGGGGCGCAGGAGCGCGAAGCTGCGCCGCTCGCCGTTCACGGAGTACTGACGGGCCGGAAACGTCACGTTGCGGCCGTTGCCGTCGCGCCGCTCCCAGATGCCGAACCCGATGAGCTTGAGGCCGTTCAGCGGGCCGTCGGCGAAGTGCAGCTCGGCTTCGGCGAGTTTGCCGGGAGGGTTGCCCCGATCGTTGGGTGAGAACTTGACGAGCATAGTGAGCTCCGCGAGGGCTGCTGGTGCGCGCGGGTTCCCGTGGTGAAGGCGCGTCGCGAGCCGGAGAGGTCTTGAGACCCGGCGCGAACAGCAGCGTTGCGATGCCGGCCCGCGACAATCACCCTGAAGGCAAGTCGGATGCCGGATCCGCCGCCGACAAGGCGGTCCGCGGATGACGCTGAGAAGGAAGGGGATAGCGCCGGAGCTGAAGCTCCGGCCTGCATCGGGTCAGCTGCCGGGCGGCAGAACGGTGAACGAGAGTTGCGTCCGACGCCGCATGCTCAGTCCCGGACGAGCATCACCTGCGCCATGGCCACGGTGTCTGCGTGGGTGATCGTGAGCAGCGACCCGGTGGCGCCCAGAGCCTGGAACCGCCGGAGCGCCCCGCCGTGGAGCTGCAGCCGGGGAGGCCCTCCGCCGCGAATCACTTCGATGTCGCGCCACAACACGCCCTGCGTGTGGCCCGTGCCAAGCGCCTTCATGGCGGCCTCCTTCGCGGAGAACCGCCCGGCGTAGTGCGGCGCCGGGTTGTGCTTGGTGGAGCAATACGCGATCTCGATATCGGTAAACACGCGCTGCGTGAAGCGATCGCCGTAACGCGCGATCGCCGCCGCAATCCGCGGGATGTCAGTAGCGTCCAAACCGATGCCAATGATATTCATAGAAATCAGTATGCCCGAATTGACCCTGTCCGGCGGATTCGAGTGGATCCGCGCGCCATGGGGCCCGGCACTGCGTTGCCGGCCGCTCCAGCAGCACGCCGACCATTGTTTTACCACACGGCAACCGGTGTTACCCGCCGGCGGCTTGACGCCGGGCGACGGCTGGCACCGGATCGCCCTCGCCTTCGGCGTGCCCGCGCGGTCGGTGGTCCGTATGCACCAGGTTCATGGGACCCACACGGTCGTTGTCAGGCGCGGCGACAGCCTGCCAGACTCGTGGGGCACGAGCGACGCGGCGGTCGCCGATCATCCCGGCGTCGCGCTCAGCGTGAAGGTGGCGGACTGCGCGCCCATTCTGCTGGCTGACACGCGCACGGGCGCCGTGGGCGCGGCTCACGCAGGCTGGCGCGGGACCGCTGCGGGAGTGGCCGGCGCGGTCGTTCAGGCTATGGCCTCGGCGTTTGGCAGCCAGCCCGCCGACCTGGTGGCGGCCATCGGCCCGAGCATCGGGCCGTGCTGCTACCGCGTCGGCCAGGACGTGCGCGCCGTCTTCGACGCGGACCGGCGCTGGGCCTGGCAGGTCAACCGCTGGTTCTCGTCCACACCGATCGGCACCCCGGCGCATGGCGTGCCGGGTGCGCCGCCGCCCAACGGCGCGCCATCACTCTTTCTGGACACGTGGGCGGCGAACGCCGACCAGTTGTCCGCGGCAGGCATCCCCGCCTCAGCGGTACACGTGTCACGGCTGTGCACGTCGTGCCACCGGGACGTCTTTCATTCGTATCGGGTAGAAGGCAGCCGAGCTGGAAGAATGGCAGGAATTATCAGGCGTCGGACTCAGTAGCCAGTAGTCGGTAGCCAGCATTCAGTAGAAAAGGCCCAGGCCGAAGCGGGAAGTCTCCAGCTCGCGACGTTCCTGCTCTCGGCTTTCCGATTCTTGCAGTCCGTCTACTGACTACTGACTCCTGATCACTTACTTCCCTGCCGCCTGATCCATCGCCTGATTCGCCAGTGTGTCGGCGTGGGTGTTGTGCTCGCGGCGGACGTGGACGAAGCGGACGTGGCCGAGCCGGGCCACCAGGCGCTTCGCCTCGGCGTGCAGCGGCTGGAGCCCGGGGTGCTTCACGCGGTACTCGCCGCGCATCTGCTTCACCAGCAACTCCGAGTCCGAGTGAATCACGAGGTCAGGCTGGCGGCGCTCCACGGCCCATGCAAGCGCCGCCAGCAGGCCGCGGTACTCGGCGACGTTGTTGGTCGCCGTTCCGATCGATTCGCTGATCTCGGTCACGACGGAGCCGTCGGCGCGGGCGACTCGCACGCCGAACCCGGCCGGCCCCGGGTTGCCCCGGGATCCCCCGTCAATGTGGACGATCACCACGGGCTGTTAATCCCCGTGGGGGTCGATCGTGACCGGGCGCTCCGCGGCGATGGGCGCCGCGCCGGCCTCGTAGTAGAGGATGCGCTGGCAGGTCTCGCACTGGAAGATGATCTCGTTCTTCCGGAGCTCGTTTACCGTCTGGGGGCGCAGGCGCACCTGGCACGATCCGCAGCGGCCGTCGCGGATGGGCACGACGGCGGAGATCTTCCGGCCCTTCAGCACCCGTTCGAACAGGGCCATCACCGGTGCGCTGATCTGGGGCGCGAGGGCCGCCCGGTCGGTGGCCGCCTTCCCGAGCGCGGCCTGGGCGTCCGAAAGCTGGGCGGCCAGCGCCTGCCGCTGCTCCTGGACGGAGGCGCGTTCGCGCGCGAATTCGCCGTCGGCGTGCTTGACCAGCCGCGTGATCTCGTCGAACTCCAGCATCCGTTCCAGGAGCTGATCCTCCTGCTTCTGGATCTCGTGCTGGGCGACGTCGATCTCCTTCTGCATCGCCTGGTACTCGCGGTTGGTCCTCACCTCCATCAGCTGGCCTTTGAACTTCGAGAGGCGGCCCTGCTGCATGGCCAGCTCCTTCTCGATGTCGCGGCGCGCGGCCTGGTTCTGCGCCAGGCGCGCACGCTCGTTGTCCAGGGATTGTTGCGCCGCCGCGAGCATGTCGGCCAGCGCCTGCTGGCGGAGCGGCTCGTCTGACAGTGTCCGGCGAGCATGCTCGGCGACGTCCTCGAGCTGCTGGAGGTGAATGATCCGTTCGAGGTCAGGATGCATCGTTATGGTGGGCCCACCAGGATTCGAACCTGGGACGGGCCGGTTATGAGCCGGCGGCTCTTACCGCTGAGCTATGGGCCCGCATCAGTCTACTGCGAAGACCGTCCTTCGAGAAACGCCCGCAGCTTCCGGCTGCGCGACGGGTGCCGCAGCTTGCGCAGGGCCTTGGCCTCGATCTGCCGGATCCGCTCGCGGGTGACGGCGAAGCTCTGGCCCACTTCCTCGAGCGTGTGCTCCGAGCCGTCGCCCACGCCGAAGCGCATCTTGATGACCTTTTCCTCGCGCGGCGTCAGCGTCTTGAGCACCGAGTCGGTCTGTTCCTTGAGGTTCAGGTTGATGACCGCGTCGGAGGGCGACACCACGTTGCGGTCCTCGATGAAATCGCCCAGGTGCGAGTCTTCCTCCTCGCCGATCGGCGTCTCGAGGGAGATCGGCTCCTGCGCGATCTTGAGGACCTTGCGCACCTTGGACACCGGGATGTCCATGCGCACCGCGATTTCCTCGGAGGTCGGCTCGCGGCCGAGTTCCTGCACGAGCGATCGCGACGTGCGGATGAGCTTGTTGATCGTCTCGATCATGTGGACCGGGATGCGGATGGTCCGCGCCTGGTCGGCAATCGCGCGGGTGATCGCCTGGCGGATCCACCACGTCGCATACGTCGAGAACTTGTAGCCGCGGCGGTACTCGAACTTGTCGACCGCCTTCATCAGGCCGATGTTGCCTTCCTGAATAAGGTCGAGAAACTGCAACCCGCGGTTGGTGTACTTCTTCGCGATCGACACGACCAGGCGGAGGTTGGCCTCGACCAGCTCCTTCTTCGCCTGCTCGGCCTGGGCCTCGCCGCGGCGGATGGTCTCGAGCGTCTTGCGCAGGACCTCGGGCGACTCGCCGAGCACGTCGGCCTGCCGCTTCACTTCGGCGCGCAGGTCCTTCAGCTTGCCGGTGAGGGTCTTGCGCTCCTCCTCCTTGATCTTCGCGGCCTTCTTGGTCTTCGCGTTGAGGAGCTTGTCGAGCTGATCGGCCTCGCGGTGCACGCGCCCCATGCGCTCGACCGAGTCCTTGATGTCCTCGATCAGGCGGCGCTTCACGCCCTCGGTGAACTCGATGATCCGGATGGCCTTCGACACCGCGATGCGCGCGCGCATGGCCTTCCACCGGGCGCGCCGGTACTTCCGCTTGTCCTTCTTCGGCGTGACGTCCAGCTTCTCCTGCGTCCTCTCGTAGAGCTGGCGCGCCTTGCGGACGCCGTCAATCTGCTTCAGGACTCCGCGGGTGCGCTCCTCGAGGCGCTCTTCCGTGATCTCCTCGTCGTTGAAGATCACCAGCTCGCGGATCGTGCGCTGGCCGGCCTTGAGCCCGTCGCCCAGGTCGACGACCTTCTGGCCGACGGTGGGCGTCCGGCTGATCGACTTGATGACGGCCAGCTTGCCGCGCTCGATGCGCTTGGCGATCTCCACCTCGCCCTCGCGCGTCAGCAGCGGCACGGTCCCCATCTCGCGCAGGTACATGCGGACGGGGTCGTTGGTCTTGTCGAGCGCGCCCGGCGTCAGGTCCAGCTCGAGGTCGTCGCCGTCCGGCTTCTCCTCGCCGCGGAACTTCTGGTCCGAGTCGACCACCTCGATCCCCGCGCTGCCGAACGTGCTGAACAGATCGTCCAGATCGTCGGCAGAGGTAATGTCCGCGCGCAGCAGGTCGTTCACCTCGTCGTAGAGCAGGTAGCCCTTTTCCTTGCCGATGGTGATGAGCTGCTGAACTTCGTCGAACTTGTCCTCGATTGACAAGGCACTCCTCCCGTCAGGTTCCAATCATCTCCAGCGTCGCGATGCGCTGGAGCAGTTCACGCTTCTGTTGCCACAACCGATCGATCGCCGAACCGTCCCCGGCTTCCTGGACCCGGTCGATTTCCCGCTGGACCGCCGCGCCATCCCGCTCGAGCCGCAAGCGCTTCAGGGCCAGCCCGCACTCGCGGGCCGACGCCGGGGGCGTCGGGGAGGCCGCGATCCCCGTCAGCAGCTGGACCTCCTCACTGGTTAGACGCGCGAGCAGGGCCGATGGTGACGTCAGCTCCCCTGAAGCCTGCAAGTGTAACGCCTGCTCCAGGATCCCGCCGGCCGCCAGGCCGTCCAGGTCGTCCGTCTCCAGCTCCGCGATCGCGTCCGAGGCCTGGTCGAACTGGTTCAGCAGCGTCCAGAGCAGGCCCCGCTCGGCCGGCTTGAGCTGGCCGAACGACGGCAGTTCCCGGACGCTGACCTCGGTCCGCCGCTCGACCGCCGCCTTGCGGATTTCGTCGCGGACCACCGATTCCGTAATCTTCGCCCGGTGGGCGATGCGGTCTGCGAACTGGTCGCGCATCGCCGCATCCGGGATGCGGGCGGCCACCGCCAGCATCTCGTGCAGGAACGCCCGCCGGCTCTCGTCTCGCCGCAGGTCGTGGGCGGCCACGGTCCGGTCCAGCAGGTATTCGAGGTACGGCTTCGACTGCTGCAACTGGGCCGCGTACTGCGGGCCGCTGTGGTTCCGGATGAAGGTGTCCGGGTCGTCGCCGCCCGGCAGCACCGCCACGTTCACCTGGAACCCTTCGGCCACCAGCATCTCGCACGAACGCGCCGCGGCGCCCTGGCCGGCCGCGTCCGGGTCGAAGCTCAGGACCACCTTCGACACGAACCGGCGCAGAATCTGCGCCTGTTGCGGCGTCAGCGCCGTGCCGCACGAGGCCACCACCGGCAGGCGGCACTCCTGGAACACCTGCGCGAAGTCGAAGTAGCCTTCCACCAGCACCACGAACCCGGACTTTCGCAGGAACGGCTTCGTGTGGTTCAGGCCGTAGAGCGTCCGGCTCTTCGTGTAGATCGGCGTCTCGGGCGAGTTCAGGTACTTGGGCACCTGATCCGCGTCCATCGCCCGTCCGCCAAACGCGATCACCGACCCGGTGTCGCGCGCAATCGGGATGATCAGCCGGCTGCGGAACCGGTCCACCACCTGGCCGTTGTCGCGCTCGACCAGCAGCCCGCTGCGCAGCAGCAGCGGGAGCGTGAACCCCTGGGCCACCAGCGCCGCTTTCAACGCCTCTTTCGCCGGCGGAGCATACCCGAGCCCGAGCGTTGTCGTGGTCTCGGGCGAGATCCCCCGCTCGTGCAACTGTTGACGCGCCCGCGCGCCGGCCGGCGTGTCGAGCTGCGCCGTGAACCAGGCCGCAGCCGCCTCGTGAATCTTCAGCAGGGTCTCGCGCTCGCGGGCGTCAACCTCGCTGGAGTCGGGGCCGCTCTCGGGCACCGTCAGGCCGACCTTCTTGGCGAGCAGCCGCACGGCATCGGTGAAGCCGACCTTCTCGTGCAGCTCGACGAACTTGATCACGTCGCCGCCCACGCCGCAGCCGAAGCAATGGAAGAAGCCCCGGTCGCGGTTCACGTTGAACGACGGCGTCTTCTCGCCGTGGAAGGGGCACAGGCCCTTGTAGCTGGTGCCGGCCTTCTTCAGCGAGACGTAGTCCTGGATGACCGTCACGATGTCCGCGCGGGTTCGCAGGTCCTCGATGAAGCTTGCCGGGAACAGCGCCACTAGTCCTTCAACTCCGCCACGGTGACCCCGCCGCCGCCGTGTTCGTGGGGCGCGGGCTGGTGGGTCGTCACCAGGGGATGCCGCGCAAGAAATTCGCCGATGGCCCGCCGCAGCTGGCCCGTGCCGTGCCCGTGGATGATGCGCACCTGGCGCTCCTCGGTCAGCAGCAGGCCGTCCAGAAACCGCTCCACGCGGGTCAGCGCCTCGTCGACCGAGCAGCCGATGACGTTGATCTCGGTGGTCAGACCCTCGCGCGCCTGCAACTGAACGTTGACGTTCACCCGCGCGGGCGCCGCCGCCGGGGCTGGTCCCCCGAGCACGCGGACGTCGTTCGCGTGCGCGCGCATCCGCTTGCCGCGGACGTCGATTTCGACGTCGTCGTCGTGGATGCCCGTGACGCGGCCTTCCATCCCGAGCGTGCGCAGCAGCACGCGGTCGCCGATCCGGGGCGCCCCGCCGGATGCCGGCTCGTCGGCGACGGCCGGCTCGGCGCCGCGCAGGCGATCCGCCACATGCTCGAGCGCCGCGCGGGCGTCGGACCTGGCCGTGCCCGCCTCGGCCGCCGGAATCGACCGGCCGTGCAGGGCCCGGCGGTTTGCTTCCTCCGTCAGCTTGTCGATCTGCCGCCGCAGGTCGTCGACCACTTTGTCGATCTCCTGCCGGGCCGTGCGCACCTGCGTCTCGATTTCCTCGTCGGCGCGGTGGCGCAGGCGGTCTTCCTTGTCCTTCAGCGCCTGTTCGCGGGTGCGCATCCGCGTCTCCGACTCGCCGATCGCGTCGCGTTCGCGGGCGACCAGGCGGCGTTCGTGATCGAGGTTGCGGATGTCGCTGTCGATCTTCGCCAGGTGTTCGGCCAGTTGCGCCTCGCGCGCCGAGATGTTCTCCCGCGCGTGGTCAAGGATCTCCGGGTTCAGGCCGAGCCGTCCAGCGATCTCGAGGGCGAGGCTGCGGCCGGGCGTCCCGTAGTTCAGCGTGTAGGTGGGCGCGAAATTCCCGGCATTGAAGCCGAACGCCGCGCAGACCACGCCGGGCGTCGTTGCCGCGTACGATTTCAGCTGCTCGTAGTGGGTCGTCGCCACCACGTGCGCGCCGCGCCGCCGCAGGTGATCCACGATGGCCAGGCCCAGCGCGCCGCCTTCGATCGGGTCCGTGCCCGCGCCCACTTCGTCGAGCAGGACCAGCGCCGGCAGCGCCAGCGAGCGGTCCACCTGGACGATGTTGGTCATGTGCCAGGAGAACGTGCTCAGGCTCGCCGCGATCGACTGCTCGTCGCCGATGTCGGCGTAGATCGATCGGAACACCGGCACGCGGGAGCCGCCCGCCGCAGGGACGTGCAGCCCGGATTGCGCCATCAGCGCGAGCAGGCCAGCCGTCTTGAGCGCCACCGTCTTGCCGCCCGTGTTCGGTCCCGTAATCACGAGCACCGTGGTCTCCGGCAGCAGCTTGAT
>Ga0315275_10001750_pt1 | contig 19310 bp, 15 predicted proteins | sample YL17G03_0_MG_FD_205557 | JGI IMG/M metagenome (GOLD analysis project Ga0315275, IMG submission 205557) | Sediment microbial communities from Yellowstone Lake, YNP, Wyoming, USA - YL17G03_0 | ecosystem: Environmental > Aquatic > Freshwater > Lake > Sediment | place: USA: Wyoming | collected...
GAAGGGAAGGCGACTCGCTGTTCCTATGGCGCCTGGTGTTCGGGTTTGTGAGTATCGCCATATTCGTGGCCTTCATCGTCTTTTTCTTCGTGGGAGCGCGCCAGCTCTACGACGTCGGGTTCGGCCGCCGGGTGCCGATTCTGTTCCTTGTCGGAATGGGGTTGGCGTTCCTGCTTCTCCTCATCGTCATCGGCTATATCTCCCTGTTCCTCAATGACTTCGTCGTCCCGATCATGGGCAAGGAGCGTCTTTCGACGGTTGCCGGGTGGCGCCGGTTCCTTCCGCTCCTGGGGCACTACCCGTTTCACTTCAGCCTCTACGGGCTGCTCATTTTTGTGCTCTACGTGCTGTTTGTGGTCGTGGTCATCTTCGCCGGACTCGCGACCTGCTGTATCGGGTGGCTGCTCCTGGTCATCCCCTATATCGGCACGGTCGTGACGCTTCCCTTCTGGTACACCCTGCGGGCTTTCAGCCTGGAGTTCCTGGGCCAATTCGGGCCTGAATATGCCATATCTTCTGAACGGTCAGTTCAGACTGAGGTTCCGCCTGCCTAGGCCATCAGGGGAACGTATTCCGCACGAGCCTTTGCCTTTACGGAAAACCGGAAAATGATATCCTGTCCCCAGCTATTCGAGGGTGATGTCATCCCGGACATAGACGACACCAGGCTGGCGGATAAGCCGTTGCAGCTCCGTATTGGTGAGGTCGTCTTTGATCTCGATTACGGCCGGCTTACCGAAGAACAGCCTTGAGTTGAGCGACTCGACCTGTCTATTGATGTGGATGTAGGTCTTGGCCGGCGCCCTGTCGAGGACGACGGTGACCCGGTCTTCCTGGATGACGACGGCCTTAATTTCAGGAAGCTTCGAAATCTTCTTGCTGAAGTCCGTGAGCATCCGGCGCTTCCGGTTCCGGACAAAACGGTATAAGAATATCGCTATGAAGGCCGGTCCGATGAGGCTTCCCCACTGCACCCGGGTGAAGAGCATGGCGACGGCCAGGACAAGCACAGCCGCCAGGATGATCAGCCCTTTGTTCCCAAGGGGAACCGAAGTCTTTATGGATTCCAGCCAGCCCCTGATCCGCACCGCAGCGGGAAGGGAGAGGCTCGTGCCTGTCTCGATATTTTTCTCCAGGCGCTCGAGGTCGTCCGCCAGATGCCGGGCGTCCGGGTAGCGGTCTTCGGGACGCTTGCGCAGGCAGCGGGAGATAATCTGGTGAACTTGGGCCGGAAGGTTCCGGCGCAGGGACGTCACGGACTTGGCCTCTTCAAAGACGATGGCATGCATGGTGTCCAGCGCCGTCTCCCGGGTGAACGGGAGCTCCCCGGTCACCATTTCGTAGAGGACGACGCCGAGGGAAAAGATATCGCTCCTCGAATCGACGGGCCGGCCCCGGGCCTGCTCCGGACTCATGTAGTTGGTTGTGCCCATGACAGTTCCGGCGATCGTATGGACCCGCTCCCTTGTCAGGGTGCGGCTGACCTCCGCGGGCAGATCGTCTTCCGTGAGGCCGGGATCGAGGAGCTTGGCCAGCCCGAAGTCGAGGAGCTTAGCATGGCCGTCCCGGGTGACCATGATGTTGTCGGACTTGATATCCCGGTGGATGATGTTCGCCTCGTGGGCCCGGGCCAGGCCTTCGGCAATCTGGTGACCGATCTCGACGGCCCCCTGAAGGTCAAGCTCGCCCTCGGCGATCAGGCAGCCGACGGTCCGGCCTTCGATGTACTCCATGGCAATGAACATCGTGCCGTCGACCTCGTCGATGTCATAGACAGAGGCGATGGCGGGATGAGTGACGGCCGCGGCGGACTGGGCCTCGACGAGGAACCGGCTCTTGCGCACCGGGTCGGCGACGAGCTCGGGCTTGAGAAGCTTCAGGGCGACTGGCCGCTGGAGCTTGGTGTCGCGCGCCCTGTAGACAACACCCATGCCGCCCATCCCCAGGAGCTCTTCGATCATATAGTGTTTGAGCGTCTGACCGATCATGTGTTTCCCTGCCGTCTTCCCTATTTAATAGCACACCATAATGAACGATACAATACCCATGCCTGATTTCCGCAGCCCGCTCTCCCCGTAATTCGGAAATTGATATGCTGTCCCCAATTTCCCGTCCCCATGATTTCCGCAGCCCGCTCTCCCCGAAATTCGGAAATTGATATGCTGTCCCCAATTTCTTCCTTGACGTGGGCGGGCGCTCCGGCTATCTATATTCCGGAGTCCGTGCTGGTCAAACAGACCGCTTCGGCTCCCAGGAGGAATATTGGATGAGAAAACTAGGCCTTGTCATTTCTCTCGCGGCCGCACTGGCGTATGGATCGACGGCCGGAGGGGAGCTCAAGCCCAAGACCGGTTTCATCGTTGCCGGGAAGGCGGAGATTTATTACGAAGAGATGGGGACCGGAAAGCCCCTGATCATGATTCACGGCGGCCTGCTCGACCGGCGGATGTGGGACGACCAGTTCTCCCTGTTCGCCGGGTCCTACCGGGTCATCCGCTATGACTCCCGGGGACATGGACTTTCCAAAGCGCCCTCGGAGACCTACTCCCACCACGAGGATCTGAAAAAACTCCTCGACGCGCTTAAAGTCGAAAAAGCCGCGATCATGGGCCTGTCTATGGGCGGCTATATCGCCATCGATTTCGCCCTGGCCTACCCGGACCGGGTCAGCGCGCTCGTCCTGGTCGCACCGGGTTTGACCGGGTACGAATTCGAGAGCGAACCCTTGAAGAAGAACAACGAGCTGCTCACCAAGGCGGCGAAGGCGAACGATCTCAAGATGTTCGTCGAGGTTTTCCAGCAGGCTTGGACGGACGGACCATCCCGGACGCCGGAAAATGTAGATCCGGCCGTCCGCGAGAAGGTCAGACAGATGGCCGCGGGGACACTCCAGAACTGGAACGACGAAAGCCGGGAGAAAAGGCTTGAGCCGGCGGCCGTCGGAAGGCTGGCCGAGATCCGGGTGCCGACCCTGGTCGTCGTCGGTGACCTCGATATGCCGGACATCCTGGAAATCGTGGGCTTGATCGAGAAGAACGTCAAGGGGGCGCGAAAAGAGGTCATCAAGGGCGTCGCCCATATGGTCAGCATGGAGAGGCCTGAGGAGTTCAACCGGATCGTCCTCGACTTCCTGTACCGCCTCTAGGCATGCGAAATAGGGCGCCTGACGAGATAGCTGCCTCCGGCCGGTTCGGCCGGCAAGATCCGGCTCCACAAGGAGACTCAAACCGGAGTGAGCACTCATTTATTTTTAAACCCAAATCGAGGTCCTTGAGTATATATATATTGAAAAAGAATAATTTTTCCCGGGAGGTGCGAATGATCAGCCTGAAGAAAGCCGTCACGGCATTTATCCTTACCCTCTTTACCCTATTGCTATCCTGGTCGTCGCTCCCCTCTTCCGCCCAGGAAAAAGAGCAACCGGCCAAACCCCCGGCCCTCGACGCCAAGATGAGGGCCGAGGTGGTCAAAGGCGTCGGGGAGTTGATGGTCAAGCTCTACATCTTCCCCGACAAGGCCAAGGAGATGGAGGCCCTGATCAGCAAAAAACTCCAGGGGGGCGAGTACGATAAAATCGATGACGTCGAGGCTTTCGCCCAAGCCCTGACCAACGACCTTCGCAGCGTGAGCAAGGACCGGCACATCCACTGTGAATACGGCCCCGACATTGTGAAGCGGATCAGGGCCCGGGAGAGCCAGAGCGCCGAGGACCGGGAGAAATGGCTGAAGCAGGCCCTCAAGGAAGAGCGGGCTGAGAACTTCGGCTTCCGGGAGGTCAAACTCCTCGATGGGAATATCGGCTATCTCGACCTCCGCGGCTTCTCCGGGTTCAGGGAGGCAGCCGAGACGGGGATAGCGGCAATGAACTTCCTGGCCAACGCCGACGCCGTCATCATCGACCTCCGCCGGAACAGCGGCGGCAGCCCGGAGATGATCCAGCTCATGAGCAGCTATTTTCTCAAGGACAGGACGCATCTCAACAGTTTCGAAAACCGCGGCCAGGACACCCTGGAACAGTACTGGAGCTTCCATTACGTCCCCGGGCAGCCCATGTTCGATACGGACCTCTATATTCTGACAAACCGGAGCACTTTTTCCGCGGCCGAGGAATTCTCCTACGACATGAAGAACCTGAAAAGGGCGACCATCGTCGGCGAGACGACGGGCGGCGGCGCCCACCCCGGCGGGATGAAAATCGTCAACGACAGCTTCCTGGTCTGGGTGCCGACCGGCCGGGCGGTGAACCCCATCACCAAGACGAACTGGGAAGGCACCGGGATCGCGCCCGACATCGCCGTCGCGAGCGACAAAGCCCTGGACACGGCCCGCACTATCGCCCTTGAAAAGATGACAAAGGCGGCCCCGGATGAAGAAGCCAAGGCCAGTCTGCAATGGGCGCTCAACGACCTAAAGGCCAAAGCGGAGCCGGCGAAGGTCGATGAATCCGTCCTGAAAAAATATGTGGGACGCTATACAGAGGGTGAGATCGCGCTCGAAAACGGCCAACTCTACGTTCTGGCCGGGGGGAGAAAGCTGAAGCTCATCCCGCTCAGCCCGACCTATTTCGTACCTGAGGACGACAGCGAGATCCAGGTTGAATTCGTGCTCGATAAAGAGGGCAAAGAATACGAGGCCATCGGTTATTTCCGCGACGGAGAGAAGCAGCGCCTGAGCCGGGTCAAAGAAGAAAAGTGAGGAGGAGATTATGAGACGTCCGCTTTTTATCGCTCTACTCATCTGTCTGTTCATCGTCCAAGCCGGCTGGACTCAGACACCAGCCGAGACCTACAGCGACAGCCCGGCACTGCCTGAAGGAGTGAGGGGCGAACGCATTAAGGCCATCATCGATACACTGAATTCCGGAGACCCGGAAAAGATCCGCCAATTCCTTACCAACCACTGCACCGAACGATTCCGCAACATGGTCCCGATCGATGGCCATATCGAAGTCTTCCTGGGTTTTTTCCAGGAGACCGGGGGAGTGCAATTCTCCGGGATCCGCACCTATGCGCCTGAGCGCAAGGGCCAAACCGTGGTCATCGTCAAGGACCGGAATTATGACAGCTATCGGGGAATCACCATTCGCTTCGGCGACGCGCCTGAATATCTCATCGGAGGGGCCGGCATCAACCCGGCTCGCCCGCCCGCCGACCTAAAGGAGCCGCCGCTCACCGAGGATCAGTTCCTCGCCCAGACCAAAGCCTTCATGGCCAAGCTCATCGACAAGGGCATGTTCTCGGGGACGCTGCTTATAGCCAAGGGAGATCAGGTGCTCTTGACCATGGCCGCCGGGGAAGCGAGCAAGGCTTTCCACGTGCTGAACAACATCGACACCAAGTTCAACCTCGGCTCGATGAACAAGATGTTCACCTCGACGGCCGTCGTCCAGCTGGCCGAGAAGGGGAAGCTCTCCCTCGACGACCCGATCAGCCGATATGTCGACGATTCCTGGCTCCCCAAAGAGGTAACGAGCCGAATAACGATCCGTCATCTTCTCACCCATTCCTCCGGACTGGGGAGCTATTTCAACGAGACCTACGATAAGAGCTCCCGCGCCCTCTTCCGCAAGCTCGATGACTATAAGCCCCTGATCAAAGACGACCGGCCGGCCTTCGAACCGGGAACGAAGTTTCAGTACAGCAACACCGGGATGTTCCTGCTAGGGGTGGTTATAGAGAAAGTCACCGGCGAGGATTATTTCAGCTACATCCGGAAGGCGATCTACGAGCCGGCCGGGATGACGAACTCCGACTGCTACGAGATGGATTATCCGGTTGAGAATCTGGCCATCGGCTACAGCCCGGACCCGAAGAGCCCCTATGGCTGGCAGAACAACCTCTACAAGCACGTCATCAAGGGCGGTCCGGCCGGCGGCGGGTTCTCGACGGTCAAGGACCTCCACAAGTTCGCCCTCGCGCTTCTTTCCGGAAGTTACGTCTCCAAGGACGCACTAAAGGCTATGTGGACGGACCAGCTCAAAGCGAACTACGGTTATGGGTTTTCGGTCAGCGAGGGTCCCGCCGGGAAGGTCGTCGGTCACGGCGGCGGGTTTGACGGCATCAACTCCAACCTCGATATCTACTTGGACTCGAGCTATATCGTCGCCGTCATGTCCAACACCGACCGGGGCGCGAGCCCCGTGGCGGCAAAAATCAGCGGGTTCCTGGCCCGCGTCAAGTGAGCTCCGCTTTCTTTTTTTTCTGTTTGGGGGGCCGGGATAGCAGGTAGCTGTTCGAAAGGTCGAGCCATTTCTTGAGTCTTCTATCCTGCGAGTAGGCCGGTTTCTGAAGCAGGAGGTAATCCTTCATGACCATACCTTCCCTAGGTTCGAAGGCGATCACTCCGTCCTCCAGGCGAAGGGCTTCATCTCTTTTCTCTTCCCCTACGTGGACAAATATACCGCTCTCGTTGGCTCCCGAAAACATATACCCGTTCGAAAAGAAGACCTCATGGCCGAACATTTTTTTCTTGCGGACATCATATCCGTAGGTCTGGATCTTTTTTTCTAGAAAGCGGAATAGCTCCGGTGAGAAAGCGAGCATTTCTTTTTTCATCGAAACCTCTCTTTTTGGCCTATTCCCGTAGACGCCAAAAGTCGGTGAGCAGACGGCTAATTTCGGGGCCGCGAATCGACATTGGCGCCGGCTTCACCTTGTCCCATTGTCAGGGATGATAGAGCACGGCATGAAGAGATGTCAAATCGAGCCGGCGCAGCCAAAAAGGAAATGCTTATCCTTCATTCGCCCTCAAAGGAAGATCGGGGAAATCAAGGCGAGATCGGACTCCGTGCCGCAGGGGTTCAAACCTCCGGCATTTGGATCCGGAGTCCACAGGAGCTCCACGCTATCTAGTTGATATATATTCAATAATACGGATCAACCAAATTCCGCTTGGGCCCTATTTGTGCTTCTCCCCTGCCCCCTTTGCGAGATGAATGAACTCTTTTAATAAAAGGCGTGCGCGGCTGCAGTTCTACCGTGGTTCCCACGCGGATTTGAGTTCGTGAACTTCCAGCGAGCTGATTCGTGCGCCGCCGCCTTTGGCATAGACTTCCAGGGACAGGTCGTCCCGTGAGACGATCATGCCCATCGGCATGTAGAGGCGTCCGTCGTTCCCGAAGATGTCGATGGAGGTGCGGTCCATAACCAGGCGCAGGCGAATCTTGCCGTCCACCGGCTTGAGCACGGCCTTATTGTCCTGACAGGAGAGTTCCTGCTTTATTGCGTCATAGCTGACCGACACGCCGCAGAGGTGGAAGCCCACTTCAGCAGCCTCGCCGGGGGCAATATCTGCGGATAAATCAAGGAGCTCCCCCTTGATGCCAGCGAGCGGATTTTCACCGGGGTTGAGCAACTGAGGTCGGAGGGAGCGGGTTTTTTTGTGAAGCAAAGCCATTTCTTTGACCGGATTGGCCAGGAGACGCAGCCCCTCGTCGGTCGTGCGCAGAGTGAGCTCGACCGGCAGCCCCATCATTTGGTTGAACGGCATCCCCGGCATATCCATCCTTCCCCAAGGGATGAGAATGCGGCGTCCGTCCTTGGCCGGGATATCATTATAAGTTTGCGAGGCATACCAGCAATTGCCGTATTGCAGCGTGTGCGGGCCGGAGTCCATCGTGAAGGTCCTGCCGTCGAACTTGCCGACGAGGTAACGGCCGTTGCCCCCGTAGAAAACCCAGCGGGAATTCCGCTGGTCCCCGTCCAGGGCGATCTCGAAGAACTCCGGGCATTCGCTCGTGCCGGGGATGACCACGTCACTCATCCTCTCCCATTTCTTCAGGTCCTTTGAGGAGAACAGCGCATAATCGCTCCCGTCAAGGTAAAGCGCCATGACCCACTTCTTTTCCGGCGCATACCAGATCACCCTCGGATCGCGGTTGCCGCCGACAATGTGCGGCAGGACGGGATTGTTCTCATACTTATTCCAGGTGCGGCCGCGGTCGTTGCTGAAGGCGATGCCTTGGGTGAAGGGATTGCCCGCCGCGGTAAAGATGCAGACGAGCGCTTTCTCCGCGCCCGTCTGGAAGCCAGCGGTGTTGTCCCAGTCCACCACGGCGGAGCCGGAGAACATCGTGCCGTGCTCGTCGGGGTAGAGCGCGACGGGCAGCTCCTTCCAATGGACCAGATCCGGACTGACCGCGTGGCCCCAGTGCATGTTGCCCCAGTTCCAGCCGTAAGGATTGTGCTGAAAAAACAGATGGTATTCGCCTTGGTAGAACACCAGCCCGTTCGGGTCGTTGGTCCAGCCACGCCGCGGAGTGAAGTGAAACTGCGGACGCAGCTTCTCGCGGTAGAGGGTTTCCGAGTTCTTGATCTCGTCGGACTGTTCAATGGCGTTCAAGCCGGCCGCGTCCTCGGGCAGAAGGTCCACCTTGAGAGCAGCTGTCTTGCCTTTGAACGGCGAGATGTCCATGAAGGCCCACCAATCCGGCTCGGCGTCAGCCAGTTCGATCTCGAAGCTGCGCGGCGGCTGGCCGACCACCAGCAGGCTCATCTGGCGTTTCGGCCCGCCGTTCTTGACAGGAAGATTGAGGTAGCGTTTCTCCAGGGTGATCTCGCGCGTGACATTGGCGGGCGGCTTCTCGGGAATAATCTTCGCCACTTGGGTTGATAGCAGAAGCGAAATCATCGTGAGAAGGAAAGCCAGAATCCCCAGCCTTAAAGATTTTAACATCTTATTCCTCCCCAACGCTGCCGGGACTAAGTGCCTTGCCCCCTGAACCCTTCTCCATCGCTCCTACAGCTTTCCCGTCCGCACGAACTCGAAGTTCACAGGCACGGTCACCTTCCTGCCCGTCACCGACACGAACGTCACTTCGCCAGCCCCGAAAACGACGTCCTTCACCATCTGGAAATCCGCGGGGATCTTCGCGACGCCCTGGACGTAATTGACGACGGTCGGGCGGTTCGCATCCAGCTCGATGGCCGTGGGGATGCCCTGCGCGTTGATGCCGTTGGGCTGTGCCGAGATCGGCAGGCCTTCGTTGAAGTAGCTGCAGACGTCCTCCAGGCCCAGGCAGCGGTTTCGGCCGGACCACGGTATGCCGTGACGTCCGTGGTTCTCGATCCAGAAGACGGTCGTCGGCAGAATACGCGGGTCGCGCAGCGAGAACCAGAGGTAGCCGCCGGCCTGGTTCGTCGCGGTGGTCCAGGCCACTTGCTGGGGCAGCTTGTCGGCCGGCTCGCTGAAGATGGCGAGCAGGTCCGCGAAGCCGGTGCGGGCCGGGAACGACGTGCAGTCGGCCGGCTCGGCATCCTTCCATGTCAACGGCACTCTGCTCAGGCTGTCAAATCGCTTGCCGATGGCGAACGACTGATACTCGCGAATGACGGGATCGCTGAAGAGGAAGGGTGAGGTCATGCCGTACTGGATCCTGCTGGTGGCGATGCGCAGCGAACCTTCTTTCTCGGGCACGGTCAGGATGGCGTGGTGGCCGATCGAGGTCTTCAGCGAGTAGCCCTCAAGCCGTTCCTGGCTATAGACCACATTCTGGCCGTCGACCAGCTGAATGATCTTCGTGACTGTGCCGGCCGGAACCTTGGTCTGCAGCACGAGGGTGAGCGCGGTGACGGCGCCGGCCCTAATCGAGCCGATGAGCGTCCACGGCGCGCCGGCCGGTTCGCCGTGCGGGGGGAACTTCATGCCTGCGTGGGGCGCGCTATTCGCGCCAAAGGGCAGGCAAAAGAAGTCCCCGCGCAGCGGCACCAGCACGGGTGGGTCAAGCTTAAGGCCCTCGTCCTGCCAGGGGCTGATATAGTACGGCTGGACAGTCCGGTCGCTGTTGAGGCAGAACGTGACCGGCGCCATGTGCGCTCCCGTTTGTGTAATGGCCAGTCGGACGGTACCGTTTTCGATCACCCAGCATGGTTGGGATGCCACAGTCTCGATCGTTGCGCCGTCTTGCGCGCCGACCACGCCGACAGTCAGACAAACACCAAGGGCCAAGCAAGTCCATCTCGGCGCTGACTTTCGATTCATTGATGATCCTCCACATTCACGATCCTCTACGAGGACTTTTTGTGCCATCCGCAGGATTGAGGGCTAGGATCTCGGGTTCAGAATCAGCTCTTTCCATCACGATAGCACGATATTTCCAACTGCGGGTAGTTGTCAATGACCCAAACCTTCGGGCAGAAACCTTCACCTGGGACAAGACATTTAACTGTCAAGATTATTGAGTTGTCACGCTTTCAGGGATGCTAGAGCATGACATAAAGAGTTGTCAAATCGAGCTCATAATAACCAATTCGGACCAAGAAGAGAGCTCCCGGCCCGCGTCAAGTCAGCTCGGGCCAGCGGTCGGCAACGAGTGAATCGATGATCAGCCGGCCGCGGTGGCCGAAGATGGGGTGGGGCTCCAGGGAGAGTTTTTCGGCCTGGCGGAGGGCGATCCGGCCGCTGGGCTCGCCGGTCGCCTTTGATTCCCGTAAAACTCGGAGTGTCGTCTGGAAGACGGAACAATCCCAATCGCGCGACAGATGCCGCTCGAACAGCAGGTCATTGCTGACATACCCGTACTGTTCGTCGGCGGCGTTGACGATCCCCATCCGGTTGGCTAGAAAATCCGGAACATAGGCGACCCCCCGGTCGAGCAGGGCCGAATCGTCCCTGTTTGGATCCTCGAGTTGGTTGTTGGCCGCCCCGCAGACGATCTTCGCTTTGAGGAGAGGGATCGTCCGCGGGTTAAGGATGGCGCCCGTGGCGTTCGGCGAGAAGATGTCGCATTCTTCCCCGAAGATCGAATCATCCCCGCGGGAGACGATTCTGATCTCAAGGTCCAAGCCGATCGAGGTCTGGCGGAGAGAATCGGAGAGGCGGGCGTTGATGTCGCAGGCGATGATCTTCCGGACGCCCTTCTCGAAAAGAAAGCGAATAAGCGGTCCGCCGACGTTCCCCATCCCCTGGATGGCGATCGTTTTGCCCCTGAGGCCGCCCATCTTCAGGAACTCAAGCGCCGCCTCCATCGCGCAGACGACCCCTCGGGCCGTCGGGACAGAAGGATTGCCGCTCCCTCCCCACTCCTCGGGTATGCAGGTCGTAAATCGGGTGCGTGAGAAAACGTTGGCGATATCGGCCACGGTCGTCCCTACGTCCTCAGCCGTAACATAGCAGCCGCGGAGCGAGCTGATGAAGCGGCCGTACTCGCTGTAGAGATACCTGCGCACCTCCGGATTTTCGGAATCGACGTCCGGGCGGCAGATAATGACACCCTTTCCACCTCCCCACCAGAGCCCGGCCAGGGCGTTCTTGTGGGTCATCCCTTTGGAGAGCCGGAGTCCGTCGCGAAGGTAGTCCTCGACCGATTCATAAGTCCAGTAGCGGACCCCGCCGGCCGCCTGGCCGCGGCAGGTCCGGTGGACGAACGCGCCTTGGAGGGTATCGTATTTTTCCGTCACCTGGAAGAACAGGCCTTCGTGCTCGGCGAAATCCCGCCGGTCGCCGTGGATGAATTCAGCCAGGGGCTGGAGCTGCGGGTGGGAGCTCTGGACGTGTTTATTCATCATGTCATAGACAAAATAAAACCGGCGGATTTTCTCCTGGCGGAGGAATCCGACGAAATCAGACGGGCTGAGCCGGACGAGGTGACTCATCGCTTCTCTCCTTCCGGGGAGTCCCGGGCCGGTCTATTTCAAAAAACCTTTCCGCTTGAGCAGGGGTTCGACCTTGGGCTCCCGGCCTCGGAACCGCTTGTAGAGAGCCAGGGCGTCCTCCGAACCGCCCTTGGCAAAGATGTTCTCCCGGAAGCTCCCCGCCGTCGCCTGGTCGAACAGACTCGTCTCCTTGAAGGCCTGGAAGGCGTCGGCGTCGAGCACCTCGCTCCAGATGTAGCTGTAGTATCCCGCCGAGTAGCCGCCGCTGAAGATATGCTGGAAGTAGGGACTGCGGTAGCGGACGACGATTTCCGGGATCAGGCCGATCTTTTTCAGGGCGGCGTTCTCGAAGGCAATCGCCTCCTGCTCCACCGGCTCGCTCAACGTGTGCCAGTCCATATCGAGATAGCAGGCGGCCATGTACTCGACGGTGGCGAAGCCCTGGTTGAAAAGACCCGCTTTCTTTATCTTGTCCACGAGCTCCTGCGGGATCGGCTCGCCCGTTTGGAAATGTTTGGCGTAGGTTTTAATGACCTCGGCGTCGCCGGCCCAGTTTTCCAAGATCTGGGAGGGCAGCTCGACAAAGTCGCGCGGGACGTTGGTCCCGGAGAGCGATTCGTAAGTCACGTCCGAAAGCAGGTCATGAAGGGCGTGGCCGAGCTCGTGGAAGAGCGTCAGGGCCTCCTCGAACGTTATAAGGGACGGCTTCTCCGCCGTCGGCTTGGTGAAATTCCCGACATTGAATACGACCGGGGTCACTTTCCGGCCGTCCTTCACCGACTGCTCCCGGATCGCGCCCGACCAGGCGCCGCCGCGCTTGGAAGGCCGCGGGAAATAGTCCGTGTAGAGAATGCCGATGTGCCGGCCGTCGGCCTCCTTGACCTCGAAGACCTCGACGTCGGGATGATAGACGGGGATGTCGGTGCGCGGCTCGAACTTGAGCCCCCAGAGCCTGCCGGCCACGTCAAAGGCGCCCTGGCGGACGGCTTTGAGCTCAAAATAGGGCCGCAGAACCTCGTCGTCGAGCGCGTATCGGGCCTTCTTCAGCTTCTCGGCATAGTACCACCAGTCCCAGGGCTCGAGCTTGAAGTGGCCACCTTCCTTGACGATCAGGGCTTGCAGATCTTTCGCTTCCGTCTTGGCCATGGCTAGGGCCGGACCCCAGAGCTGGTCCAGGAGCTTATAAACGCCGGCCGGCGTTTTGGCCATGTTCTCCTCGAGCACGAAGGCGGCGTGCGTTTTGTAGCCGAGAAGCGCCGCTCGCCGGACGCGCAAGGCGGCGATCTTCGCCAGGACAGCCTTGTTGTCGAACGCGTTGCCGTTGTCCCCGCGGCTGATAAAAGCCTTGAAAAGCCGCTCCCGGAGGTCGCGTCGCGCCGAGTACTGGAAGAAGGGAATGCAGCTCGGCTTGTGGAGGGTGAAGACCCACTTGCCGGAGAGCCCTTTCGCCGTTGCCGCTTCGGCGCCGGCCGTGACGACATCCGGCGGCAGACCGGCCAGGTCCTCCTGTGTTTCGAGGACCAGCATGAATCCGTTGTCCTCCTTAAGGACGTTCTCGCCGAACTTGACCGTCAGGACGGCAAGCTCTTCATTGATCTTGCGGAGCTCGGCCTTCTTGGCTTCGTCAAGGGCGGCGCCGTTTCGGACGAAATCCTTGTAGGTCTTTTCCAAAAGGCGGGCTTGCTCTGGGATGAGGGTCGGCTTGTCTTTTTCCTTCCAGACCGCTTCGACGCGCCGGAAGAGTTTGTCGTTGAGGGCGATATCGTCTCTGTGCTTGGCCAGGATGGGCGCGACCTCGGCCTCGATTTTCTGGAGCTCTTCGTTCGTATTGTTGTCGGTCAGGGCGTAGAAGACGTTGTTGACCTTGGTGAGGAGTTCCCCGGTGCGCTCGAGGGTTTCGATCGTGTTAGCAAAAGTCGGCGCCTCGGCACTCCCGGCAATGGCCTCGACCTCTTTTTTCTGACGGGCCATGCCCTCCGTGAAGCCGGGAATGAAGTGAGCTTCCTTGATCTCCGGGAACGGCGGCGTTCCGAATGGTGCTGTCCATTCCGTGAAGGATGGGTTTGTCGCGGGCGCCGCGGCCGGCTTCGGCTCTTGTTTTTTAGCGCAAGAGAAAGAACCGAATATTAAGATGATTGCAAGGAACAGAAAAAATGCCTTCTTCACCACGATTATGCTCCTTTCTATTCAATCCTGACCGGCCACTGGGAGACGCCGGCCTCTACTGAAGATTAGATATATTGCCCCAAAACATTGCCTCTTGGCAACATTTCGCCCATTAAGATTGGGTTAGTTTCCGTGATCTTAGGAACGATCAAGGGAGGGGTGGCACGACGCCAGTCCCCGCCCGCCCGCAGCCGATGGTGGCGGGTGGGCGGGTCTTGGGCGAGGACGGACGGGGACGCGTCGTGACAGGACCCCGATAGAATTCATCACGGAACCCAGGACGCTTCTTGGATTAGAAAATCTGGCCGGCGCTGCCGCTTTTCAGGTAGAGGGCCAAAATGCGGAAGAGCATGAGGATGATTCCGCCGGCCATGACTACGGCGTAGACAGTCAGGAAGAGGACATGGAGCAGCGACTTTCTCCCGGAGGTGTCGAGAGGGAAAAAGAGGTCAGTCACCGTCTTGCCAAAAAGGATGATCAGTAGGGTGATGCCTAAGCCCGACCGATAGAAATATTTCGAAGCCTCCTGAAGCGTCACGGTGTTCATGAAGAGCAACGGGAATATCAGCCAGGCCGTCACGGCCCAGATGGACACGAAGAAGGCGATCTTCCTGAGTTTGGGGTAAGCTATGATCGACAGGCCGGGCATAGTTTAAGCGTATCCGTCTTCGTCCCCAGGGTCAATGATTTCGCCGAGTTGGCCGGGCAAAAAAGACGCTGAGGGAAAAAACCAGGAGGACGGCATCAGTCAAGATGAGAGAAAGATCGGCCCGGCGGCTGAGGCTCCCGAAACAGCCGCAGGACGTGTCGATCCCCCGGGCGAGGGCCAGGGCGACGAGCCCGATGAACCCGATGAGCAGGAGAGAGATGAGCAGGGCGCTCGAACGTTTGAGGACACCGATGATGAGGAGGGCGCCACTCAAGACCTCCACCCAGGGGAGTACAATGGCGATGAGGAGCGCCAAGGTGGGCGAAACGACCTGGTAGTTCTTGATGCTCTGGGCAAAATCGAGGGGGTCGGCGATCTTCAGCGCTCCGGCCCAGATGAAGACACCGCCGACGATGACCCGGAAGAGGAGGAGAAGCCACCGGTGGCGGATCATTGCGATCTCTCCTCCGGGAGACCGGCGGCGTGCCACTCCGCCCAGCCCCCGGCGAAGATCCGGATATCCTTGTATCCCTTATCATGGATGATCTTGGCCAGGGAGATACTCGTCTGGCAGTCTCCACCCTCGCAATAGACGATCAGGGTTTGCGCACCAGGAAAATCGAGCGTTACCGACCCCTGAGCTTTTTTCCTGGACCGCTCAATCCTTTCTAGGGGAACGCTCAGCGCGCCGGGGATATGCCCGGCCGCAAAATCGTCCCGGCCGCGGCTGTCGATGAACAGCAACCCTTCCGTCCCTTGCGTCCTCTGAGCGAACAGGTCCTCCGTTTCGGCCAGAGTGATGAACCGGATTCCGGCGTACGCCCGGGCGTCGAAAAAACCTTCCCTAAACTCTCCGGCCGCGAACCGGCGGAGGAGCGGGAAATGGACGGCCGCACCGAGGACGATGCTCATGGCGATAATGACCAGGACTCCGCGGGCAAGATTTTTTGTCCCCGGCGCTTCCTCGCTTTGGCGGCTCATTCGCGGCCTATCCCCCGCTTAACCCGACGCTTGAATAATCACTTTATTCTCGATCCTGTGCCTCCCCTCCCCTTTATCCCCTCCCACCCCGGGGAGGGGAATCAAAACAGGGCCCCTAAACTTCAGGTGTGAGGGGTCTTCATCAGTATCAAGGGAACAGGGTTTTGTACTTGGCCAGGCCGGCCCGCAAAATTTCGATACCGCGCTTGATCTTGTCGACCTCGATGACATGGGCCAGCCGCACCTCGTTCAGCCCTTTCCCCGGCGTCGCATAAAAGCCGGCGGCCGGCGCGACCATCACGGTCTCGCCATCGACGTTGAACTCCGTCAGCATCCAGACGACGAAATGATCGCAGTCCTTGATGGGCAGCTTGACGGTGATGTAGAAGGCACCCTGGGGCTTATAGGCAACGACGCCGGGAATGCTCTTGAGACCTTCGTACAGGACATCGCGGCGCCGCTGGTACTCCTCTTTCACGGGCCGGAAATAGTCCATACCCATGCGGTAGGCGGCCAGGGCGGCCCGCTGCTCGACAGTCGGAGGGCAGAGCCTGGCCTGGGCGAAACGCAGCACAGCCTGGTAGGCATCGCTGTTCCGGGTGATCACGGCTCCGATCCGGGCGCCGCAGCAGCTGAACCGCTTGGAGATGCTGTCCACGACAATGGCCCGGTCCTCGATGTCGGCGAACTCGAGGATGCTCTTATGGACGGCTCCGTCGTAGATGAACTCTTTGTATACTTCGTCACCGATGAAGAAGAGGTTCCGTTCCTTGACGATGGCGGCCACGCGTCCGAGCTCCTCTTCGGTATAGACGGTCCCTGTCGGGTTGTTGGGCGAGCAGAGAAGGATGGCTTTTGTCCGCGGCGTGATCTTGGCCTCGATCTGGGCCCGCGGTGGCAGACGGTAGCCGTTCTCGACGCTCAGGGTCAGGGGGACGATCTTGATCGAGGCGAGCGAGGCGTATCCGTTGTAGTTCGTGTAAAACGGCTCGGGGATGATGATCTCGTCGCCCGGATCGGCCACCGCGGCGAAGGCAAAAAGGATGGCCTCTGAGCCGCCCAGGGTGACAACGACGTTGTTCGCGTCAAGCGGGATGTTGTATCCGCCGAAGTAATCGGCGATGGCCTGACGCAGCTCGAGGAAACCCTGGGCCGGCCCGTAGGCTAGGACAGGATCGTTGAAGTTGTGGAAGGCCTCGATGATCGGCTTAGGAGTCGGAATATCGGGATCGCCGATGTTCAGGAAATAGACTTTTTTCCCTTTTTTGAGGGCCTCGTCGGCATAGGGTTTGAATTTCCGGATGGGAGAAGCCTGGATGGTGCGTCCTCGGTAGGAGATATCCATCTATGAATGCTCCTTTGAAGATATTATGACCCCATGATTATGGGGCAAGGGCGGGGGTTTTGTCAAAAATATGAATGAACAGAATCCAGACTGCCAGACGCTCTGATACCCGACAACACTTCAGACGAAACGGTACCCCCGGATTCCCGGCGTCCACGACCGGGATTATAGACTTCGACCTACCGCCTCACACGGCGAAACCGATCACCCGCGACGACTTAATGGAGAGGTCGTCCGGGCACGCCGGCGTCGATCTTCACCAAGCCGGGGCCGGCCCAAGGAAGAGGCGGCACCCTCACTTTCCCCAAGCCGAGATTGGTCACGAAGAGGTTCGTCCGTTCACCCTTGCCCGTGCCGAAGAAGAGGCTGGCCGGAAAGTCAAACGGGGCATACAGAGGCAAAGTGTCCGGGACACGGAATGCCGCCACCGTCTCCTGCGATTTGTCCAAGAGGTTGAGGCGAACGACCGCAGACCGGGTCAACACGGCCACATAGAGGTTCCCGTGCACGTCGAGGGCGACGCCGTCCCCCGCCACTGGGAGCGGAGCCCTATATAGCGGCGATTCCGGCACATCTTGGAGCATCGCCCAAAGCTCAGGTAACCCGAGACTGCCGTCCGGCCACACCGGGATCCGCAGCACGGTCCCTTTCTCCGTGTTCGTTACGTAGAGGCTGTCACGGTAGTAAGCGATGCCGTTGGCTCCGATCGGGACGATGTTCCCCAGCACACCGGTACCCGTGAGGAGCTCATCTCGCAAGCACAGTTCCGCCGTCCCCCCGCGCGGGATGCGCCAGATTCCGCCCTGTCCGAAAGGAGGCGGTGGGCCGATCAAAGATACGGATTCGGTGATATACAGGGTGCCCACATTATCGAAGGCGAGGCCGTTCGCGAAGAAGATCTGATTGCTGCCCGGCAGGAGCTCTATCTGCCCCTCCCGGTCCATCCGATAGACTCCCTTGGCAGACCCGGCCGCCAAGGCGATATAGAGGTCTCCGTTGGCGGTAACCATGAGGCCTCCGATTGTCCCCTGGCCGATCTCAACGGAGAACAGCTGCTCGCCGGCCGGCGAGTACTTCCGGACCTGGATGTACTCCAGGTTCGCGCGGACCTCCCCGACGCTGACGTAGACGTTGCCGACCTTGTCGACCGCGACCCCCCTGGGGCTGACGCCCGGCATCGGGATGAAGGCCGGGAATATGCCCGCCGAGGCGGCCGTGGTCGTTCCGCCGGCCTGAAAGACGAGCGCGAATAGCACGATCGGCAGCAGCAATAGCCACCATCGATCAGCGAGCCTCGATTTTCCCTTTTTCATGATACCCTCCTTTATTGATTGGAAAGAATGCACAGGGACATTATCGCTTATAAGCAAGTCCTTTTCTTCTGAGAAAAACAAGAAAATTCCCACCTCTCAGTGAGTCACAATCAACGGTTACCACCCCCTTTATGCCTCGCCTGGTATACGGCAGTCTTTTTCAAAGACTCGAGAATTCGCCCTTCTGTCATAGCCCCGTCCCTCTATTCGGAATAACCGTACTATTTTGCTATTGTTTTGTCAATTCTTTAATTATCAGAGGGCTAGTTGCCTTGCCAAAGCCCTTCGATTTTGCTATGTTTGCCCCAAGACGAAAAGCCCATGCTGACAAACCCGGCCGCCCTCATCATCCGGAAAAAAGCCTGGGACGGCTACGTCCTCCTCGGGTTAAGATCGCCCCGGATCGCACGCCGGGCGAAACCGGGGCAATTCCTGATGGTTCGGGTCAGCGGCCAGCCCTATCCCCTGCTCAGGCGGCCGTTGAGCATCCATTCCCGGGACGAGGGCAGCATCGAGATCTTCTTTGCCCGGGCGGGTCTGGGAACGGAGATCCTGGCCGACAAAAAACCCGGAGAAGCACTAGACATCCTCGGGCCCCTGGGAAAAGGGTTTCTCATTCCCCGGGCGGCGAAAGGGAAGAGGTTCTGCCTCGTCGGCGGCGGCCGGGGGATCGCCCCGCTCTATTTCCTGGCGCAGGAACTGCGGGCGAAAGGCGGCCATCCCCGGGTCTTCTATGGCGGAAAGACCGAGGCCGATCTGCCTCTCCTCCGGAGCTTCGCTGCCCAAAAGATGGAGGTTTTCATCTCCACCGATGACGGTTCGGCCGGTTTCCCCGGGTTGGTGACGGCCATGCTCGAGAAGGAACTTGCCCGGTCTGTCCCGCCGGCCCTGATTTATGCCTGCGGTCCCGACCCGATGATGAAGAGAATCGGGGAGATCGCAGCGGAGCGTCAGATCCCGGCCCAACTCTCCCTCGAATCGATCATGGGCTGCGGGATCGGGGCCTGTTGGGGCTGCGTCCGGAAAATCCGAAAAGGCCCCGCCTTCGAGTGGATCAAAATCTGCGAGGAAGGACCTGTGTTTTCGGCGAGCGAGGTTGTCTGGGATGAAGAGAATGCCCCCTCCCCATCATCCCCTCCCACAAGAGACTGTGTCGTAACAGGTGGTAGATTTGAGCTGTAGGGTACAGATAATGAGCTTTTTGATACGCCCATTGAGTCTGAGGGCCTTGGGACCACTTTCACCGTCAGATTACCCTCTCTTTT
>Ga0315275_10001752_pt1 | contig 19299 bp, 16 predicted proteins | sample YL17G03_0_MG_FD_205557 | JGI IMG/M metagenome (GOLD analysis project Ga0315275, IMG submission 205557) | Sediment microbial communities from Yellowstone Lake, YNP, Wyoming, USA - YL17G03_0 | ecosystem: Environmental > Aquatic > Freshwater > Lake > Sediment | place: USA: Wyoming | collected...
TTTATTGGTCTTTAGAAGTATTACAAATAAACAAATTAACCAATAAACAATTTAACCTGCCTATGTTTATAGACAATCAAATCCCCAATCGGCAAAAAGAAGAAAAATTAATTTTATTTTTGCGCCGCCATCCTGCTATTTTGGCCGGCAAATGGCTTTATTTTATTCTTTTGGGCTTAATTCCACTTGGTGTCTACTTTTTTCTCTTATATTTTCAGCCGCAAATTTTAAGAAATATTATAGCTTATGCTGGTTTGTTGCTTTTTGCCAGTATCTATTATATTTTTATCCTGCTTTTCTTTTTCAGCGCTTTTATTGATTTTTATCTTGATGTTTGGATCGTGACTGACCAAAGAATTATTAATATAGAGCAAAAGGGACTTTTTAATCGGGTTATTGCTGAACATAGCTTAGACAAAATCCAGGATGTGAGTGGCGAACAAAAAGGCATTTTTCAAACCTTGTTTAGCTATGGCAGTGTGCACATTCAAACTGCTGGCGAAGTCCAAAGATTTATTTTCTTTCAAGTTAAAAATCCTTTTGAAATTATTAGGGTGCTAAATAATTTAATCCAAAAAAGAGAAGCTAAATTTGAACACGAAATAACTGAAAAATTAAGTCCACCAGAATATTAAATAAAACAGCGATACAAAAAAGAGGCGAGAATTCCGCCTCTTTTTTTATAAAATTAATTAATAAATTTTCTTTAATTCAATCCCAGTATAATAATATTTCAAAATCTGGTCAAAAGTGTAATTGAAATAAACTGCTAAATGCAGAGCCCCATGGGCTGAAAGGCCGACACCATGTCCATACATTGTAGTTTTATCATATCCGGCTGGTTCTTTAACTGAAACTAACCAAGGTTTAAAAGAACCACCCCAAACCTCCTGATAACTTCTGGTCCTGCCATCATCATAAGAAAAATAAGGGGTAACTACAACTTCGCCATTATAAGTAACGACCTGACCTTTTGTTTCTTCAACAGCCTGACTGACTTTGGTCAAACGCAGCTGGGAATTATATCCTTTATACACCTGGTCATAAGTCGCATCCAAAGTATAATATTCATCAGCATGCTTGGTCCCTCGGTTATAATGATACATGGCATAAGTGCGGGCAGCAGTGATCAAAGCTTTCTGGTATTCCAGCGGCGAATCATTGCTGGTCTCAGCCAGCCCTTTTAAATAATTTTCTACCTCTAATTCATTAATAACCCATAATTTGCCAGTATTGGAGCTATATCTGACTTCTAGTTTGCCTAAAAATCTATTGTCATTTAAGCTTGTATTCCAGGCCGGACGCCAGTTCAAAGAAGTAATTTCAAAAACCGTATTGCTATTATCACCTTCAAACCTTAAATATGAACTGGTGGTTAAATTAGTGCCATTACCTATTAATGTATAAGTTCTGGTTGAAAAATTAAAGCTGACTTGGCTAGAAACTCCCACTGGCATGGCAGCTAAAACTGCCTGATTTTGATCTTTAACTTTATAATTGGAATTGGCTGTAATGGTAATGGTTTCGGTTGTGGAATATAAACCTATGCGCACTAATGGACCGTTATTTGAAGCAATAGGTATAGAATTATTATTAGAAATTGGGCTGGGGGTTGGAGTAGGAGTAGAAGAATTATCAATAGGATTAGTATTTGTCACTGTTGGCGGAATGACTGGCACTTCAACTTTTATAAATGAAGTCCCTTCGTCTGTTACTTTGATGCCGATTTTTAAACATTCATCAATCAGCTTTTGGTCTACCATAGCTGCTTTAAAATCACTGGGCTTAATGCTCAAACAAATTTCAGCCAAACCAACAGGCTTATTTAAAGTATTTGTAGCAATCGGCACTGGCGTAATTATGGCAGTATTTTGTGAGCTAGCAATCTGCGTGTTTTTACTTTTCTTGGCTACAACTTTAATAACTAATTCAAATTCGCTGCCTGAAATAATTGTCTTGCCATCACGCGCCAAGGCATATTTAAATTTATAAGTGCCCAAAGTACTCGGTGCTTGCAGGGTAGTATTAAAATATCCGATTTGCCCTGGTTTATTTTCTGCTGATTCTAATGAGGATTTAAAAGCTAAACCGTTTGCATCTTTTCTGCGCAATTCTACTTTACCCGAGCCGGTTTTATTCCAAACCTTTTGTCCGTTATTTTTAAAGCCAATAGAAAAATTTATTTTTTCGCTTTTCGTCATTTCAAAATCATTCTGCGACTGGACCATTTTAACTGCTTCATCACTAGATCCATTTGTTTGAAAAGAAATAACTGTTGCCTGCGAGGAATTACTAACTGAAGTATTTTGTTTTGTTATGCTGGCCACTACATTAATTTTGATTTCAAATTCACTGCCTGAAATTATTGTCTTGCCATCACGTGCTAGGGCGTATTTAAATTTATAAGTGCCCAAAGTACTCGGTGCTTGCAGGGTAGTATTAAAATATCCGATTTGCCCTGGCTTATTTTCTGCTGACTCTAATGAGGCTTTAAAAACTAAACCGTTTGCATCTTTTCTGCGCAATTCTACTTTACCCGAGCCTGATTTATTCCAAACCTTTTGGCCATTATTTTTAAAACCAATGGAGAAATTTATTTTTTCGCTTTTCGTCATTTCAAAATCATTCTGCGACTGAATCATTTTTATTGCTTCATCACTTGCCGCATTAGCTATATTAATAGCCAAAGGATTAATTAAAGAAAAATCTTTAGAGCCTAAAGGTGAGCGAATCAACCTGTCCAAATGGGCTAAAAATTGTGAGACAAAAATGATAATTAAAAAAGCTATGATAAGGCTTATCAAAAAGTCGAGTTGCGACCTTTTCTTTATCACAGCTTGAGTTTTTTTATGATTATATTTCCAGCCAAATAAATAGGCTGTTTGGTTTTTCATAGTAGATTTTTGTTTTTATTTTGGCCTCAAAAACAAGGTTTTGAGCAAAAAGTTATTTTAACTTTTATATTTAAATTATATCAATTTTGTCAAGGCTGGTCAATGAAAAACGCCTTATTGTATAAATATTTTGTTCAGCAAAATTTAGCTAAAATTTAACTTAAAACTCACTTTCATTTCTAAATTTTAAGCATGAAATTTCATACTGCTAATCTAGGTAAATGTTTATTAAATGCTGACTTTTTGTTATGATTAAAGCAAATGAAAAGACGCTTTCCCTTTTTTACTTTTTACACTTAAAAATCACATGAGCTTAACTCAAAAAGTGGCGCACAATACCTTAATCCAGTTTAGCGGCAAAATAATTAGCACCATAATTGGCGTGATTACCATTGCCATCATGACTCGCTATCTGGGACAAATTGGCTTTGGTCAGTATTCAACGATCACTGCTTACTTGCAATTTTTTGCCATTCTAGTTGACATGGGTTTGTCTATTACTGTTGTCCGCTTAATTTCTGATCCGCAGTATGACCAGCAAAAAATAATTAATAATATTTTTTCCTTGCGCTTTTTTAGCGCCCTAATTTTTCTTGGTCTTGCGCCTTTGGTTGTCATTTTTTTTCCTTATGACAATTTAGTGAAACTTGGCATTGCGCTCACAACATTTTCTTTTTTCTTTTCTGCTTTGAATTTAATTATCATTGGACTTTTTCAAAAAGAATTAAAAATGGACAGAGTGACAATTTCAGAAATCGCTGGCCGCTTAGTGCTTTTATTTTTAGTGGCATTTTTTTCTTATTTAGACAAAGGTCTTTTGTTTATCATGCTGGCAGTAGTTTCCGGCAGTTTTATAAATTTTATTTTAAATTATTTCTTCGCCTTAAAGTATGTTAAAATTTCCTTTGCTTTTAATTGGCAACTTTGGAAAAAAATTATTTCCTTTACCTGGCCATTGGCAATTTCCATTGCTTTTAATTTAGTTTACTTCAAAGCTGACACTTTAATTTTATCTTTGACTCGCACACAAGCTGAAGTTGGAATTTACAGCGCGCCTTACCGGGTCTTAGAGATTTTAACAAATTTTATTTACATGTTCATGGGCATAATTTTTCCCATTTTAACTCTTAGCTGGGCCCAGAAAAATTATTTAAAATTCCAGGAAATTTTTCAAAAAGTATTTGATGTCTTGGTTATCTTAGCTGTGCCCCTGGTTTTGGGCACTCTTTTTATAGCCAAGAAATTAATGCTACTTATTGCTGGACCGGCTTTTAGCGAATCTGGCCTGGTTTTGCAAATTATTATCTTTGCCACAGCCATTATTTTTATTAATTCGCTTTTTGGCTATACCATTGTAGTTTTAAACAAGCAAAGGCAAATGGTCTGGGCTTATATTTTTACAGCCATTGTCTCCTTAATCGGCTATATTTTAACCATTCCTAAATATGGTTATTATGGCGCAGCTGGCTTTACCATTGTTTCCGAAGCCCTAATTTTCCTTTTTAATTTTGCAGTGGTTACCAAAACCATCAAATATTGGCCAAAATTAGCAATTTTTATTAAAACTTTAGCCGCTTCTCTGGTTATGTCTGTTTTCTTATATTTTTTAAGGGGACAAAATGTCATTTTACAGCTAATTTTGGCCTCAATTATTTATGTAATTGCCCTTTATTTATTTAAAGGTTTTTCCAAGGAATTAATTTTGGAAATAATTAAGTTAAAAAGTGAACCAGAACCAGGCAAAATAAATGGGAATATCTGAATCTTATTTTAGTAAACCAGATAAATTTAACGATAATTAGCCAAAATTATCATATTTGCTCTTTACAACAATATGAATTCATGCTATAATGACTACAGATTTAAGCTGAACTTAGCTTATTTATTCCCTTCTCGCTCGAACACTTTAGTGTTCGAGGTGTATTTAGACACTAAAGTGTCTAAAGCGAGCAGAAAACTAAAACAAAAACCAAAATGAAGCCCAAAATCAAAACAAAACTGGTTATTTTTATTGTTTTAGCTTGGTCAATTGGCCTTATTTTTGCTTTAGTTAGCGCAAATTCTACTGCTGAAGTAAAAAAGAGCTCTATTTTAATAACTGAACCTGGTAAAAATGGTTCTTTTTTTATTGCCTCAAACGGCCAGACAAGCAGCCAAAATGAAATTATTTCACCTGTTTTGCGCGCTAACTTTCCTTTTAATGCCCTTTATATCAACTGGGAATCCCCAAATCCAACTTTAGAAAACAATTTTGAACTTTATGTCAGATTTTTAAATGAAAACTGGAGTGATTGGGAACAAATGGCTTTTGATGATGATAACCAGGGCAAAGATTCTAGTTTAGCCAGTTTAAATAGCCAAATGATTCCCACTAAATTAACTGATTCTTTTCAATACAAAATAATTTTTAATTCTTCAGAAAGCAAGGAGAATTTAAAAAATTTACAATTTATCTATCTAGATACAACCAAGGGCCCAAAAGGTAATTTCAGAATCAGCACTCAATCCAATGATGATTTAAAAATTATCAGCCGCCAAGAATGGGGGGCTAATGAAAATTATCGTCTTGATGCAACTGGCCAGAATTTATGGCCAGAAGAATATTATACGCCTAAAAAATTCGTTATTCATCATACAGCCGGTGAAAAAGCTAATGTAGACCCCAAGTCCTCAATCCGCGCAATTCAATATTATCATGCTGTCCAAAGAGGCTGGGGTGATATTGGCTATAATTATCTAATTGACTCTCAAGGCAATATTTATGAAGGCCGAGCTGGCGGCGATGGTGTTGTGGCTGGTCATGCTTATTTAAGAAATAGAAACACTATTGGCATTGCTATTTTAGGTTGTTATGACACTGGGCTTAATGATAAAAATAAACCGACTTGCAATACGCCTAATCAAATAACTGAAGCCACTCAAATTGCTTTAAATAAATTGATTGCCAAAAAATCCCAGGAATTTAATATTGATCCCAATGGCACTAGTGAATTTCATGGCCAGATTTTACCAAATGTTCTTGGCCATAGGGATATTGGCAGTACAACTTGTCCGGGTAATCTAATTTACAATCAGTTGCCGCAAACTCGAGAATTAGCCTACAACTTATTGCAAGAATATGGCGGCTATAAAAAGGCCTTGCCCACTGCTGCTGAATTTGTCAGACAAAGTTCTCAAGATATTACCATTGAAGAAACTAAAACAGCCGAAGTTTTTGTGGAATTTAAAAATACTGGGCAAGAAGTCTGGCGCGGCTATGAAGATAATTATGTTTTTATTTCTGATGATAATTTAAAAAATAAAATGGCGAAAATTGATTCAGTTAAAATGGCTTTAACTTCAGACAAAGATGAGGAGCCAATTTTGGAGCCTAACCAGCCAATTTTTAAATTGCTGGGCGGCAATGTTTATCCTGGTGAAACTGGCCGTTTCAAATTAGTTTTAAGCCCGCCTTGGGACAAAAAAACAGAAACTAAAAATTTTGTTTTGGCTTGGCAAGATAAAGGATATTTTCCCAATTCAGATTTTTCCATCACTATTAACAAAATAGCCTGCCAAACCTGTGGCCAAAATACTAATCCCATTGCTGAAAAAGCCGCGGCAATTTTGAGCCAAACAGATTTTTCTGCCCAAATTTCAGCCAATGCCTTAGTGCCGGTTTTAATGCAATTTCAAAATACTGGCAATGTGTCTTGGGGAAAAAATAAATTAAAATTAAAGCTCGTTTATGAAAAAACCCATATTTCGCCTTTTAAAAATGATTCCTGGTTTGATGAATGGGCTTCAATTTTACCCAAGGAAGAAATTATTTACCCAAATTCAATTGCCACCTTTGAATTCAAGCTTAAAGCGCCCAATTTACTGGCTACTTTCCCCCACACAATTACTTTAAATTACAATGACCAACAACTTTATCAATTAGACCAGACCATTGAAGTCGTTTCGCCTTACGCAGCCCAAATCTCTATCAATACCTTGCCTAAAACTGCTAAAACTAATTCAAGGCCAAAAGTTAAATTAACTTTTAAAAATATTGGCACCAAAACCTGGACGAATTTGTCTTTAAAAAGTTATGATCTGGATTACACTAATTCCTGGTTTAAGGATTGGTCATGGCTAGATAAAAAAACCATTAAAAAAATCAAAAAAACCATTAAGCCCGGCGAGGAAATTGAATTTAATTTTAGAATTTTAGCTTATTGGAAGGCCAATACTTATCCTCAATTATTTAAGCTTTTTGACGGAAAAAACGAAATCTATTTGGATGGTCAAAAAGAATTTGTAGTGCAAACCAAGGTAGAAAAATAAGGCAAAAATATATCACCTTATTGAAGGAGCGATTAGCTAATCGCTCCTTCGTCGTTTGTTTTTAAATTTATTTATTTTTGCCTGAAAATGTGTTATAATTTAAAAGTAAATAATTAAATCTTTTTCACCAGAAATTATACTCATTTTGGTGTTATTTATGATTTGGAATTAATAGTTATTTTAGCCTTAAATAATTTATGTCCAAAATCAAAAAGGCAGTCATCCCAGTGGCTGGCTTTGGCACCCGCTTTTTACCTGTTACTAAGGCCATGCCCAAAGAAATGCTGCCGATTATTGATAAGCCAGTTATCCAATACATAGTTGAAGAAGCAGTCCAGTCAGGGATTGAGGATATTGTCCTGGTAACCGGCGCTTCTAAAAGGGCGATTGAAGATCATTTTGATTATAATTACGAACTGCAAAATTGGCTAAAAAAACAAGGCAAAGAGGAATTGAGAGAGGAAGTGAAAAAAATTGCTGATCTGGCAAATTTTATTTACATCAGACAAAAAGGACCTTATGGCAATGGCACGCCGGTTTTAAATGCCAAAAAAGTCATTGGCAATGAACCATTTGCTGTAATCTGGGGTGATGACCTTTTTATAAATAAAAACGGTAAGCCGAGATTAAAACAATTAATTGATGTCTACAATAAATACCAAGATCCGGTTTTGACTGCCATTAAAATTGATGATGAGGGCACAAAAAAACACGGCGTAATTGATGGTATAAAAGTTGAAGAAAAAGTTTACCAAATTAAAAAAATAATTGAAAAGCCAGGCCCGCAAAAAGCTCCCAGCAAAATCGGGACTATTGGCGCTTATATTTTAACGCCAGATATCTTTGAAGCTTTGGAACAAACAAAAATTGGCCAAGGCCAGGAACTTTGGCTGGTTGATGCAATTTTCAACCTCTCTAAAAAAAGACCGATTTATGCTGCCTTGGTTGAAGGCAAATATTATGACACTGGCTCAAAACTGGGCTGGCTGGAAGCCAATGTGGATTTTGCCTTGAATCGGCAGGATTTGAATAAAGAATTTAAAAAGTTCCTCAAAGGAAAAATTTAATGGCAAAAAAGCCCTTTGTCATCCCGAACGAAGTGAGGGATCTCAATGTACATAGAGATTCTTCGCTTCACTCTGAATGACAATTTACGGACAAAGGGCTTTTAAACCCAATATTTAATCTCATTTAAAATTTAATTTTAATTTTATGTTAAATTTTTTACAAAAGAAAAAACATTATCTGCTTTTTGCAATTTTTATTTTATTAATCACCAGCGGCGCCAAATGCCAAAATTTACCTGCCAATACCACGGCTGGCTCGCCCAAACCAGTCACTTTGCAATACTGGAAAGTTTATGAAGAAAGTTTTAATTTTTCAGATTTAATTGCTGATTATCAGAAAATTCACCCGCAGATTAAAATTGATTACCGCAATTTTACCCAGGAAGAATATGAGAATGAATTGCTCAAGGCCTTTGCCGAAGACCGGGGTCCTGATATTTTTTCTATCCATACAACCTGGATGAACAAGTATAAAAGCTTAATTACTCCCTTGCCAGCGCAAATTAACATGCCTTATTTGCTGGTCAAAGGCACGATTCAAAAACAAACCTTTACTGAAACAAGAACACAAAATACTTTGACCTTAAGAGATATTAGAACGCTTTTCCCTGATGTTGTTTATGCCAACCAAATTCTGGACAGCCAGATTTATGGCCTGCCTTTAAGCATTGACACTTTGGCTTTATTTTACAACCGCGACCTTATAAATAACGCGGGAATTGTTGCACCACCCAAAACCTGGGACCAATTCAGGGATCAGGTCATTAAATTAACCAAACAGGATATTAAAGGCAATATAATCCAGGCTGGTGCAGCCATTGGCACAGCTGACAATGTTGAGCGCTCAACTGACATTTTAAGCCTGCTTATGCTGCAGGTGGGTACGCCCATGACCAATGCGCAGGGCTATGCCACTTTTGCGCAAACTCCGCCTGGCTTTACCAGGCCCACTCCGCCTGCGCTTGAAGCTTTAAATTTCTACACCAGCTTTGCCTCGCCAGCCAATCAGGTTTATACCTGGAATGAAGCCATGCCTAATTCTCTACAAGCTTTTATGGCTGGCAAAACCGCTTTCTTTTTTGGCTACTCTTACCATATTCCTATCATCAAAGCCCAGGCGCCCAAATTAAATTTTGAGGTTGCGTTAGTGCCGCAAGTCGGCGAGCCAAATGTTAATTTTGCCAATTACTGGGCTGAAGTTGTTTCTAAAAAAAGCCAGCATCAGGATGAGGCCTGGGATTTTATCAGTTTTATTACCACCAATGCTGATACCAATAAAAAATTCCTAGAAAAATCACGCAAGCCCGCTGCTTTAAAAAGCTTGATCCAAAACCAAGCCACTGACCTAGAATTGGCTCCCTTTGTCAGCCAGCTTTTAACTGCAAAAAGCTGGTACAAGGGCAAAGATGCCAAAGTCGCAGAAAATATTTTTAAATCCATGATTAATGATAATTTAGAGGGAATCATCCAAACCCAGGAAATTATTAACTTGGGCGTGCAGAAAGTCAACCAAACTTATTAGAAAAATTTAGCAATTTAGCCAATTTTATAGTATTATAAATGTATAATATTATTAAATAATTTACATGAAAAAAATCCCTAAAATCACAATTTTATTTATTTTTATTCTGCTTTTTTGTTTTTCTTTTATTTTAGCAAAAAATGTCCTGGCAGCCTGCCCTACGCCTGATCCAGCTAAATGTTCTGCAAGTTCATGCGGTTCTGGCGGATATTGTGGTTGCGACGGAGGAACAACTTCAGATTATAGTTGCATGGACTCCAGCAAAGGTGATAATTGCGTGCAACATCTTTGCCCTGGCGCAGCAAGCAATCAGTGCTGCAAAGCAAAAGCTGGCACAACAGGCACAACTGGCACTACTACAGGTGGCGGGGGTAGCACGAGTATTTTGCCTGCTTGCGCTGAAACTGGCCGCTGTTCTGTCTGCGATCTATTGCAGGTGGCGATTAATTTTGGCAAATACCTTTTTGGCATTGTCGGCGCCTTGGTTTTGCTTTATTTTGTTTATGGCGGCTTTATGTGGCTGACTTCTGGCGGAGCCTCGGAAAAAATCAAAAAAGGCAAAGATATTTTAATCAATTCAGTCATTGGCTTAATCATTGTTTTTTTTGCTTATGGCGGAGTACTCTTTATTGTTAATGCTGTCACTGGCGGAGGATTTAAATGGGAAGCCAATTTACAATGTGCTGCTTTGCCAACGCCAATAGAATGGACTTCGCCATCTGCTGAACAAGGGAAATTACAGGGAGGTTTGCCAGGCAGCGGTGCAGGCGGGACAACCACAGGCGGCACAACTGGAGGCACAACTGGCACGGGTGGCACCCCAACGCCAAGCCCTTCCCCAAGTCCTTCTACTGCATGTTTAAATAAATATGCTACAGGACAAGCCCAATGTTATTCCAAGCCTACAACCAGTTCTCCTGATTGCCCTACAGATTTCCCAACAATAGACACAGCTGCAACTTGTCCAGCAGGCACAACAAAATGCTGTCATAAATAAAATTATTATAAAAAATAATTTTCAACCTTAAACATGAAAAAACTCCCCAAAATCATAATTTTACTTATCTTTATCCTGCTTTTTTGTTTTGCTTTTATTTTGGCGAACAATGTTTTGGCTTATAAATGCAGCACATTTGCAGGTGGCAAATGCACGACGGAAGCAGATTGTCCTGGACCTACTTTTGGCTGCACAGTAGCTGAAGATTGTACTAGTACAACCACTTGTTGTTGCGTAACACAAAAATGTTCAGATTTGGGGGGCGAATGCAAATCTGACTGTGGGACAGCTATAAATTATGGAGCTACTAATGATTGCACTCAAAAATGTTGCGGTGCAAGCACTACTACATCTCCAGCGCCAACTACTGGTGGCACTACGCCTACCACTGGCACAGGAAGTGGGCCAACCAAAGCACCTACTGGCACTGGCGCCTCAAAAGTTGATATTAGCGGCATCCAAGGGCTTGGCACAATTTCAGTCCCTGAACTGCTGGGCCGCATGATCAAAACTATTTTAGGCGTGGTTGGTGCTCTGGCCCTGCTCATGGTGGTTTATGGCGGCATTATTTTACTGACCTCCCGTGGCGGCGAAGGCGTGAAAAAAGGCAAGGATATTTTAATCTGGGCAACCATTGGCGTAGCAGTTGTCTTGGGCAGTTATGCTTTGGTTAATTATGTAATTACAGGTATTACAGGCGGAGAAGGGGGTGGCACTACTGGTGGCACCACAACCCCAGAAAGTATTGCTTGCGTGACTCAAGGTAATGGCAGTTGTCTAAAACTAGATGCTTGCGGAGAATCAGGCGGTGTTGAAGACACCCGATTAGATTCTTCTTGTCCAAGTGGCCAAGTTTGTTGCGTAAAAGCCGGAGCAAAAATGTGCAAAGGCACTGATTCCTGTTTAGATGGCTGGTGTAATTCAGGAGATACATTTACTAAATGCCAAACAGGCATCCCTTCTGACTACACAAACTTCTATGAACCTGCTATTGGCAATCAAGGAGGCAGCTGTTCCATTATTTGCGGCGTGCGTAATGCAACATAATTATCTTAATTAAAAATTTCAATAATCTTATATCTGTAACCATCCTAAGTAATATCTTATGAAAAAACTTCTCAAAATCACGATTTTACTTATTTTTATCCTGCTTTTCTGTTTTGCTTTTATTTTAGCGCAAAATGTTTTGGCAGCCACCCCATCCCCGTCACCTTCTCCCTCGCCAAAAACTACTACCAGCCCTTCTCCTACTGGCGGTGGGACTACGACACCTAGCACTGGAGGCGGCACAGTAAGCCTGGAATCAGTTAGCCCAGTGGGTAATGTTACTATCCCTGAAATTATTGGCCGGATTATTAAAGCAGTTTTGGGCACAGTCGGCGCTTTTGCCCTGCTCATGTTTGTTTATGGCGGCATTTTAATGCTCACTTCTGGAGGCAAATCAGACCAAATCAACAAGGGCAAGCAGGTTTTAGTCTGGGCTGTGCTGGGCTTGGCCGTAATTTTAGGCAGTTATGCCTTAACCAATACTGTGATTCAAGGGCTTACAGGCGGAGGCACAACTGGCACAACTGGTACAACTGGCACGACTGGCGGTAGTCTTGTTTGCTCTAGTAGCGGAGGCACCTGTTCAGATTCTTGTGACTTTCCCTTGGAAGTAATCCAGGCAAGCGGCTGTGAAGCCTCTCAAAAATGCTGTGTTTATCCTTGCAATGCATCTGCAGATGGCGCCTCTTGCCAAAGCTCCTGCAGCACAGGATCTGATGATATTAGTAAGTACGGCTTTTGCAACCCACCGCAAAAATGCTGTGTTTTACACGCAAAAAATATCTACCAATAATGCAAAATTTAATTTTATTGCTTATCTTTGAAAAAACTACTATAATATAGGTAAATAAGGAAAAGCTAAAAAAATCAACTAGCTACTGCTAACAATTTAGCAATTTAACAATTTAAATATAATTATTAATTAATTCTTAAAAGCTTAGTTTTACTAAGCCAAAAGAAAGGGTTAAAAAACATGAAAAAATTTGTTTTCTTAGCACTTTTAGGTCTAGTGCTTTTACCCCAATTAGCTGCCGCAGCTACGATTGAACCAGGCTTGAACACAATTTCCGAAGCCATTGGCTTGGGGACAAGAGATATTCGCGTCACCATAGCTACCATTATCAACGTGGCCATGGGACTTTTAGGCATTGTGGCAGTGCTGATTATCTTACTTGGTGGTTTTAAATGGATGACCGCCATGGGCAATGAAGAAAATATTAAAAAGGCGAAACAGTTGATTGTGGCTGGTATTATTGGCTTGATTATTATCTTGACTGCTTATGCCATTGCCAATTTCGTTGTCGGTTCTGTCTTAAATGCAACCACACAATAGCTTATTTAAAATTTTTAGGGTAGGCCGCAAGGTCTACCCTAAAAATTGATTGAAAGTTTTTATGTTGAGAAAAAAAATTACTTTAAACAAACTTTATTTTTATATTTTAGTTTTATCAGCCGCCTGGCTTATGCCTCTTAAACAGCTTTTAGCTGATGATTATGGCCTGGGCGCAGCCCAAAGCGCAGCCAGTTTGCCTGAAGGCGATATTCCGACTTATTTAGGCCGCTTTGCTGGCGGAGCCTTGGCTTTATCTGGCTCTATTTTCTTGTTTTTAATTGTTTACGGCGGCATTATTATCATGACAGCCGCTGGCAATACTGAAGCTGTTTCCAAAGGCAAAAAAATCATTACTTGGGCAATTATTGGCGCTTTGATTTTAGGCGCTGCGTATGCTATCACCCAGTTAGTCTTCCAAGTTTTTACTTAAAAACTTTTCATGACCGAAAAACAAATTTATTTTATTTTTCTTCTTATCGTTTTATTTTGCAGTTTTTGCATTGCCCAAAACTCCTTAGCCTGGAGTTTTTCTGATATTTCAGGCTTTACCTCAACCACAGCCGGCGAAGCTGGTTTATCCCAAACCGAGACTGCGCCAATGGTGGCTAAGATAATCACTGCAATTTTGGGCATAGTGGGCGCGCTTTTTGTGATTTTATTTATTTACGGCGGATTTATTTGGCTAACTTCGGCTGGCAGTGATGAAAAAATCGGCAAAGCCAAAAAAATCCTGTCTTACGCTGTAATTGGCGTGGTTATTGTAGCTGCTGCCTATACAATCAGTACTTTTATAGCTAACGCTATTTTTACTGGTACAGCGCCAACAGAAGGCACGGGCACAGGCACAACAGGCGCCAATGACTGTACAAGCGCAGGCGGCGTTTGCGCTACCTATGACTATTGCACCAGAGACTTGCAAGGTACCAGTTTAGGGGTAAAAACTCAATGTCCTGATCAAGTTTGCTGTCAACAACCAACCCAAACAGTAGATTGCCGACAATGCGGCAAAACTCCTAGCTGCATTTTGGGTGTCTGCAGTCCTATCCTTAATGTTTGTGGTCAAAGTGAATGTGAGGACATAAGCTGCTTTTGTCATTTTAGAATTCCCAATTTATGCGATTATGATCCTCCACCTTATATGAATGGCGGCCCAAAATGCCCCCAAAATCTATAATTATAATACTATGCCTAATAATATAAAATTCCTTTTTGCCTTTATTCTGCTGCTGTTTTTTATTATCACTCTGACTAGCCCTGCCCTGGCTGCTTTAAAATTTGAAAATGCCCAATCTAATATAACTACGACAGCTGGCCAGGCTGGCTTGCAAACCACTGATATCCCTACTATTGCTGCTTTGGTGATTCAAGCGCTTTTGGGATTTGTGGGCATGATTTTTTTTATTTTGTTTATCTACGGCGGCTTTCAGTGGATGACAGCAGCTGGCAATGAAGAAAAAATCCGCAAAGCCAAAAAACTGATTGTTAATGCAGTTATTGGCTTGGCCATTATTACTTTGGCTTATGCGATTACCTATTTTATCAGCCAGGCAATAGAAGCTCCGGCAGAAGAAACACAGACAACTCCCACGCCAACCCCTTAAAACTTTTATGAAACGATTATTTATAATTTGCCTAACTTTAATCATAATCCTGCTTTTTATTGGCCTAAATCCAATAAATGCTTCTAAATTTGGAGAGGGTTTAAGTGCCACTGGCACTTTGGCCTATCCCGGCACCAGCCCTAGCCTGACTACTACGATTGCTAATTTAGTTAATAGACTGCTGACTTTTTTGGGTGTTGTCTTTGTGGGCTTAATAATTTATGGCGGATTTAGCTATTTAACTTCTGGCGGCAGTGAAGAAAAAATTAAAAAAGGCAAAAATACCTTAAAAGCTGCTGTGATTGGTTTAATTATTATCATGACTGGTTATACTGTAACCTATTTTATTGCCACCTCTTTAGAAAGCCCTGGCACTACCCCTGGCGGCGGTGGGCCAACTTTTATGCAAGAATGCGAAGATAGCACTGAAGTAGAGTATTTCTCCCTTAATTGCTGTGAATACCGTTTTCAAAAATCCAACTCCGTAGACCAATCCTGTTGCAATCTTTACAGTGATTTTTGCAATCATCACGAACTCCAATGCGCTCCGCAACTTAATCGCCCTACTTGTTCATAAATCTAAATATATTAAATTAATTTCTATGGCTATTAAAAAAATTATAATTTTGTTTTTATTAACCTGCGGAGTTTTTATTATTGCTGATTTTGCTTCAGCCGGCGTAATCAGCAGCGGCGTGCAAAGTTTTGGTGGCCAGGTTTTTGGCGGTAGCAGTTCTCAATCTCTGCCTATATTGGCTGCCTTGATTATCAAAAGCCTTTTGGGGCTTTTGGGCATTGTGGCCGTGGCCATGATTTTATACGCCGGCTTTCTTTACCTGACTTCAACTGGCAAAGAGGAACAGATTAAAAGGGCAAAAAGTATTTTAGTTACTTCAGTTATTGGTTTAATTATTATTTTCAGCGCTTATGCTATAGCCAATTTTGTCTTTGAAGCAATTTCCAATGCAGTTGGCCAAGCTGGCGGAGGAGGCGGCGGCGCAGGCGGAGGTGAAACACCAACTCCAGGTGAGACACCAGGACAACCGGGTGGAGGCGTTGAACCCTAAAAACACTTATTAACGAAATACACTTTTTATTTAAATTTAAAAGGTAGATTACAGATAATCTACCTTTTTATAATTAATATTTTTTGGTTTTTGCGGCTGTTAATACTTGAAAAACACTACAAAAGCCACTTGCTGATTGGCCATTGTCGAAAAGGCATTCTTGCTGAAAGCATCTATTTTAAATTCAGGATATTTGTATAGATGCTTACCATCAGATGCCCTTTGCACAAAGGCCTCGTATTCCCCTGGTAGAAGAAACAGGTATGTCCAGCTGTTCGCTGGTACATATTTTTGCCGAGCTTCAGTTGGTGAACGTTTTATTGTCAAAATGATATCAAACTTTGCACGGTTTTCAAAGATACCCTTCATGCTTTCTTCACCACCATCATTGATGACTAAAACCTCGCACCCGCCATTTGCAGTGACTTTATACTGGAAGACCTTTCCCTGGCTTTTCTGCGCGTTCTGCGTTGCCAAGGCAGCGCAACCATTCAAAGCATTGTTAAAGGCATCGTTACCTTTAGCTGCAGGATTAGAGAGTATATCACCTGTGTGATTAGACGGTCCGCTGTATTTTGTTCTTACTCCGCCGGGCTGTTCAATTGATACTGTAGCGCAAGATATAATCGCGCAACTTGTGATTGCCACCAAAACTACCATAATCTTTTTCATGGATTCCTCCTTCCGCTATATGCGTTGTTTAAAATGAACTAATTTGGTTCTCCTGCCAAGCAGGGTTTAATTTTTTACTGATTTTTCATCATATCATATTTCCAACTTTTTGTCAATACTCTTGGCCTATTTGGGCTAATTTTGGCTTAAATTATGGGGGTGTTCTGTTCATCAGGAATCCAATTCCCAATTGGGAATTGGATTCCGAATTCTGCCGTTTTCGCCCGCCCCTCTTACCCTTCTTTCCCCTCTTCCCCTTCTTACCCTTTTGTCTATAGCTATCATCCAGAACAAATGAAGAATCCTGTAATTATAGATTCCACGCTTCGCTCTGAATGACAAAAGGGCATTCTTACCCCTAACCTTTATCTTTCCCTTAATTTAACTTAAAATAAATATATCAGTTTAACCCCAAAGGGGTCCCCTTGGGACAATTTAGCAATTCATCAATTTACTTCATGTTAAATTATTTCAAAACCTTAAATTTTCAGAAATTAAATAAACTACTTGGCATTTTAATTTTGATTTATATTGTCTTGGTTTTTGGCATTTGCCTTTTTAAATATTTTACCTTTAGCTATAATGGCTTGGATTTGGCAATTTATAATCAAGTTTTTTATAATTCTTCCTTGGGCAAATTTTTTCAATTCACCATTCATCCTACTTCTTATTTGGGCGACCATTTTGAACTGCTAATCTTTTTTTTAATTCCTTTTTATTCAATTTTTAAATCGCCCATAAGCCTGCTTTTAATCCAAACTTTATTTTTTGCCTTGTCCGCCATTCCTCTGTATCTTATTGCCAAAAAACATTTAAAGCCTTTGCCAGCCTTATTAATGATTCTCTTATACCTTTTTAATCCAGCGACTTTGAACATCAATATTTTTGAATTCCACATGCTGGCTTTGGCGCCTTTTTTTATTTTCTGGATTTTTTATTTTTATGACCAAAATAAATTCTGGCCGTATTTAGGCTTTTCTTTTTTAAGCTTAATGGTGCGCGAAGATGTGGCTTTTGTCATTTTTATGTTTGGCATTATTGCGCTTTTGGATAAAAAAAAGCTGAAATGGATTTTTACCCCGCTTATTTTGGCCAGCGCGTATTTTTTCCTGGCTTTAAAAATTATTGCTTATTTTTCCTCGGCTGATAAATATAAATTTCTTATTTATTATAAATGGCTGGGCCAAAGCCCTGCAGAAATTTTTGTAAACTTTTTTTTAAAATTCCCTCTGGTTTTAAAGCATGTTTTAACCATTGCCAATTTTGAATTTGTGCTAGGCTTTCTGCTGATTTTTTTGTTTATTCCGCTTTACCGTCCAAAATATCTGCTTTTGTCTTTGGGCATGTTTATGCAGCTGATTTTAGGGCCTGCTGGTGGCGAATTGATTTTAAAAACGCATTATGGCTCTATTTTTTTGGCAGCTTTCAGCTTGGCTTCTATTTTTTCTCTGGCAAAACTTTCAGCTGGCCAAAAATTTCTTAAATTTTGGCCAAAATTTAATGATGTGGTTGTTTTAATTGTTATAGTTGGTTTTGTTTATAATCTTTTGCTGCTAGGCCCGTTTATTCCTTTTATTAAAAGCCTGCATACTACTGATTATGCGCAAGTTAAATTAAAAAAAGAGTTTCTTCGGGAAATTCCGCGCCATTCTTCTTTAGCCGCTCCTTTTGATTTAATCGCTAATTCATCTTCGCGGGAAAAACTCTATTCTGTACATTACCTGTTTTTGGGCAAAGAGCAATATATGTTAAAAACCTACCCTATCCCAGATGATCTGCAGTATGTTTTTATTGACTTCAATGATTTTTCAGCTTATAGCGCGCTTTATGAAACCAGCCTGCCAGAAATATATTACCAGGGCGATGATAACTTAAGGAAATTATTAGCTGAAAAAAATTTCAAATTAATCAAGGCTGAACAAAATCTAGGGCTCTGGCAAAAAAATTCTTCTGCCCTAGAAATTTCTTTATACCAAATTTATAACAAAACCCAGCCAAAAATAGAAAATTTGGCAAATCAAAATTTAAATTCCCAAATTGAATTTCTTGGCTATAATAAAAAAGAGAATTTAACTTCTCTTTATTTTCAGGCTTTAACTAAAATTGAAAAAAATTATTTTATCCAGTTTAACCAGGATCTTTATCCCTTAGGCTTTGGGCTTTATCCAACCAGTACCTGGCAGCCCCAGAAAATTATCCAACTCAACTTTTACGACTTACCTTCAATAAAAACTGCCCAGATCCTTAATCTGACTGGCGGCCTGGAATTAAATGGCTTGGCCAGCAATTATGTGGTCTGGGACAAAAAAGAATTAATTGGCCAAATTAATCTGGATTAAATTTGTAAATCTCTACACCATTATTTTGATAAACTAATTTCAAATAATCTTTCTCGGCTGGATTATAATTTCCCAGATTTTTTTCGCTGTAGGTGTAAAAAATATACGCCAAATGATTATTTTCTAAAAGTTCTTTTTTGGCCTTGTCGTCTTGGTTGCTGTTAAAAAACCAGTCAGCTTGCACTAACTTGGCTTTAAAATTAATTGTTTCTTTGTCATGGCCAAGAAAAACCCGCCTGCCAATTAAGCCGGGGATTATATTGCCATTGGCCGGAGAGGTTAATATGGCATCCTCTAAATTTGTCTGGCTTTTATACCAAACTAGGGCAGAAACAATTTCCGGCCGGACATAAACAATTTCAGGTTTAGAACTTAAATATTTCAAATTAAAAAAATAAGCCGTTACATTAGAAAGACAGAAAAATATAATAAAAAATATTAGAAATTGTCTC
>Ga0315275_10001753_pt1 | contig 19298 bp, 8 predicted proteins | sample YL17G03_0_MG_FD_205557 | JGI IMG/M metagenome (GOLD analysis project Ga0315275, IMG submission 205557) | Sediment microbial communities from Yellowstone Lake, YNP, Wyoming, USA - YL17G03_0 | ecosystem: Environmental > Aquatic > Freshwater > Lake > Sediment | place: USA: Wyoming | collected...
GCGGCAATACCGATAAGGGACGATTTGAAATTCTTGGGAGCGGAAAAGGAACGGTCAGAATCGGAACCGTGTCGCTTATGCCCGCAGACAATATCAAAGGTATGCGGGCCGATACAATCAAGCTCTTAAAAGAGCTCAACTCGCCGATATACCGCTGGCCGGGCGGCAACTTTGCCAGCGGCTATGACTGGCGTGATGGCATCGGCGAGCGCGACAAGCGCCCGCCCCGCAGAAATCCTGCCTGGGAGGGACTTGAACACAACGATTTTGGGCTTGATGAATTTATTGTTTTCTGTCGTGAGGTCGGGACGGAGCCGTTGATTACCGTCAATTCTGGATTCGGCGACGACCACTCAGCGGCGGAGGAAATCGAATATGCCAACGGCTCGCGCGATACGCCGATGGGCAAATGGCGGGCCGCTAACGGCCATCCGGAGCCATATCACGCGAAGTGGTGGTGCATCGGCAATGAAATGTACGGCGGATGGCAGTTGGGGTATATGTCACTTGACCATTACATCCGCAAACACAATCTATTCGCCAGAGCGATGCGTAAAGTTGACCCAGCCGTCAAGCTGACCGCTGTTGGAGAAGTGGGGCGGTGGTCGGAAGGGATGCTCAGGAATTGTGCCAACTATATGGACCTTATCAGCGAGCACTTCTATAAAGGGGCAAAAAAAACCGTGATGGAGCACGTCCGGCAGGCACCTGATGCTGTCCGCGGGATAGTTACGGCGCACCGCGATTACCGCAAACGGTTCGATTCACTTAAAGGCAAGGACATTCGCGTTGCGATTGATGAATGGAATTACTGGTATGGGGAGCATATATTCGGCGAGTTAGGGACGCGATATTTTCAGCGGGACGCTCTGGGTATCGCTGCGGGTCTGCACGAAATGGTCCGCAATAGCGATATAGTCTTTATGGCTAACTACGCCCAGACCGTCAATGTCATCGGGGCTCTCAAGACCACCAAAACCGATGCTGCGTTTGAGACGACAGGGCTGGTTTTGAAGCTTTACCGAAACCATTTCGGGCAGATTCCGGTGGCTGTCACCGGCGAGGCCTATCCGTTAGATGTCGTAGCGGCCTGGACGGGAAACAAGAAGGCGTTGACTATCGGCATCGTCAATCCCACCGACCAAAAATATGAGCTTCCGATGGAACTGCAAGGGGCGAAACTTACCGGCAAGGGCACGCTTCGAGTGATTGCGCACAGTGACCCTATGGCCTACAATGAGCCGGGCAAACCGCCTAACGTGGTAATTGAAGAGAAAGCGATTACCGGTATCGCCGACAAGCTGAATGTCCAGCCTTACAGTGTCAACATTTATGAGCTGCCGGTGACGAAGTGAACATATTTTGAACGTTTGAGAATTTGAATTTTGATTTTTTCTAATTTTGGATTTCAAAAACTGGAGGTTTATTTGATGGAATGTAGAAAAGAGCAGAATCTTAAAGGTTGCGGCTGCACATATCCGGGGTGCGAGAGAAAAGGAATGTGCTGTGAGTGTTTGAGCTATCATTTAACGAGTAAGCAGTTGCCCGGCTGCTGCTTTCCGCCAAAGGCCGAGAAAACCTACGACCGCAGCTTCAAGGCCTTCGTAAAAGCCTGGGGCTTGTAAATAAATTGTCCCCGACAGAAACAAAAAGGCCGACCCCCGACAGAGACATTCGGGGGCCGGCCTTGTTCACAGATTCACAAGATAGTGAACCTATTTAGGCAAGGCCGCTTCAAGTTCCGCCAGTTTCTCCGGGGTAACGGTTTCCACGTGCAAATCGCCATATATGACGCGGTATTCGTTATCTGCGTGGTATTCATTGTCTGAGACCTTCCATCGCATCAGGACCTTATCTGCGTCTTTAGGGGTAACGGTCTTTCCGTAGTATGCGGGGTCCTTCTTGTCCCACTGGAGCATACCGTAGAACCTCTCGAGCCCCCGGATGGGCACCAGGAAATCCGCAAGTTTGTTGATTTTCTCTTCTTCCGTTCTAAGCCCTTTTACCTCTTCCTTTAATCGCATGGCTGCGGGGGTTTCACTCTTTTCTGCTAACCGTAGAACTGTGTCACCGACATCGGTGATATTCTCTGGATACTTGCCGAGCAACTCGACCCATACCTTTAGACCCTGGATGGCGGGCTCCTCGTTGAAATGTCTCTTGACCACTGTACCGGTATAGTCATCTGGTATGACGGGCGGCTCAAATTCGGCCGCATCAACGGGGACATCCCACTGGTAATCGTGCATCACAATGTGCATGGTCCACCTGTCTCCCATCTGGTCAGCCTCAACACTTGTGAGACTACTTTCGAATCGCACAGGCAATCGTGTCTTCACATCCACCCATATCTTGATATCGAACCAGAGGTTGGGATCTGTGGTGTTGGGATCTGTGGTCCGGAACCCTTCGACCTCAACGCCGTCCATAGTTGACTTGCCCATGCTCTCGTATTTGGTTTTCAGGATTCCTTTGAGAAACGTGCGCGGATCCGTATTTGAAAAGACACTTTGCTTCCGTATCTCTTCAATGTCAGCATCGTCAAGTTCTTTGCGCCAGTATTTCTTCTCTTTGTGCATGATTACAATGAAGGTCTTCTTCTGTGGTAAAAAATACACTTCCTTTGAGAATGTGCTCTCTCCGCCATTGGGGTCGGGATTAATGACCTTGTTTTTCGTGCCATATTCTTGTGACGTCAAAGAGGTGGAGCGTGTTTCTCTGAAATTGTACCGTTTGTTCGGATCCTCGCCGGTCACCTTCGTACTCCAGTTTTGGATACTCATTTTGTGCCTGTAGGCCTTGACCTGTTCGATACGGGCCAGTACGTCCGCCAGGGCAATACCGGATTCTGTGCCTCTCCACAGCGACAAACCTATCAAACACGCGATAATAACAACCGCGGCGGTAGCAAGTTTTGTAATTGGGCTTTTCATGATTATGCTCCTTATACTGAGCGGGCCGGGAGCAGCGGAAATCTGTCGGCCTGCCCGCGAAGTTAACATTTCGACGGCGTCGGGATGATCGTTCTTCCACTTTGCAAAATCGGTCCGCGGCTCCTGCGAGCCGATGACGTCGGTCAGCGCTTCATCAAGCCACTTATCATTATCTTGCCGATTCATAATGAGCTCCCGTTAAACCGTTTCGTTTGAGATATTCTGCAACCTTACGCTTTGCCCGACCGAGCCTTCCGTTGACAGTCTGCGCCGAGATGCCCAGAACGCTCGAGATTTGCGCCTGTGAGAATCCATCGAAGTATCGCAGGACGATGAGGTCGCGTTCGGCTTCTCTCAGGTTCCATACGGCCCGGCGAATCGCTTCAGAGCGCTCGTCGGTCCTGTCTTGGGTGCGGACAACAGGTTCGTCGGGCGTAAGGTTTCTTTCGCTTCTGGCGGCCCTTAACATTTGCTTCGACAGATTTCTGCAGATGCCGGCGAGCCAGGCGGCGAATTTGTCTTTACTTTTCAAGGTCGGCAGGTCACGACACGCAATTGCGAAGGTTTCCTGAGCAACATCCTCGGCGCGGTCTCTGCCGGCAAGGATCGAATACGCCAGCGCGACCATAGGCCCGTGGTATTTCTCATAGAGTGCTCCGAAGCTGTCTATGCAGCCGTTCCGAGCCGCCTCGACGAGCTGCACTTCATTGAAGCCTTCGTCTTTTTCAGTCATTCGCTGCGCGCCTCTTCAATACTCTTGCTGATCAGCATTCGGGTCGCCAAACGTTTGGGCTGCCGTATATACAGTGTAATAACGCTTAGAAAATGTGCGTAGAAAATCCTGGATTTGCAGGATTTTCGCATTCTTCGGCAAGAGCGCTACTGGTCCGTCTCACGTCAAATGATGGCTGTCATTCTGAGCGCAGCGAAGAATCTGGCCACCGAAGGCTGAATTCTCCACTCGAAAGCCAGATGCTTCGCCTTCGGCTCAGCATGACAACCCCTCAAATCATGCGTGACAGAGCGGTAAGTTCAATTGCAGGCCAATCCGCTGCCGTATCGCAAGCCGCTAATTCTTTGCGCGTTTCAGCGCCTCATCGAGTGGTCCGTAGCCCTCCTGCCCTTCGTTGAGGCGCGTGATGTTCTTCTTCTTTGCTATCTCCACAAAGTGGTCGTAGGTTTCCTGGATGGATTCGGGCATAGGCCAATCGGCATTTGCGGCCTTTGCTGCATCGCGCATCTCGTCCCAGCGCATCATAAAGACGTACATAACCGGAAGCTGATCGACCTGCACGCGGAAACGCAGGTCGGGGTGGTCCTGGACGGCTTGTTCGGCGGATTTTAGATGCGTCCAGCCTTTGCTTAGAGTCTCAAAGGAGAGGAATTTGGCGGTGTGCTCGGAGAAGCAGCCGAGCCAGTCGCCGCTGGCCTCGACGGCATCGTGAGTGACATTGAGGTAGTTCCTGATGTTCGGTGCGGCGGGGCCGTAATAGCCTTCGATGAATTCGTCTATTAGGGCCTGACCATCTCGTGTTGGGTCCCAAAGCAATTTGGCAAGGACCCAGGCTCGCAGTTCAGCCATTTCGGCCCCGTAGGTCCCGTACGCGCCCTGCTCGAAGAGGCCTTTGACGTTGTGGTCGGCGAAGAACCTGACGTTCGGGCCGAGGACTCGCAGATTTGGATGAGGCATTACGTGGTGGCGAAAGTTCGTCGTGTAGTCCCAGATATAGAGCCTGTTACAGATTTTGGACCAGCCGACGATGTCGTCGCGGAATTTTTTGTTGCGCTCGTCGGCGAGGGGCTTGCTGAACGAGCACTCGATACTGCACAGCCGGACAATCACGTTCCTCCTCGGCCTGGCAAACTTCGGCGGCTTGCGTGTGTATTGGTACGCCAACGTGTCTATGGCCACGTTCGGAAACTCCCCTTCGATGTCCTCCGCCACCGCATTGATGAACCGCAGGAGCAGGCCGGCGGGGCTTTCCTCTTCCTTTTCTATGGCGGCGCAGTTGCTGCATTGGCAGTTGCCATGCCAGTCGTTCTGCGAGACGGAGGCAATCGTAGCGGCGGGGTTTGCACGTAGCTGTGCCGTGAGGTTTTTGACCAGCTCTTTTCGCATCTGCTCATTTGTCAGACAGAGCTGGGCTTGGTCGTAAGTCCGCTTGCCGTTGATTTCGCTGAACCATTCGGGGTGGTCGTTGAAATACGTCTGCGGCGGGATCAGCGGGTAGAAGGTGTGCACAAAACCCTGGTATGTGTGCTTGCCGCCTCGTTTGGCGTCGAGGCGTTCGGAGTTGCCGTTAGACTTATTCCGTACCGCCCAGTCGCCGTCGAATCCGTCGGTCCAGAAAGGCTCACGATATTCGAATAGGGGGACGTAACGGATGTTGAGGTCGCGGACGTCGAGCGTTGGTTTCTGGGGAATGGCACTTGCCGTTGAGGCCCACCAGCGGCAGCCGAGGCGGTCTTCGAGGAAGGTATATACGGCGTACAGCGTGCCGCGTGGGCGGCCGCCCGCCAATATCAAGTCATCTCCGGCGGTGCGAATGACGATTCCGTCGCTGCCGAGGCCATCGGTCGTAAAGTCCGGGACGGCGAGCTTTGCGGCCTCGGGTCCGACAAGCAGGCGGCTTCTTCCAGGGGCGGGGGGGGCAGCGATTTCAAATTTGGCGCCGGTTATTTGTGCGAGAAAGCCGGCCAATTCATCGGCTGCGTGTCGCTCAGGCTCCGGGGCATCGGCTGCGACGACTATGACCGCTTTGGCCTGGGCATTCTCGGCGATGCTGACTGCGCGGGCGATGGTGGCGGTGAACGCCAAGACAGTGACAAAGAGGACTAATGCAATTTTGTTTTTTTGCTGCGTCATAATAGTCTCCTATAAGTGATGCCGGAGCGCTCGTGATAGATGTCGCGGCGATTCGGTTAGCCGGCCTGGTCCCATTTCTCAGCGAGGGCTTCAAGGCGTTTGACAATACGTTTGTATTTTGCCCGGCCGTAGAGATTTTGGGTTTCGCCGGGGTCATTTTTCAGGTTGTACAAGGCGCCGTCTTTATCCGAGACACGCTCGTCCATAAAGTAAATCAGTTTCCATTCCTTCGTTCGCACCATTACACGGCGGCCGCTGTTCACGCGCAGCTCATCGTACATTGAGGCGCTGTGGTCAATCTCGCAGAAGGCAGCCTGCCGCCAGTTTTTGACCTTGCCTTTTATGAGCGGCATAAGGCTGCGTCCGCGGATACCGTCGGGCGCGTCGAAGCCGGACAGCTCCATCAGGGTCGGGACAAAGTCGATCATTTCGACAGGCTCTTCGATTACCCTGGCGGTCGGAAGGATGCCGGGACAGCTCATAATGAACGGCACGCATACGTTTTGCTCGTACATAACGCGCTTCTTCCAGAGTCCGTGCTCGCCCAATTGGAAGCCCTGGTCGGAGTTGATTACGATGATAGTGTTGTCAAGCAGGCCGGCTTTTTCGAGGACCTGAACCAATCTGCCGACCTGAACGTCAACTAATGACACCATTCCATAATACGTTCCGCGGCAAATTCCGATTTGTTCTTTAGTCAGGTCGAGGCCGCCTGCATAGACGCGAAGCTGCTTTATCTCGAAGCGCGGCTTGTTTTTCAATTCCTCTTCCGTGGGCAGCGGCAAGGCGATTTTGTCTGGGTCGATGAAGTATTCTCGCGGGACTCGGCAGGGAACGTGGGGGGCGTGGAAGGAGACGCGGAGGAAGAAGGGCTGATCGGCGGCTGTCAATTCGTTGAGTGTTTTGACGCCGAGGTCGCCGAGCTTCCAGGTCTGGGTGTCTTCTGGGGCGTAGGGCACGATCCCGCCGATCATCCATTGGTGCGTCTTGATATTGACCGGCTGATATTTGAAGCCTTCGGCGGCGTCGAACTTCGCTTTGCCTTCGGCTCCCTGCGGATTACCGAAGACGTCTATAAGGGCCGGCGGGTCGCCCTTGTTAATCCAGTCCTTTTGATACGCGTGGGTCTTGCCGACGTTGACGGGATTGATGCCAGCCTGCTTCCAGGCATTCAGGAGGTTAGGCACATCCGGCCTGGCCCTTTTCATATATTCGCCCGCAATGTCCGGCGGCTTGCCCATCGCCATTACCCCAAAGGTGTGACAATAGTGCCCCGACTTCATAGACTTGCGCGAGGGGACACAGACGGGATTTTGAACAATCGCGTATGCGAACCGGACGCCTCCTGTAGCAAGCCGGTCCATATTCGGCGTCCTCGCCCAGGCTTTACCGTAGCATCCGACAGCGTCGGCCCGGCCGTCGTCCATCATAATCCACAGTATATTCGGGCGTTTGGATTTCCTTGCGGCGGCGTAAAGGCTGCTTTGAACCAATCCCGTACCGGCGGCAAGAGACAGGCCTACGCCGGCTCTTACAAAATCCCTTCGATTGATCTGTTTCATAAGACGCCCTTTTCAGCGGGGCCTGTCAGCAGACGACAGAGCGAACGCCAAACGGGATTCTACCATTATCTTTGCCCGTTATTACAGGTTCACTCGTCCATTGTAAGACAGGTATAGTATAACGATTCTTGTGGACAAGGGTTAGAGATTGTTGCTTTTTCTCACAGAGGCTGTATTGTTGTCGAATATGAGTGAATTTGCCGACCATTTTCTGGTTGCAGTCTCTTTGTGCTGTGCCGTTGCGGTAGTGCTTGGGGCGTCGGCGTTCAGATTGAGGAGGAGGGCGGCGGTGTGGGTGCTGCTGTTGGCTAAAATGGCGATTTTCATTGCCGCGGGGCTTTCCATTGTTGTCTTGGTTATATTCATAGGTGCGTTCATCGGGGACGATTTTTCGATATCGGCGGTCGCACGGTGCAGCTCCTCTGGTCTGCCCGCTGTTTACAAACTCAGTGCGGCGTGGGCGGATCCCGCTGGACGGCTGTTATTCTGGGCGGTTTGTACAGTCGCAGTGTTTGCCCTGTGGCTGGTGACGCTCAAGACAGACGGCTCGGCGTTCAACGCTACGGCTTTCATTGTCGCAGGGGCGGTCTGTCTGGGGTTTTCGTTGGTTGTGCTGTTTGTTGCGAGGCCGTTTTCGTCGGTTTCGGCCAGACCCGATGAGGGGGCGGGCCTGAATCCCCTACTACAGAATATCTGGATGGTTGTCCATCCGCCTGCGTTTTTTCTTGCCTATTCGCTGTTTATTGTTCCCTTTGTTGTTGTGGTCGCGTCAGTTTTTGGCGGCGATATGGAGGTTGCCGAGCTGTATCTGCCGCTGCGGCGCTGGTTGCTGGCCGGCATCGGCTTTCTGAGCCTGGGTATTCTCGCCGGTGCGCGATGGGCACACGGCCAGGTGGATTGGGGCGGGTATTGGGCGTGGGATCCCATGCAGAGTCTGTCACTTGTGCTGTGGCTGGCGGCGGTGGCGGCGCTGCACAGCGTAAATGCGATGCAGTCCGCCTTCGGCGGATTCAGGCGGTGGATTTTAGTGTTGGGGCCTGCGCCGTTTGTCTTGTGTCTGTTTTTGTCGTTCGTCGCGACAAGCAGCCTTCTGGAATCCGTACACACCTTCGGAAGGAGCACGATAGGCGGCGGACTGCTGGGCCTGACCGGGGCGTACTCTTTACTTTGGCTGGTTTGTATCATCCGATCTGTAAGAGCCGCACCGATTGCCCCGGCCCCCCCGATCTTATTTCGCTTCGGCACGGACAGGATAATGTTGTTGTCGAATATCGGTTTTGTTGTCACGGCGGGGATTATTGGTGTAGTAACGTTCCTGCCCGTCATTCTGCGGTTGGTCACGAGAACCGGTCCTGTCAACGTTCCTGCGAGACAGTCTTTGAGCCACGTGGCCTCGGTCGCGGGCGTTCTCCTGATCTTTTTTGTTGGGTTCTACAGGCTGGCCGATTTGCAGCAAAGACGCGGCGGCCTAAGTCTCCCGATGATGGCTTGCGGTGCGCTTGGAGTTGTGTGCTTCGGAGTTCTGTACAGGTTTGCGGGGCAGCCGCTGCTGCTCTGCCTGGTTTGCTCGTTGGGCGTTTTTAGCCTTATGGCCATAATAATCAAGTTGTTCTGGGCAATCAGGTCGCGGGATAAGCTGGCGGGCAGCATCGCTCATTTTGGCGTTGTTCTGTTGGTGCTGGCGGCCTTTGCCGGGACCGAGAAGAGCGTTGAGATGCCGCTGGCGGAAGGCAAGACGCTGCCGCTTGGCGGCTGGGAGTTCAGCTACGAGTCATTTGAGGCTAAAGTCTCCGGCGGTGTGGAGCAGGCCGGACCCCATATCGCGATGAGAAAGGGCAGTGTGTACAAAAGGCTTTGGCCGCATCTGGACACTTATCCGGGCAAGCCGGAGCTGGGCAGCGTATCCCGGTCCGCGATAAGTACGGGCTGGTTTGACGATATCTGTATCTCATTTGGCGGGCTGGCCCCGGACGGCAGCGCCAGGATAGCGGTTAGAGCAAGGACATTTATGTTCTGGTTGTGGCTGGGCGGCGCCCTGATTATCGCCGGTTCGGCCCTGGCCGTCGCGGAAGGAAGAACCCGCCCACCAACCAATGGCAGAGTAATCGCTGCGCCGGGGCGGAATCGAGTGCGGCTCGCCCCGGTAAAACGTCATCATTGACTGAGACGTTCGCAGCCCCGTACCGAATGAGAAGAGGCCGGTCATTTGACCGGCCTCTTTCCAATTCCATGCTGCCTTTCGCAGCCTATATTTAGCAAACCCGAAGACTATTAAGGTCTCGGACAATTCGGGAGTTGCGCATCTTTCTTCTTCCAATTCGCCACCAGAATGCCAAGGTCCTTACTGAAGACGCGGTACTTCATCGCGCCTTCGGGCTTGTGGTCAAAATCTGCACAAGGATTCGTGACCTGAGCTATCGTCCTCTTCCACTGCTCCGCCATGCAACGAAGGTCCTCACTGAAGACGCGGTACTTGAGCGCGCCTTCGGTCTTTCCGTCGCAATCGCCGTCGCACTGATACGGCCAGCGCGGGTTTCCATACATACCACACCAGCAGTTGGGCTTCCCGAAAGCTATCCAGTAACCGTAAGTTGAGTAGGTCTGCGGGTAACATTCGCCTCTCTTAAACACATCATCCTGGAACTCGTATGCCCCCATATCAACGATAGGCGGTATGCCGACACCGCTATCAGCCGTATCAGGGTCATCGACAAATCGAGGATTGCCATCCAAGTCTGTCCAGATACCGGAAGGCACGGCGTTTGAGTTACCAGCATCGATACAAGGTGAGTTAGAGTCCAAACGGAGGTCATCGTCCTCCGTGCAGAGAATGTCATCCGGACCATTGGGGTCAACAAAACAGGGGTCTTTGTCTATATTGCCCTCACCTGGCCAGCCGCCTTTTATATCACTATAAGTTACAGTTGATTTGCTTGTTGCGTCATCCGTGATTTCGTCAGGGGTATCGAGCCAGAGGATACAATTAATCAAATTCGGGTCGGAATCAATGCTATTATAAATCGCACCACCGGGAGAAATCGCCCTGTTTTTTGTGAGTGTGCAGTTAGTCAGTTTCGGGCTGGAATTCTTGATGTTATAGATTACACCGCCAAAGTTGTCAGATAGGTTGCAGATAAACAGGGAATTGCTTATCATCGGTGAGCTATAATTATGGTTGTACATCGCGCCTCCATTCTTTAGGGCCCGGTTTGCAGTGAATGTAGAATTAGTCAGAGTTGGGCTGCTGCTAAGTTGGTTGAGCATCCCTCCACCATTAGAGTTAGCCCAGTTCGCAGTGAACGAACAGTTAGTCAAGATTGGGCTGCTATCATATAAATTGTACATTCCGGCACCGTTCGCATCAGCCAAGTTTCCGCTGAAGGTGCAGTTGGTCAGTGTCGGGGTGCTGATGAAATTACACATCCCGCCACCAAACGCTGCCGAGTTTCCAATAAAGTTGCAGTCAGTAAGCATTGGGTTGCTGTTAAACGGTCGGTTGTATATCCCGCCGCCCCATTGTTGTGCCGAGTTGGTTGTGAAGGCGCAGTTGGTCAGCGTTGGGCTGCTACCATCGTCATTGCACATCCCACCGCCGGATGCAGCCGAGTTCCCCCCAAAGGTGCAATCTCGTATCGTTGGGCTGCTACCATCGTCATTGCACATCCCGCCACCATAGTTGATGGCCGAGTTTGCGGTGAAGGTGCAGTTAGTGACAGTGGGGCTGGCCCGGTCGTTGTACATCCCGCCGCCAGCGCCAGTCGCATTGCCTCCGGTGATAGTGAAGCCATCAAGGACGGCTGTATCATTGGTGCCACTGCCACTCACGACATGGTAGCTGTTTTCGCCCCGTGTCAGTTCAGTTAGCAAATCGCAAGGGTCGGTTACGTCAACGTCATTGCTGTCGAGGTCCCCGCTTAGGATAGTCTCATTATTTGGGTCGTTTGGGTCCCGGTCTTCCCAGTTGCCGCCTCCGCTGGGGAAGCCGCCATAAATGGCCACGCAAGTTTTGAGTAGGAAAGCAGCGTTTTGGTTGCCGGGCGTTTGACCAGCACCTTGGTCGGGTTTGTAGGCGCCCTTGGCCACCCAGACCTCATCGCAGGACTGGGCTGCGGCCAGGGCATCTTGCAGATAGTTGAAGGCATTCTGCCAGCTTGTGCCATCGTTGTTGCCGGCAGCATTACAATCGACGTAGATGATTCGACCCCCGGCAGTGATTGACGCCTGCCACAAGTCATATCCTCCAAAACCACCGGCCCTGGGATTAGGCCAGTCCGAAAAATAAAGAACGCGGCCATCTGATGAAATACTCGGGGCGCTATCAGCATAAGCCGTATTAACACACGGCCCGAGATTAACCACTTCCGCTTGTGACCAGGGATCCGTGAGTTTGGTCCTTGTCGCCTTGTAAAGGTCGTAACTGCCATAGCCACCGGCTCGCGTGGAGGCGAAGAACAGAACCAGACCGTCATTCGATATGCTCGGCATATTGTCATTCGCTGTCGAATTGATAGGTTCCGGAAGCTCTATACCACAGTAACCCGTTTGCGTATAGTGCCACCACCATATGTCGGCATCATAGTATAGCTGTCGTGTAAAGAATAGACCGCCATCGGAGGTGCTCGGGTTCGGGTCCCACTCGTCACAATTACTGTTGACAAAAGGCCAAAGGAGCGCAGGTTTCTCCCAACACGCTTCTTTTGTTTTCCGTCTCGTCACCCATATATTGGATGGACCGCTGCGCGCGTAGAAAAAGCAAGCGTACGAACCAGAGTAAGGCCGTGTGGAGTGGAAGTAGAGACTCAGCCCATCGCCTGAGATGTCTGGTTGTCCTTCGTCATACTTGGTGTTGACCAGGTTATTAGGGTCGACGTCAGGGCACATCAGTTCGTTAATGTTGACGGGCTCGGCCCAGGACTCATATATCGTTTTGCGCGTGGATACCCATATATCTGTAGTCTTATTGTTAGGGTCTGACCCACCCCGCCGGTTAGAGTCAAAGTACAGCTCCAGACCATTGGCTGAGATGCTTGGTGCAGCATCGTTGGCGTCGCTGTTGGGGGGCGAGCCAACATTCGTAACGGTGCCGCAGGCGAGATCTGCATTCGCACTTCGCTCCCCACTAATCATAAAACACCCGACAAATCCAAGTAAGAGCAAGCTAGTTTTGTGACCATCAAAAAGTTTCATTTTTTGTTCTCCTCAACGCTGCGGCTCACGCCGGCTTTGTTTTGAAAAGATAGGGCATGCAATTTGTGGATGAGATTTGAGAGAGGAGTGTTTTGGTGTCCGGCGGAATGGGGAGTTGCCCCGCCCCCCCAAACCCAATACGCGCCATTTTCCAGGCATTGCCTCACCTCCTTAGTTGACCTTGAGAGTTCTTAAAAGAACCTCCCCGGCATACCCGTTACTACACAGTGACCCCTACAACCAGAGACCTCCGCCTCACCAAATCGCAAAGCGGAAAGTCACAATCTATGCCAACTTTTATTTCCTTGTGTGACATATAATAGGGTACCCTCCGACCGTTGTCAAGCGAAAAGTCCGAGAAAAAGCTGGCTTTCTTATAAGATTTCACGCCATAACGCGGTTTTTTGCCCCGTGTAAGCCGCTCTGTGGTGACCCAATATGGGCCTGTCGGCAGGGGACTCCCTCCACGCAGGACGACTTCACTGCGAAACAAAAGAGGCCGGTCATTTGACCGGCCTCTTTCCAATTCCAGGCCGCCTATCGCAGCCCACATTAGCCAAGCCCAAAGACTATTCGGGTCTCGGGCAATTACCCGGGAGTTGGGCGTCTTTCTTCTTCCAGTTGGTAACAAGGACGCCAAGGTCCTTGGTGAAGACGCGGTACTTCATCGCGCCTTCGGGCTTGTGATCAAAATCTGCACAAGGATTCGTGACCTGAGCTATCGTCCTCTTCCACTGCTCGATCATGCAACGAAGGTCCGCACTGAAGACGCGGTACTTGAGCGCGCCTTCGGGCTTCCCGTCGCAATCGCCGTCGCACTGATACCCGCTGCCTTTCGGCGGCTGGCACCAGCAATCCGGCTTCCCATACGTCACCCAGTCGGCATACGTCGTGAAGTTGCTGGGGAAGCAGTCGGGTTCTTCTCTGACCGTGAAGGCTCCTTTTGCATAGCCGTTCAGGCCGCCGGGGTTGGTGACTTTTGCGTCTCTTGCTCCGAGGGACGCCGCCGGGTCAACTGAGATGTTCGCAATGATCTTGTATTGGTCAACAACGATTGCGTTGTGAACAACTATGCCGCCTCCCAGAAGCTCGGCAACGGCGCCATCGACAAAGTTGCTCCCGCTGACCGTCACGTTTAATGTCTGGCCCTGGTTTCCTGCGGCAGGGTCAACTCTTGTTATGTTCGGCCTGAGAAACGTTGTTGGCAGACCCCGGATAATCACCGTATTCTTGGCGATTCTCCGGAATGGCGGGATCGGCTTGGGGGTCCATTCCTTATTCATCCGCTCATCGGGAGTGGCCTCCTTACCGGATTCGTTAATAGCGGTGAAGCGGAGCTGGTAGCTGCCGTTGTAGGAGAAGTTGAGGAAGCGATTAGAGTAAATCCCGTCGTCAGCCATTTCATCACCGTGGATATGCTGGCCGTCGTCGTAGAGTATCAGCGGGACGGTGTCGCCGAGTCCGCCCGGCTCAGCGGACGGTCGGACGACAACGCCCTCGACCTTTGCGCCGGCAACGTGCGGCCCGGCTGAGAGCGAGGCCTGCACTATCGGCACCTGCGGGTATTTGAATAGGTGGTTCTTTACGAACACCGAAAAGTCCACGCCGGGCGCCTCGGCCAATGTCTGAGCGCCGAAGGGGACTCTGCTTGGCCCCGTGCGCCAGTAGATAAAGAGCTTCCACGTGCCCTTCATCGGCTTGCGGACGCGGTAGAATTCGTAGTAATCCATCTGCACGTATTTGACGTCGGGGTTGGTCGTCGGCGTTGTCGGGTCGATGATCTTGCCGTCCGGCGTCTCAAGCTTGAGGTCCAGAGCGCCTTTGCCGGTCGGCCAGTGCAGAACAAAACTGGCCTCTTTGGTGAATTCATCGACATAGACTTCCCGCAATTCGTATTTTTCCGGCGTGAGCTCGCCGGCGTCCTCGCCGCAGACCTCAGCCCCGCGGATTTCGGCACAATATGCGGTGTAGATTGCGGCCAGTTCAGCTTCGTTTGAAGCGTGTGTGTATAATCCGCCGGTCTCGTCGGCTATGTGCTGGAGCAAGTCTTCATCGAGGATCGGAGCGCTTCCCAATCCTATGGTAAAGACCCTCGCGCCTCTGTCTCGCAGGTCCGGGATGACGTCGTCGGGGTGCTCGGCGCCGTAGTTGTGCTCTCCGTCCGACAACAGGATAACCGCCTCCGCACAGGCGGTGTCTCTGGCAAGAGTCTCCAGCTCATCGAGCGACACCCTCATTCCGTCGCCGATGGCCGTCATATTCTCAACCTCAATCAACTCGATAGCGTCCCTCGCATCGTCCTTTACCCCGTCATTCACCACCTCGGTAAGGTGGAAATCGACATCTGCGGGTGGGTCGAATCCCGCGCCGCCGGAGAACGAGGTAACCGCTATGCGCTCGCCGGTTCCTTCATGGCCCAGATCGACGAAAAGGTCTGCGCCAAGCTTGGCTTTGGCTATCTTGCCGCCGTTCATACTAAAGGATTTATCGACGCAGATGACGTATCGGAGCTGGTCGCCGACGACGATCCAGGCCGGGTTCACGTGCCCCGCCGGATCGACCACGCTGACCGCTACTGGCTCGTTCATCGTGGCCCCGTATTCCGAAGAGCAGTATGAAGCTATGGTCTCCCAGCAGGCCTCGGCGTGCATGTGCTCCTGGTGATTCATCGGGTCGGTGATGTGCGTCGTGCTCAGCCCGTCATCCGGATTGGTGCACCACTCGGTCCTGTGATGAGTCGGATGTACCGTGGTGCCGCCGTCCATAATGCAGCAAACCAATGACGCGTCGGAAATGCAGTATCCATTCACGCAGGGCGCATCCGGATAGCCTGTAGAAGGCTTGCCGTATTCATCATAAAGATTGAGGGCGTGATGTCCCAGCTCGTGGACTATACCGAGTTGGCCTCTTTCATTGTGATCAGGGCCGTCTTCTGCGGTGAATCTGTGCCGTTCCCTGTATATGGTGACGTGTATGCCTGATGTGCCCAGGACACCGATTCCGCCGGCCGAAGCGCCGCCGGCGCCGGAGAGCACCCAGAAATCGGCCCTATCTTCAAAGGAGTTATTTTTGGACACCCTTATCGTGCCGAACTGCATCTGTCCGTTGGTGGAGTTGAACATCAGCCGAGACGCCTCGGTAAAGGCGTTCTTGAAGCTGTCCATATCGGCCTCGTTGTAGTTGTAGAATATGTTGAGGTCCATCTTATGCGGGGGGCCGACGACCACCTTCCCATCCCCGCCAAACGCCGTTGTTACAAAGCAGATGATCAAAAACACGACCGTTGCGACGACAATGTTCCTGGCTTTCATGGCTGTTTTCCTCCTTCCATAAACCGGAATTCTACTTTTGCGTGGGACGATATTGTAAAGGCCCACGATACACAACAGGATGAAATATGTCACCGACTTCCGCCTCTATTTTGGAGCTGCCCGGACGGCGGCTGGAACTCCACAGGCCGGATACCATTATATCGTTTTGAGGCGCGTCAAGTCAAGAAAAATCGGGGCGAAACGCCGCCTTCTGGCAGGAAACCCGGCAGTTTCAAAGCGTTTTTCCATCTGCTTCTGGCGCGAAATAGGCAGAAGATGGCCACCCTATCAGCGCCAGTGATGATAGGTGGGCCGCCAGGGGAGCATAGCGCCCCAGCCCGATGTGTCTCCGGTTTCAAAAGGCAAAAAAGAGGCCGGTCATTTGACCGGCCTCTTTCCAATTCCAGGGTGCCTATCACAATCTGCGTCAACTTGGATCCGAAGACTATTCCGGCCTGGCGAGAGTCCCGCAGTTGGCGGGAAGAGCAGCATCTTTCTTCTTCCAGTTCGCCACCAGGACGCCAAGGTCCTTAGTGAAGACGCGGTACTTGAGCGCGCCTTCGGCCTTGTGATCAAAATCTGCACAAGGATCCGTGACCTCACCCATCTTCTTCTTCCATTGGGCCACCATGACAGTAAGGTCCTTACTGAAGACGCGGTACTTGAGCGCGCCTTCGGTCTTTCCGTCACCGTCGCCGTCGCACTGGTAATCACCGGTTGCGCTGGGCTTTATTGCCGAGTTGCACCAGCAGTCCGGCTTGCCGTAGGTTAGCCAATCGGCATACGTCGTGAAGGTGCTGGGGAAGCAGCCGGGCTCAGTGAACAGGACGAACGACATATCCTCGCTCTTGCCTGTCTGGTCGAGGAGCTCTCTCCATTCCCATCCGGCGCCCGTCGGATCCATTGTGCCGGCGACAGCATCATCTATCCTGCCTATGTACTTATGGTTGGTCCAGCCCCACGGATGTATGACCGGCAGCGGGTTTTTATACACCGCCACCACGCTGAACCAGTAGATGCCATTGACTTCCTTCTGGCCGAACCATTTCTCTTTCGGCAGCCGCACCGAGTACCTGAATACCGGTTCCTTGCCGCCAATCTGACCAGGTTCGCCTGGCTCAGGATGCTTGTCAAAGCCGACCAGAACCTCATCGTAGTTGTATGCCTTGTACTCCCAGATCGGCTTCTGGTCCGGATGGCTGTACGGCAGATCGACATTTGCCGGCACATCCGGCCAGATTTGCAGCAGGAAGTAATCCGGCTTCACCGGCCCAGGACCAGTCTGGCACACACAGGCCTCATATCTGTAGCCGATATAAGAGCCCCACCACACAGCAGCCGTTATCGGTGTGTTTCTGTGGCATTCCCAGTCATCGGCGACCAGTTGATTGATCACAATCTCCTGGTGCACTTCCTGAGTCGTTATCTTAAACGCGAGGTCCATCGACAGGCCTGCATACCGGTGACCCACGGGGTACTTAAGCTCTTCCCACGGCCGGGAAATCGGCATCTGGATTGACTGCCAGACCGCGTCATCATTCCAACGCTTATCATACCGGCACGTCTTCCAGCCGAACCTCGGTCCCTCAAGGGTGCCGCCGCCTATCGGCCTGGCCTCAACACCCAGCCAGTACACGATGCGTTTGCCCGGCGCGCCCTTCTGAGGGAAGGCCTCGGATGGATTGATGTAGAAGTCGTAACGCCAGCATACAGTGTCGCCAAGCGGCTCGTAGTATGGTGCACAAGGTACGAAGTAGCCCTCGTGCAGGCCCGCCGCTTCTGTGCTGACCTCGAACTGACCGGGCTGGAATTCCTTCGTCCACAATACCGCGCCAGGCATACTGTAGCCTGTCGGGCTGGTGCTGGCGGGAATGTCGGCGTGAATGCTCAGTTTGAACGCGACGTTTCCAGGATGGAACGGGGGCATCCCGCCCGGCAGCATATCGTGGTACCACGAACCCCAGATATGGATATCCGTAATCAGCCCGCTCGTCTCACACGGGAAGTCATCTGCAAGTCTCTGAGGCAGCCACCTCGCCATCTCGGTGAAAGTGGCGTCCACGTCGATACCTGTCTCGGTGAGATCCGGAACCTGTTCATACTTGGTCAGCTCCACCGTTACCGTATGCTCCTCGCCCATCGACTTCACGTCCTCGTAGTGCGGCCAGTGACGCAGACCGGTGAAGGGCTGCTCCCACTTGATGTAATTCGGGTCGGTGTCGAGCTCAAAGGCCAGATCGAAGCTCTGCGGTTCCGCGCCGCAAATCGACGCTTCAATCGGAGTGATTGTCGCCGGGTCGAGCACCTGGCCGACCTGTAGGTTGTCCTGACGAAGTGAGAATCTCACCCCATCATCCATCCAGTGTGCGGGTCTGGTCTTCCAGCCCCACGGGTACAGAGGGCCCGGGAAGCCGCGATAAACCGCTGTGATGCTGATCCAGAAGACGGTGTCGCCGCCTTGGCTTGCGATGTACTTCTCCTGCCAGAAGCACTCTTCGGGCTGGAGCTTGACGAAATACTGGAAGCAGGAGTCGGGAATAATATCCGGATTGGGGAAATGATCCATTCCGACCCAGACCTCTTCGACTCTGTCCGGCTTCACCCGTATCGACCAGAGCAGTTTCTCCGGTCGGCTGTAGGGGTGGATCACGTCAATCGGCGCATTCGTCCAGAACGCAATCTGCCAGTATTCGGGTTTCTGTCCCGCCGGCGGATTATGCTCGAGCCAGCCTTTGTATGAACCCCACCAGTGAACGGAGGTTATGGGCATTGTGCCGAGGCATCTGAAGTCGTCGGCTGCAATCTGCCAAAAGGCCGGTTGTGTCCCCATCTCCTTTGTGGAGAAGGATGGCTCATCCCAGCCGCAATACGTCGGCATTCTGCCGAGCATCGGATCAATCTCAATCGGCGGCTGAGACCACTTGACGTGCGCAACCGGTGGTTTTGGCTCGTAGGGCGCCTCAATGGTCACAACGTAGTCCTCGACCTCGCCGTTGGGCGCCGGTCCGTCATAAGGAATCTGCGGCCTCGTCGTGAAGCGCACCCGTACATAAGCCTGTGTGCCCGGCACCGCGCCGGCGGGAACCGGGAACTGGAACACATTGTTGCCCACAACCGACAGCGCGCTCTGAACCACGTAGTCCTGGGCCTGGCCCCAGCCTCCGTCACCATCAAAGTCAACCCAAACGCTGATAAACGCATTGGCGAGCGAAGCGTTGACAGTAATCTGCGCCATCAATCCTGGTATCATCGGTGTGTCAAACGTAACGCCGTCCTCGTCGTCGAAGTTCGGCGGTAGATTCAGCGGGTCGATATCGGCATCGTCGCCCGTCGCGCCAATGTTCGGCTGACCATCCGGCTCACCATCGACGCCGGCGCCCATAAATACAAACGGGACAATCGTGTGGCTCGCGCCGAAATTGACCGCCAGCGTCGGATA
>Ga0315275_10001754_pt1 | contig 19293 bp, 16 predicted proteins | sample YL17G03_0_MG_FD_205557 | JGI IMG/M metagenome (GOLD analysis project Ga0315275, IMG submission 205557) | Sediment microbial communities from Yellowstone Lake, YNP, Wyoming, USA - YL17G03_0 | ecosystem: Environmental > Aquatic > Freshwater > Lake > Sediment | place: USA: Wyoming | collected...
TAGTGGTTATGTACGGTAATCAATCGAAAATCAAGAACACAGGCTCCACTGACATCAAAGGTTACTTGCTGATACAGGTACAATACCATAACAGCTCGTGGCCCTCTGGGGTGTGGGTGGTTGCAAATGATACCATTAACGAAACCTCTGCCAGAATAGTAAATGCTGGTGGTCTGCTTGCACTTGACACCATCTTTAACAACAAGGCGTACACAACTAATCTGATTAAATCCTATGGAACAGGTTTGTATCGAGTCTATGCTGCTTTCAGAGACTCTGCGGGTAATGTTTTGCGGTGTGATAACGGTGTTTTATTGGAAGCGACTTATGAATTTACGATATCGTGAAGTGAAGTCAAACAAGCCAAAAATAACGAGGAAAATTTTGTATTCATAATTTATTTAATAAGATAATCCCTTGCCTCTCCAACCGTAAAAAGTGAGCCAGTTACACAGATCAAATCATTCTTCTTTGCAATCTTTTTTGCGTAATCTATCGCATCAGGAATCTCATCTTTTATGACAACTTCTTTTTCTTTTATCATTTCTTTGAGTTTGTGAGGATTACTTGCCCGCTCATTGTGTGATTTTGTTGTAACAATAACGTCAGCAAGTGGAGTAATTATCTTCAGCATCTCTTTTACATTTTTATCTGAAAGTATCCCTAAAACAAGTATCAATTTATCATAAACAAAATCTTCTTTCAATGTATTTTTTAAACAACTTATCCCCGCAACATTGTGTGCGCCGTCTAAAAGAATCATCGGTTCAAAACCAACTATCTCCATTCGTCCAGCATGTGTTGTTTTTTCAATTCCATTGAAAATACTTTCGTCCGTGATATAAACCCCATTCATCTGAAGATTTTCTATAGTTGCTAAAGCAAGTGAGATGTTTTCGCCTTGATGTTTTCCCGCCAAGGATGTTTTTGCAACATATTCTTTTAGACAACCTTTAATCATAAACTCCTGCCAATCCACGCCGCCTTGGTTTTTTTCCCAAAAAGTATCATTAACAATAGTGACAGGTGAGTTTTTCTCTGATGCCACTTTTTTAATTACATTTAATGCCTTGCCACTTGCGGCTGTAATTAGAGGTACATCATTTTTTATGATACCTGCTTTTTGAAATGCGATTTCTTCAACTTTTTTACCAAGTATGTTTTGGTGTTCCAGTGTAACGTTTGTAATTATCGTTGCAATTGGATCAACGATATTTGTAGCATCATACCTTCCGCCCAAACCAACTTCTACGACGGCAAATTCAACGTTCTTTTCCTTAAAATACTGAAAGGCCATTGCTGTAACAATTTCAAAATATGTAGGAGTATTTTCTTTCATCTCGTCAACTATAGGTTTAATATTTTCAACAAGCGAAACAATCTCTGATTCAGATATTTCTTTGTTATTTACAACAATGCGCTCCGAAAATCTCTGCAGATGCGGGGAAAGATAAATTCCAACGTTGTATCCGCTGCATCTTAGTATCGATTCCAAAAACCTACATACAGAGCCTTTACCGTTTGTACCGCCGACGTGGATTATTTTATAGTTCTTTTGTGGATTTCCAAGCTTTTCACAAATATGCTCGATTCTTTCTAAACCAAGTTTAATGCCAAACCTTTGAAAACTATCAAGCCAGTCCAAAGCCTTTTTGTAGTTCATATTTTTCAACAGTTAGTAACCCTCGGAGTAAAGAACATTAGGTATAGTCTCATATTTTTTTAACCAGGAATCCCCAGGTAAGATTTTTACGTGTCTATCTTCAATTTTTAATCTTTTTTGAGAGAAAAGCTGAATTGCCCTTGGAAGGATTTGATGCTCTGCCTCCAATATTCTTTTTGCAAGTTTGTCTCGGTCGTCTCCAGGCATAACCTTTACAGCGGCTTGTAAAATAATCGGCCCGTGGTCCATTTTTTCGTCCATGAAATGGGTTGTGCAACCAGAAATTTTTACGCCGTACTCTAATGCATCGCCTTGGCCGTTTACACCTTTAAACGAAGGGAGAAGTGCAGGATGAATATTGATGAGTTTTCCGAACCATTTCCTAACAAAACATGAGGAAAGTATCTTCATATAACCTGCCCCGACAACAAGCGCTACATTGTTTTTTTCAAGTATTTTATCTATTTCTCTGTCGTAATCCTCTTTTTCCTTTCCTTTTGGATTAATAAAAAAAGCATTTATCTTATGTTTTTCAGCTCTCTTAAGTGCAAAAGCCTCCTTGTTATCACTAATTACAGCGACAACCTCTGCGTCTATAATGCCTTTTTCAGATGCATCAATTATACTCTGTAGATCAGTTCCACTACCAGATGCCAAGACACCAACCCTAAGTTTTTTGGCCATAGGTTTACTCCCCATCCAGTAATATAGATATCAATTAAACACTTTTTCTATTTCAGCTCTTGGGGCATTTGTTTTAAAGCCAGTCTGAGTGAAATGTGTTCTGTAGACTTTGTATCCTTTATTTTTTAAACTTTCAAAAATAATTTTCATCTTAGGACAAGATTTTTTTAAGGAAGAAGCTAGATCTCCCGTTGTATAGAAAAACATAGGTGCTTCAGCTTCTTCTTCAAGTAAATCGAGTATTTTCCATGTGGCGGTATTGAATTTTTTTTCAAAAAGAATGGTTCTCAACTCCTCTAAGAACTTTTTATTTTGTAAAGCACCTGTCCACAGAGGTCCGATGTCTTTTTTATTGATTTCAGAGGCGATTACTCCGTTTGGCTTTATCACTGAAAAATTTTTTATGGAATCATTCGCGTCGTCCACACTGTTTTTAACCATTACATAAAACCTGAAATAATGATCTGTTGAGTAAGAAATCAACGGTTTGATCCCTTTATCGTACTTAGCTGCTTCTCTACAGATAAAACCAAGAAGTATGCGAAGTGCAACTTCCTTCATCACGCTTGAGTAAAATGGAACAGCGCCGTATCTCCGAAAACAAACATTCTGATAAATACCGCAAAGAGTAGAGGTGTCAGTTGCGGTACAAGCAATAATTCCGTTATTACGAATACTTCTAACAGCGGAATCTATGTAATATGCAGGAGAACCAAAAGGATCGACATCTATATAATCAAACTTTTTTTCAGAAATCAAAGCGCAGAGATTAAGATTTGAGGCTGTTGCATTCTTGAGATTTGAATTTTTAATGTTTTTCTTAATCAAATCAAACGCTTTTTCGTCCCAATCGTTTATAGATACATCAAAATCTCCCTCAAGCTCGTTTGCAAATCGTACACCGCGAATTCCCGATGCTGCAAGACCATCAAGTATACTCAAATGTCTCTTATTATTGTTTATTAACCATTGGCATACTAAAACAGAAATGTCTCTGTTAAGTTCCATTGAAGGATTGTAAAAGGGCAGTTTACCTTTGGAACCAGGTCCTTTAGCAGATTCTTTGTTTTTGTATACTAAAATATCTGTTTTACCTTCGGTTATAGATTCAAATCTTTGAGATTTATTCATATTAAAACAAGGGCGGTAATTTTTCTTGCATTATCTTTTCGATCTTATAAGGAAGCAGATTTCTGTTAACAGGTGTAACCTCTAAGATCCTTATGTCGTCACGTCTACGCACGTCCTGCAGAAGAGGTGTTCTTGATTTCTTATGTAATGTAACTAAGATAGGTTTATCAGAGTCCAATGCCTCGATGACCATTGCGCAAAACTTCTCAGAAAGCATCTCCATCTTTCCTATTTCATCTATGACGATTATATTTACCTCTGGATTTGTGATTGCTTTTTCTATAGCAGGTACACCGATTTTATCTAGGGCGCTTATGTCGACACCGTACTTGCCCACCTTCTCCTTCAGTTCATAGTCAACATGTGCAAAAACCTCTCTCTGCCTGGTTTGCCAGTCGGTTACGTAAAATCCTACACGTTTCTTCTTTTCGATTATAGGTTCGGTGATCATCCCTTCAACAATGTACCCATGTTGCTCTAGAGATTTTATTATTTTTAGTATGGTGTCCGTTTTACCAACACTAGGCATACCAGTGATGCCAATTTTTGGAATATCGTCCATAATAGCAGCATGTAATGCGTTTTCCGTTTAGAAATGTTTTTATTGCCCTTCTTTTACAAAAAATTTGACATAAATTGGTCCTGCAGTCACATATATCAAAAGTGCTGTTAGAAGAGCTTGCGGGCCAATACTATAGTAAGATCCTGCCAAAAGGAAATTAATAAAAGTAAAAAAAATCAATATTGTAGCTATAGCACCAATTTTAAAACCTGGTTTTGGAAAACGAATGTTTGCCACCATTGCTATAGAAGTAATAAAAATTACCAGTAATATATATATGAAGTCAATCTTAAGATACGCTACGGTTAACAAAAGGATTGCCCCAGCAGGTGCAGGAAAGCCAATAAAATAATGTTTGTTTTTTAATAAGTGGAAAGATACAAGCCTTACTGTTCCTAGCGACAAAAACAAAATGAGCACCAATAAAAGAGCGACATGTTCATAGACATGACTTGAAACAGGCGTTAGGTTCTTTCCTAGATATATCATATAAATAAAAACTGAAGTTGCAATGCATGTGGACGTCATATCGGCCATTGAATCAAGATAGCCTCCGATCTCGCTTTTACCATATTTTCTGGCAACAACGCCGTCTAAACCATCAGCAATTAGTGCTAAAAGAATGAGCGAAAAAGAAACCTTGATTCTTAGTGGCTCCCAATCGATTAAATCTGACAAAAGAACAACGATTGCTAGAAAACCAAGAGTTGTATTTAGAAGGGAAATTACATCAGCAAGTGATAAAAAACTAAGCATTGACTTCCGCAAGTGTATCTTCTCCTGCTATAACGATATCTCCTACTCTAACATAAATTTTTTTTATTTTTTTAGACGGCAGATAAACATCTACACGTGAACCGAGTCGTATCATCCCAATTCTTTCCCCCTTTTTCAGTTTATCTCCCTCTTTGATGTAGGGAACGATACGACGTGCAAATGTTCCCGCTATCTGGATTATTTTTATTGTCCCAATCTTGGTATCAATTGTAGTTATAACTCGTTCGTTTTTATCAGAATCTTTTTTGAACGCTGGAAGATGCGCGCCTTTTATGTGTATAATATTTTTTACTGTACCCTCTATTGGCATCCTGTTAACGTGAACATTATGAACATTCATAAATGTTGAAATTCTTGTGCAATCGCCAACGTCCTCATCTTTAAGATTTAAGATTTCTCTAATTTTTCCATCAGCGCAGGCAACGATCCCTTTTCCAATGTTTCTTTCAGGAGCTCTAAAAAATATGAGCAAGAATCCTGTGAATAAAAACAAAATAATAGAAATGATAAACAAAACAAAACCAATGGTTTGTGCTCTAAAAAAAACATATAGGATCAAGAAAAAAATGGCAGAAATTAAAGCGCTTAGAATCCATGATTTTGATCCTTTGGCAATCGTCATAATTTTTTTCCTAGAACGTATCTTTTTACAAATCTTTCTATCGGTCCATTTCTTTTATGTATATCAATCAAACATACTATTTCATCAAAAATTTCTGGTACAATTTTTATAAGAATTAATAAAAGTATTACTAAAGCCAACAAACCCAAGCCTTTTGCTATCACGTTATGGGCGATGGGGAAGAAATCAGTACCATATGCACCGGTGAGATATACAACGAGTGCGTTTCTCACTAAATTCAGAAAGTAAACAGGTACAACAGTTATAAGTAAACCATAAAATTTTCTTTTAATATTTACTTTTGTTAAAGGCAAAATCATACCAACAAAAAGAACCATGGATTGAACTGCGGTGCACGCAAATATTATTCCAACACTTGCTTGCCCCCATGTGATGTCTGTCCCCTTTTGGTATACATTACCTGTAAATACGTTTAAAATCCCTGCGCTTTGAGAAGCAACAACCTCTCTCAGCCACATTTCAAGAGATGTCATTTCTATCCCAAAATAAATAAAACCCGCTACAACCCCTGCGCCGGCAATCCAATTAAGGCAACTAACATCTTCCTTTCTTTTAAGTGACAACCATTCATGATATGCCACGTACAACAGAACAAAGACTCCTGCCGCACAGAAGAATGTATTTACCGCATCCCCTTCTTCACCAAAGTAGAGTGAATTGATCTGTGTTGACCAGAAAAATGCTATGAATCCCCATCCACATATTCTTATCTTACCGGCAATGTCTCTATTTTTTACAAAAAAACCTATTCCAAGTAGAATCAAGCCAATGAAGTTAGGCACGGATAGCAGTCCTTTAACATCTTCTTTCAGGGGAAATGGAAAGAACAATATGCCTATTATTACAAATATTGCTGGAATTAAAACAAAAAGAAATGCCGTTAATCTGTCTTCTTTTGTATTCTTTGTTCTACTCATTTTAGATTCATCCCAAAAACAAAGAGTCTATTTAATAGTATTTTGATAAAATGACAATCTATCATTAAATTTCATATGAAAATCTTATATCTATAGAAGTTATTTTGCGTTGCGTGAAATCAGTTACACTTATCGCTCCTAAGTCCCGTAATAAAAGTGCTTCAGACATTTCGGTTTTGACTACCCCTCTTTCAGGGATATTGATACTTGCAACTATGCTTCACAAAAAAGGCTATACTGTTAAAGTTTTTGATGAGTCGATCAAGATTCCTGACTATGATGGGGTAGATTCAGACTATGTATTAATAACTGCCATGAGTGCAACTGCAAATAGAGCATATGCGCTCGCTGATTTTTTTAGAGAAAAAGGAAAAAAAGTGTTTATGGGTGGCATTCATGTTTCTTTTAAACCATATGAGGCATTGCAACACTGTGATAAAGTGGTAGTTGGTGAGGGAGAGCGCGTTCTTTTTGATTTAATTGAAGATAAAACTAAAAATGATATAATTCATGGAACCAAAGTTACAGATCTTGATAGTATACCTTTACCTGATTATAGTCTTGTTGAAGGGATGTCTCGCCATCCCGATGTAGTTTCTATTTGTTCATCTAGAGGCTGTCCTTTTAGTTGTAAATTTTGCTCTATAAAGAACATATTTGGTAGGGAATTTAGAACGGTATCGACAGATAGAATTATTGATTATTTATCGCATTTCAAAAAAATTAAGACTCTGTGCTTTGATGAACCTAATTTTACAGTTGATAAGCGCAGAGTAATTGATATTTTAACTAAAATGAAAGAATGCGGTATTGGCCCAAAATATGCTGTACCGAGTGTAAGTATAGATATTGCTGAAAACGATAAAATTTTAAAGCTGTGCTCAGAAGTTTCTCAGTTTACATTTCTTATTGGTTTGGAATCAATTACTCAAAAATCTTTAGATTCGTACAACAAAAAACAAACTCCAGATGCCATCAAAAAATCTATTAAAAAAATTCATGACTATGGAATTAGAATTCAAGGTTCATTTATTTTTGGCTCTGATTACGATGATAAAACTATATTTCAAAAGACAGTTGATTTTTGTCATGACACAGATATTGAATTTCCGATATTTTGTGCGTTAACTCCCTATGTTGGAACTGACACCCGCGAGGAATTTGAAAAAGCAGGGCGCATATTTACTGATAACTGGGATTATTACGATGGTGCACATGTTGTCATACGTCCCAAAAATATGACTCCATATGAACTTCAAGAGGGCATCATCTCTTCGTACGAGAATTTCTACTCCACTTCAAAGATACTTAATCATTTTAAAAAAGGAGAGTTTTTTTATGGATTTGAAACCCTTTATGTTAGTTTTCTAATTAGAAAAATAGTAAAGAAAAATCAAGATTATTTAGATCACTTGGGTAATATTGGTTCTTAACTTTAGGGTAACTCTAAAATCAAAATCATAAAATATATTATAGTATAGTAGATTAAACCTTGATATGTTTGAGGGTTTATCTTCAACTTTAGAATTTCAGATGAGTTTACTTCTTTTTATGGCCTTGGCAGGCTATCTTATTGCATCAAAAATCAATCAATCCGCGATTATTGGAGAGATATTGGTTGGGATATTGATAGGCCCTAGTTTGCTGGGTCTCATAACATATACTGAATTTGTTCGGAGTTTCGCTCAATTGGGCGCAGTTGTACTGTTGTTTGTCATCGGTCTTGAATTCAAAATAAAAGAAATATTTAATCCAAAATATGGTGTTATTGCGCTCATCGGCGTAATCGTACCTTGGGTTTGTGGATTTTTCCTTGCTGATTTATTTGGTTATAATTTTACCAGTGCAGTTTTTGTTGGGACTGCTTTGACGGCTACAAGTATAGCAATAACAGCAAATGTTTTGAAAGAGATGGGAAAACTGCGATCAGAGGCGGCAAAAGCAATAATCGGTGCTGCTGTTATAGATGATATACTAGGTTTGCTTTTCCTTTCATTTTCGATGCAAGTTGTTAAAGGATCATTAGAAGTTCTTCCACTATTACTGATAATAGTAGGGTCATTAGTGTTTATTGTATTGGGTGCGTATATAGGGTATACTTTTCTAAGCAGAATGATTGAAAAAATAGATTGTACAAAAATTGCAAGGAAGTTTCCAGAAACAGTTTTTATTTTTACAATAATGATTGCTTTCTTTTATGCAATGATCGCTGAGGCTATAGGATTATCCGCGATAGTCGGGGCATTTTTGGCAGGAGTTTCATTGGAGGGAGTGACAATATGGCATTCCAAGGATTACAAGGAAGGTGGAGACTACCTTAGAATAATTTTTGCGTCAATCTTTTTTGTGTCTCTTGGGATATTAGCAGATTTTCGTTCGCTTTCCTTGCAGATTGTTTGGTTCATAATTGCCTTAACATTTGTTGCGTTTTTTACGAAATACCTCGGCTGCTACGTAGGTGCAAGATTAGGAAAACTGTCGCATAAAGTTTCCTCAATGGTAGGGGTTGGAATGATTCCACGAGGAGAAGTTGCAATGATTGTTGCGCTTATTGGATTAAATTTAACGGTAATTGAGCAAGATATTTACGTATCGTTGATCCTCATGAGTCTTCTGACAACTGTACTTGTGCCCCCGATATTAAGATATCAATCAAAACATATGGAAACGGATTGAGATCTCAAAAAATTATTCTTAAACTAATGCAAAATAATCATAACTTATAAAAATACTCTAAAAGTTCTCTTTCCCGAATGAGGGCACTTCTCGCCAATATGGGTTTTGTACTTCAAATGTCAGGGATATTTATCATAATCCCTATCATTCTTGCCTTTGTTTTCAACGAGACTTCAGCGGTCATCGCTCTCTTCTTGGCTGCTACCACATTTTTTGCCCTTGGGTTCATGTTAAATGCTCTCTGCGAAAGAAGAGAATTGACGTTTAAACAGTCGTGTACTCTCATAGTGCTTGTTTTCGTTCTCTTAAGTTTCATAGGCGCGATTCCATATGTGTACATAAATGTCTCAGCAGGAGGAGAAGACGCAGCTAAAATCATCACAGATGGTGTTTTTGAATCTGCCTCGGGCTTTACAACAACGGGTTTTTCAGTCATAAATAATTTATCCGCGATACCAAATTCAATCCTTTTTTATAGAGGGTTGACCCAGTTTATCGGTGGAATAGGTGTCGTACTTGTTTTACTAGCCTTCTTTTATCCAGAAGCAAAATTGCAAGAATTTTCCAGAGGGATGGGTTTTTCTAAGAACCAAAAAATAAAGAAAACATTCCTGCTTATTATTTCGATTTATTGCACATATACCATTGTTATGATTATCTCTGGATTTGTCCTCGGTTATCATGACGTAGTAAATTTAGCCTCGTTCATTTTCTCGGCATTAAGTACAGGAGGTTTTGCTCCTTTTGGCGATATTACAACGGTAGCTACGCAGTTTCCGTTGAATTTTATACTAATCTTTAGTATGGTGTTAGGTGCTACCAATTTTATTGTTTTAGCTGGTTTATTTAAAGGAAAAATTAAAGAGTTCATTAAATCTGAAATTTCTGTATTTCTTATCATTGCGGTATTTTCTGTTTTAATAACAACAATTTTTTTCCAGCTTTCTGTGTTTGACTCAGTTTTTCACGTTATCAGTTTTATGTCAACAACGGGATTTGGCTATCTCCCGCAATATACTGATGGACTCAAACTTTTCTTCGTGTTTCTTATGTTCGTTGGTGGAGCAAGTTTCTCTACAGCAGGGGGAATAAAGATATACAGATTTATTCTTCTTTTCAAAGTAACCAAAAAAGCTGTGGTAGATAGCATCACAGAGCAAGACACCCCAGTGAGACTATTTGGGAAGGAATACACAGATGCAGAAATCATTCAGTCATTGGCACTTGTGATTTTGATGATTATGATAATATTTGCCTCCTCTTTTGTTGTTAGCGCTTATGGTAACTACCGACCAATAGATTCCATTTTTGATACTACATCGGCTATTGCCACCACAGGTTTAAGTGTAGGAGTTGCTGGTCCATCACTTGCCTTGGAACTTAAATGGCTTTTCGTTTTTCTCATGATACTTGGGAGAGTTGAAATCCTTGCTTTCCTGATCATGTTTTCAAGAAAAAAAGAACCAATCAAACAGCTTGCTTAAAGAACAACATCTCTTTTATTTCGTACCTCGAAAGTAATAAAAGTATATTTTATATTGGGTAGGAAAGGAGTCTTTGATGAACGTTAAACTTATAGGTTTTACTCCTAGTCCTGAAAAAATACCTGCGATGGCTGCAAAGCTGACTCACAGTAAGACAAAACCTGAAGACTTGGATAAAACCTCAAATAAAGAATTAAATGCCATCCTTGAGCAAGTAGTGGGTATGGGGCATACAAGTGTAGTCGAGCATGCGAATTTTACTTTTGCAATAAGTGATGTAAGTAGATCTCTAACGCATCAATTGGTACGGCACCGCATGGCCAGTTACTCTCAGCAAAGTCAAAGGTACGTCAATCTTAAAGAGCCAAATTATGTAACCCCTCCAAAAATAGCAAAAAATAAGTCGATGAAAAAAGCGTATGATAAAACAATGGAAAATATTTGGGATGAGTACAACAAACTTCTCGAACTTGGTATACCTGCGGAGGACGCAAGGTACGTTCTTCCAAATGCGACTTGTACAAATATTATTGTGACTATGAATGCCCGTTCTTTGCTCAATTTTTTTGAACTGCGGTGTTGTCAGCACGCCCAGTGGGAGATAAGAGAACTAGCCAATAAGATGCTAAAAGAGGTAAAGAAGGTGGCTCCAACTATTTTTAAAAATGCAGGGCCTGTGTGTAAGAGTAAAAATATTTGTCCTGAGAACAAAAAGGATTGTCCTCTATATCCAACGTGAGATCGTATGAATAGACCACATGTAATTGTAAATTGTGCTATGTCTGCTGATGGCAAGATTGCTCTTCCAACTGGAAAACAACTCAAATTATCAAGCGAAGAAGACATGGAAAGGATGTACAAGTTAAGAAATGAATGCGATGCGGTTTTAGTGGGCATTGGAACGATACTAGCTGACGACCCAAAGCTCACGGTAAAAGAACTTTATGTGAAAAATCCCAAGCAACCTGTCCGTATTATTCTTGATGCCCATTGTAAAACCCCAGAAAACGCACTTGCAGTAAACGACACAGCAAAAACGTTAATTATTACTGCAGAAAAATGTGATAAAAGTTATGGTAAAAATGTTGAAGTTGTTAAATGTACGACTGATAAAAAAGGATTAATTAATCTAAATAAATTGCTTGATGTTCTCTACAAACGCGGAATAAAGAAACTGATGGTTGAGGGCGGAGGTACGGTCATCTGGAGCTTTTTGAATCAAAGACTAGTGGACGATCTTTATGTTTACGTAAGCCCGGTAATTGTCGGTGGTAGCAATACTCCTACTCTTGCAGATGGTGACGGAATAAAAGGTGTTGTAGATCTTTTGTTCCTTAAAATCATCGACGTAACTAAGATGGGTGCCGGATTATTGATTCATTATAGACCATCATAAAAGCCATATTTTCTAAGATACTGGTACATATCCACTTTCTTGTACAACGTTTTGTCCATCTACCCCTAGAAGCCAATCCCTAAGTTTGTAAGCATTACTTTGAGTGTCTAGATCGTTTCGAATCACTACATATACCTCAGCAGTGTAGGGGTATGTTTTTGTGCTTATGTTATCATATGTTGGCATGATGCCATTTACACCACATACTTTGATGTTTTCTTTAAGTGTTGTTGGCGCCATGTATTCCTCGTAATAATACACTGTGTAACCGATACCGTCTTTATCATTGCTTAGCATATTAAATGGCCCCATCATTCCATATAAAATCATATTGGGTGAATGTATCATCCCAAGGTTTTTCATTACCAGGTTTTTCATCAATTCTTGGCTGCCTGAGTTTTCTTCTCGTTGATAAGCATTGATTGATGTATTGTTCCCGCCAACTTCACTCCAATTTGTGATTTCTCCTGTGTATATCTTTTGGATTTGCGTTATATTCAAATCATTTACACTGTTATTTGTATTTAGAAGGAATATAAAGGCATCTAATGCTACTGGTTTTGCGGTCAATTCAACACTATAATTTTCTGCTAGTTTCAATTCATCATCCGATGGAAGTCGTGCTACAAGTATTAAATCTGCTGTTTTATTGATAAGATTCACATAGGCGTCATTGGTGCCAGCATGGGTCATGTTATACATTATGTTATATGCAATATCTTCCTTTCCCGGTTCCGAGGCATTTGGTATTAAATCATTTTCAATAGTCTCGAACCAGTTTTCCGTGTAGTTCGACCAATGATAAGATATATTAAATATCTTACATGCAATAAGGACAGCTAATGGGTGAGTTGATGTTGATCCATCAACTTTTGGATAATTTTCGGCAGTAAAATTAAGATCGCTAATAGTTAAATTTTCATAAATTACCAAACCTTTTTCAGTTACTTGTGTTGTAGGTTCTTGCAAACATCCGCTTAAGCCGGTAATTACAAACAAAACAGTAATTCCAACAATAAAAATTTGTTTTTTCATGTGTCTCTCCTCACTTCCAATATAATTAATAACAGACGACTCTTTAAAAACACTATTTTTTATAACTCTGATTCATATTTGATTAACGTGGATGTCATGAAATTCTTATGCGATCAGATGTTAGGTACACTTGCAAAGTGGTTACGAATTTATGGTTTTGATACATATTTTGCTAACTCAGAAATTAGTGATGATGAACTTCTAAAGATTTCAAAGGATGAAGATCGTATCCTTCTTACGAGAGACAAAAAATTGGTTCAGAGGGCACATAAGGAAAACATAAAAAATATTGAGATAAAAACGACCGATGTAAATGAACAATTAAAAATTGTTTTGAAGGATTTGACAATTGATAAAAACAAGGTTCTATCTAGATGTATTTTGTGCAATAGCGTCATCGATGAAATAAAAAAGAAAGATGTAGACGGGAAGGTTCCAGAAAGGGTTTTCGAGACCAACGAGGAATTCTGGTTCTGTAAAAAATGTAACAAGATCTATTGGAAAGGCAGTCATTACGAGAATATGATTGAGAAGATGGATGAATTAAAAAATCAATAATTTACATTAGCATTCTAACCATTTGAGCGTGTGGTACGCCTTTAATTTTTATAACGCAGGCGGGATCTACAATCCCCGCTTCTATAGCGCATTCGACTGTTTCTTTTCCTACAAGATTTGCAATGGTCGCGTCTCTAAGATGTTTTTTTAGATCTTCAGGTGTTACTCTTTTTCCGTCATAGAAGTCTTTTTTTACATGTATCTGGAATTTTCCTTCTTCGAATTTTTTACCTAGGAGCTTTTCATCGCATGCTCCTATTAGTACGTCGTTTCCTCGTTTGTAGATCCTTATGCTTATCATGGGTATTTTCCCCCTGTTTTTATCGCTCTGCAGTTTAATGTTAGTTTTTACTATTTTATATTCCTTTCTAAAAATAGATGTGTTTTTTACCTAAAATTTAATAGTCTTAAAACAACTGTAAATATAACCGCGGTAAAATCCCAAAAGTCATCAATTTTATAGTAACTTATATATACTACTCACTAACAAATATTAGAAGAATGACTTTTTTTTTGATAGACCGTAATTCTAAAAAACCCCATCGCCGTATACACTTTTTAAAAATGGGTAATTTTTGATGGGATAGGTCCATGAATTCGGTAATTAAGTCGTTCTCAGAGCACGGTACATTCGTACAACCGGACACTCTTAACTATATTTTGTCGAAGAGCGACCCTCAGGAATTTGTCGCATTTATTACTAAAAATCTGAAGGAATTTCCTCTTGTTTTAACGATTGATCATATAAAAAATATTGAGGAATTAACCAAGGTTGAAGAACCTCCAGAACCAATAGTCGAGACTCATGGAATCAAGGAGATACAAACGAAGGTACTTTCATCAATTTATAAGGGTGAGCTGGGATACGAACCTTCTGAAGAAGGTGAATTGGATTTTGATGACCCTGACAAAGAAGATCAGATCATTTTGCCAGATGAGGAGTCTGAGGTAGAAAAAGTTCCTCAAGTAATAGATATAAAAAGGGTTAAAGGTTGGAAACCAAAGGCTAAGGAGTACGAGCGAGAGATAAACATAATTAAAGATGTGACAGGCAACAGCCTTTGTGAGGGTACTACCGACGATTTTGCGAAACTTTTTCTCAATAGATATGGCTCTATAAGAAAAATACTTAGAAATCAGAGGAGAGAGCTTGCAAATGCTATTCCAATTGACAAGGTTAAAAAGAGCGGTTTAAAGGACATACAACTTGTTGGAATTGTAAAAGACGTAAGAACTACAACTAACGGTCATAGACTTATAGAGCTGGAAGATGAAACTGGAATTATTAGTTGCATCGCTTTGAAAAGTAACCGCGAAACCATGGTGATGGCAAATGAAGTTGTTTTGGATGAAGTGGTGGGACTTCGTGGGCAACTAAGCAGAAACGGCGATTTGATAGTAATTCAGAGCGTGGTTTATCCGGATATTAGCATTCAGAATCAGCGACATAAAGCTGAAGTGCCGATATGCGCTGCTTTTCTTTCAGATATTCACGTTGGCAGTAAACAATTTATGCAGGACGAATGGGCTGCATTTTTGCGATGGATAAATGGCGATATGGGTAATTCTAGGCAAAGGGATGTTGCTGGTAAAATAAAATATCTGGTAATCCCTGGAGACGTGGTTGATGGAATAGGCATTTATCCTGGCCAGGAAAAAGAGTTGTCTATAGTTGATGTATACAGACAATATGAGGCACTTGCAGAGCAACTCAACCTTATCCCAGATCATGTGTCTATGATTATGTTGCCAGGAAACCATGATGCGGTGAGACCTGCTGAGCCGCAACCAACTTTCGAAAAAGAGATTAGAGACCTTTTTTCAGGCAGAGATATAACTTTTGTTGGTAATCCTTGTTATTTCTCGATCCACGGTGTTGAAGTGTTGGCCTACCACGGTCAAAGCTTATTGGATTTTGCAACTAACATCCAACATTTGAAGTACAACGAGCCTGTCGAGACGATGAAGGTTATGTTAAAGAAGCATCACTTAGCTCCAACGTACGGAGGGTACACGCCTCTTGCGCCTGAACATATTGACTATATGATTATCGATAAAATACCAGATATCTTTGTGACAGGGCATGTACACTTGGCTCAGATAGGTGATTACCGAGGTGTTACTTTGATGAACGCATCAAGTTGGCAGTCACAAACTTCTTATCAAAAGATGCTTAATTTCGTTCCAAACTCTGCAAAGCTACCTATAGTTGATCTTAAAACTGGTAATGTAACAATGATGGATTTTAGCAAAAAGCTCTGATTTTTATTTTTTAAAACATACAAAACTATAAAACATCTTTCATGCATTATCAAATTTGTTAACCTTTTTAGAGTGGTTGGTCATGGGTGGAGACTTATCCAGAAACATTGTAGCTAGCTCGGAGATGCGCGAGTACTTTAGCAGATTGCAAAATGACATCGATGTGTGTTATTCCATCGCTCTTGATGCTAGAAAAAAAGGTTTAGATCCAGAATTTGTTGTTGAAATACCACAGGCTCTTGATCTTGCCTCAAGGGTAGAACAACTCGTTGGACCCAAAGGTATTGCTCCAAAAATCCGTGCAACAACAAAAAAAATTAATGACAGAGAACTGGTTTCTTTAGAAATAGCAAAAGAAATCGTTAATGATGAAAAATACAAATTCAAAAACAATGAAGAGGCTCTTGACCAAGCAATTAGAACGGGACTGGCTATACTAACTGAGGGTGTTTTAGTTGCTCCTCTTGAGGGTATAGCGGAGGTAAGACTCGGTAAAAACAGGGATGGTACAAATTACGTTGATCTTTATTTCTCTGGTCCAATCAGAAGTGCAGGTGGAACCGGACAAGCAATGAGTGTTCTTATCGCAGATGTCGTTAGAAGAGAGATCGGCGTAGGAAGATATCAACCAACTGAGGGGGAAATCGAACGATACAAAGAAGAAATTCCTCTCTACAAAAGAGCTCAGCACCTTCAATATACTCCTACCGTTGATGAAATAGACAAAATAACTAGATCATGTCCGATATGTATAAACGGTGAAGGAACCGAAGATGCAGAGGTCACGGGATACAGAGATTTACCGCGAGTAGGTACCAATCGTCTGAGAGGCGGTGCCTGTCTTGTTATAGCTGAAGGACTATGCTTAAAGGCTCCTAAGATTTTAAAGCACGTTAAAAAACTAAAACTGGAAGGTTGGGATTTTCTAGATATCTTTGCAAGTAAAGGTAAAGACTCTGATCTTAAAAAAGATCAAAAAATACCTGAGATTCCTCCCTCGTCAAAATACATTGGTGAGGTCATTGCAGGAAGACCTGTTTTTTCGCATCCGTCTAGAAAAGGTGGATTTAGATTAAGATATGGCCGAGCAAGAACTGGAGGATTAGCGTCTACTGCGATAAATCCAATTTCTATGCATATTTTAGATGATTTCGTTGCTGTAGGTACTCAACTCAAAACTGAGAGGCCTGGAAAGGGAACCATTGGTACACCGTGCACTGAGATAGAGGGTCCCATAGTTTTGCTTCAGAATGGCGATTTAACCCAAATAAATGATATGAAAGATCTCCAAAAAGCTGATATCAAAAAGATTATCGATCTTGGTGAAATTTTGATTCCTTTTGGGGAGTTCATTGAAAACAATTCCCTTTTGCCTGATTCAAGTTATGTGTATGAGTGGTGGGTTCAAGAACTTCAAAAGAAATTGAATTTTTTGCCTAAAGATTATACTTATTGTTGTGTTTTAGAGTCAGAGGAAAAAACTTGCAAAAAAATCAACGAAGATTTTGGTAGAGAAGTTAATTTAAAAACTCCGACAATTAAAGATGCCTTTGATATTTCATCTAAATACGATGTTCCATTGCATCCTTATTATACTCTTTTCTGGCATGATATTTCTTTTGATGATTTGATACTTCTTTCAAATTATATCAAAGAGCAAGGTAAAATTGGTGAAGACCAATTCCTTGTTCTTCCAAAGACTGATGAGATAAAACGAATTCTGATTGATCTTGGTGCTCTTCACCAGCAGAGAGAAGGCAACTTAATTTTAGATAGATATTCTTATCCCATGCTTAGGTGCTGTGGTTTAGATACAAAAGATAATGCCATTGTTGAAACTGAGAGATATGGGCTACTAAAAAATGTTGATAAACAGGAAAACGTAGTTTCGCTAGTTTCTAAACTTTCAGGTTTAATTGTCAGGCCACGTGCGCCGTTCCGCATTGGCACCAGAATGGGCAGACCCGAAAAAGCAGCGGCTAGAAAAATGAGACCGCCGCCACATGTTTTGTTCCCCATTGGTAACTACGGTGGCAATCAGCGTTTAATAAGAGATGCTGCAGATCTTGGTAAAATCGAGGTCGAAGCAGGAGTTAGGATTTGTCAGAAATGCAGAAAGAAAACCCACAGGATTTTCTGTACATGTGGTGAGCATACTCAAGTTAGTAAAGGCAGAATTGAACTTCTAGAAATAAATCTTGCAGATGAACTTAAACTTGCTCAGAAAAATGTAAAGGAGAGAATGCTTCCTGAAACAATAAAAGGTGTTATTGGAACTATTTCTAAACATAAAACACCTGAACCTCTTGAAAAAGGTATTCTCAGAGCAAAGCACAACGTTTACGTCTTTAAAGATGGAACCATAAGATTTGATATGACTGATGCTCCGCTAACCCATTTTAAACCAGCAGAGATCGGTATTTCTATCGAAAGATTGAAGGAACTGGGTTATACTAAGGATTACCTTGGAAATGACCTAGCAAATGAAAATCAGATTTGTGAGCTAAAAGTTCAAGATGTGGTTGTTTCTAGGCTTTGTGCAGAATATTTTGTTCAAGTATCCAAATTTATTGATGATCTTCTAGCTAAGTTTTATGGTTTGGAGCGTTTCTATAATATTAAAAAACTCGACGATTTAACTGGTCATCTTACTGTTGGACTTGCGCCTCATACATCTGCTGGAGCTTTGTCCAGAATAATTGGTTTTACTGACGCACAAGTTTGCTTTGCACATCCCTACTATCATGCAGCAAAACGTCGTAACGCCGATGGGGATGAAGATGGTCTCATGCTTCTGTTGGACGCGCTCTTGAATTTTTCGCATTCCTATATACCTGATAAACGTGGTGGGAAGATGGATTTACCTCTTATCCTTACCACACGTATAGATCCCTCCGAAGTAGATAAAGAGGCACATAACATCGATACACTTTCCAGATACCCACTTGATTTTTACGAGGCTACTTTGCTTCATGAAAATCCAAAAGAGTTGGAGCCAATGATGGGCTTGGTTTCTTCAAGACTTGGTACCGAGCTACAATACGAAAAGTTTGGTTTTACTCACGATACAGTTGATATCTCCGAAGGTCCAAAGATGTCCAGCTACAAAACTTTGAAAACTATGATGGATAAGATGAACGCTCAGCTTAACCTCGCTGCAAAGATTAGAGCGGTGGATGAAGCTGACGTTGCATACAAGGTTATTGAGAGACACTTTTTACCGGATATAATTGGTAACATGAGGGCCTTCAGTAAGCAATCTGTACGTTGCCCGGCGTGTAATCTTACGTATAGAAGACCTCCACTTCAAGGCGTATGCAATAAATGCGGTGGCAAATTGACCCTTACAGTTCATGAAAAATCCGTAAAAAAATACCTTGAGATATCTAAAGAAATAGCCAAGAGATACAACATCTCGCCTTACGCGCAACAGAGGATAAAGCTTGTGGAGAAATCAATTGATTCCCTGTTCGTAAGTGATAGGGTTAAAACAGCAAAACTCGAT
>Ga0315275_10001755_pt1 | contig 19289 bp, 16 predicted proteins | sample YL17G03_0_MG_FD_205557 | JGI IMG/M metagenome (GOLD analysis project Ga0315275, IMG submission 205557) | Sediment microbial communities from Yellowstone Lake, YNP, Wyoming, USA - YL17G03_0 | ecosystem: Environmental > Aquatic > Freshwater > Lake > Sediment | place: USA: Wyoming | collected...
TACACTGCAAACATCATCCATAAGAGGGGTATGCTGGAACAAGACTTAGATTTTATTATGAAGCCCATTTCCCCCACTGACCTGGTAAAGAAGGTGAGGGAAGTGATTGATCAGTAGTGAATAGTGAATAGTAATAAAAAAATACAAACAATTAGGTTTTTTAAAACATGAGAAAAGTAAAATCATTCAATCTGACATGAATGAACTTAACAAAATGATAACAGCATTAATAAAATGTCTTTAACCATTCACTATTCACTATTCACTAACGACTATTCACTGTTTTCATGATTACCTGCAAAGTCCACTTTGAACCCTCCTCTAGAGAAATTAGCTGTAGAGAGGGAACGCTCCTGAGCGAAGCGGCACGCGAGGCCGGTGTGAGCCTCATTTCTGTGTGCGGAGGTAAAGGTCTGTGCGGCAAGTGCAAGGTAAAGGTTACGGCAGGCGAGGTCTCACCCCTTACTGGTACTGAACGGGAACATCTCAGTAAAGAGGAAATTGCTGACGGCAACCGTTTAGTATGCCAGGTCCTCGTTCTCAGCGACATAGCGGTTTATGTTCCTCCTGAGTCCCTTTCCATTTCCCAGAAATTGCAACTGGCTGGTGCAGAGGTGGAAGTCCCCTTTGAACCGGTGGTGGAAGAGTGCCTGGTGGCCTTGGAACCTCCGAGCACCGGTGATGCGCAATCCGACTTTGAACGGCTCGCTCAGGCACTTCAGAACCAGCAACGGAAGGCCGTGACCACCGCTGACCTGATTGCGCTGAAAAAAATTCCCGCTCTCCTCCGGGAGAATAACTGGAAGGTACGGGTGAGTATCCGTAATGGTGAGGTCGTTGATGTTCGCCCACCGGAAAAAAGCCCTTTCGGTATTGCAGTTGACCTCGGGACTACCAAGATAGCGGCTTACCTGATTGATCTTGAAAATGGCATGACCCTGGCTGCTGAGGGAATCATGAATCCTCAAATTCCCTATGGGGACGATGTGATAAGCCGCATTACGTATGCTACGGAAAACAACGGCTTGAGATTACAGCAGATAGTCATAGAAGGTCTGAATGAATTAATAGGAAGTCTCTGCCCTGATCCGGAGAGCATCGTAGAAATGACCCTGGTTGGCAACACGGCAATGCACCACCTCTTTCTCGGATTACCGGTAAAGCAGCTGGGGCTTGCGCCCTATCTCCCTGCTGCCACAACTTCTCTTGAGGTAAAGGCGAGGGACTTAGGGTTACACCTTGCCCCTGGTGCTTATGCACACATCCTGCCTAATGTAGCTGGTTTCATTGGTGCTGACCATGTAGCCATGATCCTTGCAACCGGCATCTACAAGACGCAGAGGACCGTGCTTGGTCTCGATATCGGGACGAATACAGAGGTTGTCCTTGCTCATGGAGGTAAATTGATGAGCACTTCCTGCGCTTCAGGTCCGGCTTTTGAGGGAGGACATCTTACCTGTGGGATGCGTGCTGGCACAGGCGCTATTGCGAAGGTAACAATGAGAGGATCTCAAGTTACTGTTCAGACCATTGACAATGCCCTGCCCCTCGGACTGTGCGGTTCGGGGGTGCTGGATGTTGTGGCAGAACTCTGCCGCACCGGGCTCATCACCAGGCAGGGCAGGCTGGGCAATGGGCCGGGGGTACGCCAGAAAGACAATAGGCGGGAGTTCGTCATAGTACCCGGGGAGAAAAGCGGAACCGGTCAAGACATCACGATTACCCAGAAGGATATCAGCGAAATCCAGCTTGCCAAGGCAGCTATCCGCACCGGTATTGAGGCACTCTTACATGAAATGAACATCCCCCGGGAGGAGATAGAGGAGCTCGTCATCGCAGGCGGGTTCGGCGCTGCCATCAATCCATCAAGCGCCATCGCTATCGGTATGTTCCCTCACCTGCCCCTTGAGCGTTTCAGAGATGCCGGCAATGCTGCTGGCACCGGAGCACGGCTCGCCCTTATCTCTCGCCCACAGAGAGAAAGGGCTGAGGAGATTGCACGAAGGATCTCATACCTTGAACTCATGACCAAACCCGATTTCTCCATCCAGTTCTCCCGTGCCCTGTTTTTCCCTGATAAGCAAAGATCGTGAATTCTCAAGAACAGAGGAAGAGAGAATCACCGTTGTTGCATCGTGAGACCGGGATTCATCAGAATGAAATGACTTATGCGGGATACCGGAAGGTTCCTGCAGGCGAAAAGGAAAAGATAGTCCAGCAGCATTTCACTGCCATAGCCCGCAGATACGACTTAATGAACAGCATCCTGAGCTTTGGTTTCCACCACTTTTGGAAGAGGACGGCAGTAAATGTTCTTGGATTAAAGGCAGGGGACCGGGTCATTGATGTGTGCGGTGGGACTGCCGACCTTGCACTCCTGGCAGCGAGAACAATTGGACATGCTGGCAGGGTGGTCGTATACGACATGAACCGGGCGATGATGAAAACAGGGCGGAGCAAAGCGGCTGACGATCCTCTGGCAGAGAAGATATGCTGGGTACAGGGCGATGCAGAACGCATCTCCTTTCGAGACTATTCTTTCGATGCGGCAATGGTGGGCTTCGGGGTGCGGAACCTGACTCACATGGAGGAAGGATTCCGGGAGATGTACCGGGTGCTGAAGCCGGGGGGAAAGCTCATGTGCCTTGAATTTTCCAAACCACCTTCTCCCCTCTTCCGATTCTTCTATGACCTCTACTCTTTCACCGTGATTCCCCTCGCCGGAAAACTCTTCACCGGCTCTCGGGAGGCCTATACCTACCTTTTTGAATCCATCCGGCTGTTTCCGTTGCCGGAAGATATAAGCAGCCTGCTTGAGAAAATTGGATTCTCTCTGGTAACCTATCATAAACTGACAAATGGCGTTGCTGTCATTCATCTGGGGGTGAAAATATGAAATCCTACCGCAAAGAACTCTGGTTTAACGTTCCCACCCGCAGGGGTTTTGTGAATATCACTTCTCAGGTGGAAGCCTGTGTTAACGCGAGCGGGGTGAAAGAGGGCTTTGTCCTGGTCAATGCCATGCATATTACCGCATCGGTCTTCATCAACGATCATGAATCCGGCCTGCACCAGGATTATGAGGAGTGGCTGGAAACCCTTGCCCCCCATGAACCCATCAGCCGCTACCGCCACAACCGGACCGGCGAAGACAATGGGGATGCCCACCTAAAACGGCAGATCATGGGGCGTGAGGTGGTGGTTGCTATCACGAATGGAAAGCTCGACTTCGGCCCCTGGGAGCAGATCTTCTATGGCGAATTCGACGGCAGGAGGCGCAAGCGGGTACTGGTCAAAATTATCGGGGAGTGAAGTTCTCTTTAATTCTGAAAAGAGACCATGGGTTCTTTCATCAATTCACCCCTCTTGAACCTCTCGATAGAGAGGGGTGAGATATCGAACTCTTTCGCTTTCCCTCCCATGATCAACTGGGCGATCAATCTGCCGGTCACAGGGGAGTGCATAAAGCCATGGCCGCTGAAGCCATTGGCACAGATGAAACCCCCGACTTCCGGCACCTTCCCCAGAATAGCGTGATTGTCAGGTGAGAGATCATAGAGTCCTGCCCAGCCACGAATGATTCCAGTCTCCTTAAAAACAGGCACCCGATAGACAGCCTTCCGGGCAGCGGTAATCATTGATTCAAAATCCACCATCGTATTAAAGCTGCTCTCCTCATCCTGTGGTCCTGCCAGGAGATAGCCAGGGTGCTCCCGCCTGAAGTACCAGCAGTTATGAAAGTCTATGGTCACAGGGAGAGGGTTCTTGATCCCGTCAAACGGACCGGTCACAAAAATCTGCCGTCTCACCGGTCTGACAGGAATATCTATCCCTGCCATCTTTCCTACCTGGCTTGCATAAGGACCGGCGGCGTTCACCACGGTTTCTGTTGCTATTATCCCCTCTCTGGTAATGACTGATTCAACCTTTCCCTTTACCATACCAATTCCCAGTGCCTCAGTCTTCTGCATAATCTTTGTCCCGAGGTCCCGTGCCCTCCGGGCATATCCCTGAACCACCTCATAGGGGCCTGCATAACCGTCCTGACCACAGAAGGTTCCGCCGGTTAAATCATCAGTATTGAGATGAGGCCACCGCTCCTTGATCGTCCCGGGGCTGAGAAGCTCAACCTCTATTCCCCACTTTTTCTGAATGGTCACATTCTCCTGAAAGAGATCGAACTCATCAGACGTTGAGGCAAGAAAGAGATAGCCTGTCTGCTTGAACTCAGCGCTGACCCCAAACTCTTCTTCAAAGTGGAGAAACGTCTCAAGGCTTGCCAGAGAAAACTGGATATGAATAGGCGTGGAAAACTGGAGTCTCACCCCGCCAGCAGAGCGGCCAGTAGAGCCTTCCCCAATGAGATCCTTTTCAAGTACGGTGATCCCTTTCACTCCCTCCTTGGCAAGGTGATAGGCGATAGAGAGGCCAACTGCACCGCCGCCAATAATTACCACTGAGGAAGTTCTTGGTACCATACTTCTGAATGTAACAGAATTACCCTTCGTTGACAATTCCAACCCCCTTCGGGATAATTAAAATATAAAGGGTTCAAGTGGCCAAGGGTTCGAGGGGTCATAAGACCGAAGGCCGCTCTTGCGGTAATCCTTTTGGGCGAGGCAGTGCCTCGCCCCTACACCCTATCATCCTTGAACCCTCGAACCCTATAAGGATAAGCAATGGACTTCACCTTCGAACAAGGCCCGATCCGTCCTCCCAGCGAGGCAAACAGCCTCCTCCTGAGGCTTACGCGAAACTGTCCCTGGGGAAGGTGTAAGTTCTGCTACAATTATCGTGAGGGGGGCAAATTCGAGATCAGGAAGGTCGAAGAGCTGAAAAGGGAGATCACCGGAATCAAGGTGATCAGCGATAGCATTCTTGCATTGTCCACAAAGCTCGGTCAGGGTGATGAGGTGAATAAGAAAGTGGTTGATGCAATCTGCAGGGATGATTATCCCGAGAGTTTTCGCACCGTAGCACACTGGCTCTACCACGGTGGGAAAACCGTTTTCCTCCAGGATGCCAACAGTCCGGCTATGAAAACTCCCGACCTGGTAGAGGTACTCACCTTCATCAAAACAACCTTTCCTCAGATAGAGAGGATTACCAGCTATGCACGATCTAAAACTATAGCCCAGAAAAGATTGGAAGACCTGAAAGCACTCCATCAGGCAGGGCTCTCCCGCCTCCATATAGGTCTGGAGAGCGGATCAGACACCGTCCTTGCCTACATGAACAAGGGCGTGAAAGCACAGGAACACATCGAAGCTGGCAGAAAGGTGAAAGAATCCGCCATTTCCCTCTCGGAGTATATCATCATCGGACTGGGGGGAAAGAAATGGTGGAAAGAGCATGCCGTAGGGACGGCAAAAGTTTTGAATCAGATCAATCCTGACTTCATCCGGGTGAGAACACTGGCAGTTCTCCCGGTAATGCCTCTCGCCCTTGATGTGGAAAGCGGTGACTTTATTTTATCCACCGAAGAGGGAATGGTGAGAGAAGAAAGACTGCTCATCGAGAACCTGGATGGAATTGACAGTTATTTTATCAGCGACCACATCCTGAACCTCCTTGAGGAGGTGGAGGGGAAACTGCCTGAGGATAAGAATAGGATGTTGAACGTGATTGACCGGTACCTGTCCCTTCCCTTAGAGGAAAAGATGATGTTCAACCTGGGACGCAGGATGAACCTATTCAGGCGGCTTGACGATCTCAATCACCCGCTCCGCAGGGGAACCGTCTCCGAGGCTATGAAAAAGATTTCACCGGACATGCCGGAACGGCTGGATAAGATGATAAGGGAGTTGAGGGGAAACTACATTTAAAGTGAATAGTCGTTAGTGAATAGTATTTAGTTTTTTTACTATTCACCATTCACTGATCACTATTCACTGTATTATTCATAGAACGCCATGCTGGCGAAGGTGACGAATGATTCGAGAGATTGGTCCTGCCACCTTGAATAATGGAGCAGTTTTCCTTCCCGGGCCTTTATCAGGCTTAGCAGGGCATAAATACTGGGGAATCCGCAGACCTTCCTCTTATCCCCTTCTTCCTGCACATAGCGGTAGAATCCTTCTGGATTGATCGCCTCCGCCATGTGGAGCATTTCCCGGTCTTTCTCTTCTACCTCCGCTACCGTACCATGATCAGGTGGTGACTCATCACCATAGCGCAGGCCGATATGGGCAAGGTCAGCACTGGCAATCAGGCATACCTTCTCACGGTTCTCCTCTATAGCATTTCTCAATGCCTCAAAGGATCGCTTGTAGGCTGGAACCTCCATCGGTGAGCCTCCCATTGCTACTATTTCGTGGAGGGAGCCGCAGAGTACCGGAACAATCCTGAACTTTCTCCTTGAACCAAAAATGTACTGGAGGAAAAGGATCTGAAACTCCACTGAATGTTCTGATTTATGGACAAACTCATCCTGAAAAAGATCTCCCTCCCAGTGTTCCTGTACCATTCTCAGGAAATTCTGATCGGTCTCAACCAGCCCCAGCGGGGTTTCAAAGTCTTTCGCGGTAAAGGCAAAGAAACCCTTGGTAGAAACATGGGCGGTACCCAGGATGATAAACAGTTCCGCAGAAGTGGATTCAGCAATCTCCTTATGAGAGTACGCAAAGCACGGGCCACCGGATCTGAGATCAATATGAGGAGCTATAACCCCGGCGACTCCCCTGGATTCCAACCTGCCTTCCGGCGACCCCGGCCCTTCAGGAGAGATGAAAAACCCTTCCAGCATCTCTTTCAGTTTCTCAGGAGCGGAGGGGTAACCCTTTTCCGCATGGCAAGCCTTCCTGACTCTTGAACTTTTGAACTCTTGAACTATTTTTTCCTGATGTTCCCTGAACCGGTCACTTTCGAGGAAGAGGCGGGAATCAAGTTCATCAACCAGCTTCTGCAGGCTGTCAGTGAAGAGCATCTCTCCGTAAAGTTTCATGTACTCTGCCTGAATATCGAGGAGTGAATGCTTGCCATCAAAGAAACGGAGTAAAAAGAGGGTGGCATGGGGTATCACCAGTACCTCGTCGGTGAAATTACTCGAGTCTCTGAGTCCTACCATTCTCTGCCTTCCCACCTCCACAGGGAAGGCATCAATATTTCTCAGTTTGGGGTAATCCATAGCAAATTCAATTAACAACTCACTTCTTGATTGTCAAGCCAAAAGCAGGAAATATCTGAAAAATATATTGACAAACCTTTTGATTATCCTCCATAATTACATACAAGCGGGCATAGCTCAGTCGGTAGAGTACAAGCTTCCCAAGCTTGGTGTCGCGGGTTCGAACCCCGTTGCCCGCTCCACTTTACGTAGCAGTGAATTTTTTCTTGCATTAAACCCTACTCCCTGCTATATGTATATTCACTGTGTGTTAGGAAAGTGGGTACTACCCACTTTTTTTATTAGGGTTAAAGGAGATGGATATACAAGAATCAGTCATCAAGCTTATTGAGCCGCTCGTGGCTTCGTATGGGGCGGAACTGGTTGATGTGGAGTACCAGAGAGAACGGGTTGGATGGGTTGTGAGGGTCTATCTGGACAAGGAAGACGGAATTACCTTAGATGACTGCTCTCAGATAAGCGCGGAAGTTGGAGAGTTGATTGAGGTGAATGACCTCATCAACCACCCTTACACCCTTGAGGTTTCCTCTCCTGGTTTAAATCGCCCCCTGAAAGGGGAAAGAGATTTTGCCCGGAGCATTGGCAAACTGGTAAAGATTAAGACGAGAGAAGCATTGGATGGCCAGAAGAATTTCATGGGGGAGCTTCTCCGCCATGAAGAAAACAGCATCATCCTTGCAATAGAGGGAAGAGAAAAGACAATACCCCTGCCCCTCATACTCAAGGCGAACCTGGAGTATCAACTACATCAATCAAAAGGAATTAAGGGCAGCACCAAGAAGGGTGAATCTGCAAAGATTTTGAGCTGGAGGAAGTAAAGAAATGGTTTCAGAACTGGACCGGGTACTGGAAGAGGTGCGGAGAGACAAGGGTCTTGACAAACAGATCCTCATCTCAGCCATAGAAGAAGCTGTCCTCAAGGCAGCAAAGAATGAGTTCGGCCCCCAGGCGGAGATGGAGGTCCACTTCAACACTGAGATAGGGGAGGTTGAACTCTTCGAATTCAAGTCTGTAGTAGAACACGTAAGGAATTCTCAGAAAGAGATCTCCCTTGCAGAGGCGAAAGGACTTGATCCGGAGACTGAAATCGGTGACAGCCTGGGTATCAAGATCCCCACCTCCACCTTTGGAAGGATAGCAGCCCAGGCGGCCAAGCAGGTGATAATCCAGAATATCCGGGAGGCCGAGCGGGATAATGTCTATACTGAATATAAGGATAAAAAGGGAGCGCTCGTCACCGGCTACATCCAGAGATTCGACCGTGGGAATGTCATCGTGAACCTGGGGAAGGGTGAGGCAGTCATTCCTTCTCAGGAGCAGATTCCCGGCGAGAAGTACCAGCAGAGAGACAGGATTAAAGCCTATGTGCTTGACGTCAAAAAAACACCCAAAGGACCCCAGATTCTCCTCTCCCGCACCCACCCCAACATCTTAATGAAACTGTTTGAACTGGAGGTTCCGGAGATCGCTGAAGGGGTGGTAAAGATCAGGGGTGTGGCGAGAGAACCGGGGAGCCGGACTAAGATCGCAGTTGAGAGCAGAGATTCAAAAGTGGATCCGGTAGGTTCCTTTGTGGGGACGAAAGGCTCCAGGGTGCAGAGTGTGGTTCAGGAACTGAGGGGGGAGAAGATTGACATTGTCCGCCACGATGAGAACCCTGCAAAATTTGCCTGTAATGCGTTGTCTCCGGCTCAGATTTCCGAAGTGATTGTGGATGAGGACGCACACGCTATGGAAGTTATTGTAGAAGACGATCAATTATCCCTCGCCATTGGCAAGAAGGGTCAGAATGTCAGGCTGGCGGTAAAACTCGTGGGATGGAAAATAGACATCAAGAGCAAGGCAAAATCTACCGGCCTCACCAAGAGGGCCATTGATCAGTTGATGGAAATTGAAGGGGTGGGTGAATCCACTGCAGAACTCCTCTTTAAAGAGGGTTTTTTCTCGCCTGAAGAGATTGCTTTGGCTAAGATCGACGACCTTACCAAGATCAGCGGTATCGGCGACAAGAAGGCAGAGAAAATCAAATTAGCTGCCCAGGATGTTATCCTGAAAAGGAGATAGGGATGGGGAAGGTAAGGGTCCATGAATTAGCTCAACAGTTTGGTATGGAGAGCAAGGATTTTATCCTCCGCCTGAAGGAGATGAATATCGAAGTGAAGAGTGCCGTGAGTTCCCTCTCGGATGATGAAGTGGAGAAGATTAAGAAGTCCCTGGGCAAACATAAGGTGGAAAAGGTAATAGAGGAGGCAAGGATAAAGCCCACGGTGATCAGGAGGAGGGTGAAAAAAGTTGAGGTGGAGGAAAAACCACCTGAACCAATCGCCGCCCCGGAAGAAAAGAAAGAAGTGCCGGTTGAGCCAATTGCTTCACCCGTTGAGGAGATCACGGTAGAGGGAATCCAACCTGTATTAGAAAAACTGGTACCCAATCAGGAGACAGAGGTTATTCCTCCTCTCGTTCAGGAATGGATACCTGAACCTCTTGAGGCCAAGACAGCACCAGCCGTCATCAAGCAAGAGGTATCAGCAAAGCCCCTTCCTGCAGGGGAAGAGGAGATAAAATCTGAAAAACACAAAAAGAGTGTCTATATACCGCCCAAAGAGGCTAAACCCACAGGGAAGAAGCCTTTAATCTATGATAAAGAAGAAGTTCACCTCCGGGCGAGACTCAAGAAAAAAGCCAAGAGGTCTCATCAGGAAGCTGATATTTCCTACGATCCCAAGGCCTTTGGAACCAAGGTAGAGCTCGAAAAAGAACTGGAAGGGAGGGGGGAATCCCTTTTGCCACCCCCACTGCCTTCTGCCAAGGCACCTCTCACCCTGATCAAACCAAAGAAACCTGAGATAACCGTCCCCAAACCGATCAAACGGAAGATACGGCTCGTAGAAGGGATAACGGTGTCTGAACTTTCCCAGAGAATGGGGATAAAGTCAGGCGAGGTAATAAGAAAGCTCATAGAGCTCGGGGTAATGGCTACCATCAATCAGACCATTGATAATGATGCAGCAGCACTTGTTGCTCAGGAGTTTGGCTACGAGGTGGTGAGTGTTCCCATCGAAGAAGAAGAAATCATGGAGAAGCGTGAAGAGGCAGTCGTAGAGGAGGATTTAGCAGCCAGGCCCCCGGTGGTTACCGTCATGGGCCACGTTGATCATGGAAAGACTTCTCTCCTGGATGCTATACGAAAAACCAATTTAACAGAAGCAGAGAGCGGCGGGATAACCCAGCACATCGGCGCTTATCATGTCTCCTTAGAGAACGGAAACATCGTGTTCATTGATACCCCGGGTCACGAAGCTTTTGCTGCCATGAGAGCCCGCGGTGCAAAGGTGACAGACATCGTGGTCCTGGTAGTCGCAGCTGAAGATGGGGTAATGTCCCAGACGGTAGAGGCGATCAACCATGCCAAAGCTGCCGGCGTTCCTATCATCGTTGCCATCAACAAAATCGACAAACCGAATGCCGAACCCCAGCGGGTAAAACAGGCGCTGACTGATTACGGATTGCTCCCGGAGGAGTGGGGCGGGAATACCATCTTTGCTGAAGTATCGGCTAAGCAGAAAAAGGGAATTAAGGAGCTCCTGGAAGTCATCCTCCTGCAGGCGGAAATCCTGGAGCTGAAAGCTAACCCGAACAGGCTGGCAAAAGGAACGGTCATTGAGGCCAAACTGGATAAAGGAAAGGGGCCGGTGGGCACGGTTTTAATCCAACAAGGGACGCTGAGAATAGGAGATTCCTTTGTTTCAGGGATCAATTTTGGAAGGGTCAGGGCAATGATGAACGACCTGGGAATGAGAGTGGAAGAAGCGGGACCTTCCATGCCGGTCGAAGTGGTGGGGTTCTCTGGTGTACCCAATGCCGGAGATCTCTTAGTGGTCTTAAGCGAGGAGAAAAAGGCGAGACAGGTAGGAATTTATCGGCGGCAGAAGCTGAGGGAAACTGAACTCTCCCTTAGAGCGAAGGTCTCTCTGGAAGGTCTCCGCGATCAGATTCAAGAAGGTAAACTCAAAGAGCTGAGGATTGTCTTAAAGGGTGATGTCCAGGGCTCCATTGAAGCCCTCAAGGACTCCCTCCAGGCACTCAGCACCAAGGATATCAAGTTGAATGTGATTCACAGCGGGGTAAGTGACATCTCCCAGAGTGATGTCATGCTGGCCTCTGCTTCTGAAACTATTATTATCGGCTTCAGGGTGAAGGTGGACAGCAAGATTCAAGCCCTCGCTGATCAGGAAAGAGTTGAAATCAGGCTCTACGAAGTGATCTACGATGCCATCTCTGAAGTGAGGAGTGCCATGGAAGGGTTACTCGATCCCACCCTGGTAGAAAAGTACCTGGGGAAGGCAGAGGTGAGAACTGTCTTCCAGATAACAAAGGTTGGAACCGTAGCCGGTTGTTTTATCACCGATGGCAAGGTGCCGCGGAATGCCCTTGCGCGCTTGTTCCGAAGTGGCAACCTCGTCCACGAGGGGAAGATTTCCTCCCTGAAGAGGTTCAAGGACGAAGTGAAAGAAGTCCAGGCTGGTTATGAATGCGGGATAGGCCTTGAAAATTATAAGGACATCCAGATTGGCGATAGCATTGAGGTCTATACTCATGAAGAGGTGGCAGCCAAGCTCGAATGAAATGCGGATTGCAGAATGCGGATTGCGGAAGAATTTACCGCAGGAGCGGCCTCCGGCCTGACGGCCTGCGGTCTTGTGGTGAGCGATGGTCATAGGGGTATGTCTGCTCGATATACATATCCCGGAAAATTCCTCTCTGAAAGGCAAACGCCAGGTTATGAAGAGGATCTTGGAGAGGGTAAAGAACCGGTTTAACGTCTCGATTGCAGAGGTGGATGATAACGATCTCTGGCAGAGAGGCAAGATAGGATTTTCTGTGGTTGGGAATGATCGGCAATTCATTAATGCCAGCCTGGATAAGGTTCTCAACTTTATTGAAAGCCAGAATGTGGCGGAAGTAATCAACGCTCAGATTGAGATCCTGAATCTATGATGATGAGCCGGTTGAGCTATAAACGGACTGATAGAATATCTGATCTCATCATGAGGGAAATCTCGGAGATAATCTTCCGGGAGGTAAAAGACCCCCGCATCGGTATGGTTACCCTAACGAGGGTCGAGGTAAGTGACGATCTCTCCCTGGCAAAGATTTACTACAGCGTCATCGGGAGCGAAAAGGAGTTTAATGATTCAGCAAAGGGGTTGAGTCAAGCCTCACACTTCATCCAGAGGCTACTGGGGAAGCGTCTTGCACTGAGACATATCCCTCACCTGAACTTTATCCCGGACCACTCCTTAGATTACAGCTTTGAGATAGAAGGGCTGATCAAAAAGATCAAGGAACAAGAAAAGGAGCGAGAAGAATAAGTGATCGGTGATGGCGTACTGGTCATAGATAAGCCTTCAGGAATCACCTCTTTTGAGGTTATCAGAAGGTTAAAAAAGTGGTTAGGGGAGGAAAAGATCGGTCATACAGGTACTCTCGACCCCTTAGCCACTGGTGTGCTCCCCCTCTGTTTCAACCAGGCAACAAAATTAGTACCCCTTCTCATGGAAGGGGATAAAGAGTATGAAGTAACCATGCTATTGGGTGTGGAAACTGACACCCAGGATGCTACCGGTAAGGTGATTCGAGAGAGTGGAATCCTTGAGATCCACGAGGGAAGACTCCTCTCCACCATAAAGGCATTCGAGGGTAAGATAAAACAGTTACCTCCCATGTTTTCCGCCCTGAAATACCACGGTAAGCCTCTCTATAAACTGGCACGCAAAGGTATTGACCTGGAGAGAGCGGAACGGGAGGTAGAAATCAAGAGTATCCAGGTTACCGGGATCAACTTTCCCTACTGCTCTTTCAGGGTCTCCTGTTCCAAAGGGACGTACATCCGTACCTTGTGTGCGGACATGGGAAAAAGACTCTCCTGTGGTGCACACCTGGTTCAACTGAGGAGAACAAAGACTGGCCCATTTACTCTGTATCATGCTCTCTCTCTCGAAGAGGCCGAAATGAGGATTAAAAGCGGTGCCATTCAGGAGAATATCATCTCTCTGTCAGAGGCATTGCCCGATTTTTCACCCCTTGTCTTGGGTCCCGATCTTCTGGAGAAAGTGAAGAGGGGAATGAAAATAGTTCCCCATGATTTGAATACCGTTTTTCTCCCCCTGCTCACGACCGGGGAAAGGGTCAAAATACTCTCCCTCGAGGGAAAATTGTTTGCTGTTGCTGAACTCCTCATGGATACACCGATCCGGAACTATTCAGACGGACAAGGGGTGTTCAGGTTAAATCGGGTGTTTGTGAATTAATAAAGTGCATAAGGGGTCAAGCTAATGCGGAGTGCGGAATGGCGAATGCGGAATAAAATAGTTTTTTACTCCGAAATCCGCAATCTAAAATCGGCATTTGTCAGAACCCTTGAACCCTAACTATATAAGTACAGGAGGAACAGAATGGTGTTAGAACCGGAGAAAAAACAGAAACTGATTGAAACACATAAACATCATGATAAGGATACCGGATCGCCGGAGATCCAGATTGCCCTCTTGAGTGAGAGGATCAATTACCTGACCGAACATTTCAAGACCCACAAAAAGGATCACCACTCCCGCAGGGGACTCTTGAATATCGTAAGTCAACGGAGGAGACTCCTCGACTACATCAAGAAAAAGGACGCTGAGAGATACCGGCAAATTATTGAAAAGTTAGGATTGAGAAAATAGAAAAAGAAAATAAAGAAGAAGGAGAACAAAACATTGCTGAAAAAAGAGTTTGAATGGAATGGAAGAATTTTTCAAATTGAGGCTGGCGATCTTGCCAAGCAGGCCAGTGGTTCGGTCAGGGTGCAGTACGGTGAGACCGTTGTGCTGGTCACTGCCGTAGTATCGAAGGCACCGAGGGAGGGCATAGACTTTTTCCCGCTCATGGTTGATTATCAGGAGATGACATACGCTGCCGGGAGGATTCCTGGCGGTTTCTTTAAACGGGAAGGGCGTCCCTCTGAAAAGGAGATCCTGACCTCCCGTCTTATTGACCGCCCTCTTCGGCCGCTTTTTCCCAAGGGGTATCTCAACGAAGTACAGATTGTTGCCACGGTTTTGTCAGCAGACGGAGAAAATGACCCTGACATCCTGGGCATGATCGGGGCCTCTGCAGCACTCGAGATATCTGATATCCCCTTCTGCGGACCTATTGCGGGAGTGCGGGTAGGGAGGATCGATGGAAAGCTTGTCTGCAACCCCATCAATACTGAGTTGAAAAAAAGTGAACTCGATCTGATTGTAGCGGGTAACCGCGAAGGAATTGTGATGGTTGAGGGAGGAGCCAGCTTTATCTCTGAAGATGTGATGTTAGAAGCCCTGATCTTCGGACACCAGTCCCTGCAGAAGATCCTGGAAATCCAGGAGGAGATAAAGAGGGAGATCGGAAAACCAAAGATCATTCTCTCCACGCCTGTTGTTGATGGCGAACTGAAGGAAAAGGTTTCACCCTTCGCCGCAGACAGGATGAGAGAAGCCCTTCAGGTGAGTAATAAAGCAGAGAGACATAAAGCAATGGACGACCTCTACCTCGAGGTCGTAGAAAAATTTTCCGGAGAAAACGGAGAGAAGAAAAATGAAGTCACGATGATCTTCTCCGACCTGGAGAGGGAAATCGTCAGGAATACCATCCTGAAGGTGAAGAGAAGAATTGACGGGAGAGGGCTCAAAGACATCCGGCCTATAGACTGCAGGGTCGGAGTACTTCCGCGGACTCACGGCTCTGCCCTCTTTACCCGGGGAGAAACCCAGGTACTGGCTGTCACTACCCTCGGCACCTCTTCTGACGAACAGAGGATTGACTCTCTCATGGGAGAAACCTACAAATCGTTCATGCTCCACTATAACTTTCCTCCTTTCTCCGTAGGAGAGGTAAAACCACTCCGCGGCCCGAGCAGGAGAGAGATCGGACACGGCGCGCTGGCAGAAAGGTCCATTGCCAGGATCCTCCCTGACAATGACAATTTCCCCTATACCATCCGGATAGTATCAGAGGTATTGGAGTCCAATGGTTCCTCTTCCATGGCTACCGTCTGTGGATCCTCCCTTTCTCTCATGGACGCCGGCGTACCGGTAAAGACTGCGGTAGCCGGTATTGCCATGGGTCTGATCAAGGAAGGGAATGAAGTAGCCGTGCTCACGGATATTCTGGGTGATGAAGACCATATCGGTGATATGGACTTTAAGGTTTCAGGGTCACGGGAAGGAATAACCGGCTTCCAGATGGACATTAAAATCACAGGGTTGACCCATGAGATCATGAGGGAGGCATTGGCACAGGCGCGAGAAGCAAGAATATTCATTCTGGATAAAATGGCTGAAGCGATCGAGAAGCCTCGTCCTGCCCTCTCAAGCCATGCCCCCCGCATCGTTACCATCATGGTGAAACAGGACAAAATCCGGGACGTGATCGGGCCTGGTGGCAAGACAATCAGGGGGATCATTGAACAGACCGGCGTTAAGATTGAGATTGATGATACTGGTAAGGCGAATATCGCCTCCAATGACCTTAAGTCCCTGGAGAAAGCCATCCAGATTATTAAAGATTTAACTCAGGAAGCTGAGGTGGATAAAATCTACCTGGGGAAGGTAAAAAAGATTGTGGATTTTGGTGCCTTTGTTGAGATCCTCCCCGGGACTGATGGTCTCGTCCATATCTCACAGCTCGCACAGGGCCATGTGAAAAATGTCCGGGATGTGCTGCAAGAAGGTGATGAGGTCGTGGTTAAGGTATTAGAGATTGATAGACAGGGTAAGATCAAGCTCAGCAGAAAAGAGGCACTTGGCTGTACCCCTGATGCCTGATCCCCGACCATCCTCAATTTAACAGCACGTCTGTTGACGACAGCGCAGGAAAAGATTATACCTTTTGGCGGCATAATCGCATTCGCTTCATTGCTGATGTCTCTCATCATGTCAGCAATGAAAGTCTGTGATGCAGCTTCTAACATCACTTTTATTGTAATTAATCGTGAGGTGTAAAGAATGTATCGTAAGACCGTACTCGATAACGGGGTCAAGATCATTACCGAAAAGCTTCCCTACTTTCAGTCCATCACCATTGGCATCTGGGTGATGACCGGCTCAAGACATGAGAATAAGGAAGAAAACGGGATTTCTCACTTCATTGAACACATGCTCTTTAAAGGTACCGAAAAGAGAGGTGCCTCAGATATCGCACGGGAGATTGACTCGGTAGGAGGAATCCTGAATGCCTTTACCAGCAAGGAGTACACCTGCCTCTACGTAAAGGTGTTAGATCGGCACTTAGACCTGGCTATTGATCTCCTCTTAGACATTTTCCTGAACTCCAACTTCAAGCCAGAGGAAGTGGAGAGGGAAAGAGGGGTCATCCTCCAGGAAATCAGGATGGTAGAAGATACACCGGATGAGAACATCCAGGATATGTTTAACCAGTCGTTCTTCAGGGATCACCCTCTGAGTTACCCCATCCTCGGCAGTCTCCATTCGGTGAGGAGGATAAGCCGCAGGAAACTTCTCTCCTGTTTTGCCGGAAGTTACCACCAGCCCTTCCGCATCATCGTCTCCGCAGCAGGGAAGATCGAACACGAAAAACTGGTAGAGAAGGTTACCTCTGTCCTGAAATCTTTCACCCATGAAGAAATCACTCCTTCCGAGAACTCCTTTCATCCCAGTGCTGTCTTTTTTATCCGCCCCAAAAAACTGGAGCAGGTCCATATCTGTATAGGGACCAAAGGACTTTCCCAAGTTCACCCCTTCCGTTTCACCAGTTATGTGCTGAATACAATCCTGGGAGGTGGGATGAGCTCCCGGCTCTTCCAGGAGATTCGTGAAAAGAGGGGGTTGGCGTATACGGTGTTTACCTACCAGTCATCGTACCGGGATAACGGTTTGTTTACAATCTACATGGGAGTTGGTGAGGACACAGCAGAACAAGCCATCAGTTTGGTGATCCAGGAATTAAAGAGGCTGAAGGAAGAACCGGTTACTGATGCCGAGTTGCTGGCAGCCAAGGAACAGCTCAAGGGGAACCTGCTCCTCGCCTCGGAAAACACCGATAACCGCATGACCCGGCTGGCAAAGAGCGAGATCTACTTCAATAAGTTTGTCACCATTGAAGATGTGCTGAAGAATATAGACAAGACCACTTCAGAGGCGGTGGGCAATTTAGCCCGGGAGATATTTAATTCCGAATATCTCTCCTTAGCCGTTCTCGGTCCTGTTAACAAGAAGAAATTTTCTCCCGAGATCCTCGCCGTATAATGATCAGCGAATAGTGAACAGTATTCAGTGAATAGTAAATAATAAACTAAATACTATTCACTAACGACTATTCACTGTCTTTGGACTATTTACTGACGACTATCCACTATCCTTTACCTTCCTCAATCCTTTTTACCACCCTCTCCAGTATCCAGAGCGGGGTAGAGGTGCCACCCACAACCCCAACAGTCGCAAGGAACTTGAGCTGCTCCATGTCCAGCTCATCCTCATGTTCAATGAAGAACGTCGGGGTACCGATAGACTCAGAGAGCTTCACCAGCCTCAAGGTATTACCGCTGTTATTGCCACCCACTACCACCATACCGTCCACCTGTCTGGCAAGTTCCAGGGTCTCTTCCTGTCTCTTCTGGGTGGAGTCACAGATGGTATTGAAGATCAGCGACTCAGTAAATCTCTTTTTAACCCTCCTGCTGATCTGGTTGAATCTTTCTTCATTCTGGGTTGTCTGCGCTACCACGCACACTTTCTTGAGATCGGGGAGTTCTGCAACCTCCTCTTCTGACGTTACAACAAATCCCTTCCCCTGAGAAAACCCCAGGAGCCCTACCACTTCAGCATGCTCCTTGTCGCCCACGATGAGGGTAGCGTACCCCTGGGTTGCATACTGTCTGATGATCTTCTGGACTCTTTTTACCCGGGGACAGGTAGCATCGAGGATCTGCGCACCTGTTTCTTCGATCTCCTTTTTTTTCTGAGGTGAGATACCATGAGCACGTATGACAACGATCCCGTAATGGAGCTCCCGCAGGTCAGAGATGATTTCAATCCCTTTCCCCTTCAGGAGTTCAGTCACCTGAGGGTTGTGGATTAACGGACCATAGGTGCAGATCTTGCCCTCTCCCCTGTCAGCAGCCTTGAGCGTCATGTTGACTGCCCGCTGGACACCCATGCAGAACCCGGTGGCATCGGCAAGTATAACGCGCATGTGCAATTCCCCTCTTGATTAATCCCAAATCCGAAATGCGAGTATCGAAATCCGAGACAAATTTAAAATCCAAATACCAAAATCTAAAATATCCCTATTTGGTTCATTCGTATTTTGGACATTTGTGCGTGTTTCGGATTTCGTGCTTTGAATTTGGAATTTTTATTTTTTCAAGTATATAAAGAACTCCCTGTTTCCCTTCGGGCCGAGGAGCGGAGATTCAGTCAGCCCCAGTTCCTTCAGCCCCAGCCCTGTGGCAAAGCGTGAGATCTCTTCTATCACCATTTCATGATCCTTCTTATCCTTCACTACACCTCCCTTGCCTACCCTGCCCTTACCCACTTCAAACTGGGGTTTAATCAGGGCGATGATCCTTCCCTCATCCTTGATTAACTGCACAACGGCCGGGAGTACCTTCTTGAGAGAGATGAAGGCGGTATCAACTACGGCGAGGTCAGCCTGTTCACCAATGTCTCCAGGTGATAGGTACCGGATATTCCTCCTCTCCAGGCTGACAACGCGGGGATCCTGTTTGAGCGACCAGGCAAGCTGCCCGTAGCCAACGTCAACGGCATAGACCTTTTTCGCCCCCTTCTTGAGCAGGCAATCGGTAAACCCGCCAGTGGATGCCCCCACATCCATACAGGTCTTCCCCTCTGCATCAACGTCGAAAACCTTCAGTGCTTTCTCAAGCTTCAGCCCTCCCCTGCTCACATATGGTAAATCCCGGTCTTTAAGGAAGAGCTCACACTCCGTGCTGACCAGGGCCCCGGCCTTATCTACCCTCGTGCCATCCATCAGCACCTTCCCTTCCATAATCAAGGCCTGAGCCCTCTCCCGGCTGCTCACAAGCCCCCTTTGAACGAGGAGTTTATCGAGTCGTTCCTTTTTCATTTTGAAGCTCTCAGCTTGCAGCTTTTAATGTTAAATC
>Ga0315275_10001756_pt1 | contig 19289 bp, 20 predicted proteins | sample YL17G03_0_MG_FD_205557 | JGI IMG/M metagenome (GOLD analysis project Ga0315275, IMG submission 205557) | Sediment microbial communities from Yellowstone Lake, YNP, Wyoming, USA - YL17G03_0 | ecosystem: Environmental > Aquatic > Freshwater > Lake > Sediment | place: USA: Wyoming | collected...
ATTTTCTGGCAAGTATCATCGGAGCATTGTTACTGCTGCTTGCGCGAGGTCTTCAGCGTCGGATAAACGCGGCGTATCACCTGACGATAATGCTGCTTGGAGCCGGCGTGATTTTTTCCCTGCTGAAAGGTTTTGATTATGAGGAGGCCGCGATTTTGTCCGTAATACTGCTGGCTTTTCTGCCCTGCCACAAGGAATTTTATCGCAAGGCCGCTATTTTTGGCCGGCGTTTTGAGCCGCTTTGGTTCCTGATGATTGCTATAGTGGTAATTTGTTCTATATGGGTCGGATTTTTTTCTTACAGACACATTGAATACTCTAATGAACTTTGGTGGCGTTTCACGTTTCACAGTGATGCGCCGCGATTTCTGCGTGCCACATCCGGCGTTGCTGTCATTGTTCTTTTGTATGCTGCCTGGCAGCTTTTGCTGCCTTTTAAACCGTAGATAAAAACCCTTCAGGCGGACGAATTTCAAACCGTGCGGCAGATTGTGAATTCATCGCCCGAAACATCCGCGAATCTTGCCCTGCTCGGCGATAAACAATTTTTGTTAAGTGAAAAAAAGAATGCCTTTGTTATGTATGATGTTGCAGGCAGAAGCTGGATATCAATGGGCGACCCTGTCGGACCGGAAGACGAATGGGAAGAGCTCCTGTGGCAATTCAGAGAACTTTGCGATAATCACGACGGCTGGCCCGTCTTCTATCAGATTAAAAACACTCATCTGGATTGGTATCTCGATTTGGGAATGACCTTTCTCAAGCTCGGCGAAGAGGCTCGCGTTGATATTGAAGGATTTTCTCTGGAAGGCTCTTCAAACAGAGATTTCCGGCAAACTCACAACAAAGTTCAAAGAGAGGGCTATACGTTTGAAATAATACCGCAAGACAGGTCGGCAGAGGTTATTGATAAACTCCAGGGCATTTCCGATTTATGGCTGAATGAAAAAAATACGAGAGAAAAAAGATTTTCGCTCGGCTCTTTCAGCAGAGAATATATAAGCAGTTTTCCAATAGCGGCGGTTCGCAGAAATGCGGATATTATGGCATTTGCCAATGTCTGGACAACCGGCCCAAAAGAGGAATTGTCCGTTGATTTAATGCGGCATCTGCCGGATTGTCCGAACGGCATTATGGATTATCTTTTTATCGAGATGATGCTGTGGGGCAAACAGCAGGGATACAGATGGTTCAATCTTGGTATGGCTCCATTATCAGGCCTTACCGATAATGCCCTGGCTCCTTTGTGGCACAGGTTCGGAACGTTTGTTTTCAGACACGGCGAGCATTTTTATAATTTCGGCGGATTAAGGCACTATAAGCAGAAATTCAATCCGGTATGGCAGCCTCGATACCTGGCCTGTCCGAAAGGTTTGATGCTTCCCCGGATTTTAACAAATCTTGTCAGTCTTATTTCCAGCGGAATCACAGGCGTAGTTGTCAAATAACCGGCAATTACAAATCCAAATCCTGTTCAATTCGGATTTTGACGTTGCTTCTGCCGTTGTCATCTTTTTTATTGGCTTTTACGGTGCTTATAAAGATTCTGATAGCATTAAAACAGCATATACAACCCACTACAATAAAGATTACAGCGGCAATGACAGCAAGGACTTCTTTAAGAATCCAGACGAGCGTGCCGAAGCCAATAAGCAGCAGCCCTAGTATGAATAGGACCTTTGCGTAGCCTTTTGAAAGTTGGTTGAATGAGTTTGAATAAAAGTTGAAAAACATAAAATAATCAGCCCGCACCTAAAAATTTTTAGGTGCGGGATACCACAATTTTTAATTTTTACTTTTTAATTTTAAACTTCCTTAGTACATTCCGCCGCCGTGCGGAGACATTGGCGGTGTTTCTTTCTTTTCCGGTATTTCGCTGACGATAGCGTCTGTTGTCAGCAGCAGTGAGGCAATTGAGGCCCCGTTCTGCAGGGCGATGCGCTCGACCTTTGTTGGAACAATGACGCCGAACTCAATCATATTGCCATATTCTTTTCTCAGGGCATCATATCCGAAGTTGATATCGCTGCTATCCATAACCTTTTGAGCAACGATTGAGCCGTCAAGGCCTGCGTTTACCGCAATCTGCTTGATTGGTGCAACAACTGCCCTTCTTACAATGTCAACGCCGATTTTTTCGTCGTCTTTTGCCTTTATTTTATCAAGGGCCTTCAGTGTTCGCAGCATTGAGACGCCGCCGCCAGGCAGGATGCCTTCCTCAACAGCCGCCCTGCATGCGTGCAGGGCATCCTCAACGCGGGCCTTTTTCTCCTTCATTTCGGCTTCAGTTGCGGCGCCGACGTTAATCTGTGCGACACCTCCGGAAAGTTTTGCAAGTCTTTCCTGAAGTTTTTCAATGTCGTAATCGCTCGTTGATGTTTCGATTTCCTTTTTAATCTGCTCGATACGACCCTTGATGGTTTCGGTTGAGCCGGCGCCTTCGATGATTGTTGTGTTTTCCTTGTCGATAGTAACCCTCTTGGCCTGGCCGAGCTGGGAAAGGTCAACGTTTTCAAGCTCGATTCCAAGGTCTTCGAACACAGGTTCTCCGCCGGTCAGAACGCCAATGTCGGCAAGCATCGCTTTGCGTCTGTCGCCAAAGCCCGGCGCCTTTACCGCTGCGCACTGCAGAACGCCGCGAAGCTTGTTTACAACCAGTGTGGCAAGCGCTTCGCCTTCGACTTCTTCGGCGATAATCAGCAGGGGTCTGCCGGCTTTAGCGATTTTCTCCAGCAGCGGCACGAGTGATTTTATCGAGTTGATTTTCTTTTCGTGAATGAGGATGTATGGTTTTTCAAGGACACAGGTTATATTTTCGTAGTTATTGATGAAGTGCGGGCTGATATAACCTTTATCAAACTGCATACCCTCAACCAGTTCGACAGTGGTTTCAAGGCTCTGGCCTTCCTCGACGGTGATGACACCGTCTTTGCCGACCTTTTCCATAGCCTGAGCCATTGTTTTGCCGATTTGGGCATCCTGATTTGCCGAGCAGGTTGCGACCTGTTCGATTTGCTTGCCTGACTCGACAGGCGTACTCATCTTCTTGAGTTCTTCGACGATTTTTTCAACTGCCATATCGATGCCGCGTTTTACCTGCATAGGGTTAGCGCCTGCAGTGATATTTTTAAGACCTTCCTCGAAAATAGACTCGGCAAGAATTGTTGCGGTAGTTGTGCCGTCGCCTGCGACAGTACTGGTTTTACTGGCGACTTCTTTTACCATCTGAGCGCCCATATTTTCGTAGGAATCTTCCAATTCGATTTCCTTTGCAACCGTAACACCGTCTTTTGTGACGGTTGGTGAGCCGTATGATTTTTCAAGTATGACATTTCTTCCACAGGGACCCAGCGTAACTTTTACCGCCTGAGCAAGTTTTTTTATGCCCTGACGGATTGCCTCGCGAGCCTCGGTATTAAAAGCAATTTTTTTTGCTGCCATTTTATAATCTCCTGATACTATTTAATTTCCTTTTACTTTTCGATAACTGCCATAATGTCCGATTCTTCCATAATCAGGTACTCTTTGCCGTCGAGTTTGACTTCTGTGCCGCCGTAACTTGTAAAAAGCACTTCATCGCCTTTTTTTACCTGCATTTCGCTTCTTGAGCCGTCATCGAGCAGTTTTCCAACGCCGACGCTGATGACTTTGCCCCTAAGGGGTTTTTCCTTTGCGGTATCCGGCAGAACGATGCCGCCGGCCGTTTTGTTCTCGGCCTCGATGCGTTCGACAATCACTTTGTCAGCCAATGGTCTGATTTTCATTACCTTATCTCCTTTCAAGACAAAAAAACCTTATAATATTAGTTTGTGTTTATTTATTCTAACAATTTAACGCAAAAACGCTACTTCCATATTTTTTTAAAAAAAGGCTATGAAGCTGGCTTTGCAACAGCAGGACATTCACGGGTTTATTTATCACGCTGAATACATCCAATTCAAGTGCTGCTGACAGCAGTTTTTGTTCAGCGCTTTCGGCGATAAGAATACAGGGCAGCAGTGGAAATCCTGAGCGTATCATTTTTATAATGGCCAGACCGCCGCTTTGACAGTCCATATCGACGATAGCTGTCTGGACCCGTCTGTGCTGAAGGACGTTCAAGGCCTGCTCGGCATTTTTTACCAGCAGCAACTGGATGCCTCTCGAGTCGAATATCTGCCGGACAGCCTGCGGCCAGGCCCAGCAGGCGTCATTTATCAATACATTTATGTCCGTGGTCATAATCTGTCTATTAAAAAAAGTTGTTTTAATAAAATGCAAATAATATGCCACAGATCTAAGATAAACCGTTTAAATTGTAAGTCGTTTTATTGTATATACTTACAGAATAAGGATATTGTAAGATGGCTTTGTTTAACCTGCCTTTCTACCTTTTATCCGCCAGAATGACAGTTGCTCTCTTATGAGTAAAAAATAAACATATAATCAATAATATGAATAATTTTTTTAATTTTATTTATTTTTTGCTTGACATTATTAAATCATATATTAATATTGATAATTATATATTAAACTTTATTCTATTAAAAGGGACAAAATTATGAAAAAACTGCCTTCTATATGCCCGGCCTGTCAGAGTCAGTTAAACATCAAAAAGTTATCCTGCCAGAAATGCGACACTGAAATAGAAGGATTATTTGAGTTGCCGGCTCTGGCCAGGTTATCTGCCGAGGACCAGGAGTTTGTCGTCCAGTTCGTCAATTGCAGCGGGTCATTGAAAGAGATGGCTCGGCTGCAAAAGCTGAGTTATCCAACCGTGCGAAATCAGCTTGATAATGTCATTGAACAGATCAAAGCTCCGGAAAACCAGGGGTAAAATTTTTGAGAGGAATATTTATGACTGATACCGAATCAAAAAACAACAACCTGCAAAAAAGAACTTTGGGCCAATGGTTATTTAATCCATTTCAGTTTATCGCAGGCGGCGGCACTTTATTGTTGGGTTTGATAATTATGCTGGTGTCTGCATTTTTAGGCTCATTAAGTAATACGCATTTTGATGGCGTGTTGGATGTTCACATCGGCAAAGCCGCACCATTATGGTTCTTTTTATCTGAGGTGTTAATTGACTGGCTCTGTATTTCTGTAGTGCTGCTGATTGCCGCCCTTTTCGTATCACGGTCATCTTTTAGGGTAGTTGATATTTTCGGCACTCAGGCTTTGGCACGAGTCCCTTATCTTCTAAGTGCTCTGGCCCTGTTGCCCAAAGGATTTGGCAGATTTGCCAAATATTTGTTATCCAAAGCTATGCAACAGATGCCGACAACTACGATTCAAAATAGCGACGCATTATTCTTCGTGATTGGAGCTGTCATTAGTATTTTGATGATTATTTGGATGGTGGTTTTGATGTACCGTGCCTATGCCGTATCGTGCAATACAAAAGGTGGAAAAGCTATCGGCAGTTTTATTGCAGCCTTAATCATTGCGGAGATTTTGTCCAAGATGGCTATTTGGCAGTTAGCTGTACGGACAGGTTTGCTCTAATGCGCTCGAGGTTGATAATTATTTCTTACCTGCTATAATCCTTAACCTTGAACTTTTGTTATTTTTTAGGGTTAAGGAAAAATGGAGCTTCAAAAGCGATACGCAAAAAGCAAACAACTGCTGGACAAATATAATCAGGGGCATCTCCTGACATTCTGGTCTGAACTGGACGAAAAGCAGAAGCATAATCTGCTGGTTCAGATTGAAGAGTTGGAATTTGACCAGATTGAGGAGAAGGTGAGTCGATATGTTAAAACCTTTGTTTCTTCCGGATTGCCCAAAGATTTTTCTGCGGCTCCTGCGTATCCTGCCGTGCCGAAAACAACCGAGCAGAAGGAAAAATACAGCAGGGCAAAGCAGCTTGGCATAGAGCTGATATCAAACGGTAAAGTTGCCGCCTTTGTTGTTGCCGGCGGCCAGGGGACAAGACTTGGGTTCGATGGGCCAAAAGGGGATTTTGCAATCAGTCCTGTCAAAAACAAAACGCTCTTTCGGCTTTTTGCCGAGCAGATTGCGGTAGCGGGCAAAAAATTCAATTTTCAGCCGAGATGGTATGTAATGACAAGCCCTCTTAATCACGGACAGACGCTGGAGATTTTCAGGCAGAATGATTTTTACGGTCTTGAGCCCCAGAGCGTGTTTATCTTTCAGCAGGGCACCGAAGTAAATTTCTCGACAGATGGGGAAATTTTGCTGGCCGAAAAGGATACTCTGTCGGCATCTCCAGATGGCCACGGCGGCAGTTTAAAGGCTCTTTATAAAAGCGGAGCCGCGATCGACATGAAAGACCGCGGCATTGAATATATCAGCTATTTTCAGGTTGATAATCCATTGATTAACATTTTTGACCCGCTTTTTATCGGTTTGCACGTTACGGATAACGCCGAGATGTCGTCGAAGGCTCTTGCAAAGGCAGGACCGTTCGAAAAGGTCGGCAATTTTTGTCAGGCTGATGGGAAAATCAGGGTGATTGAATATAGCGACCTGCCTAATGAGCTTGCGGAAAAGAAAAATCCTGATAGTTCGTATGTTTTTTCACTTGGCAGTATTGCGATTCACATGATGGACCGGTCTTTTGTTGAGCGGCTCAATGCAAGAGGTTTCGCTCTTGGTTATCACAGGGCAGTCAAAAAAACACCTTATGTTGATTTACGAACAGGCCAAAAAATAGAGCCTCAAAACCCAAATGGCGTTAAGCTTGAAACATTTGTATTTGATGCCTTGCCCCTTGCCCAAAGGTCAATTATTCTCGAAATACTTCGCAGCGAGGAATTTGCGCCGGTGAAAAATGCCGTCGGTACCGACAGCCCGCAGGTTACGAAAGAAATGATGATTGCACGTGCAGCATCGTGGCTGGCGCAGGCAGGTGTGAAAATCCCCGCAAAACCTGATGGCTCGATAGATTGCAGAATTGAAGTTGCTCCATCTTTTGCGCTGTGCAAAGGGGATATATCGGAAAAGAAGGATAAGATTGGCACAATTAAACCGGGTGATACGATTTATCTGGAGTAGGCAAGAGATAGTTCTATTTTTGCAGATGCTCCTTTATCCATTGAAGCTCCTGCTGCTGTTGTTGTGCGGCGAGTGTTTTTTCAAACTGTTTTTTGTTCATCCATTCGACTTTCCCGTTCAGCCACAGCACAATGCTGCCGGCCCTTACAAACCCTCTGTAATTTCTTTCTGAATATGCAAGAATTGTGTTGTTGGGCTCAGAACCGAATTCTATCCAGGAGGCCCTGTAATAAAGACTGGAGAGTCTAACCGCACCGATTTCGCCTATGTATTGTTTTACGTAATACTCCGGCGGCAATGAGCCATGGGCCTTTCGGTATTGCAGAACTTCTGTGCCGACCAGTTCCATTGCACGCATAGCCTCGGAACGGTTGATTAGGTTTTTGATGTTTGCAAAACCTACTACCATAGCTACGGTAAAAACCACAACTGTAACAATATTGGCAACGAGTTTTTTCTGTCGTGTGTTCAATGAAATCCCGTCTTTTACTTTTTAAGTCCTTTGTTGTTTTTTACGCCGATTCTTCCCTGCGAAAACAATTTTATTGCCTCGGGGTATGCGATACATTCCTGCTCGAAGACCCTTGCAGCGAGGGTGTCGGGATTATCATCTTCTCTGACAGGGCAACATCGCTGAAGGATAATCGGTCCTTTGTCATATTCATTTGTGCAAAAGTGTACCGTACAGCCGCTGATTTTGCAACCGGCTTTCAGAACCGCTTCGTGCACGTGATGCCCCCACATACCCTGACCGCCAAATGACGGCAGAAGAGCAGGGTGAATGTTCATTACGCGGTTTTCAAATTCGGCCGGGATTTTCCACAGGCACAGCCAGCCTGCCTGGATGACAAGGTCAACTCTTGCGCCAAGAAGAGTTTTTCTTATCTGCTGGCTGAAGCTGTCGATATCGGGAAAATCTTTCTTTCGTATGACTGCCAGATTGAGTCCCGCAACCTTTGCCTTTTCGACGCCTGCGACGTCTGACCTTGAAGAAATGACAACTGATATTTCAGCGTCTAATTGTTTTTGCTTTATCTGTTCGAGGATATTTATCACGGTTCTTCCTGAACCGCTGATGAGAGCGCCTAATCGCAGATGTTTTGACATTTGGCTTTTTTGTTCGATGTCGCCCGCCGTGTCGATAGCACGGTTTACCAGCTTGTCGGCAAGTTTATTTTCTGTTCTCGGGATGTGGCTTATCTGCCAGCTTGGGAACTGGGCAAGGATATCAAGACACTGTTTGAAAAGCTGCCGTATGCTGTCGTTTTTGACCTTGTAGTCGCCGTTAAGCTGTTTTACCATCAGCTCGCTGTCGCTGAAGATTTTCAGGTTATCTGTACCAAAGGATTTTGCCTTTTCAAGGGCGATGGCAAGTGCGGTGTATTCAGCGATGTTATTTGTAGCGATAGACAGAAATTTTGCCTGAGCGCAAAGCTGATTGCCGTTCTCATCCAGCAGGACAAACGCCCCGGCGGCGGGACCGGGATTTCCTCTGCTTCCGCCGTCAGTGTAAATGGTTATTGTCTGGGCCAAACTATCGGTTCTCCGCCTCTTTTAGGTACAAAATGCGGGTACAGTTTGGACATCTGATGATTTCATCACGGCTCAGGAGGGTATTTGCAGTCTCGGTGGTCAGGCTCATAAAGCATCCGCCGCAGGTGTAAACCCCGCTTCTGTTGTCGTGTATTTCAATTTCCGCGAGGGCTTCTCCGTCGTAAGTTTCTGCGACTCTCTTGAAGATTTCCAGGACTTCGGTGCTGACCTCGGAAGCAGCCTTATGCCACTGTTGTTCAATTTCGGAGATTTCAGCCTCGTATTTTTTTGACAGCTCTTCAGACTGTTTTCGGGTTTCGTTAAGCTCGGTTTTTTCCTGCTCAATCTGCTGTTGTATCTGCGTGCTCTGCTGCTGGTCGGCGTCGATGTTTTTCATTAGTTCCAGTGCTTGTGACTCGACTTTGCTGCTATCTGCCTTTGTTGTATTAAGCTCTGTCAGTATCGCCGCGTATTCTTTGTTGCTTTTTGCATTATTCAATGCCGCCCTGTACTTTACAAGGGTCTGGTCTGCATCTTTTAACTCCAGTTCCAGCCTGTCAGCCTGGATTCGTGTAAGCTGTATTTCTTCCTTTTTGGCTTCGAGTGAATTTTGAAGTGTTCGAAGCTGGTTTTCTTTTATGATGACATTTCTTCGGCATCGGGCAAGTTTGGCCTTTGCCGCTCTTAAATTGTTTTCAACGCTTTGAAGTTTTACCAGAGCATTAAGTACCGTTCCCATCTACGCTCCTTTAATCCTGTGCTGAATATCCTGAACCCTTCATTATGAACGATTGGCCTTAATCTTCAACAAAAATTTTGATTTTTTATTTCAATTGCTGCGGTATACTCATAACTTTCTGGCAGAAGGGAGGTTAAGGAAACAGTTTTGAAACCGGAACTTGCAGCGCCGGCAGGGACTTATGAAAAGCTTATCTGGGCCGTTCAATATGGCGCCGATGCGGTCTATTTCGGCACCGAATTCGGCTCGCTGAGGGCTTATGCAGGCAATTTGACGCTCGATGAAGCGGCAAAGGGTCTTGAGTTTCTTCACAAAAGCGGCAAAAAAGGCTATATTACTCTCAATATCTATCCGTTTAGCGACGAGTACGACAAATTACTTGATATTGCCGGAAAACTTGAGGATATGAATGCAGATGCTTTAATTGTCTCCGACATTGGTCTAATTTTTGAACTCATAAAAGCAGGCATAAAAACTCCAATCCATATCAGCACACAAGCCAATACCACAAGCAGCCAAACCGTTCTTGCCTATAGCCAGCTCGGCGCAACACGTGTGAACCTTGCCAGAGAACTGACACTTTTGCAGATTGAGCAGATATGTAAAGATACCAGACAGGCCGGTATTGAGATTGAGGTTTTCATACACGGAGCGGTATGCTTTTCCTATTCAGGCAGATGTGCTATAAGCGATTATCTTACAGGCCGAAAAGCCAACAGAGGCGAATGTACTCATCCCTGCCGGTGGAAGTATTATCTTGTTGAGGAGCAAAGGCCGGATAAATATTTCCCGGTGTTCGAAGACGACAGAGGCCAGTATATATTCAATTGCAAGGACCTTGCACTGTTTGATTTTGTCCAGCCTCTTGCCCAGGCCGGCGTTGCATCATTTAAAATTGAAGGCAGGATGAAGTCGGTACATTATATCGCATCTGTTGTTTCGCTTTACAGACAGCTTATTGACGGCAAAAAAATCGGTGCGGAAAAATGCCTCCAGCTTTTGAGCAGGGTAAAGAACAGGGGTTACTCAACCGGTTTTATGAAAGGTTCGATTGAGCCGGCAGATTACAGCTATGAAAAAAGTCTTTCAAACAGTGGTGCAACGTTTGTTGGTGATATTGCAGGTGAAAATTCAAACGGCTGTATCTGTTTTGTGCGAAATAAGCTTTTTGCAGGCGAAAAACTTGAGGTTTTAACGCCGTCAGGCGATATTTTTGAGACAGTAATACCTAACCCATTAAAAACTATTGATGGTGAATTTGCCGAGTTCATTAACAATCCGCAGAGGATTGTTCTTGAGCAGAAATTGCCTGCTTATTCGATTTTTCGAAGAGTAGAAAAATAGAAAAAAGCCCTTCCCCCCATAAATAGGGAGTCAGGAAATTTGTCAAAGACAGGAAACGATTTTTTATTTAAAGCTCTTTTACCGGTGTAATGCCTGCAAAAGTTCCGTTGCATACCGAAATAATGAACGGTTGCATTATAAATTGGATTTGATAGAATGTTGCCGATGGAATTTATTTAATTGAATTTTTGTTGTTATAAACAGGAAGCTCTAATGCGATTTATAAAATTTGCTATTGAATTCTTAAAGTACCCGAAACAAGTTGGAGCATTGGCAGAAAGCTCTCCGTTTCTTGCCAGGAAGATGGCCCGGCAGATAGGTGGGGCAACCAACATCGTTGAATTTGGTTCCGGAACCGGTTCGGTTACAAGAGAAATTTTACGGCATCTGCCTGAAAGCGGCCGATTGACATGTCTTGAAATTAACCCCAGCTTTTGTGAACATCTGAAGGAGATAAAGGATTCACGGCTGAAAGTTATTAATGATGATGTCCAGAACTGTGATAAGTATATTGATGATTCTGATTGTATTTTGTCTGGTCTGCCTCTTGGAAATTTTAACAAGTCGAAAAGGGAAAAAATTCTTGCTTTGTCAAGCAAGTCCAAAACTTATATTCAATTTCAATATACGCCTTTTTTGGTGCCAAAATTGAAACGGTACTTTCGAGATGTAAAGGTAAAATTTGTCCTGCTGAATTTTCCTCCAGCATTTGTTTATATATCTAAAAATCCTAAGGATAAAACTCATAGCTCCGAATGTTATAATGAGCATAAAGCCGGATGGACAGGTTTAGCACGAAAGATTATGCAAATCCTGTTGATTTTTGCTAATTTCTGGAATCGGTAGGTAAAATATTGAGGCAGTAAAGATTTAAAATTCTTTTGCCAGCATAACGCCTGCGACAGGACCTTCTCTGTATGGGGCGACGAGAGGCATAATCTTAAAGCCTGCTATTTCAAATTTTTTGTGTTCGCCTGCGATTGCGTGTCCGACGACATAGCCGAGCACTCCGCCGAAGAGGACATCGCTTGCCCAGTGGTCGCCCGAATCCATCATCCGGTAACCGACAAAGCCCGCAAGCAGATAAGCCGGTATACCGACCTTGGGGCCGTAAAATTCGTCCAGCACCGATGCAACGCAAAAAGAGCTCGCAGTGTGCCCGCTCGGCCAGGCAAGGTCTTTGCCATTTGGTGTATGATTATTGACTATGCCTTTAAGCATCAATGTTGTCGCGCCGGTAACGGCCAGAGCCCTCATCATAACCCAGCTTCGCTGGATATTTAAATCGTCTTTTTTGTTTACGGCCATCCAGTACCATATTCCAGTAAGGGCAAAGTGTGTTCCGGGATTACCCACTATATCCGTGACTTTATCCAAATCCTTTGGAAGCGAACGATGTCTTTCAAAATGCCCTGCAATCGTATCATCGGCCTTGTCGTGCAGTGCGATGCTTCCGCCACCGGCCATAAGTATAAGCAGCAGATTATTGCTGTTGAAATATGTTTCTTGTGCATCGTTAAGGGCCGTTTTCGGAAATGCTTTGGCATCTTTCCAGAAATAGCCTGTCGCAGGGGTCGGCGCATTTATATCATTAGGTTCAGCGGCAAAAATGAAAGAAACAAAGTTAATAAGGAAAATGAGAGAAATAATTTTAAATTTTAAATCTTCAATTTTCAATTTCATTTCATTCCCATTCAATTGTCGCAGGCGGTTTTGAGCTTATATCATAGACGACGCGGTTTATGCCGCGAACCTCGTTTATTATTCTGTTTGCGATAATCGCAAGCACATCATACGGTATCCTTGAAAAATCGGCTGTCATAAAATCAGTTGTATCGACCGAGCGAACAGCGATAACGTTTTCATAGCTTCTCTCATCGCCCATAACACCGACGGTTGCCACCGGCAAAAGCACGGCCAGTGTCTGCGAGACTTTTCTATAAAGACCGGCAGCCTTAATCTCGTCAATAAGTATTTCGTCAGCTTCCCTTAAAATCTTAAGTCTTTCTTCAGTGATTTCTCCGACAATTCGCACGGCAAGGCCCGGCCCCGGGAATGGATGCCGCCAGACGATATCTTCAGGCAGGCCTAAATATTCACCGACAAGCCGCACCTCATCCTTGAACAAATCCCGCAGCGGCTCAATCAGTTCGAAGCCTAATTCAGCCGGCAGGCCGCCTACGTTGTGATGAAGCTTTATGCTTGCAGCGAGATTGCCATTTTTTTTGCCGGATTCTATTACATCAGGATAAAGTGTTCCTTGAGCAAGATATTTGGCATCGGGTATTTTTTGGGCCTCTGATTTAAAAGCCTCGATAAATTCGTGTCCGATTATTTTTCTTTTCTTTTGCGGGTCTGTAGCACTTTTAAGTTTGCTAAGAAATTGTCTGCTCCAGTCAACTACGTGCAGGTCGATATGAAAATGGTTTCTGAATGTGCTTTCGACTTGGTTTCTTTCATTTTTTCTCAAAAGGCCGTTATCCACAAAGATACAAACAAGCCTGTCTCCTATAGCCTTGTGAACAAGAGTTGCTGTAACAGCTGAGTCTACTCCGCCGGAAAGGCCGCAGACAACAGCACTGTTTTTTGCCTGTGAGCGGATTTTTTCTATTGCCTGCTCTGCAAAGTCTTTCATTTGCCAGTCGCCGCTGCATTTGCAGATGTCGTACAGAAAGTTTCGCATAATTATGTCGCCCTTAGGCGTATGGCTTACTTCCGGATGGAACTGCAGGCCGTAGAATTTTTTGTTTTTGTGCCGCACTGCTGCATAAGGGCAGGTATTTGTTTTTGCGATGGGTTCAAAATCTTTTGTGAGAGTTTCAACCTGGTCGCCGTGGCTCATCCAGACTGTTGCAGTATCGCTGATATTTGCGAACAAATCGTTTGTGTCAAGAATAGAGATGGCTGCTCTGCCGTACTCTCTTGATTGAGCGGCTTTAACCTTTGCGCCGAGCACCTTGCAGCCCCACTGCATTCCATAGCAGATGCCCAGAATTGGAACGCCGACCTCAAAGATTTTTTCATTAGCAGCCGGTGCATTCGGTGCGTAAACACTTGCAGGGCCGCCGGAGAGGATTATGCCCTTGAGATTTTTTATTTGTGCAAGCTCTTTTGCCGAAACATTCGGCTGATGAATTATCGAATAGACATTATGTTCGCGAACCCGCCGAGCAATTAACTGACCATACTGACTGCCGAAGTCAATGATGGCTATTGTTTCATTCATAGTCTTTTTCAGAATCAGTCTTCAATCATTTCTCTTGTTGAGTAATTCGGCGGCTCTTTTGTAATTAAAATATCGTGCGGATGTGATTCTGTTACGCCTGCCGCGCTGACCCTGACAAATCTGCCGCCTTTTCGCAACAGTTCGATTGTCGGCGTTCCGCAATAGCCCATACCGGCACGCAAACCGCCGACAAGCTGATAGACAAAATCGCTGAGTGAGCCGCGATAAGGTACTCTGCCTTCGACGCCTTCAGGAACAAGTTTTTCTCTGGAGGTCGATTTCTGGCCGTATCTGTCGGCTGAACCTTTTACCATAGCGCCGAGTGAGCCCATTCCGCGATATTCTTTGAACTGTCTGCCTTTGTAAATGACGAGCAAACCGGGGCTTTCTGCCAGACCTGCCAGCAGCGAGCCTAACATAACGGTTGATGCGCCTGCTGCAATTGCCTTTGTTATATCGCCGCTGAATCTTATGCCGCCGTCGGCAATGATAGGTATATCGTATTTGTCGGCAGCGGAGGCACAATCCATAATAGCTGAAATCTGCGGGACGCCTACGCCGCTGATAACTCTCGTTGTGCAGATAGCGCCGGGACCGATGCCGACCTTGACGGCGTTTACCCCTGCCTTTATTAAATCGGCAGTCGCTTCTGCCGTCGCCACGTTGCCGGCAATTACATCGATGTTATGATTTTTCTTTATGTGTTTTACGGTATCAATGACGTTTTGCGAATGGCCGTGAGCGGTATCAACCACCAGCACATCGACTTCAGCTTTTATTAACGCTTCAATCCTGTCGAAATCTTTTATTCCCACTGCTGCTCCGACTCTTAATCTGCCGCGTTTGTCTCGAACGGCGTTAGGAAACTGCTGAAAACGGTCGATGTCCCGCATTGTAATCAGGCCTGTAAGTTCGCCTTTGTTGTTGACGAGCAGAAGTTTTTCGACCCTGTGTTTTTGCAGAATATCCTTTGCCTGTTCGAGAGTCGTATCTGAAGGAGCTTTAATGAGATTATCTTTTGTCATAACCTCGCTGATTTTGACGCTGTCGTCCCTGAGGAATTTCAAATCCCGTTGCGTCAGTATGCCGAGCAGTTTTTTGCCTTCGATAATGGGGATGCCGGAGATGTTTTGTTCGTTCATTACCTGCCTTGCCTGTTGTATCGTCTGGTTTGGGCTTAAGATGACAGGGTCGAGGACCACGCCGTTTTCGCTGCGTTTTACCTTTGCGACTTCACGTTTCTGGGCTTCGATATCGAGGTTTTTGTGAATTATTCCAATACCGCCTTCCTGTGCCAGTGCGATTGCCAGGGCAGACTCGGTGACGGTATCCATAGCAGCGGAGACTACCGGGATGTTGATTTTGATATTGTTTGTAAGTTTTGTCGAGGTGTCTGTTTCTGTGGGCACGAAATCGCTTTTGGCAGGTATTAGCAGAACATCATCAAATGTAATCCCCTCGCCGACGATTTTGTCTTTATGCATTACGGCCTCCATGAAAAGCAGGTTTGTTTAAGTGTGTTAGTATAATGGCTTTAGCCGAACAGTCAAAAGAATTTCAGCAGGTTGGTTTTTCTCCGTAAGGAGTCCCTATCGACTACCGGCTGAGCTTTTTGCAGAGGTTTACCGCCTCGGCAAGGTTCATAGTGCCTTCATAAAGTGCTCTGCCGACGATAGCGGCTGAAATGACTTTGGTTTCGGCGAGTTTTTCAATATCGTCAACGGTTGTAACACCGCCTGCCGCGATAACGGGAAGATTTATCGCTTCTGCCAGTTGTTTTGTTCTTTCAATGTTTGGCCCGGCCAGCATTCCGTCTTTATTAATGTCCGTGTAGATAATCGCTGCCAGCGGAAGCTTGGCGGCTTGTTTTGCAAGCTCGGTAATTTCCTGAGAGCTGTCTTTTTTCCAGCCGTGGGTGGCAATTCTGCTGCCTCTTGCATCGAGGCTGAGCACCACTTTGCCGACAAATTCCTTTGCAACGCTGCTGAACCAGTCGAAATCGCTTACCGCTTTTGTGCCGAGAATCACCCGGGTTACGCCCATATCGAGTATTTTTGTGATAGAGTCTCTGTCGCGGATGCCGCCGCCGACCTGGATTTTCAAATCTTTTGCCTGCTGAACAATTTCCCGGATTGTATCGGTATTGACGCATCTGCCGAGCTTTGCGCCGTCGAGGTCAATTATGTGCAGCCATTCGGCTCCGCCGTTACGAAATTCGATTGCCTTTTTTGCAGGATTATCTTCGTAGTTGATATAACGATGATATTCGCCCTGTATGAGCCGAACACATTTACCGCCGAGCAAGTCTATCGCAGGTATCACGTACATCCCGTTAGAAATCTCCTTTTTCCATCTATAATTTTAAACAGGTGTGTCCCGTTGGCCCCCGCTCTTGCTTTCGCAAGAAAGCGCGCGGGACACCCTTTAAAGAGCTTTGGCAGATTTTAGAGCGGTATTCGCTGATTTTCAAGACCAATTTTATAAATTTGGACAGGGCAAAAATTCAAATGGCGTAAGCCATCCCTAAGCGGAAAATCAGGGTTTTTGATCTATTTCTGCTTAAATGTCGCACTTTTGCCGTTACAAACTGAAATTCGGTTGACCTAATGCCGATGAATGATATAATAAATTTATCCCTAAGGAACTATTCAATTATGACTAAGTATTCACAGAAATGTTTACAGTAAATAAAAGTTCTTGTTATCAACGCGGGCAGCAGTTCAATCAAATACCAGTTGTTCAAAATGCCTGCTGAAAAAGTACTTGCAAAAGGGCTTCTGGAAAAAATCGGCGAAGAAACTTCACAATTAAACCATTTCAGCGATTCGAAGGAGCACAAAATCCAGACAAAAGCAGCCGACCATTCGGCCGGTATGAAACTGATTCTCGATACGCTAGTTGCTCCTCAGACAGGCGTTATAAAGAGTGTTTCTGAAATTGCTGCTGTCGGCCATCGCGTAGTTCATGGCGGCGAAGAATTTACAGGTTCGGTAGTAATCAGTGACGAAGTTATTGCATCAGTTGAGAAATTCGCAGACCTTGCGCCTTTGCATAATCCGCCAAATCTGACGGGGATTAAGGCTGCGCAACAGGGCCTTCCAAAAGCGCTGCAGGTGGCCTGTTTCGATACGGCTTTTCATACGACCATTCCAAAGGTCGCTTATATTTACACACTGCCTTACGAGATTTATGAAAAATATCGCGTAAGAAAGTATGGCTTTCACGGCACAAGTCACAGGTATGTCGCCCGGCGATGCGCTGCGATAATGGGTAGAGACAAATATGATGTAAACGTTATTACCTGTCATCTTGGCAACGGCTGTTCGATAACCGCCGTCAAAGGCGGTAAAAGCGTCGACACTTCTATGGGCCTTGCGCCTCTTGAAGGCGTTGTTATGGGCACTCGCAGCGGCGATTTTGACCCTGCGATTCTGTTTTACCTCTCAGAGAAGGGTTACAGCATTGATAAGCTTAATGATATGTGCAATAAAAAAAGCGGTCTTCTCGGCATATCAGGCGTTTCAAACGATATGCGCAATCTGCGCGAGCACGCTCATGCCGGCAACGAGCGGGCAAAACTTGCCTTTGATATTTTCTGTTACAGGATAAAGAAATATATCGGCGCATATACAGCAGTTCTCGGCAGACTAGACGCACTGGTTTTTACCGGCGGAATCGGGGAAAATGCCGCTGATGTCCGAGCGCAGGTCTGCGAAAATCTTGAGCAGATAGGTGTAAAAATTGACCCTGCGGCAAATGAAAAGGCCCCCGTGCTTTCTGCGAAAGCAGAAACGGGGGAAGGTCTTATAAGTTCTGTCAGAAGCCGAGTAAAAGTGTATTGTATCCCCACAAATGAGGAGCTTGCGATAGCACAGGACACATTCCGACTCGCAAGGTAGTTTTCCGGTTAAGTCCGATTTTTATATGCCGATACCATATTGCAGTCTGACGTGCCGTTGCGACTCACGTCGCAAGACGTGGCAGCAGGTAATTTATAAGGCTATGGTATGAATGTTCACCAGATAGAAAGGCTTATCTCTGAAGCGATTGCCAATCGTCCCGTTGCGACCGGTGCGCCGCTGAATCTTTATATCTATAACGGCAAAGTCATCTGCGGCGCCAGAGTTGTTATGCCTAAAAATGCGAGTTTTATATCCCACGTTACGCCCCAGACAATCCAGCAGGGTTTTAATGAAAGCGACTGGAAAGCCGTTGTTGAAAGGACGCTATGGATTTTAAAAGACCGCCCCGCCCCGGCAGGGGAGGGCAGCAGCAGCGATTTCAGAGAGCGTCGCAGAGAACAGCGTCTCAAATTAAACGGCAATATCTGGGTTAATCAGGAAGGAAATGATAAGACCTTGCAGGGACAACTGGTTGATATAAGCAGCAGCGGCATGGCGTTTACGTGTTATAACAAAAAGGGCATTCCCGATTGCGGTCAGCAGATAACCGCCAGATTCACAGTGCCGTTTTTTACGCCTCAGGGCGATGTCCAGAACAGGAAATTCACTCGCACTGCAAAGGTATGCCGCATCGGCAATGCAAACAGCTATCTCAAACGCGTAGCCGTACAGTTTGCAGAGCCTCTGCCATTTAAGCCTGCCGAACAAAATCAAGTATCCGACGCTGATATAACAGTTCTTACTTCCGCCCAAAGCTGACATTTCTCTCAATTCTTTTTTATTTTCAACCTTGTTTTAGCGGCACTTTTGTGTAAAATCATGTTCAGAATTTATGCGTTCTGAAGGAGCGGAAAAATGAAAAAGGCGGTCATAATATCGACGGTATTATTGTTTGGAACAGGCTGTCAGAGTCTTTATTACGGCGCAATGGAGAAGTTCGGCAAATACAAAAGGGATATCCTTGTTGACCGTGTAAAGGATGCCCGTGATGCACAGCAGCAGACCAAGGAGCAGTTCGCTTCGGCGCTGGATAAATTCCGAAGTGTTGTAAATGTCGAAGGCGGCAAGCTGCAGGAAAAGTACGACCTGCTTAAAAGCGAGCTCGACAAAAGCGAATCGAAGGCATCCGCCGTCAAAAAGCGGATTAGCGATATTGAAGATGTCGCCAACGCCCTTTTTGACGAATGGACAAAAGAACTTGACCAGTATAAGAACACCGAGCTGAGAGCCGCGAGTAAGAAAAAGCTGGACCAGACCCGCCAGAAATATACACAATTGATTGATGCGATGAAAAAAGCGGACAGTAAAATCGAGCCGGTTCTTTCTGCTTTTCGCGACCAGGTATTATTCTTAAAACATAACCTAAACGCTCAGGCCATCGCTTCACTTCAAAGCGAAGTCAGCTCGATGGAAGCCGATACAGGCCGATTGATAGCGGAAATGGAAAAATCAATTGCCGAGGCCGACAGTTTTGTCAAAACGATGCAGGAATAAGCCGCCAGCTTTACTGCGGCTGGACTTTATGATGTTTTTTCAGATGAATCTG
>Ga0315275_10001757_pt1 | contig 19285 bp, 16 predicted proteins | sample YL17G03_0_MG_FD_205557 | JGI IMG/M metagenome (GOLD analysis project Ga0315275, IMG submission 205557) | Sediment microbial communities from Yellowstone Lake, YNP, Wyoming, USA - YL17G03_0 | ecosystem: Environmental > Aquatic > Freshwater > Lake > Sediment | place: USA: Wyoming | collected...
ACGAACTCAACACGGCCATTGCCAAAAACCATCAAACTGCCTCGACCATAATGCCATTCTGCTGAAATATCATTTGGACCAGAAAATGGGCTGTTATCGTTCTTCGACTGAAAAAGCATTACTACATCAGGAGAAATTTGGCTGGGTTTAAGCCCGAGCAGGTTCTTGTTAAAATCAAAATCTGGGTAGGAAAAAACATAATGGTATCGCTCATTGTCGAAAGAGTTTAAATCTGATAAATTCTTTACAGATTGTTCTGAGAAAGTAAATTTCTCATCTGTTTTAAATAACCGAATTTTTTTTCCAAATTCCTGCAAACGTTGAAGTGTTTCTTCGTTATAGCAATAATAACGCCAAATGTCTTTATCGGGTTGACCGTATTTAATTCCGATAGCTGTTAAGTTGCCTTTGATACCAATTCCGATTATTAAGTGCGCCATCGTCATTCCGACCGAAAGGCCACTTTGTGGCCTGTAGCGGAGAAATCCGTTTTAATAGATCTCTCGACTTCGCTCGAGATGACACATGTGCGCATCAATTATTCGTACTTCGTATAATATGGATTATCACTATAAAAATAATCCCGAAAACGGTAAAAATAATATTTGCAGGATTTTTGATGCTTATAATAGAAGCTACTAGGCATATCACGGCCCAGAAAGAAAGAAGAATTATTAAACCAAAGTATCCAAAAAAAACCCAACCAAAAATTGACCCTATTAAAGAAAGGCCACCAGACTCAATGTATAAATATAAAGCGATATATTCCATAACAGCAAGTAATGCCAGTATACAAATGGCAATAAGAAAATTCTTGATGCAAAATCTTGTTTGATGCCAAGGGTTACTGACAAATTCCAAAAACCAATTTTTCGTTTTTAATTCTGTCATTTACTTGTTTGAGTTTGCTGAATCTTTGCCCATTCGTCGCGGAGGGTTGCCGTGCGATTGAAAATCAGTTTTTCATCCTTGCTGTCGGAATCAACGCAAAAATAACCCAATCTTTCAAACTGCCAGCGACTTAAAGGTTTCGCGTCTTTCAAATACGGCTCAACTTTGCAGACGGAAAGTTTCGTTAATGAATTTGGATTAAGAAAAGCAGTGAAATCCTGTCCCTCCCGCCCCGGCGGGCAAGCTTCGGTTTCGTCGGGGTTTTCCTTTGTAAAAAGATGCTCATAGATTCTTGCCTCGGCGTCAATCGCATTTTTAGCGCAGACCCAGTGCAGCGTTGATTTTACTTTTCTGCCGTCGGGCGAATCTCCGCCGCGAGTCGCAGGGTCGTAAGCGCATCGAAGCTCGACAATATTTCCCGCAGAATCCTTTATCATATCTTTACAGATTATAAAATAAGCGTATCGCAGACGAACTTCCCTGCCGGGCGCAAGGCGGTAAAACTTTTTCGGCGGCTCCTCCATAAAATCATCTCGCTCAATATAAATTTCTCTCGAAAACGGAATCTGTCTTGTGCCTGCCGCCGGGTCTTCAGGATTATTTATCGCTTCAAGGTGCTCAACTTTTCCTTCGGGATAGTTTTCAATAACAACTTTTAAAGGATTAAGCACCGCCATTACTCGCGGGCTTGATTTATTTAATTCCTCGCGTAAGCAGTGCTGGAGAAGCGCAAAATCGACCGTGCTGTTGAATTTGTTTACGCTGATTTTATCGCAGAAATTTCTTATCGCTGCCGGCGAATATCCTCTCCTTCTCATTCCGCCTATTGTAGGCATACGCGGGTCGTCCCAGCCTGCGACTAATTTATCCTGCACGAGTTTTAAAAGCTTGCGTTTGCTCATAACGGTAAAGGTGAGGTTCAATCGTGCAAATTCGATTTGCTGCGGATGATAGATTTCGAGCGCATCGAGGAACCAGTCGTACAGCGGCCGGTGATTTTCAAACTCGAGGGTGCAGATTGAATGTGTGATTTTTTCAATTGAGTCCTCAATGCCGTGCGCCCAGTCATACATCGGGTATACGCACCATTTATCACCTGTGCGATGATGCGATGCGTGAACAATCCTGTACATCACGGGGTCGCGCATATTCAGGTTGGGATGAGCCATATCAATTTTTGCCCGCAGCGTTTTCGAACCGTCGGAAAATTCGCCTCTTCGCATTCGCTCAAACAGGTCAAGATTTTCTTCGATGCTTCTGCTGCGATACGGACTATCTTTTCCAGGCTGAGTTAACGAGCCGCGATAGTCCCTGATTTGGTCGGCATTAAGGTCGCAGACGTAGGCCTTGCCTTTTTTTATAAGGTCAACCGCCCAGTCGTGCATCTGCTGAAAATAATCCGAGCCGAAGAAAAGATTTTGTCCCCAGTCCCAACCAAGCCATTTGACATCTTTGATAATCGAATCGACGTATTCCTGCTCTTCCTTTTCAGGGTTGGTATCGTCAAAACGCAGATGGCATTTTCCGCCGAACTCAGCTGCTATTCCAAAATTCAGACAGATGCTCTTTGCGTGACCGATATGCAGATAGCCGTTCGGCTCAGGTGGAAAACGTGTAACGATTCTGCCGTCCCACTTGCCGGTTTTGCGGTCGTCAGCAACCATCTGGCGAACAAAATCGAGCTTTTGTTGATTTTCGTTTACCGAGGCCATATAAACCTTTAGTCTTTAATACCTTAGAGTTAAAAAAAGAATTATAAACTCCCCTATTACGCAGTCAAGAAATGTAAAATTTCACTCCAGTTACAGTCTTTCGTGTTTTATTACGGCTCTGTAGAGGCCGTTGATTCTTGAGCCTTCAACAATCAAGGGGGCGTAATTTTCATTTCGCGGCTGAAGCCTGACTTTATCCTGCGGCTCAAAGAAAACTCTCTTGAAAGTTGTTTCAAGTGGCATCGAAAGTCTGATAAAACTATCGTCGCCGCTTCTTACTTCGGCGGCTGGAGAGAAAATAACGATATCGCCTTCGGTAAACTTCGGCTCCATTGAATCGCCTATAACCCGAGCAGCAAAGGCCTGGGGGTCGTCAATATCGGGACAACGGATGTAATCATCCGCAAAACCTGCCGGATACTGAAGGTCGTCAAAATCAACCGGATAACCCGCAGCGACGCGGTTAATTACAGGTATCAGCCTGCCGGGCTTTACAGTAGTGGTGCCGCTGTCAACCTGTAAGTCGCTTTTAGAAAGCAGCTCGTCAATCTCATTTTTGCTGCTTTTTTTATCAACAAGACTATGCACAAGTTTTCGCCAGCGTTCATTTTCCGCTTCATAAGCTTCGAACTGCTGGCGAACATCGGCGGGCATCCTGTCAAGATTGGCGATGTGCCGAAGCGTGCCGGCTGAAAAATTCAGCGCATCTTCCAGCTTGCGAAGAAGGTTGTCGCTCGGCGGGTTTTTTACCTTGCCTGTTTCAATCGTCGAAAGATAAGGTTTTGAAAAACCTGTTTTGGCGCTTACTTCATCAAGAGTAATGTTCAATTCGTGCCTACGTTTGCGAATAATCTGACCCAAAGACATCGTTATTTCCTTAAATATTATTCAAGTATTTGTTCTATAATAATACAACTTTTAAAAAAATTATCAATATTTTTATTTTTTTACAGTTTTTCCAGAAAAAACGACTCTTGGCCAATAGAACAGCAAGCCTGCAAAGTTATGTTTTTTATTTGTTATAAGTTCTTATTTGATAATAAATTAACGAAAATATAATAAGTTTTTAACAATTTTATTATAACTTTGGCAGAGAAAGCAGTATACAAGGAAGGGGAAAAAATGAAACAGAGCAACCCGATTTTTGTTGTAAGCGACCTTCATCTGGGTTCCGGCGGGAGAAGAGACAACTTTTCATCATACTGCAAGGAAAAGCAGTTTTTTGATTTTCTGGACTTTATCGAAAAAAACGCCGGTGAACTGATTATCACGGGCGACCTGGTTGACTTGTGGCGGTTCGGTTTGAGAAAGACACTGCGAAGATATGCCGAGCTGTTCGACAGGCTGGCAGAAATGAACGTCTCTTATATAGCCGGAAATCACGACCAGGCTGTTGAATTGCTTGTGCAGAACAGGATTCTGCCGCACAGTTTTTTTAAAAAGACAACTGAGCCTTTTACCCGGCTGATAGGCGATAAACGTTTTAAATTTATGCACGGCCATGAATTCGACCCGTTCAACAACGGGACGCGGCCGCTGTGGGGCAAAATCAGGTGTTTAAGCACCAGCACTATTGAATGGATAAAAGGCACTCCCGTTCACACATCAGATGCTATCGAGGAAGCCCTGATAAAACTCGAGGCAAAACTGCTTGAGATGTGGCTGTGGATTTGCCTTGAGCTGAAAAAGACATTCAATTATGACATACGTTCCCGCAGTTTCGGCGGCAGCAGATTTAAACATCTAAGAACAAAGAAAATGCTCGCCCGACATCAGAATCATAAAAACTCCCAGGGCTACGACATAGCAATATCCGCCCATACCCACAAGGCGGGCAGTTTCAACAACTGGTATTTCAACAGCGGCTCATGGATCGGTCCAGCAAACAATTTTCTGAGCATTCTGCCTGACGGCAGCACTACAATATTTGACTGGACGGCATCCGGGCCAAAAAAGAACCAGACGGTCCTGTGTGTCTGAAAGAGGCCGGCGTTACCTCCACACCAATTTGCACAGGGAATCGAATTTATAATTTGCTGGAAAAACCGCTTCTGTTCAACCTTTTTGTGCCCAATCGCAAAGCAAATTGGTGTGGGGGTTTATTATTCGCTTGTATCGAGGATGCTCATAAAGGCCTCCTGAGGAATTTGAACGCTGCCGATACTCTTCATTCTCTTCTTGCCTTCTTTCTGTCTTTTAAGGACCTTCATCTTGCGTGTAACATCACCGCCGTAGAGTTTTGCCGTAACATCTTTTCTAAAAGCCTTGATGGATTCGCGTGCGATTATTTTGCCGCCGATTGCGGCCTGCAGCGGTATCTCGAACTGATGGCGAGGAATTGCCTTCCTGAGTTTGACAAGCATTTTTCTTCCCCTCGCCTCCGCGTTCGAGCGGTGCACAATCAAGCTCAGTGCATCGACGATTGCCTTATTTACAAGGATATCTATTTTTACAAGGTTGCCAGCCTCAAAGTCGATAAATTCATAATCCATTGTTGCGTAGCCTCTGCTTATGCCTTTGAGCTGGTCGTAAAAATCATACACAATCTCGGCAAGCGGGGCCCTGAATTCCATCATAACACGAGTCGAACTTATATAATCGGTCTTTATGAGCTGACAGCGTCTCATCTCCGCAAGCTTCATAATACTGCCTATCGCATCTTTCGGAGTAATTACTTCAAGCTTTACATAAGGCTCGCGAAGTTCTGCGATTTTGGTTTTCTCAGGCAACTGGCTGGGCGAGTCTATCCTGTAAATCTCTCCTGACGTCTCAACCACCTCATAAGTTACCGTCGGCGCCGTCTGAACCACTTCGATATTGCTTTCTCTTTCGAGCCTTTCCTGGATAATTTCCATATGCAAAAGACCCAAAAATCCGCAGCGAAAACCAAACCCCAGTGCCGGGCTGTTCTGCGGCACAAAGGTAAAACTGGCGTCATTTAGCGAGAGTTTTTCAAATGCCGCGCGCAGGTGCGAATAATCGGTGTTGTTACCAGGATAAAAATCACTGAAGACCATTTGCAAAGGCTTTTTATAGCCGGGCAAAGCTTTCTTTGCAGGTTCTTTTGCCAGCGTTATGGTGTCGCCGATTGTAATATCAGAAATCTTTCTGATATTTGCAATGACATAACCGACCTCGCCGGCGGCCAGTGTTTCGATCTTTTTCATCCCAGGCATAAATTTGCCAAGCTCGCTTATCTGATAACTCCTCTTCGAGCCCATCATCAGTATTTTTTCGCCGGGATTAAGCCGGCCTGAAATCAATCTTACATAACATATCACGCCGCGGTATTCGTCATAATGGCTGTCGAATATCAACGCCCTGGTTTGTGTCGCTGAATCGGCAACCGGCGGCGGCAAAAAAGTTATTATCGCCTCGAGCAGTTCCGGCACCCCCTGGCCGCTTTTTGCACTGATATAAAAACACTCGTTTTTGTTTATGCCGAGGATATGCTCGATTTCTTCTGCGACAACCTTCGGCTGCGCTGCGGGCAGGTCTATCTTATTTATTACAGGGACAATCTCCAGACCCGAATCGACGGCCAGATATGCATTTGCAACTGTTTGAGCCTCGACGCCCTGCGAGGCATCGACGACAAGCAGTGCACCTTCACAGGCCGCCATCGAGCGGGAAACCTCATAATGAAAATCGACGTGCCCAGGCGTGTCAATCAGGTTGAGCATATATTCAACGCCATTGAGGGTATAGAGCATCATAACCGCAGAGGCCTTTACGGTAATGCCGCGTTCGCGCTCGATGTCCATACTGTCGAGCATCTGCTCCTTGAAGTCTTTCTGGCTGACCGTGCCGGTAAGCAGAAGGAGCCTGTCGGCCAGCGTGCTTTTGCCGTGGTCAATATGCGCGATAATACAAAAATTCCGTATATTCTCTATATTCATCTGTAACTTTCCACCAAATTACAAGCCTATACTATAACTAATCGGGAGTTTTAAAGCAATCCATCAGGCTGGGCAAAATCACAAAGTACACTATCAGCTATCGGCAGAGCCTGTTTTGTCAGGCTGAGCCTGCCATTTTTTAATTGCAACAGTTTTAATTTCAGATTTTTTTTAATTGATTGACTAAAAAGTTTATAAATATCAAAACCTGTTTTCTTTTTATATTCTTCTAAATTTACACCTTCCATCAATCGTAGATTGAGTACCGCTGTTTGAGATGCCTTCTCAAGCGGGCCTATTTTTATTTTTTCGGCAACCGGTTTTTTATTCTGCTCAATACATTCTACATATTTTCCAATATCGCTGATATTTTCGGTTCGCCAATCTCCAATATAGCTTGCTGCCGCCGGCCCGATGCCGAGATAATACTTATTTTTCCAGTAAGTCAGATTGTGCCTGCACTGGAAACCTGCTTTTGCGAAATTGGAAATCTCATAATGTTCAAAACCGCCCATAGTAAGTTCTTCAATCGCTGTTTCATACATCTTTCTGTCAGTATCTTCGTCAACCGCTTTTATTTTGCCTGCCGATTTTGTCTTTTCCAGAGGCGTGCCTTTTTCATAAGTCAAACTATACGCACTTATATGTTGAACGTCGCTTTGAATTGCTTTTTTTAGATTTTGCCGACATCTTTTCAAATCTGAGCCGGGTATGGCAAAAATCAAATCCAGCCCGATATTTTCAAAACCTGCCTGTTTTGCTGCTGTTACTATCTGGTCGATTTTTTCGACACTGTATTTTCTGCCGAGAAAATCCAGTTCACTTTGCACAAATGACTGAGCGCCAATTGAAATGCGATTAACACCGATATTTTTGAGATTTACTAATAAATTCTCATCTGCATCGGCAGGATTGATTTCAACCGTAAATTCATCAACATTTCCAACCAAATTAACGACTCCAGCAAGAAAATTGCAAAGCGAATCAATCCCGACAGAGGCCGGGCTGCCTCCGCCTATGTACAAGGTTTGAGCAGGCTTTTGAAAGGAGGATTTTCTCAGTTCTGCAATCTCGGCGTTTAAAACTTTTTTGACATCATATAAATTTGCCGGTTTCGAGAAAAAACCGCAATACAAGCACTTCGATTTGCAGAATGGAATATGAATATAAACAGATTTTGGCAATTCTTTTTTAACCACGAATTAACACGAATTAAAAAAAATTAACTTCCAACATTGAATGTTCAACGTTCATTATGAATTCTCCAAATTATACCACTCTTTTATTTTCTGCTTTAGTTCGTCTTCATTCTTCGCTGCGATAAGTTCTTTGCTGACCTTTCTCATATCCGTATGGCTTCCCTGGCTGCGGCGGGCTTCGCCCCGACGAGTGCTGTATTTGGCCAGAAATTTCCTGAAGTACCAGATACATTTTTTTATATCATAGAGTTCCTTAAGCATTTCGAAATGTTCGAGGATGATTTTTCCCTGCTGCTCTATATCAGGCTCAAAAATTTCCTGTTTCCCTTCAAGAACGTCTTTTATCTGTCTGAAAATCCACGGTCTTCCGATAGCGCCTCTTGCGACAGCGACGCCGTCAGCACTGCTTGAACGGAGTTTATTTACGATATCAATCGGCTCGAACAAATCGCCGCTGCCGATGATTGTCGTTTTCGGAAATTTTTCTTTCAATTGTTTTATTATATTCCAGTCGGCAGTTCCTTTGAATCTCTGCTGGACGCTTCTGCCGTGTACAATAAGAGCATCAGCACCATACTGGACGGCTTCTGTGCAGATTTGCCAGAATTTCTGTATTGATTCTTCGCTGCCGTCAATGCCTTTCCTGAGTTTCATAATTACGGGGCAATTTACAGCGTTTCTTACATGTTTAAAAATCTCAAGAACTTTTTGCGGCTCTGCCATAAGCGCTCCGCCCCTTGCTTTTTTGACGACCTTTGGTGCAGGGCAGGCAAAGTTCAGGTCGATAAGGTCGTAACCGATTCGGCAAAGGTTTTCCGCTGCTTTTGCCATTTTTTGAGGTTCTGTGCCGAGCAGTTGTGCGCCGATTGGGTGCTCATCATCTTTGAGAATGTAATTAGGTTTTTCAAATAATGGTTTATATAATGCACAGCTGTCGAGGATAACGCCGCTGAACGTAAGTTCGCAGCCGAATTTGCGAGCCAGCATTCTCATCGCCCTGTCGCTGTAGCCGCTCATAGCAGCCTGGATAAATGGGTATTTGAGCTTGATATTGCCGATAGTCAACATAAATAGAGGAATCACCTGCTGGCAGGATTTTTTTATTTTTTGCTCGTCAAATATATCGCCTGCTCAGCAAAGATATTCGGAGCGAATTTGACCGGGCTTCGCCGATTGCCGATAAGGGGGATTTTGGCCTCTACCGTTGCGCCGATTTCATCGCAGAAATCTTCAAAATCCTTCAGCGACAGAAAATGAATGTTCGGCGTGTCATACCACTTGAACGGCAGCTGTTTTGTGCGTGGAGCCTCACCGTTAAAAAACAGATTTATCCGGCATCTCCAGTAGGCAAAATTCGGAAAGCTGACAATAACCTTTCCGGCCACCCTTAAAAGCTCGGCAAAAACCTGATGCGGGTTCTTCAAAGTCTGCAAAGTCTGCGACAGTATCGCATAATCGAAACTCTTGTCCGGATAATGCTTAAGACCTCGTTCGATATCCCTGTGAATTATGTCAAGACCGTTATTGACGCACTGCAGGACAAGTTCCTGGCCGACCTCAATGCCTTCAGCGGTGATATTTTTGTCGTGCTGGAGATTGAGCAGAAGCTGTCCGTCGCCGCAGCCGACATCCAGCACTCGGCTGTTCGGCTCAATCAGCGATTCAATCAATTCGTAATCGACTCTGAGTCTTTTTGCGCGTTCAACGCCCTTTACGCTTGAAATCGTAGATAGTTTTTCAAGTTTCGGTTTTTCCATAGTTGTCGCAAGAAAACCGCTAATCAGTCTGCCCAGCGTTTCTGGTTCAAGCAGAAATGCATCATGCCCGTAGGGAGAAAGAATGTTGCAGTAGCTGACGAGTTTTCTTTGTGCGACAAGTGCGTTTACCATCTCTTCCGACTGAGCGGGTGTAAAGAGCCAGTCGCTTGTGAAACTGATTATCAGAAATCTTGACTTTGTCTTCGCAAATGCCTGCTGAAGCGAATCGTAATCTTTTTCAAGGTCGAAGTAGTCCATCGCCTTTGTTATATACAGATAACTGTCGGCGTCGAACCGTTCGACGAAACTCTGGCCCTGATAATCAAGATATGTCTCGACAGCAAACTCAGAGTTGAGATCATAGCTGTATTTATCGGCGATTTTAAGGTCTCTGCCGAATTTCTCTCTCATACTCTCTTTTGAAAGATAAGTTATATGCCCTATCATTCTCGCGATGGCAAGACCTTTTTTCGGCTCCCTGCCGGCCTCCGCATCGGCAATTATCGCATTTCTGCCGACCGCATCGAAAGCGATAGCTTGCGCACCAAGCCTTGAAGTCGCCGCGATAACTATCGCCGATTTGACAAAATCGGGATACTCAATCGCCCACTGCAGCACTTGCATTCCGCCCATTGAGCCGCCGATGACGTTCAAAAGCTGCTTTATGCCGAGCTTGTCCAGCAGCAGTTTTTGCACCTTCACCATATCGGCGATGGTTATCAGCGGAAAATCAAGGTGATACGGCTTGCCTGTTGCCGGGTTGATGCTGCTCGGCCCTGTTGTACCATAGTAGCTTCCAAGAAAATTGGAGCATATAACGAAATATTTATTTGTATCAATCCCCTTGCCCGGCCCTATCATAATATCCCACCAGCCGGGCTTCTTATCATTCGGACTGCTGAACCCCGCCGCATGAGCGCCGCCGCTTAGGGCATGACAGATAAACACAACATTATCGCCGGCCGGACTCGGCTTACCGTATGTTTCGTAGGCCACATCTATTGGCCCGAGGGTTTTACCGCTGACTAATTTCAAAGGCTTGTCAGCCTCGATGACCCTTATGGTCTTAGTCTCGACAATACCAACCGAACCTGTCTGATTTTCCGCCATAATTTCTTTTTTCACAATAAACTAAATTATTGTGAAAAACCTCATTAAACCGGCCGCTAATAACCATTGACTGACAACTAATTATATACAGGGCTTTTTCGGTATGCAATTTTTCTTTTTTATTAGACACCTATGAGCAAAAATACTATATTATCTTTTTTGACTTCAGGCGATAAAACACCGCAGGGGGAGTTTTAAAGATGGTTTCGAGGTAAAATTATGAGTGAAAACCTTCAGGCAGAAATCAAAGAAATATGCCAAAGCTGCGGCAACGACCGCACAAGGATGATGGATATCGTCAGGGCTGTGCAGCAGAGATTTGGCCGGGTCAGCGATGAAGCGATGAATCTCATCGCAAAATGCGTTAATTGCCACAGGGCCGAGGTCGAAGGCGTTGTATCATTTTATGCGTTCCTGTCGAAAAAGCCCAAAGGCAATGTCGTTATTCGCCTGTGCAACGATGTGATCGATAAAATGCAGGGCCTTGATGCGGTTGCCCAAGAGTTCAAAAAGCAACTCAATATCGATTTTGGCCAGACGACACCCGACGGTAAAATAACACTCGAATATACGCCCTGTATCGGGATGTGCGACCAGTCGCCGGCGGCGATTATCAACGATGAAGTCATAACATACCTGTCCACCGATAAGGTAAAAGAGATTATCGCTGATATTAAAAAGCATTACGACCCATCAAAACTAAAACATCGCCTCGGCGACGGCAACAATGCCAACGAGCTTGTTCACTCCTGCGTTCACAACGGCATAAGAAAAAAAGGCCCCGTCATCTTTGCTAATTACAAACACGAAGCCGGTCTTAAAAATGCACTCGCTATGAGCCCGGTTGAAGTAATTAACGAAGTAAAGACCGCTCGCCTTCGCGGCAGAGGCGGAGCGGGTTTTCCCGCCGGAATGAAATGGCAGTTTACACGCGCTGCCGAAGGCGGAAAAAAATTTATTGTCTGCAACGCCGATGAAGGCGAGCCGGGAACGTTCAAGGACAGGGTAATCCTTACGGAACTTGCCGATATGCTCTTTGAAGGTATGACAATTGCCGGTTATGCAATCGGCGCTGAAAACGGCATTCTCTACCTGCGGGCCGAATACAACTACCTGCGAAAACTGCTCGAAAAGATTCTACAGGAAAGAAGAGACAAAAACCTGCTGGGCAAAAACATATTCGGCAAAAAAGGTTTTAACTTTGACATTACGATTCAGATGGGCGCAGGCGCATACATCTGCGGTGAGGAAACTGCCCTGATAAGCTCCTGCGAAGGCCTGCGAGGCGACCCGAAAACCAGGCCGCCTTTCCCCGCACAGAAAGGATATCTCGGCTGTCCGACGGTGATAAATAATGTTGAGACGCTGTGCTGCGTAACGAGAATTCTCGAAATGGGAGCCGCATGGTTTGCCGAAATCGGTTCGCCGGGAAATACAGGAACAAAACTTTTAAGTATTGCCGGCGACTGCAAGCTGCCCGGCGTTTATGAATTCCCATTCGGCATAAAAGTAAACGATATGTTAAAAGACGTCGGCGCCGACGATGCGCAGGCGGTCCTCATCGGCGGCCCAAGCGGCCAGATAATTGGACCAAATGATTATAACAGGACAATCAGCTATGACGATTTGGCAACCGGCGGAGCGGTTGTCGTCTTCGGCCCTGAAAGAGATATGATTGAAATCGCTGCACAGTATATGGAATTTTTCGTAGAGGAAAGCTGCGGCTACTGCACACCCTGTCGGGTCGGCAATGTCCTGCTGAAAAAATATCTCGACAAAATCCTCACCGGCAAGGGCGAGCCGGAAGACCTTGATATGCTCAAGCAGCTCGGCGAAAGCATCAAAATTACCAGCCGCTGCGGCATGGGCCAGACTTCGCCAAACCCGGTGCTTACCACACTGAAAAATTTCCCAAAAATATATGATTCAAAAGTTAAAAAAGTTACCGACGGTTTACAGCCGACCTTCGATATCAGAAAAGCTCTTGCTGACGCTGAAAGCATTGCACATCGTAATTCAGTAATTTTTACAAAATAAAGGGTAAAAGATGAGCGACCAGATAACCTTTACGATTGACGATATTGAAGTAAAAGGCAAAGCGGGCCAGACAATCCTGCAGGCCGCTGACGAGGCAGGCATTTATATACCGAGACTTTGCTATCATCCGGAACTTGCCCCGCACGGAAGCTGCCGGGTCTGCACCGTCCTTGTCAACGGCAAACCCCAGACCGCCTGCACTCAGCCGATTACCGAGGGCATAACAGTCGAAAACGACACCGAAGAGCTCAAAGAGCACAGACGCAATCTTATTGATATGTTCTTTATTGAAGGTAATCACTTCTGTATGTTCTGCGAAAAGAGCGGCAATTGCGAGCTGCAGGCAGTGGCCTATCGGCTTGGAATCCTGTCTCCAAAATATCCATATCTTTTCCCAAAAAAAGATGTTGATTCCACACACCCTGATATATTCCTCGACCTTAACAGATGCATTTTGTGCGGCAGATGCGTCGAAGCCTCAAGAGATGTTGACGGCAAAGGCGTTTTCGAATTCGCAGGCCGAAGCATTGAAAAAAAAATAATGGTCAATGCTGATAAATATCTGAAAGACACCAACCTTGCCGTAACCGACAAGGCCGCCGACGTTTGCCCTGTCGGCACGATAAACAAAAAACGTACCGCATTTGCAGTTCCAATCGGCAAAAGATTGTACGACAAAAAGCCTATCGGCTCGGAAATAGAAGAACGCAAAAAATAAAAATAGAATTTACAAGGATATAATAAATGGCAAAACCAAAAATCGCAACAGCATCGCTGGCAGGCTGTTTCGGCTGCCATATGTCGTTTCTCGACATCGACGAGCGAATTTTAAAATTGATTGAGCTTGTGGACTTCGACAAATCGCCTCTCGATGACATAAAGGAATTTACCGGCAGATGCGCTATCGGCCTGATTGAAGGCAGCTGTGCAAATGAAGACAATGTTCACGTCCTTCAGGAATTCCGCAAACATTGCGATATCCTCGTTGCCGTCGGCGACTGCGCCATAATGGGCGATATACCTGCGATGAGGAACAACATACCGTTAAAAGAGTGCCTCGAAGAAGCGTATCTGAATGGCCCAAGCATCCACAATCCGGAAAAAATCATACCGAACGATAAGGAACTGCCGCTTTGTCTTGACAGGGTTTACCCCTGCCACGAGGTCGTAAAGATTGACTACTCCCTGCCCGGCTGCCCGCCAAGCGGAGATGCCATCTGGCAGACGGTTGTTGCGCTTTTGAACAACAAACCTCTCGATTTGCCCTATGAACTGATTAAATACGATTAATCCGTTTCGGAGTAATAAAGTGAATACCAGCAAAAGAATAATTATAGAACCGGTAACAAGAGTTGAGGGGCACGGCAGGGTTTCAATCCTCCTCGATGAAAACAACAAGGTTACGCAGGCGAGGTTTCACGTTGTTGAATTTCGCGGCTTTGAAAGATTCATCCAGGGCAGACCTTACTGGGAAATCCCCGTGCTGGTTCAGAGGCTCTGCGGCATTTGTCCTGTAAGTCATCATCTTGCAGCGGCAAAAGCAATGGACAAAATTGTCGGAGCAGACAAACTTACGCCGACCGCCGAAAAGATGCGCCGGCTTATGCACTACGGCCAGATGTTCCAGTCGCACGCGCTGCACTTTTTCCATCTCTGTTCGCCGGACCTGCTCTTCGGTTTTGACGCAGACCCGAAAATAAGAAACATCATCGGCGTTGCCGTAAAGTACCCAGACCTCGCTGTGCAGGGCGTAATGATGAGAAAATACGGCCAGGAAATCATAAAGGCAACCGCAGGCAAAAAAATCCACGGCACAGGAGCCATCCCGGGCGGAATAAATAAGAATCTGTCAATCGCTGAAAGAGACGTCTTTTTAAAAGACATCAAAAAAATGTTCGAATGGTCAAGAGCCGCTCTGAATATCGCAAAAGATTATACTATTAAGAATCTTGATAAACTCACTCCATTTGCCTCATTCGAATCGAATCATTTAAGCCTCGTCCGAAGCGACGGCGCAATGGATTTATATCACGGCAATCTGCGGGTGATTACCGCCGACGGCAAAAAAATATTCGACCAGGTCGATTATTCAAATTACCTCGACTATATCACTGAAGAAGTAAAATCGTGGTCTTATATGAAGTTCCCGTTTATTAAATCTTTGGGACCGCAAAAAGGGTGGTATCGCGTCGGCCCGCTCGCGAGAATCAACTGTTGCGACTTTATCGATACCCCGGAAGCCGAAAAGGCGAGAAAAGAATTTATGGCCCTCACCGGCGGAAGGCCAAACAACATTACGATGGCCTATCACTGGGCAAGAATGATTGAGCTTCTGCACTCCATCGAAAAAATAAATGACCTTCTGCACGACAGTGACCTTCAGGGCACAGACCTTGTTGTAAAAGGCCAGCGCAGAAATGAGGGCATCGGCCTTATCGAAGCCCCGCGAGGCACCCTGTTCCATCATTACAAAATCAATGATGACGACCAGATTGTGATGTGTAATCTTATCGTATCAACGACAAACAACAATGAGCCGTTTAACAGGGCCGTCCAGAAAGTTGCCGCAGACCACATTGACGGCGTCCCGAAAATTACTGAGGGATTGTTAAATCACATTGAAGTTGCGATAAGAGCGTATGACCCCTGTCTTTCCTGCGCAACGCACGCACTGGGAAAAATGCCTCTGATTGTTACGCTCTACGACCATAACGGCAACGAAATAGATAGTATGACAAAACAATGACCGAAGATAACAAAAAAATTCTGCTGCTCGGTTTCGGCAACCCGGCAAGGGCCGATGATGGCCTTGGCCCCGCCCTCGCTGAGATAATCGAATCGAAAAATCTGTTCTGTGTTACTGTCGAAGCTGATTATCAATTGACAATTGAAGATTCTGCTCAGGCAGCCGAACACGATATAGTTATTTTCGCCGACGCTTCTGAAAATGGGGCCGAACCTTTTAGTTTCAAACGCATCGAAGCTAAAGAGTCAGAAAGTTTCTCAACGCATAGCGTTGAGCCTGCTGCCGTTTTAGCTCTTGCCGAAAATCTGTTTGGCTCGAAGGCAAAAGGATTTATTCTCGGCATTCGCGGCTATGAATTCGACCAATTCGGTGCAGGACTGACCCAAAAGGCGAAGGCCAATTTGCAAAAAGCCGCTGATTTTATCGAAGACTTGCTCAAAACAAAAAAATTTAATAAGATGAGTGGAACCGCAGATTTCGCTGATTACGCAGAAATAATTATAAAAAATAATCAGTTTAATCTGTGTAATCAGTGATTAAAAAAGTTCGTGTTAATTCGTGGTTAATTAAAGGAGGCCGATATGCAGGACGGCAAATATGTTATTTTGACGATTGACGACGACCCTGATTTTCTGCAGGCAATCCGCCTGCTTCTGGAGGCTCACGGCTATATTTTGGTTCAGGCTCCAAGTGCCGAAGAAGGCTTGAATGTTTATAAAAAGACGAAGCCCGACCTTATTCTTGTTGATTTGATGATGGAGGAGATTGACGCCGGCGCTAAATTAGCAAAGGAGTTAAAGCTTCTCAACAACAAGGCCCCTGTATATCTTTTAAGCGGTGCGGGCGACGAAATAACAGACATCACCGATTATTCCCACCTTGGTTTCACCGGCGTGTTCCAGAAGCCTGTTAAAAACGAACGTCTCCTCAGCGTCCTCAAGGCAAAACTGAAATAAGGTAAAAGGCAAAAGGAAAATAAAAATAATTATCAGCCGACAGCCGCTTCCTCAATTTTTATTTTTTCATTTTGATTTTTGATTTTCTTATGGCAGTTCCTGCAGCAGTTCGATAATTTCCTCTTTTTTCGGCAGTGCTTCTTGTCCGCCGAATTTACTGCAGGCAAGCGCCCCCGCCGCCGACGCGAATTTCGCGGCCTTTCTGATTTCATCACCGACCGCGCAGCTTGCCGCAAGTGCCCCGTCGAATGCGTCTCCGCAGGCGGTGCGGTCGACAAATTTAACTTCAAACGGCGGTATATGGGTTGTGCCTTCTCTGTCGACTACAAGGACGCCTCGTCTGCCGAGCTTGATAACGACGGCGCCTGCGCCTCGGGCGACAAGGTCTGACCCTATGATTTTTGCGGTATGGACATTATGGTTGCCTGCGGCCGTCAGTTCCGCTGCCTCGGCAAAATTCGGCACGAGTATATCTGCGGTATAATAATCCAGCGGCAGTTTTCCGCTTTGCTTTTCGAACTGCTCGCCAGCAAGTGCAGGGTCGAGTATCACTTTTATTTTGGCAAGTTTCGCCGCTCTTATCGCGATGCTGACAAACTCGCTGCCCAGTCCCCCGTTTATCAGGCATATATTTGCGGAAGACAAAAGTTTTTCAAATTTTTCTCCTCTTATATCGCTGCTTTGCAGCGCCCTGTTTGCACCTTCGGAAATCACTGTCCGGTTTGCCCCTGAGCTGCTGACGAATGAAACGATTACGCCGGTATTTTTCGCCTCCGCCTCGAATACAAACTCGCTGTTGACGCCGAAATCCCTCAGATTATTTTTTATCATTCTTCCGAAGATATCTTTGCCGACTTTGCCGACAAGATGGACTTCGCAGCCGCACAGTGCCGCCTGTATTGCCTCGTTGGACCCTGCCCCGCTCGCCGTGTATGAAAAGCTGCTGCCCGCCGCAACCTGTCCCGTCGCCGGGAAATCCACACAGCGTATTGCCATATCTACATATACGCCGCCGATTACTACTACTCTCGGCCTGTCTCCTGCCATTGGCGCCTCAAAAATCCTTTTTATGATTATTTGCCTGCAACCTTATAAAATACAGCCCGCCGGACTATTTTGCAACCTTTTCCAGCCGTCCAAAATTCACTATTTTGTCCTGTTTGTCCGCCGTAGCCTTGGCGAAGGCGGAAAAATCCATAAATTATTTGACTTTAAAACCCCGTTTAGTTACACTGGTTGGACTTCAAAAGGGTGATTTTTCAATAATTCTACTGCTCTAAGTCTTTTTTTGGATTGTGGTTATGGACATAAAAGAAAACTGCGGCTTGTTCGGTATTTTCGGTGACCCTGAAGCCGCCGAGAAAGCTTTCTTTGCCCTGCACAGTTTGCAGCATCGCGGCCAGGAATCTGCCGGTATGGCGACAAGCGACGGCCAGTCGATTTTATGTCATACAGGAATGGGGCACGCCTCCAGGGTCTTTCGTGGCGGAAGAGACATGCTCGACAAGCTCAAGAACCCGATGGCAATCGGTCATGTCCGCTACTCGACCTCCGGCTCCACCAGTCTGGCAAATGCTCAGCCGCACCTGAGCGAATATTCCAGAGGTCAGATTGCCGTCGCCCACAACGGCAACTTAATCAATGCCTCTCTGCTGCGCGACGAATATGAAGCTTACGGCCACATATTCAAATCGACCAGCGACACGGAAATAATAGTTCATCTGCTCGCAAAGCCCTCGCACGTTTCAAAGCCCGACCCGCTCGGCCACGTCCTCAACCATCTGCAGGGTTCGTATTCTCTGATTTTTCTTTTTGCCGACAGAATAGAAGCCGCCCGCGACCCTTATGGCGTCAGGCCCCTGTCTATCGGCAAAACAAAAAACGGCGCCTTCTGCGTCGCGAGCGAAACCTGCGCCTTTGACACAATTGAGGCGGAATACATCCGCGATGTTGAGCCAGGCGAAATTGTTACATTAAACAAAAACGGTCTTTCCAGCAGGAGATTCGTAAAAGCCGACAACATAACCCCCGCTCACTGTATCTTTGAGCACGTCTATTTTGCAAAGCAAAGCAGTAATATTTTCGGCGAAAACGTCCACGAATTCAGAAAAAGACTCGGCACCCAGATTGCCAAAGAGCATCCCGTCGATGCCGACGTCGTAATTCCCGTCCCCGATTCCGGCACTTCTGCCGCAATCGGCTATTCACGCGCCAGTGGAATACCCTTTGATATGGGTTTTATCCGAAGTCATTATATCGGCAGAACGTTTATTTCGCCCAAGCAGGACATGCGCGACCTTGCCGTAAAGCTCAAGCTTGCCGTCGTAAAGGAAGTGGTAAAGGGCAGGCGCGTCATCATAGTCGACGATTCGATTGTTCGCGGCACAACCACAAAAGGCAAAATCAACGCTATCAGGAAGGCCGGCGCAAAGGAAATTCATATGCGGGTAAGTTGTCCGCCCATAAGGTTCCCCTGCTTTTACGGCGTCGATTTCCCCACAAAGGAAGAACTGCTGGCAAACGACAGGAATATGCAGCAGATTAAGGAATTTCTCGAAGTTGACACCATCGGTTATATTTCCCTTGAAGGCATGCTTTCCTGCGCATCGCTGCCGAAAAATCATTTCTGCACCGCCTGCTGGTCGGGTATTTATCCCATCCCTGTCCAGATGGTGGTGAACAAATTTACGATGGAGCGTTATCAGATGCAGCTTTTCGAAGACGAAACGGTCCAATTATAATGGCTGACCAAATCACTTATGAACAATCCGGCGTAAGCATTGATGCGAACGACCAGATGGTCGAACGGATTTGGTCTTCGGTTCAGAGCACCTTTGGCCCGCGGGTAATCGACCTTCCCGGCGGTTTCGCAGGCCTCTTTCGCCTCGACTACGACGAAAAAATCTTCAAAAAAAATTATAAGAACCCCGTCCTCGTCGCCTGCACCGACGGCGTCGGCTCGAAGGTCCTCGTCGCAA
>Ga0315275_10001759_pt1 | contig 19278 bp, 20 predicted proteins | sample YL17G03_0_MG_FD_205557 | JGI IMG/M metagenome (GOLD analysis project Ga0315275, IMG submission 205557) | Sediment microbial communities from Yellowstone Lake, YNP, Wyoming, USA - YL17G03_0 | ecosystem: Environmental > Aquatic > Freshwater > Lake > Sediment | place: USA: Wyoming | collected...
GTTGAAACGACGCGCGGGGAATCCGGCATCCACGATGCGGCGGCAGAATCCTTCGACCTGTTCGTCGAGCGGCACGCCCTGCAAACCGCGCTCCACCAGCCATTCGGCGACGCCCGTCAGGTCGAGCGGCGGCGCCGTATATTGAGCGTTCGCGTCTTGGGTCATGGTGGCAGCGATCTCCCGGTGCGGCATCGGCGCGTCCGCGGCGGCCTCGGCGCAACGACGATGTTCGTCGCCGCCGTGCGCGCCATTATGCCCATCTCGAACCGTTTTGCCGCGCCACCTTGCCTCAGAGGCTGAGAGTTTTTCGAGCGTGCCCGAGCAGTGCGCCAGAAGGCGGCCGCTCGAGGCGCAAAGCGCAGCCATAGCTCGGGCTATGGCGAGCATTGGCAACGACGAGCGGGCGTGTTCTGGCGTGATGAGCGGGCATGATCGAAAGACTCTCAGCCTCTCAGAGCATGCCGACGCGGGTCGATGCCCGCGTGCCCTTTCCTGGTCGAGACGTCGCCGCCGCATGGGGACGCAGGAAAGGGGACAGACCCCGGTCAACAGTGGGACACAGTTAGAATGAGGACATAGAATGAGGACATGGAATGGGGGCAGACCCCGATTGGAAATCCGGACAGACCACGGAGATTGCCATGACCCTTGCCGACACCACAGTCATCGTGACGGGCGCCACCGGCAACGTCGGGCGTGCCGTCGCCGCCGCCTTTGCCGAGCGCGGCGCCAACCTGGTCCTCGTCGACCGCAGCCGGGAGCGCCTCGCGGCCGCGTTCGGGGCGCCGAACGAGCGCTGCCTGCACGCGCCGGCGGACCTGCTCGACCAGGCGCAGGTCAACGCCGCCGTGCAGGCCGCGACCGAGCGCTTCCGGCGCATCGACGTGCTCTGCAACATTGCCGGCGGCTTTCGCATGGGCGAACCCGTGCACGAGACCTCCGACGAGAACTGGAACTTCCTGTTCGACATCAACGGTCGCACGCTGCTGCACGCCGCGCGCGCCGTGGTGCCGCGGATGCTGGACGGCGGTGGGGGCCGGATCGTCAACGTCGGCGCGTACGCGGCGCAGAAGGGCGTCGCGCAGATGGGCGCCTACACCGCCGCGAAGAGCGTGGTGATCCGCATCACCGAGGCGATGGCCGCGGAACTGTGCACCAAAGGAATCAACGTCAATTGCGTGCTGCCGACCATCATCGACACGCCGGAGAACCGCGCGGCGATGCCGGACGTCGATCCCGCCAAGTGGGTGGCGCCGGCGGACCTGGCGAGCGTGATCGTCTTTCTGGCGTCACCCGAGGCGCGGGCGATTCACGGCGCCGCCATCCCCGTCACCGGGAGTTAACTCCCATTCGAGAACACGACCATGACCGACCTTTTCGACAATCCGATGGGACTCATGGGCTTCGAGTTCGTCGAGTTCGCCTCGCCCACACCCGGCGTCATCGAGCCGGTGTTCGAGATGCTGGGCTTCACCCGGGTCGCCGACCACCGCTCGAAGGACGTCGTGTTGTACCGGCAGGGCGACATCAACTTCATCGTCAACCGCGAGCCGCGGAGCGTCGCGTCGTACTTCGCCGCCGAGCATGGGCCATCGGCCTGCGGGATGGCATTTCGCGTCAAGGATTCGCAGCACGCGTTCAAGCGCGCGCTCGAGCTGGGTGCGCAGCCGGTGGAGTTGCGCGCCGGCCCGATGGAACTGAACCTGCCGGCGATCAAGGGCATCGGCGGCGCGCCGCTGTACCTGATCGACCGCTTCGGCGACGGCAAGTCGATCTACGACATCGACTTCAACTTCGTCGAGGGTGCGGATCGCCACCCGGCGGGGCACGGGTTGAAGCTCATCGACCACCTGACCCACAACGTGTACCGCGGCCGGATGAGCTACTGGTCGGGCTTCTACGAGCGGATCTTCAATTTCCGCGAAATTCGCTACTTCGACATCAAGGGCGAATACACGGGCCTCACGTCGCGGGCGATGACGGCACCCGACGGCAAGATCCGCATTCCGCTGAACGAGGAATCGTCGAAAACGACGGGCCAGATCGAGGAATTCCTGATGAAGTACAACGGCGAGGGCATCCAGCATGTGGCGCTCCTGACCGATGACCTTCTCGCGAGCTGGGACAGCCTGACGAAGGCCGGCGTGCCAATGATGACGGCGCCGCCCGCGACGTACTACGAGATGCTTGCCGAGCGGCTGCCGGGACACGGCGAGTCGGTGGGCGAGTTGCAGGCGCGGGGCATTCTGCTCGATGGCACCACCGACGGCGGCCAGTCGCAGCGACTGCTGCTGCAGATCTTTTCGCAGACGCTGCTTGGTCCGCTGTTCTTCGAGTTCATCCAGCGCAAGGGCGACGACGGCTTCGGCGAAGGCAATTTCAAGGCATTGTTCGAGTCGATGGAGCGCGACCAGCTGCGCCGCGGCGTGATCCAGGCGGGGAAATAGGGGGAAATCGTGGTCTGTCCCCTAGAAGGAATAGCGTCCGATGAAAATCTGCATCTACGGCATCGGCGCCGTCGGCGGCCTGATCGGGGCGCGTGTCGCGGCCGAAGGCAGCGCGGAAGTCACTGCCATCGCACGCGGCGCGACGCTCGCCGCACTGTCCGGCGGCGGCCTGCGGCTGCAATCGGGCGAGCGCCTGACGCAGACGCGGATTCGCGCCACCGAGCATCCCGCCGAACTCGGCGTGCAGGACGTCGTGGTCGTCAGCGTCAAGGGACCGGCGCTGCCCGCGGTCGCGGCCGGCATCGCGCCGCTCCTCGGGGCCGATACTGTCGTGCTCTCCGCGATGAACGGCGTCCCGTGGTGGTTCTTCGACGGCGTCGCGGGACCGTGCGCCGGCATGCATCTCGAATCGGTCGATCCGGGCGGCGTCGTCACCGCGGCGATACCGGCACGCCGCGTCATCGGCTGCGTGGTGCACCTCAATGCTTCGGCGCCGGAACCGGGCCTCGTCGTGCACCGGACGGGCAATGGTCTCATCCTCGGCGAGCCCGACGGCAGCGCGTCGGCGCGCGTGCAGCAACTCGCGCAATTGCTGGCGCGCGCCGGGTTCGACGTCACGACGTCGGCGCGGATTCAGAACGACATCTGGTACAAGCTCTGGGGCAACCTGACCTTCAATCCCATCTCCGCGCTGACCGGAGCGACCGGCGACCGCATGCTCGCCGATCCGCTGGTCCTGGCGTTCTGCACGGCGGCGATGGAGGAGGCCGCGCGGATCGGCGATCGCATCGGCTGCGCGATCAAGGAGACGCCGCAGCAGCGCCACACGGTGACGCGCAAGCTCGGCGCGTTCCGCACGTCGATGCTGCAGGATGCGGAGGCCGGCCGGCCGCTCGAGATCGACGCCATCGTCGGCGCCGCGAAGGAGATCGGCGAGAGAGTCGGCGTGGCCACGCCCACGATCGACGCGCTGCTCGGCCTCATCCGCCTCCTCGGACGCACGCGCGGCCTCTACCCAGAGGCCGCGCGGGGAAATTGGACCTGACCCCATTTACTGCAATTCCACCCCGGCCTTCTTCACCGCCGCCGCGTATTTCGCCAGTTCGCGCGGGAAGAACTGCGCGGCGTACTCCGGCGTGCTGACGTTGATCGTGTTGCCCTGCTTCGCCATCGCTTCCTTGACTTCGGGCGTCGCGAAGGCCGCGGCGAACGCTGTGTTGACGCGCTTCACGTCGGCCGGCGGCAGCTTGGCCGGGCCGATGACGGCGAACCAGCCTTCGACCAGGTATTGCGGCATCCCCTGCTCGACCATCGTCGGAATGTCCGGCGCCGCGGGCACGCGCGCCGCGGCGCCGACGCCGATCGCCCGCAACGCCCCGCTGTTGAGGTGTTGCTGGATCGACGGCAGCGAGAGCGCGCCGATGTCGACCTGGCCGCCGATGAGGTCGGTCAGCATCGGGCCCACGCCCTTGTACGGCACGTGCGTCGCCTTGACGCCGGCCTGGTCGAGGAACATCGCCACGGCGAGATGCAGGATGGTGCCGTTGCCCGACGAGCCATAGTTGAACTTGTCGGGATTGGCCTTCATCAGCGCGATCAGCTCCTGCGCGTTCTTGGCCGGCACCTTGGCCGGATTGACCACCAGCACGACCGGCGTGGAGCCGATGACCGCGATCGGCGTGATGTCGGCGATCGGGTCGAACGGCAGCGACTTGTACACGCTGGGGTAGATCACGTGGTTGTTCGACACGATGCTCAGCGTCATGCCGTCCGGGGGCGAGCGGACGAGGGCCTGCGTGCCGACGATGCCGCCCGCACCCGGCTGGTTGTCGATGACCACCGGGGCCCCGAGCGCCTTGGACAGGGCTTGCGACGCCGTGCGCGTGATCGTGTCCACGCCCGAGGCCGTGGCCACCGGCAGGATGAACTTGATCGCCTTGTCGCCCATCTGCGCGTGCGCCGGCGCCAGCATGCACAGCGCGGCGACGGCGAGCGCCGGGCGGAGCAGGCGGCGCAACGTCGCGCGCCAGGCGCGGGTGTGGGGATATGAAGTCACGTTGCCTCCTCGGCCTGGTTTCAGAATTGGACCTGACCCCATTTTTGGTCCATTTTCGGTCAGGCGACCGCCGCCTGCGCGTAGAGGTCGTCGATGCGCTCGGGCGCGTACCCGATCGTGGCCAGCAGCTCCCGCGTATGCTCGCCCAGTTTCGGCGGGTCCATGCGGACGCCGAGCCGATGGCCCGCCATCGTGATCGGAAACAGCGTGGTCTTGACGGTCTGTCCGGCCTTCACTCCGTCGGGCAGGCGGACATCGGCGAGCCCGCCGGTCGCGAGCAGGTGCGGGTCGTCGTAGAGGTCTTCGGGCCGGCGTATCGGCGCGAAGGGCAGGCCTACCCGCTCGAACAGCGCCGCCAGGCCGTCGGCGGACCGGTCGGCGAGCCGTTCGCGCAGCGTCTTCAGCAGCGCCATGCGCACGCCGACACGCTGATTGTTGGTCGCGAGCGTCGCGTCGGCCTTGAGATCGGCGAATCCGAGCGCATCGCAGAACGTCACCCACTGCGAATCGCTCACCGCGGCGAGGAAGATCTGCTCACCGTCGCGCACGGTGAACACGTCGTACACCGCCCACGGACTCTCGCGGACCGGCATCGGCGCGGGGTGCCGGCCGGTCATCGCGTACTGCAGCATGTGCTGGCCCATCAGGAACACGTTGTTCTCGAACAGCGCAGCCTGCACTTCCATGCCGCGGCCGGTGATGCCGCGCTGGATGAGAGCGCCGAGCGTACCGATGGCGCCGAACATGCCGCCCATGATGTCGTTGACGCTGGTGCCGGCGCGCAGCGGATCGCCGGGGCGGCCCGTCATGTAGGCGAGGCCACCCATCATCTGCACCACTTCGTCCAGCGCCGTGCGGTGCTCGTAGGGCCCGGGCAAAAAACCCTTGTGGCTCACGTAGATGAGGCGCGGACTGGCCGCCGACAGCGCCGCGTAGTCGAGCCCGTACTTGTCCATCGTGCCCGGCTTGAAGTTCTCCAGCACCACGTCCGCGCTGGCGGCCAGCCTGCGCGCGATGTCCACGCCGACGGCGTTGCGCAGGTCGATCGCGATGCTCTTCTTGTTGCGGTTGAACATCGGGAAGAACCCCGCACCCGCGCCGAGCAGCCGCCGCGTGCGGTCGCCGTCGATCGGCTCGACCTTGATGACTTCGGCGCCCATGTCGGCCAGCACCATGCCGCAGGTCGGGCCCATCACCATGTGGGTGAACTCGACGACGCGCAGGCCCGCGAGGGGCTGTGGAGGTGCTTCGGTGGTCGCAACGTTCATGGCGGTCGTTGCGGGCCACACGCCGGCGGTGGCGTCGGCTGCACTGGGGCAGCCGCGACGGAAACCGCTGCGGCGGAGGCGGTTGGGTTGGGTATCACGGTGGCGGTGGCAGCTGCGCCGGGCACGGCAGCAGCGGCTGCGCGCATCGTCGCCGGCAGGCCCGCCCGCCACAGCGTGCCGTGCAGCGTTTCGCCGTCGAGCCACTGCGCCACCTGCGCGCGCAACGCGATGAGCCGATCGAAATCCTGCCCGGTGGCAATCCCCATGCTGGCGAAGAGATACACGATGTCTTCGGTAGCGACATTGCCGCTGGCGCCGGGCGCGTGCGGGCAGCCGCCGATGCCGGCGAGACACGCATCGAAGCGGTTGATGCCTGCCTGCCATGCGGCCATCACGTTGGCGAGGCCGAGCCCGCGCGTGTCGTGGAAGTGACCGCAGGCGAGCCGGTCACCGGCGATGCGGCGGGCGCGCTCGAACAGGTCGCGGACCCGCAGCGGATCGGCATAGCCCACGGTGTCGGCGAGGCCGACGCGATCGACGCCGGCGTCGAGCACCGCCTGCAGCAGCCGCAACACCTCGGCGGGTTCGACCCGGCCCTGAATCGTGCAGCCGAACGCGGTGCTGAGGCCGACTTCGAGCAGGCAGCGCGAGCCCGCGGCGTCGCGCGCCGCGCGGATCGCCGCGATTTCCCGCACCACGTCGTCGGGTGCCTTGCGCAGGTTCGCGAGACTATGCGCGTGGCTTGCCGACAGCGGCACCAGCATGAGGTCGGCGCCGCTTTCGAGGGCGCGTTCGGCGCCCTTGAGGTTGGGCACGAGCACCGACGTGAAGAGGCCGGGCAGCGTCTGCGCGAAGGCGACCAGTTTCGCGGTATCGGCCAGTTGCGGCAGCAGCCGCGGCGGCACGAACGAGCCGACCTCGATCTCGCGCTGGCCGGCGGCGTACGCGCCGCGGATCCATTCGATCTTCTGCGCGGTGGGCAGCACGCGGGCGATGCTCTGCAGGCCATCGCGCAGGCCGACTTCGCGGATGACAACGGGGTTGGGTTGCGGTTGCATTGGAGGGAAAGTTTACCCGCGTCTGGCCTCGTCGTGCCGCTTATGTCATCCTTCCACTCCACCGCGCGGCAGGGTCGCTTTCGCGGATTGGGTAGTATCACGCGATCGGCGCAGGCGGGCCGCACGGGCCGGCACCGTGGATCCCCCGGGACGCGGCGGAAGGAGAGGGCAGGATGTACGCACAACTGGTCGAGACGGGCAGGGAACGCCTGCAATCGCGCGCCGAGATGTCGGCCGACGAACAGGCGTTTCAGGAGCGCATCGACGCCGGGATCAAGATCGAGCCCAAGGACTGGATGCCGGAGGGCTACCGCAAGACGCTGATCCGGCAGATCTCGCAGCACGCGCATTCGGAGATCGTCGGGCAGCTGCCCGAAGGCAACTGGGTGACGCGCGCGCCCACGCTGAAGCGCAAGGCGATCCTGCTCGCCAAGATCCAGGACGAAGCGGGCCATGGGCTCTATCTCTACAGCGCCGCCGAGACGCTCGGCGTATCGCGCGACGAGCTGCTGGCCGCGCTGCATTCGGGCAAGGCCAAGTACTCCAGCATCTTCAACTACCCGACGCTCTCCTGGGCCGACATGGGCGCGATCGGCTGGCTGGTGGACGGCTCGGCGATCATCAACCAGATTCCGCTGTGCCGCTGCTCGTACGGGCCCTACGCGCGCGCCATGGTCCGCGTGTGCAAGGAGGAGTCGTTCCACGCGCGGCAGGGCTACGACATCATGATGGCGTTGTGTCGCGGGAACGCGCAGCAGAAGCAGATGGCGCAGGATGCGCTCGACCGCTGGTGGTGGCCGTCGCTGATGATGTTCGGCCCGTCGGACGCCGAATCGGTGAACAGCGCGCAGTCGGCGCAGTGGCGGATCAAGCTCGCGTCGAACGACGAGCTGCGGCAGAAGATGGTCGACCAGTCCGTGCCGCAGACCGAGTATCTCGGGCTCACGATCCCCGATCCGGATCTCAAATGGAACGCGGAGACCGGACATTACGATTTCGGCGCCATCGACTGGAGCGAGTTCTACAACGTCCTCAAGGGCAACGGCCCGTGCAACCGGGATCGCCTGCGCACGCGGGTCGAGGCGTACGAGAGCGGCGCCTGGTTCCGCGACGCGCTGGCCGCGCATGCGGACAAACATCGTGCAGGCGCGTAGCCCCGGTCGAGCCGGAGGCGAAACCCGGGGCGGGCACAGGGAAAGGACGGAGGCAACGATGAGCAAGGAATGGCCGCTGTGGGAAGTTTTCATCCGGAGCCAGCACGGCCTTGCGCACAAGCACGTCGGCAGCGTGCATGCGCCCGATGCGGAAATGGCGCTGAACAACGCGCGCGATGTCTGCACGCGGCGCAACGAAGGCGTGAGCATCTGGGTGGTGAAGGCCGCGGACATCACGGCGAGCAGCCCGGGCGACAAGGGGCCGCTGTTCGAGCCTGCGAACAGCAAGGTCTACCGCCACCCGACGTTCTTCCCGATGCCGGAAGAAGTGAAGAACCTCTGATTCTTCGCGATGCCGGGAGCACTCAAGGAATGCTGATCGCGATGGCTCCTGAAACTGGCGTGGCGACCGCCCGCTTCGAATCCCTGCTGCGCCTCTCCGACAGCACGCTGATCCTCGCGCAGCGGCTCGCCGAGTGGTGCGGCAAGGCGCCCGCGCTCGAAGAGGACATCGCACTTTCGAATGTAGCGCTTGACCTGATCGGCCAGACGCGGCTGTGGCTCGCCTATGCGGGCGAAACCGAAGGCGCGGGACGCACCGAGGACCAGCTTGCCTATCTGCGCGACGCGCACGATTTTCGCAACCTGCTGCTGGTCGAGCAGCCCAACGGCAACTATGCCGACACGATCGTCCGCCAGTTCTACTTCGACGCGTGGCACTACCCGCTGCTGCAGACGCTGGCCCGATCGACCGACCAACGCATCGCCGGCATCGCCGCGAAAGCGGTGAAGGAGGTCGCCTATCACCTGCGCCGCAGCGGCGACCTCGTCGTGCGCATGGGCGACGGCACCGCCGACAGCCACGCCAAAACGCAGGCCGCCGCCGACAAGCTGTGGATGTACACGGGCGAGATGTTCGAGCGCGACGGCGTCGACGACGCGATGATCGCGCAAGGCATGGCGGGCGATGCCGGCGCGTTGCGCGAGCCGTGGCTCGCGCACGTCCGCGAAGTCTTCGCCGAGGCGACGCTGACGCTGCCGGCGCCGGAGGCCTGGATGCAAACGGGCGGCAGGCGGGGTCGGCACACCGAGAACCTCGGCTACATCCTGGCCGAGATGCAGTTTCTGCAGCGCGCCTACCCGGGTGCGCAGTGGTAGCGCTCGCGCCGGCCGCCATCGCGCCGGACACCCTTCCCGCCGTCGCGCAGGTGTGGACCTGGCTGGCGGAGGTGCCGGACCCCGAGATCCCGGTGCTGTCGATCGTCGATCTCGGCATCGTGCGCGAGGTCGCGTGGCGCGCCATCGGCTGCCGCGCCGAGTGCGTGGTGACCATCACGCCCACGTATTCGGGCTGCCCGGCGACCGAGGCCATCGCCGAGTCGATCGTGGCGGCATTGCAGGATCACGGCGTCGCGGACGTCCGGTTGGAGACGCGGATCGCGCCGGCCTGGACCACCGATTGGCTGAGCGACGCGGGGAGGGAGAGGCTGAAGCAGTACGGCATTGCACCGCCCATGCGCGGCAGCGCACCGGCGGAAACCGGCAGCGCGCCGCCGGCGCGGCAGCTCATCGCCGTCGGTGCCATCGGCCGCGGCAAGCCCGCCGCCTCCGTCGTCGAATGCCCGCGCTGCGGCTCGACGCGGACACAATGCACGAGCCTGTTCGGATCGACACCCTGCAAGGCGATGTACCGGTGTCTCGACTGCCTCGAGCCGTTCGACTATTTCAAGTGCCACTGAGGACGCGGTGATGCCACTCCTGTGCCCGTCGCCGGCACGCCGCCGTCCGTGAGCAAGTTCCATCCGCTGACCGTGGTGCGGGTCGAGAACGAGACGCGCGACGCCGTCGCCGTCACGTTCGCTGTCCCGCCGGAACTGAAGGACGCGTTCAGCTTCACGCAAGGCCAGCACCTGACGCTGCGCGCACGGATCGGCGGCGACGACCTGCGCCGCTCCTACTCGATCTGCTCCGCGGTGCAGGACGACCAGTTGCGCATCGCCATCAAGCGGGCGCCGGGCGGCGTGTTCTCGGCGTGGGCGAACGAGACGCTGAAGGCGGGCGTCGTCGTCGACGTGATGCCGCCGATGGGGCATTTCAACACCCCGCTCGCCGCCGGCAACCACAAGCGCTATCTCGCCTTCGCCGCCGGCAGCGGCATCACGCCGCTCATGTCCATCATCAAGACCACGCTGCTTGCCGAACCGCACAGCGAGTTCACGCTGTTCTACGGCAACCGCGCCTCGTCCGCCGTCATCTTCAAGGAGGAGCTGGCGGAGCTGAAGGATGCGTACCTGACCCGCTTCAACCTCGTCTACGTGATGAGCCGCGAGCAGCAGGACATCGAGCTCTTCAACGGCCGCATCACGCGCGAGAAGTGCGACGAGATGTTCCGGCACTGGGTGTCGCCGGCCGACTTCGACGTCGCGTTCGTCTGCGGACCCGACGGCATGATGCGTGCGGTGTCCGCCGCGCTCCAGGCGCACGGCATGCCGAAGGCGAACATCAGGATCGAGCTGTTCGCCGCCAGCATCCCGAAGCACGAGCACGTCACCCATGCGCGGCCGGTGGTCGGCCGCCAGGAATGCGAGGTCACGCTGATCATCGACGGCCGCCACCTCTCCTTCACCATGGAGAAGGACAAGGAGTCGCTGCTCGACGCGGGCCTGAAGCAGGGCATCGACATGCGCTACTCGTGCCGCGGCGGCGTGTGCTCCACGTGCCGGGCCAAGGTCGTCGAGGGCAAGGTCGACATGGACGTCAATTTCGCGCTCGAAGACTACGAGATCGCGCGCGGCTTCGTGCTCACCTGCCAGAGCTTCCCGGCGACCGACAAGGTCGTCGTCGATTTCGACCAGGACTCCTGAATTGGACCTGACCCCATTTCAAGCAAGGAGCCGATGATGAGTTACGAGAACATCCTGTTCACCAGCGCGGACGGCATCGCGCGCCTCACGCTGAACCGCCCGGACAAGCTCAACAGCTTCACGGCGGCGATGCACCTCGAGGTGCGCGACGCGCTGGCGCGGGTCAAGGCCGATCGCGCCGTGCGCGTGCTGATCCTCACCGGCGCCGGGCGCGGCTTCTGCGCCGGGCAGGATCTCTCCGACCGGGCGGTGGCGCCCGGATTGGCGCCGGTCGATCTCGGCGAGTCGATCGAGAAATACTACGGCCCGCTGGTGCTCGCCTTGCGCAGCCTGCCGTTGCCGGTGATCTGCGCGGTGAACGGTGTGGCGGCCGGCGCCGGCGCCAACATCCCGCTCGCGTGCGACATCGTGCTCGCGGCGCGCTCGGCGAATTTCGTCGAAGCCTTCTGCAAGCTGGGCTTGATCCCGGATACCGGCGGCACGTACTTTCTTCCACGTCTCCTCGGCACGGCGCGCGCGATGGGGCTGGCGCTGCTCGGCGACAAGCTGAGCGCCGAGCAGGCCGCGCAATGGGGCCTGATCTGGAAATGCGTGGACGACGACAAGCTCGCCCAGGAAACCGATGCGCTGGCGCGCCATTTCGCGTCGGCGCCGACGCGCGGCCTCGCGCGCACCAAGGAAGCGATCTACGCGAGCCCCAACAACACGTTCGCCGCGCAGCTCGACCTCGAGCGCGATTTCATGCGCGAGCTGGGCGGCAGCGACGATTACCGCGAAGGCGTGGCGGCGTTCATGGAAAGGCGGGCACCGCGGTTCAAGGGCGCGTAAGCGATGGCCGCGGCCCCCCCCACGCCGACACCGGAGACGGACGAGGCGCTGACGGTCAGCGTCATCGTGCCCGCCTACAACGCGGCCGCGACGCTGCCGCCGTGCCTCGCCCCCTTGCTGCGGATGCGGCACGACGGAGAGATCGTCGACGTGGTCGTCGTCGATGATGGTTCGACCGACGCGACGGCCGAGATCGCCGTGCAGCTCGGCGCATGGGCAATCGATTCGGGAGGCCGCCTGGGGCCGGGCGGTGCCCGCAATGCGGCCGCGCAGGGCGCCGCCGGCAACGTGCTCTGGTTCGTCGATGCCGACGTCGTGGTGCACGACGATGCGGCGCGGGTGTTGATCGAGGCGTTCCGGACCACCGGCGCCGCGGCGGTGTTCGGCGCCTACGACGACCGGCCCGCCGCGGCGAATTTCCTGTCGCAGTACAAGAACCTCGTGCATCGCCACCATCACAGCGAGGGCAGCGGCGCGGCGGAAACGTTCTGGGCCGGCTGCGGCGCGGTGCGCAAGGCGGTCTTTCTCGAGGTGGGCGGCTTCGACGCGGCGCGCTACCCCAGGCCCTCGATCGAGGACATCGAGCTCGGCTGGCGGCTGCGCGGGCGCGGCCTGTCGATCTGGCTCACGCCGGCGTTGCAGGGGACGCACCTCAAGGTCTGGCACCTGCCCAATCTGCTGCAGGCCGAGATCTTCAGCCGCGCGCTGCCGTGGTCGCGCCTGGCGCTCGCCCGGGGCGGCGCGCCCGCCACGCTGAACTTCAGCCGGCCGGAACGCCTGCGTGCGGTGCTGGCGCTGCTCGTGTTCGCGAGCGTCGCGCCGGCCGTGGCCGGTCTCGTGCCGTGGTGGCTGCCGGTCGCGTTGCTTGCGTCCGCGCTGGCGGCAAATTGGAAGCTGCTGGCGCTGTTCCGCCGCCGTCGCGGTCTCGCCTTCGCGCTCGCCGGCGGGCTCTTGCACCAGATTTACTATCTGTACTCCGCGGCCGCGTTTGCATGGAGCTGGCTGGAGCAGTGCTGCGGTCGGCGAGTTGGCCGGGAAAACAGGGCGCTGTGATAACATTCAGCCGTTGCTTTGGGAACGAAGTGCCGGGAGTCGCAGTCTCTCCACCCGACGTCCCCAGGCGATGCTGCCGGCAGAGGTGGCGTGGCTTCGGCGACGCCGTGGGGCGCGCATTCCCGATCCGACAGGGCGCCCGTAGCTCATCTGGATAGAGCACCGGCCTTCTAAGCCGGCGGTAACAGGTTCGAGTCCTGTCGGGCGCGCCAGTGTTGGTGCGCGCGACGCCGCCGCGGACCGCGATGTTTCGCGGTCGGTGGCAGCGCAAGGGTCGCGGTACTTGGGTTCCATGGTGGCTGTAGCTCAGCTGGTAGAGTCCCGGATTGTGATTCCGGTTGTCGTGGGTTCGAGTCCCATCAGCCACCCCATTCATTTGTAAGAGGATTTCGTCCTCTTCATCCTCCGCAATCCGGACGTCGTGTGTCCGGTTTCGTGCCCGGTCGATTTCTACGTCTTGTGGTTTGGCGAGGCCGCTGTTGCCCGCGTACGGCGCGAGATGTCCCGGCGCGAGATGCGCGTAACGCAGCACCATCTTCAAGCCGCGCCAGCCGCCGAGCTCCTGCAGAACTGCGAGCGCAGTCCCGTTCTGCACATGCCAGCTCGCCCACGTGTGCCGCAAATCGCGCCAATGGAAATCGCCGAGCTTCGCCGCTTTGCAGGCGTTTAGCCATGCGACCTGCGTCGGCTGCTTGATGGCGCCGCCGCGGTACGGGAATGCCCATGTCGCATGCGCGCCGAGTTGACGGCGCAACACCGCGACCGCCGCATCGGATAACGGCACGGCGAGATCGCGCTTGCCCTTCGCCTGGTCAGCATGAATCCAGGCGAGGCGCCGCCCGAGATCGACCTGCGACCATTCGAGGTGCGTCACATTGGACTGCCGCAGCCCCGTAGCGAGCGAGAATTCCGCCATGACCGCAAGATGACGCGGCAGTGCGGCAATGAGCTTTCCCGCCTGTTCTTGCGTTGCCCAGCGGATGCGTTTCTCGGGCTCGTGGCGCTTCGGAATCGGCGGCTTGACCGGAAGCATCCCGTCTTGAATGCGTGCCCGAGGACGGCCGATACGGCCGCCAGATGACGATTTACCGTCGCCGGCCCGACACCCGTCGCCGCCTTCTTCTTGCCGAGGGCGTCGAGTGCGTCGCGGTCGATCGCCTTGTGCTGCTGGGTGAGCTGCCTGGACGTCGGGCCGCCGCGGGCCGGACACTGCCAGCCGGTCATTTCGTGGTAGCGGGTCTGGGCGTACAAATGGCGGTGACCGTGGAAGGCGTGTATGCCGACCCATCCGCACTCGTAGCGGAAGTGCGGCAGGTAATCGCGGTAGGTGGCATAGCCGGGGGGACCAGGCTCTTGCCCCTGGCGAGGACCTTGGCCTCGTCGAGGAGCTGCCGCTGCTCCGGGGTGCGGACGGGAATCCGGATCTCGCGGCCGCCCTTGTTCCAGGAAGCCTTGAGCACCAGCGTGTCGCCCCGATCGGCCCACGCCGGGACGATCTTGATCGACGCTTCCCGGCGCAGGCCGAAGGCCGCCTGCAAGCGCAGCGACATCTGAGCACAGGGGGCGCGGACGGGACCGCGGCCACGCCCGCGTCGGATTGCCGGGCGGCGGCGAGCTGCGCCGGCGCCTGCTGGCCGACCGTCGTGGACGGCATGTGGCGCACTGTCGCCCAGGGCGGCCGGCGCCGTCCACCGAAAAAGGAATACTTGCATCTACTTTTTTTCGAATAACTGGCCACTGGCGACGCCGGCGCCCCTGCCTGAAAGTCGCCGTCCGGCGACCACGTGTCGGTCGAACACGAATAGTTGAAGGTCTGCCCAAGACACCGGCCGTTCGGCTAGGCCTGAGAGGCTGAGAGTCTTTCGATCATGCCCGCTCATCACGCCAGAAGACGCCCGCTCGTCGTTGCCAATGCTCGCCATAGCCCGAGCTATGGCTGCGCTTTGCGCCTCGATCGGCCGCCTTCTGGCGCGCTGCTCGGGCACGCTCGAAAAACTCTCAGCCTCTGAGTAGTGGCGGTCCCCGGCCACCTTCGGAAGATCAAGGTGGAGCGTCGAAGGTCCGCTCCAACCTGACACCGGCCGTTCTTGCGCTCTCCCGTCACTGACGCGAGGTTTCTGGCCAGAACCTGAGAGCGCTCGTACATGGCAGCCGTAGGCGCAATGCGGGGTGGGTAGCAAAAATGCTAACTCCCACAACCCGAGATGGCCATGAGCCGATCGGGCGAACCGGCGTCGATTTAGGGCCGATTCCGCGCGCTCCTGCACACCGATCGCGGTTCGCATTATTGCTAACAGTGCCCAATCCGGCTCTGGCCCTCGAAAGGAATAGCCTGAGATGTCTGCTTCTGGCCGATAGCGCCAGTAGCCTGGCCCCGACTGAGCGGCTGCTCTCGCGGCGCAATGGACGTCGGATTCGTCGGGCACAGGACCGAGAAGGGTCGACTGCCGCCGACGAACTCTGCCCGATAGAGCGTCCCGAAACCGGGCGCCCAGAGATTGAGCACCGAGGGTTTACGACATTGCGAAGGTCCGCTGCAGATCAGTTCGAGCTACGCTTGGTGAGCCAGAGCCACGGTCTCAACCCATCGGTCCCCAGTCCAGGCCGGATTGGCGATCCATGCCCTGCGCGGCATCGACGGCCCGGAGGCGTTGTTTCCCGATCAAGTTGCAGACCCGCGCTGTCCGGCAACAGCCAACAAGGGCTTTGCAACGATGCCGATCCCTATGCATTACTTGCGTCGCCTCAGGTACGGTGCCAATCGTCAACACCAGCCTGCTGCTTACCGGTGATCGCAATTTGTGCCTCGATATAGCGCTGGAATGGCGCTTCGCTCGGCGAGAGTCGGATGATTGCCCTTTCGAAGCATGCTCAGGAGCAGGCAGCGCGCCGAGGGCTCAGCGAGGAAATCGTCCTCGCTGTGGCTCGAGCACCGCAGCAGCGGCTCCCCGTGCGACCAGGGCGGGAAATTCGGCAGTCACGCGTCGAAATGCCGACCGGCGGGACGCTGTATCTTGTACGGGTCGTGGTGGACGCGGGCCCAAGTGCTGAGACAGTGGTCACGGTATGCCGGACAACCAAGATCGAAAAGTACTGGAGCAAGGCATGAAGGTGAATTACGACGCCAGGACCGACACCTTGACCGTGGTGTTCCGCGATGTTCCTGTTGCCGAGAGCGATGAGGACAAGCCGGGAGTGATCCTCGACTACGATGCCGCGGGCAACATCGTGTCGATCGAAGTGCTCGACGCGTCCAGGCGAGTCGAGGAACCGCGCAAGGTGACTGTTGAGACCGAGGGGTAGGCAGGCTTTGTGTCAGGAGCCGCGTCAATCGCGGTCACCGTGCCACAGTTCATCCAGTAACGTGAGATCTGCACGGCGGTAGTCGTCGGCAATCAGGCGGTCGAGCAAGCCGCAGCCTGCGTCGGCCTCCAGGGCGGCGAGCACGCCTGCCCCATTCAGCGGCGCCACCAGACCGCACTTCAGCACGCTGGCTAGCGCGGCGCGTGCGTCGGGTTTGGGCACGCCGTCGTGATGTCGCAGGGCGACATAGGTCTCCCCTATGACCTGATTCGAGGCGAACACCTCGGCATCGTCGCCCTCGATGAGCGCGGTCAATTTGCGCACGCAGTGTTCGAAGCCCTCCTCGGGATCGCCGGTCGCCAGCCGGACGAGGATCGTGGCATCAATCCCGAAGCGTGCTGTCATCGGGATTGTTGCGGAAGGCTTCGAGATTGGAGGTGCCTTTGCCACGGCGCAGCTTGCCGCGCAGCGGCGCGAGGCGCGCCCGGTCGATGTGTCGCGCACGCAGGAAGCCGCGAGCCACCATGCTCCAGCGGCACCGATTGCAGTTCGAGCGTCCAGTCGACGAATTCACGGCGATGGCGTGCGCCCTGTCACTCTGAGCTACAATCCTTGGGCCCACGAGTCCGGGTTGCACGCGCTCGTGGCGCCGTCAACCCGCTGCGACCAGGTCATGTTGTCGTCCATTGCCCGCAACGTTCACCTACCCGCGAGGTTTCCATGATTCGCCGCTTCCTGATCGCTCTGCTGCTGCTCGCCGCGTCCGTCCGCGCCGAGGCCGGCTTCTACACCGACATCTGGTACAAGGCCGTCGAGTCGGGCTGGGGCGTCAACCTGGTGCAGACCGACAATTTCATTTTTGTGACGTTCTTCATCTACGGGCAGGATGGCAAGCCGACGTGGTATGTCGCCAGCCTCGAATACGACAGCATCAGTGGCAGTTACAAGGGCGACGTGTTCGCCACCACTGCCACGTTCTTCGGCATCCCGTGGGTCCCGGCCAACACCACCGAAACCAAGGTCGGCACCGCGTCGTTCAAGCCGAGCGCCGCCAACGCGTATCAGGCAACGCTCGCGTACACGATCCCGGGCGTCGGATCGGCGACCAACGTCATCGAGCGGCAGACGCTGACCTCGCCCGCGCTGGGCGGCTCGTACGCCGGAGGGCAGATGGGAAACTACGCGGGCTGCACCACCGCGACCGACAATGGCAAGTACCGCGACTACTACGATCTCACGGTCACTCACTTCACGGACAACACCGCCACGTTTGTTTTCGATTACCGACGTCCGGAGGGCGGCAGCGGCTACTCCTGCACGCTGTCCGGGACCCTGATCCAGAACGGCCTGCTCTATCGCATCCCGAACGCGACCTACAAGTGCACCGATGTGGACACGACCGCATCGGTGTCGGAAATCAAGCAGACGTCGCAGGGCATCGAAGGCCGCGTCGTCGCCCCGGACGTCGGCGGGGGCTGCAACGAAGAGGCGAGCTTCTCGGCGGCGATAAGGTAACCCGGAGCAGCCCGGGTTGCACGCACGCGCAACCCGGGACTGTCATACGCAAGAACACCGGCCGGGCAACCACCCGGGTTTCGCTTCGCTCAACGCCGGGCTACGCTTTGGCTAAAATCCACGTCCTGCTGAAGAAGGAAGAACTCGACCGCGAGCGCCTGGCGGAGAAGACCGTCATCGTGCTCGACGTGCTCTTCGCCACGTCGACGATCGTCGCCGTGCTCGAGCATGGCGCGAGCGAAGTGATCCCGACCGTGAATGGCGCCGCGGCGCAGCGCGTCGCCGCGACGCACGCCGGCGGGAGCTACGTGATGGCCGGCGAACTCGACGCGGAAACGCTGCCGGGCTTCGCCCAGCCAACCCCGCTCGCCCTGCTGCGCGAGGACATCCGCGGCCGGACCGTCATCTACTCGACGACCAACGGCACGGTCGCGCTGCACAAGGCGGCGGCGGCCGCGCACGTCTATGCGGCGGCGCTGCTCAATGCGCGCGCCGTCGTCGCGCACGTCAACACGACGCATCCCGACGAGACCGTGCTGATCGTCTGCTCCGGATCGGCCGACAATTTCAACCTCGAGGATTTTTACGCGGCCGGCCACCTGGTGTCGCTGTTCGATCGGCATCACCCCGGGCACGAGTTTTCCGATGCCGCGATCGCCGCCCGCCTGCTCGCGGCGCGCCACGATCCGATCGATTGCTTGCGCGCCGCGCGCGTCGGCAGGATGATGACGGGGCGCGGGCTGACGGACGAGGTCGACTACGCCGCGCGGAACGATGTTTTCGACGTCGTGCCGAAATTCGAGAACGGGCGGCTGCGGCCGGTGCGACCGGCTGCGTTACCCACATCGTCACCCACGTGAGGCATCGCCCTCGTATCGCTCACCGCCCACCGCCGCAATCAATCAGGAGCATCGACCATGGACCGTTTCACCAAACACCTCAAGAATCCGTTCGCGGGCCTCAACCAGCTGCTGGGGAAAGTGAGCCTGCCGGGCTTCGACGCGTCGGGCATGATGGACGCGCGGCGCAAGGACATCGACGCCGTCCTCGAAGCCAACCGCATCGTCTACGCCGGGGCGCAGGCGCTCGCGCAGAAGCAGCTGGAGATCCTGCGCACGACGATGTCCGCGGCCCGCTCCGCCGTGAGCGACGGCACTTTCTCCGGCAACCCGATGGAAATCGCCGGCAAGCAGCGCGAGATGATGACCAAGGCGTTCCAGATGTCGGTCGCGCACATGCGCGACCTGGCCGAGATCGTGCGCAAGGCGCAAGCCGACGCGTTCGCGGTGGTCAAGGGCCAGGTCGAGGAAGACATCCGCAATCTGGTCGGGCGCGTGCAGCGCAAGGGCAGGGCCGCGGCGCCTGCGGCGGCAGCGCCGGCAGCCAAGGCGAAGGTCGCGCGCAAGCCGAGGGCGAAGGCCAAGCCTGCGGCCGAACCCGCCGCGAAACCCGCGACCAAACGCGCCGCGAAGAAGACCGCCAAGCCGGCCGCCAAGAACGCGACGAAGCCAAAGGCAAGGAAGAAGGCTGCGTAGCCGCGTTGCGGGGTAGCCCGGGTTGAACCGCAGGCGAAACCCGGGTGGCTGGGGCAACGGGCACTACTTGCCCGGGTTTCGCCTGCGGCTCAACCCGGGGCCACGCGTCGCAGACGACCCCGCCCGATTTGACCGGTGACGTTTGATGCATCGGCATCTGATGCATGCGCACCACGCTTGAGCATCAGCGAAACCCG
>Ga0315275_10001760_pt1 | contig 19277 bp, 8 predicted proteins | sample YL17G03_0_MG_FD_205557 | JGI IMG/M metagenome (GOLD analysis project Ga0315275, IMG submission 205557) | Sediment microbial communities from Yellowstone Lake, YNP, Wyoming, USA - YL17G03_0 | ecosystem: Environmental > Aquatic > Freshwater > Lake > Sediment | place: USA: Wyoming | collected...
CGTCGTGGGCCAACGACGGGAAGGTCCTCGATGCGCCGTGGGTCGGCACGCTGGCCGTTACCGGGACGAAGACCACGGCGGGCAACTTCGAGGGCGATGTGGACCTGGTGACGCAGGACGCCAAGGGCCTCTCGCTCGCCCGGCTCTCGGTGGCCGGGGCGATGCAGTCGCACCTCGCGCTGGCGGGTGCGGCCGGAACCCTCTCGGCGATGACGTGGGCGAACGGGTCGCTTGACGCCAGGTCGGCCGGCACGATCTCCGTAAAGAGCGACGTGCTCAACGTGACGGTGGCCCTGTCGCAGCCGCCCGACGCGAAGACGAAGGCCCTCGGCACGCTGACGGTCGGCGGGACCATGACCCTGAGCACGGTCGACGCCGCAGGGAACGTCGGCACGGTGAAGGTCGGCGGGGCCATGACCTCCGGCACGATCGACGCGGCGGGGACCCTCGGCTCGGTGACGGTCGGCGGGGCCATGACCTCCGGCACCATCGACGCAGCCGGCAACATCGGCGCCGTCACGGTCGGGGCGCTGGTGACCTCGACGATCACGGCCGGCGAGGTGCCGGGAGAGGCCGCCACGCGGGCCGCACTCGGCTCGCTCATCGTCAAGGGCGTGACGGGCCTGACCGACTGCGTGGTCGGCTCGAGTATCTCGGCCTGGAACCTGGGCACCGTGACGCTCCTGAACGTGAAGGGCGACAACGGCACGGCGTTCGGCGTCACGAGCCACACCCTTGCGTCGTACACGCGCTATGTGGGCAAGACGGTGGCCAAGAGACTGACCAACATCACCGGCCCGCGGGCCCAGCCGGTGGATAGCGACACGGACTTCGCCGTGACGGTGGTGTAGAGCCGCGAGCCAAGGATGCGGCAGATGCAGGCCGCGGCAACGCCGCGCCGCCGTTCATCTGCCCATGATGCCGCGGCAACGCCGCGGCCTGCCGGGGGAAGATTCGCACTTCTTATTTCGCGGCCTGCCGCGTGCGCTGCACCTCGATCTCCCAGATCGTCGGCGTTTCGCTGGACTTCTCGATGACGAGGCGCAGGCGGCGCGCCTCGATCGTCTTGGGGAAGTCGACGGCGTGCTCGCGGCCCATCGGCTGGCCGCGCGCGATCTCCTTGAGGTCGGCGTCGCCCGCCTCAAGGCGCCACGCCTGGATCCGCTCGCCCCAGTCGGTGCACTCATCGATGACGGCGCGGTCGATGGCGATGGGTTTCTCCCACTCCAGTTCGATCCAGGCCCCTTGAGTGTCGCCCTGGCGGCTGTTCCAGCGAGTGGCCCCGTCGCCGTCGATGGCCTTCTCGGGCTCGTACCCGGCGCTCCAGCTCGAGGAGGCCCGGGCCTTGGCGTTTCGGGCGAGGTTCTCGGGCCGCGGCGCGCGGACGCGCACGCCGACCTTGGCCGGCCGGCCCTGGCCGCCCTCGGCCGCCACGATCACCTGGGCGGCGAGCACCTTCCCCAGTTCGAGGCCCGCCACGTCGGCCGAGACGGCGACCCTGGTCTTCGCCGGCCACGGGCCGAGTTCGCCCCGCTCGGGCGCGATGCGCAGCCGCGCGTCGCTCGCGCCGACGGTGAACAAGGCCGGCTTGGGGCCGAGGCTCCGGATTTCGATCTCGCGCGTGCCTCCCACAGGCAGATCGATCGCGGTGGGTTCCACGTCGATCATGGCTCCGGTGATGGGCTCGAGCGTCACTTCCCATTCGGCCGCGCCGCCGGCGGCGGGAACGATCGCCGCCCGCGCCGCCCCCGCGGCGTATCCGAGCGACGTCTCGCCCGCCGCCGACTTCGCCGACGCCGCGACGTACCGGCCTCCCGCGAAGACGAGTTCGTACGGGTCGCCCTTCACGAGGTGCGACGAGCGGCCCGTGGCGATCCACCGCGGACCGTCCTGGCGCCACGCGAGTTGCTCGAGGTCCAGGCCCCCCTGGCTCGCGTGCCGGCTCGTCGACACCAGGACCGGCCGGTCGCCGGCGGCCGGCGTGAGCGAGAAGAGTTTGCCTTCCCACGCGGCCAGCGAGAGCGGGATCTTCGCGTCCTTTCGGAACCGGCCCACGCAGGCCGAAGCCCAGAAGTCGAACACGTGCACCTCGTCGGCCTCCAGCGGCAGCCGCGCGAGGTCCAGCACCTTCTCGGCGGGCCTGCCGTCGTAGTTGAAGACGCCGACCACGTCGTGCGTGCCCCACGGCTTGGCTACGCGCAGGTCGAACACATCGTATTTTCGCCACTCCTTGATGGGATAGAGGTTCACGGGGCGGATGTCGAGCATCGGGAACGACAGTTGCCACACCCGCCGGACGGCCGGCGGCACCTGGGTCCACCGGTCGTCGGTCAGGAACTGCTGGCCCGTCAGGACCCGCGCCTGGGCGTTGAGGCGGGCCCGCTCGACGGTGGCCTTGTACAGGTCGGCCGCGGCGTCGGGGTCGGAGTACCACGCGATGTTATTGAGGAAGTTCCATTCCAGGACCACGCTGACGGCGTGGGGGTCGTAGCCCGTGTCGCCGCCGGTCCGCGATCCGTTCACGCGGCCGACGGCCTCCAGGGGCGTGCCCCAGCAGGCGTTGATGAACTTCTCGGGGCCGACGAGGCGGCGTCCGATCTCGAGGCCCCGGCGGTAGCCGTCGAGGCCGCCGCCGTCGGCCGACTTCGCGTAGGCCGCCGCCACCTCGGGCTGGCCGTCGATCTTGAAGAACTCGTAGTTCCAGGTCTCGGAGACCTTGCGCCAGAACATGCCGAACTGCGCCTCGACGGCCTGGGGGTTCGTGACGTTCAGCGTGAAGTCGCCGCCCCAGTTGACGCCGCCGAAGGTCGGAATGAGTTTGCCCGCCTTGTCGTGGAGGAACCACTCCGGGTGCTTCTCGGCCTCGGCCTTCGGGGCGACCGTGAAGGGCGTCAGCCAGAGGCCGGGCACGAGGCCCCTGGCGCGAATGTAATCGGAGATCTCGCGCATCGCGCGGTCGTCGTTCTGCAAATAATTATCGTCAAGTTGGAATATGAGGTTCGTCCCTGCGTAGGGCAGGAGGTGCTCGGCCACCCAGTCGATGTGGGGTTTCAGCCGCTCCATGGTCTGGGCGGGGCGGCCGTTCATGGCCTGAATGCCGTACCACGTCATCGCCACGACGGGGGCGGTCGGCCACCGCCGCACCTTCGCGATGGGGGCGTAGAACTTGATGCCGAGCGTGTCGCGGTAGTAGTGCGGCGACACTTTGAGGATGAGGAGCGGCCGGCCCGCGGGCGCCGTCGAGCGGACCTCCCATCCGTCGCCGCGCGCCCACCGCGCGCGGTCGGCGGGGCCGGCCGTGAGCGCCAGGTCCTTCTCGGGGTCGAAGAGCGACGCCGCGCCGCTGACCTCGGCCGGGCCGAGCGCGGTCACGAGGACGTTTCCATCGGTTTTGGCCGCCTCCTGGAGTCGAGCGACGATCGCGCCGGCGCCGAGGCCGGAGCGTCCGCCGAGCGCGGCAGGGCCTTCGAGGTCGCCTTCAACGCGGATCTCCAGCGCGCCGTCGCGGATGGCGGCCTTGATCGTGAACGCCTTCTCAAGCGCCACCGCCAGTTCGTCCTGGCCGGCGGTTGCGGTACAGCGCAGAGCCTTGTCGTCCGACGCGACCTCGCGCCCGCCGACCCTGGCCTTCACGACAATCCTGTCGACGAGCGTGCCCGCCTCGCGGTCGGCGACCCGGAGGCTGCGCGTCTCGGGGTCGAATCTCACCGTGAGGTCTTTGACGGTGATCGCCGCGTCATCGGCCGCCGCAGCCAGCGCGCCGGGGGCACATGCAAGCAACGTGACGGCCAGAAGTGTTGGACGCATGCGCGTTCTCCGTAAGGGCCTCATGTCATTACCAGCGGTGTTCTCACTCCGCCGCATACTCGACCCACAACGTTTCCGGGGCGGTCCCGGCGTTGACGGTCCACGAATCGTCGGGCCCGGCCGCCGCCTTGTACGTGTGGCTGGCGGTCTTGGTCTCGCCGGCGTCTTTCCATGCGTAAGTGACCTTGACGGGCGACGAGTTCTCGACGTTGTACACGAGGTGGGCCTCGGCCCACATGTACTGGCGTCCGCCGGTGTTCGAGAACCGGACGCGGACCGGCCCGACGGCCTTGTCGAGCGGCGCATCGCCCATGTTGAAGGTCTGGCTCCACCAGTCGTTCGGCTCGGGCGGACGCTGCACGATGGCCCAGTCCTTGAGGACGCTCTTCCAGGTTTTGCCGCCGTCGGTGGAGGAGTCGATGTTGTAGGCGCACTCGCGCGGCGGCGAGCCGGACCCGATGCGTGCGGCGGCGTACACCCGCACCGCCGGGCTCTCGCGCGGCGCGGCCAGTTCGAGCGTGACCTTCGGCGAGTTCATCGCCCCGTCGACCAGGTGGGCGGCGGCCTGGGGCACGTTTGGACCGGCCGACACGACGGCCGTGCCCGCGGCCTCGAAGGTCACCTTGTTCGTGCCGGCCTTGAGGTGCGGGATGACTGTCGGGGCGGACTGGCACACCGTTTTCATCAGCAGGTCCGACCCCGCCAGGGCCTTCGCCCCCGTGCCGAAGCGGATCCAGTACTGGTGCCGGCCCTTGACGAGGTCCGTCAGGTCGAGTCCGTCGCGGCCCTGGCCGCCTTTCTGCCACGTCTTGCCCTGGTCCACCGAGACCTCGACGGGGCAGGCGATTTTGCCCGCCAGGACGAGACCGCCGGTACATCCAGTTTTATAGATGCCCCACTGCTCCTTGGCCGCGGCAGCGGGCGGCGCGGCCGCGACGACGTACGGGCTGTACCACTCCAGCGTCACGTGGTCGTCGGCCTCGTCGATCGCGCCTTCCTTGTACCTGGCCGACGCGAAGTCGGGCTTGTACGTGTAGACGGCGTTGGCGTATCGGCCCTGGCCGAGGTGAGAGCCGCAGTCGCGGCCGGCCTTGTACATCTTCTCGGGCTGGTTGACCCAGGTGCGGTCGCGGTGCGGGCCGGGGATGCCGCCCGCGTTATAGTTGATGCCCCAGTAGGCGAAGGTCTTGCCGTCGTCCAGGCCGGGCGCGAGGTGCCGCCGCAGCGTCTCGCCCGCCCTCAGGTACACGATGGGCGGCGGCCCGGCGTACCCGGTCGTGTAGCCCGCCCACTCGACGTTCTTGTAGGCGTCGGGGTCCGAGGGATGGAGGCCGCCGGGGATGAACCCGCGGCGGCGGTCGCTCTTGCCGACTGACGCCATGTCCTTGCTGACTTCCATCAGGCCCATGAGGCGCCCGCCGTCGGCCGTGAAGACGACCGTCGAGATGTCGTGGTCCAAGAGGGCCCACCGGCCGTCGCCGTACGGCCCGCCCGTCAGCCAGACCTCGAACGACGTGTGGCCGCCGAGCCCCATCGCCCGCGCGCGGCAGGGGCCGAGAAGTTTTTCCATCTCTCCATGCCACTGGTGGTGCGTGGCGTAGCACAGGCCGTAACCGTAGCCGAAGAGGCCGGTCCAGTATTCGCGGACCTCTTCGCCGCCCTCGAGGCCCTTGCCCCAGAGGTCCTCCTTGCCGCCCGTCGAGTGGAAGTAGTTGATGTTCCGCCAGTACCACGACGCCAGGGCCTTGTCTTCGTCGGAGGCCGCCTTCCTGCCGGTGACCCGCTGGTACAGGTCGGCCTGGGTCTTGAAGAGCCGCTCGAACGTCGAGCACGCCAGTTCGCCCGGGTACCACGGGTGATCGGTCCTGGTCTGCGGGTTGCCGACACCCGCGCAGGCAGCCGCGGCAGCCAGACCGAACGCAACCGCCGCCAGTACGATTCGCTTCATGGCTTCCTCCTCCGTAGTCTTGCGCGGTGGGTCTTCTGCCCCACGGGCGCCATGCGGCGATTGGCGTATTGTGCGCGGCGGGTCGGGAGACCTGCCGCGCAGATACCGGCGCCCTCAGACCCCTACTGGCTGCGCATCCGGTAATCCAGATGCCTGGGCGGCGTGAGTGTGCGGCGGACGCGCTCCTTGAGGGCGTCGTCGACCGGCACGCCCTCGGCCGCCGCGATCCGCCTCTCCTGGATCGAGAACCAGAGTTCCGTCAGCCCGATCTCGCCCTCGCGGATGTCCGTCAGGCGGACCCGGTCGAGGGCCGCCTCGGCCGTGTCGAGGTCGCCGCGCTCGAAGGCCGCCCGCGCCGACATGAGTTCGATGCGGCCGATGCGGCGGACCGCCGGCGGGAGGCCCGCGAGCCACCGCTCCAGGTCGGCAAACCGCGCGGCGTCGGTGAGCGCCCGGCCGCACTCGGTCTGCAACTCCGCCAGGTCGGCCTTGAGTCCGGCGGCACGCAGGTACAGGTCGGCCGCCTCGTCTGCCCGGCCCTCGTGCTTGGCCAGGACGGCGAGGTTCCGGTACGCCCACGCCGAAGGTTCCCGCTCGATCGACCGCCTCCACGCCTCCGCGGCCCCGGCGGCGTCGCCGGCCCGGTGTGCCATCACCCCGAGGTGCAGCCACGTGAGCCAGTGATCGCCGCGCTTCCGGCGGGCCGAGTCTTCCAGCCGCCGGCGCCACGGCGGGGCCGTCATGTACGCCCCGGGCGTCTCGGCGGGCGAGCGGGGCGAGAGGGCGCCTTTCTCCAGCAGCGCGAGCCACGGCGCCTGGTCCTCGCCCATCGACGCATCGTCCAGCGGCGTGCTCGGCGGCGCGGCCGCGGGCAGCCCGTCGGCCCGGCGGCGGCGCTCTTCCAGGGCGCCCCAGCCCGACCCTCGCCAGAGGATCTCCTCGGGCCGCCGGTCCGCGAGCGGCGCCGTCCGGGCGAACATCTCCTCGAGGCGGGCCTGCGGCAGCATGGCGTCCAGCCGCGACCCCACGTGCCGGCAGGCCGCCGCATAGTCCGGGCCGTGCACGACGGCTGGGTCCGCATCCATCAACGCATAGGCTTCTAACCATGCCCAGTCGGCGCGGGCGGGCATGGCGACGTACTCGCCCTGCGTCCGCGCCAGGCCTCCCTGGATCTCGACATACCCCGTGCCGCCGCCGCCCAGGTGCTGCTGCCACCGGCGGCCGCCGGGGCCCATGCCCCACACGAAAAGTTTACGCCCTTTGAGGCGGGCCGTCGAGGCGTGGACGAGGCCCGCGCCGCCCGGGTCCAGGCTGGCGATCCACGGGCGGGCGCCCTCGGGGATGTTGTAGAAGCAGTCGCCGGCGCTGGGCAGGCGGGTCGGGTAACTCCGGTCCACACCGTCGCGCAGCGGCAGCGGCACCTCCGACAGGCGGCCGTCGTACCCGTGATGGTACGCGCGGTCGGCGGGGGCGAGGACTCGGTGGCCCTCGGCCTCCGCGACCGCGATGTTCGACCACCAGTAGGCGGGCACGGTCTCGGCGTGCGGGTTGACGATGCGCGGCCGCGCGAGCAGCACGGAAGAGCCGGGGGGCAGCAGGAAATCGATCTGAAACAGGAAACCGCGGAACCGGTCGAACTCGTAGAGCCTGAGGACGGGGCTTGAGTCGTCGGCGACGGCCCTGGCGGCCCACAGGGGCGAGCACGTGAAGGCCGCGTGGCCGCGGACCGAGATGTTCCATTCCACGCCGCCCGCGAACCAGGCGCTCCGCAGGGCGACGTTCGCGAAGTGCAGGACCTTCGGCTGGTACAGCAGTTCCCGCCCGCTGGCCTTGTGCCGCAGCGACCACAGCCGCCCGCCGAGTTCCAGGAGGAACATCGCCCGCAGGCGCTCGTTCTCGAGGACCGCCACGTGCCAGGGGCGCGGCGCCTCCGAGCGGTCGTAACCGTCCTGGAGGCGGTAGGGCAGGCACCCGCGGAGTTCCGACGCCTTCTGGAAGGCCAACTCGGCCTCCGACAGGCCCGGGTCGTAGTGCGGCCCGGCGTCGGGCTCCGGCGGGGCCGGAAAATCGGGCAGCGGGTTCTTGCCGCCGAGGGCGGAAGAGTGCATTGTATATGTTTCTATGCTGAGCGTCGTCATTACGGCGTCGCCTCTCGTGAACGTCCCCAGCCGATTCCGGCCGCAAATCCTAGCGGGTCCGCCCGCACAATTCACGCATCTTCCGGCGTCTTCTCGCCCGTCACCGTTTCCTTGACAATCGGCCGCGGCCGCTCATTATGGGGCGCCGGCGCATTGAATAGCCACGGTTAAGGGGTCGAGCGAAGACAAGCCGGAGGAACCGTAGAATGCCAGGCAAACGACCGACACGCAAGACCACGGCCTCCTCGTGGCGGCTGGAGAATTCCGACGTGTGGATCGACGTTGAGCGGCCGACCGGCTTCATCCGCTCGCTCTACTTCAAGAAGGCCGGCGTCGACCTTTTCGGGCAACTCCGCGGCGGCATCGCCGGCTACACCGGGTGCCTGCGGATCTACGACGAGCACGACGACCGCTGGTACGACGACCTGCGCGGCGGCTTCACGGTGGCGTCGGCCTCGAAGCGCGGCAGCACGGTCCGCGTGGTGCGGCGGTACCGCGGGGCGCCGTTTGTCGTCGAGATGACCCTCGCGATGGACGAGCAGGGGCTTCGCTGGCAGGTGCGGGCGACGAAGGTCCGGCCGGCGGTCGCCGACCGGTCGCTGCGGGTCCACTTCCGCATGCCGCTGATTGCCGGGTGGGACGTCTGGGCGCCGTGCAGGTTCGGCGAGGCCACGTTCGACGGCATGACGCCCTTCGAGTTCATGTACGTCCAGGTTCCGTACGTCAGCGACCAGGAGATCATCCTGCCGATGGTCAGCCAGTATCACCGGCGGCTGGGGGCGGGGTTCTCGATGGTCGAGCCGATCGACGCCAACGTGCCGGCCGCCAAGTTCGTCTTCAATAATGGCGATAAGTGTTATAACTGGGGCACGATGCACAAGGACCCGCGCGCGGCGCCGATGCTCGAGGCCGTCAACTACTACATCGGCCTCGTAAAACGCCGGCCCATGAAGACCGAGGTGCTCCTCATCTTCCACGAGGGCGACTGGCGCCCGGCCCTCGGCAAGGTCTACCGCCGGTGGCAGGAGTTCTTCGACCCGTACAACCCGGCGATCTACGAGCGCGAGGGGTGCTTCTTCTGCGGCGGCGTCGAGAACTCCGACGAGGCCGGCCGCCTGGCGGCCATGGGCCTGAAGACCATGGAGGTCCACGGACACTTCCAGGATTACGGCGACTACTACCAGGCGGGCAAGGACAAGTGGTACCGCATCGGCGCCAAGGAAGCCGTGTATCACAAGATGGTCAAGGAGCGGCGCGAGCGGGAGCGGACGCTCCTGGGGGACCGCGTCGAGTCGTCGGTCACGGCCGACCAGGTCGAGGAGTTCTTCAGCGGGCACACCGACCGCGAGGTCGCCGCGTACATAGGCCTCGAGCGGCCCGAGCACATGTGCCACAGGCGGGGCGACATCAAGCGGCGCCTTCGGGCGCTGGCCGACGCGGGGATCGCGTGCCACTGGTATTTCAACTACACCGACGGCTACCGGCCCCTGGCCGAGCGAGAGTGGCCCGACTCTATCTCGCAGGACGAGGACGGCCGCTACGTGCCGAGCGGCTGGTACATGTGCCACAACATGAACGCCGACCCGCGGTGGTCGTTCGGCCGGTTCGTCTACGAGTCGGCCCGCAGGATCTTCGAGGAGTACCCGATGCTCGCCGGGTTTTTCCTCGACTGCTTCCGCCACTATGAGATCGACTTCGCGCACGACGACGGCGTGACGGTCGTAAGCGGCAAACCCGCCTACAGCATGAACCATTCGTACGACGACATCGAGCGGCTCATCAAGGAAGAGATTATGAAGCCGCGCAACCTGACCTCGTTCGCCAATAAGCCCATGAGCATCCGCTCGATGCGGTACTCGGACGGGCAACTCCTGGAGGGCGACGGCGACCGCTACGAGGAGAAGTTCTTCTGGGCCTCCATCGCATGCCCGATGTTCTACCTGTGGGGCGACCCGAACCGCTCGGTCGACGAGTTCCTGCGCCGGTCGGTCCTGAACGGCGCGTGGCCGACCCTCGTGGCGCGGACCGACGAGAACATCCGCCTGTACCAGCAGTACCTGCCGCTCTTGGCCGAGTTCCGGCGGCGGGTCTTCTGCTTCGAGCCGGACCCGATGCGGCCGCCGCGGCACGCGCGCGGCAAACTTTACACCGTGGCCGACGGCTACGTGGCGGGGATCATGTCGGAGGCCATCGACCAGGGCGACCGGGCGGCCTGGGCCCGGACGCCGTACGCGCTCTTTCGCGTGGCGCGCGGCCACGACGTCGGCCGGGTGGGGGTCATGTATCCGGGGGACCGCGAGATGCGCCAGGTGCGATTCAAGTTCGACGGAACGTTCCTGGCGGCGCCGCTGGCGGACTATCAGAACTGCGCGGTGGTCAAGTTGTTCGTGACGGGCGAAAGCGGCCGGCCGATCGGCCCCGACATCTTCCAGGTCCGCGACCGCATGTGCGCCGACCCGGAGTCGTCGTTTGAGGATATCTCGGAGCGGTGAAAGGCGCGCCCCTACGGCCGCGCCGCGATGATCTGCCTTGCCACCGGGCACACGGGGCAGCGGGGATTATGGCACAGCAGTGCCGCCGGGTCCCGGCGCAGCATCGCGACCGCCGTGTCGAGGCACGTCATGGCGCTGAACTTAAGGCACTCCGCCGCGCCCAGGAGGCACCGGCCCAGGACGCCGCCGCGGGCCATCTCGTCTTGCAGGGCCGCAAAGCCCGCCGAGTCGGTCGGCACGTCGCGCGGCGGCATCTGCCGCTGCGAACCGTCGGCGGCGACGACCGTCAGCGTACGGTCGTAGCCGGCGTAGAGGACCTTGCCGAGGTACGGCACGCGGACCAGCGCTTCAGAGACATGGACAAGGCTGCATGACGTCAGCCGGCATCCGATCATGAGGACGCCGGCCCCGGCGAGGGCCGCCTTGTGAAACGGGCTGCCGACGCCAAGGCCGCTCGTCAGGTCGTGCCCGGCGACGAACTCCTCGGCCTGCCGTCCCCACGCGGCCACCGAGTGCGTCGGGTGCAGGCTGCGCACCGCGCCCGGCGTGCGGCGAAACGTCTCGGTCACGAGGCCCGTGCGGCTGGGCGTCTCGGCCTGGCGGAAGATGCCGTCGGGCTGCGGGGCGGTGAAGACCGGCATGAGGATCGTCCCGGCGTCGGTGACGGCGGCCTGGAGTGCCCGGACGACGGCCTCCGGCCCGCCGGCGACGCGGCCGATGGACTTCATCGACGAGTGCACGATGAGGGTATCGCCGGGCTTCACGCCGCACTGGCGGGCGAGTTGGTCGCGGAGGTCTGCGAAGGTCAAGGCGGCGCCTGACGGGCTTGCATCCGCGCCGAATCCTTGCTTTGGCGTGGTCATGCGGTACATTGTGTGGCGGCGGCGCCTCCGGTCACAAGTCTTTTGCGCGGCGAGGAGCGTCATGATCGAGATTCCTCTGGGGGGCCTGCCGCTCGGCGACGTCCCGCGCGACAACTCCCCACTCGGCGAGTACCACTGCATCCGGCCCGATCCGCGCTACGACGGGTGGGAAGAGCCGACCAATCATTGGACCTGGCAGGGGAGCAACTGGCGGGTCGGCGAGGACCCGGGCGGCCGGCACCTCGAACAGTGCCGCCGCAGCCTCTTCAACAATACGCTCATCACCCGGACGGAAGACTGGCGCGACGTGCAGGCGGCCGAGACGGAAGTGCTGTCGGACTCGTCGGCGGCCGAGGTCGGCCTGGTCTTCGCCTGCCGCACGGCCCTCGACTACCTGTGCCTGCACCTGGAAGGGGACCGCGTCAAACTCTCGCGTCGGCGCGACGAGTGCTTCGAGGTCGTCGGCGAATCGGGGCCGGTCGAGGCGGCGGGCCGGTGGGTGCGCCTGGCGGTCCGGCGGACGCGGGGCCGCCTTGTCTGCCTTCTGGATGGGCAGGAACTCTTCATGGTGCGGCGGCCGGGCGACATCGACGGCCGCATCGGAATGCTGGCGAACGTGCCGGCGAAGTTCCGGCGGCTCCAGGTTGACGGCAAGATGCCCCGGCCGCGAGGGCGGCCGCGAGGGACGGGCCTGCCGAAGATGCGGCTGGTCCGGAAGATCCTGACCCGCGGTTTCGGCACCGGACGCCAGGTGCGGTTCGGAGACCTCCTGGGCGACGGCCGAAGGGGCATGGTCCTCGCGCAGCCGGCGATACATACGGTCAGGCAGTCGTACAGCGTCATCGGGGCGCTGACGGCCGTAAGCGCCGACGGCGAGGTCCTCTGGCAGGCGGGCAACCCGGTGGCCCATCCGCCTCCGCTGGCGGCCGACCTGCCGTTTCAGATTCACGACGTCGACGGCGACGGCCGGGCCGAGGTCGTCTGCGTGCGGGACTTCGAGATCCAGTGCCTCGATGCCGCCACGGGCCGGTGCAAGTTCTCGCGGCCGGCGCCCGAGGCGCCGGCGGCCAACCCGCTGCTGCGGCACGTGGTCACGCACTTCGGCTCGCCGACGGGCGACGATCTGCCGCGCGTCTGCGTCGATGCGCTCGCGTTCGCAGACCTGGCGGGCCGCGGGGCCCGGCGGGATATCCTAATCAAGGATCGATACCACCATATCTGGGCCTACTCGCCCGAGGGGCAGCCGCTGTGGTCCTTCTGCGGCAACCTCGGCCACTTCCCGTTCGTCGCGGATCTCGACGGCGACGGCCGCGACGAGGTCGTGATCGGTTACAACGTCCTCGCCAGCGACGGGCGGCTCATTTCGAGCCTCCACTTCGGCGACCACGCCGACGCGATTTTCGCCGGCGACCCGCAGGGGTGGTGCGAGCCGAAGATCGTCCGGGCGGCGGGCGACGACGGACTCATTCTCTCGGGCCTCCGCGGCGACGTGCTCCAGGTGCGTCTGGGCCACGTGCAGCGGCTGAGCATGGCGAATTTCCGCCCCGACAAGCCCGGCCTCGAGTACGCCGTCTGCACCTACTGGGGCGCGCCCGGCATCGTGGCCATGGTTGACGCCGCGGGCAAGATGCTCTGGTCGCGCAAGTACCCGGTCTGCGGCAACACGCTCCAGCCGGTGAACTGGACGGGCGACGGTCGGGAACTCATCTACTTCTCTGCCCACGCGCGGCACGGCGGTCTGTTCGACGCCCAGGGGCGCCAGGCGGTCGCCTTTCCCGATGACGGCCATCCGGAGCGGTGCTCCGAGGTCCTCGATTTCTTCGGCGCCGGCCGCGATAACCTAATCGTGTGGGACGAGGGCGCGATGTGGCTCTACGGTCCGGCGGGCGACGCCCCCGGCGGGCCGCACTACGCGCCCGAGCGGCCGCCGCTATACAACTGGTCGAACTACATGGCGTACTGGTCCATTCCGCGCTTTGCGTAGTCCAATGGAAACGGCCGGTGATGTAATGCCACTTAAGGCTGTGCGCGGTGGGTCTCCTGACCCACCGCGCCAGCGGGCGTCCGGGGCAGGGGGCCGCGCATGCTCGAACCGCTCATAGAGACCATAGCGAAGACCTACGAGGCGGCCCGCCACCGCGACCTCCTGGCGGCGCTCTGGCGCCAGGAGCGGTGGTTCACGAGTTCACGCCAGAAGGCGGCGGCCGAGATCGCCTGCGAGGCCCTGGGCGTCGCCGGCCTCGACGACGCCCGGGTCGCTCCGTTTCCCGCTGACGGGCGGACGCGATTCCAGGATTGGACCACTCGCCTGGCGTGGGACTGCGACGGCGCGTGCCTGCGAGCCGGCGACGATGTGCTGGTCGATTACTCGACGCCGACGAGCGTGGTCCAGTGGAGCGGTCCGCTGGCCGAGACGACGGCGCCGGTGGTCGACGGCGATGCGCTTGCGCCGGGCGCGATCGAGGCGGTCCGCGGCAAGTTCGTGCTGACGGCCCGCCCGCCGCGCGCAATGAAAGAGATCGTGAAGTCGGCCGGGCCGGTCGGCGTGCTCAGCGATTTCCTCGGCACGGGCGTCGGCTACGACGAAGACACCGTCCGCTGGTGCAATACGTGGGGCGACGGGCCAGACGGCTGGTACTTCCGGGCCGGCGACGCCCGGTTGCCGGGCTTCTGCCTGAGCCCGCGCCAGGGGGCGGCGCTGCGCGGGCGACTGGCGCAGCGGCCGGACCTTGAGGTCACGGCCCATTGCCGGAGCCGCCTCTACGAGGGGCTCTCGCACTGCGTTACGGCCGTTCTGCCGGGGCGCGACCGGTCGCGCGAGGTCTGGCTTTTCGGCCATGCCTGCGAGCAGGGGGCGAACGACAACGCGAGCGGCGTGAGCATCGGCATCGAGGCGCTGCGGATGCTCGCCGGGCTCGTCGACGCCGGCGTCCTGCCGCGGCCGAGATGGAGCATCCGCCTGGTCGCGACAGAAGAATGTATCGGCATGCTTGCCTTTGTCTGCGGCCACGAGGATCTGCGGCAGCGGGCGCTGGCGGGCCTCAACCTCGACAGCATCGGCGACCTGGGCGGCCAGGATCGCCCGTTCACGCTCTTCTTCGGCCCGCTGGCGGCGCCGACCTTCGGATGGGCGGTGGCGGGGGCGGTCGGCGAGGCGCTCGCGCGGCTGAGCCGCGGCTCCTACTTCATCCGCAGCCTGTGCCAGCCGCCGACCGGCGACGACATGGTTGCCGATCCGGCGTGCGGCATCCCGTGCCTGTGGCTGGGGCATGGCAAGGGGCTGGTCGGCTATCATTCGAGCAGCGATACGCCGGCCGTGTGCGACGAAGAGTCGCTCCGCCCGAACACGCTCCTGGCGGCGGCGTGGGCATACACGATGGCCGGCCTGGATGAAGAGTCGGCGCGGGCGATCCTTCCTGCGGCGACGCGATGGATTGACGGGAACGTTCTTCCGGCGGCGGAGGCCGACGCGGCCGAGTTGCGCCGGTGGGCGGCCGGGCGCGTCCTCAGAGACCTCGCGCGGTGGGGCGTTTCGCCGGCGGTCTTCGAGGACCGGGCAGCACGGTACGCGGCGGCCGATGCGGCGCCGCTGGCGGGCCTTCCGGCCGACGGGCCTCGCATCGTCCGGCGGACATGGGGCACCGCCACCCTGGAGACGGTTCCGGCCCAGCGCACGCAGGGCCTGGGCCGGTGGTCGGGGTGGCAGGCGGCGGCGCTTTACTGGGCCGACGGCCGGCGCCCGCTTGAGGCGATAGAGCGGCTCGTGCGGGCCGAGGTCGGGCGGGCGCCCGACGACGGCGTGGCACACCTGGCCGAGGCGTGCGTGGAAGCGGGCGTGGCGGTGCGGGCGATTTAGCGATACAGCGCCACTTGGCGCGGCGGGTCTCCTGACCCGCCGCGCGCATGGGTTTCCGGCCCGCGGGCGCGGCCTGGTACGCGGTGGGTCAGGAGACCCACCGCGCACGGTCTTGAGCGGCGTTGTCGTATTAACAGGGGTCGCATGAGGTTGCGAAGAGCGTATCTTGGGCTGTGCCTGGCGGTGGCGCTGGCGGCGCTGGGGGCTGAGGCGTCGGCCGCCGAGCCGCGAATCGTGCTCCGCGCCTGGGGCGTGCCGGAATACGCCCGCATCGACGTCGAGTCGCTGGCCGACCGGAAGATCGTCGAGGCGTTCGAGCAACAGTTCCCGCACGTCAAGTTGGTGGCGCCGTCAGGCCTGGAGATCCCGGGGCGGCAGACCAAGGACATCCTGCCGCTGATGCAGATCGCCGGCGACATCCCGCCCCACGCCCTCTACGTCAACTTCCGCCAGTCCGACACGTTCATCCGCAACAAGTTCCTGTACCCGCTGGACCGGTACGTCGAGGACCTGGCGGGCGTGAAGATCCGCGGCGGGCACCTGCTGGCGCTGGAGGACTACCTGCGGGAACTCCGGAAAGGGCCGAACTTCGACCGCGAGATGCGCGACCGGATTCCCGACCAGTGCTGGCGTGTGCTTCGCCGCGAGTGTCCGTATGGGGCGGAATGTCCATACCTGAAGGAGTGGGGCGCGGCGCCTTCCGCGAGGCACGAGCACCTGTGGTGCTTCCCGACCGGGCCGGACTTCATAGCCCTGTTCTATCGGCGCGACCTTTTCTTCGAGGCGGGCCTGCCCGACCGCGCCCCCGAGACCATGGAAGAGATGCTCGATTGGAGTCGCCGGCTCACCTGTCCGAAGGAGGAGCGGTACGGCCTCCAGATTTACATGGAGGAACTCGGGTGGAGCACGCTCTCGTTTCTCTACTCGCTCGGCGGCCGCGTGGTGGCGCAGGATGAGAAGGGCGAGTGGCGCTGCGTCTTCGACACCGAGGAGGCGGTCGAGGCCTACTACCAGGTGGCGCGGTTCCTCCTCGAGCCGTACGAGAACAAGCACGGGCGCTTCAAAGGCGTCGCCTACCTGGGCGAGCCCGGGCCCTCGGGCGAGATCAAGTGCGGCATGTTCTTCCAGTACCTCGACCAGCGGTTCTTCGCCGCCTACGACCCGGCGCTGTACGGGTTCGGCCCGGTGCCGGTGGGGCCGACGGGCCTGAGGGGGTCGGAGTTCAACGCGCGCATGGTCGGCATCTACGCCGGCCTCGAGAACGACCCGGTTCGGCGCGACGCCACCTGGCAGTACATCCGCTTCTACGACGGGCCCGAGGCGCGCCTGATCCGTGCCCGGACGCTCATCGAGAACGGGCTGGGGCGGTTCGTCAGGCCGCAGTTGCTCGAGGCCGCCGGGTACCCCGAGTACAAGCGCCAGGTGCCGAAGGGGTGGGAGGAGTCGGCCGAGGTCGCCCTCAAGCACGGCATTCCGGAGCCGTACGGCCGGAACTGCCAGCAGGTCTACACATACGTCAGCAAGGCGATCGACCAGATCAGGACCGACGGCACGGTGCAGCGGGCGATTGACCGCGGCGACGCGGCGGCCGCGAAGGGCCGCATCCGCGAGATCCTGGCGGAGCGCGTCCGCCGGTCGAACGAGAAGATGCTCGACATCTTCACGCCCGACGAGCGGCGGTTCCGCCGCCAGGCGGCCACGGTTGTGGCGGCGGCGATCCTGGCGATCTTCGCGGCCATGTTCTGGTGGGTGTTTCGCTCGTTCTCGCGGGCCGAGCGGGCCGCCTCGGGCGAGCGGCGGAAGGGGTGGCAGTTCTGGCGATACCGGTGGGCGTGGCTGATGCTGCTGCCGGCCATCGGCAGCATCGCGATGTGGGACTACTGGCCTCTGGCCAGGGGCGCGGTGATTGCGTTCCAGGACTACAACGTGCGCGGTTTCAGCGAGTGGGTCGGCATGGAGAACTTCGCGAACGTGCTCTTCGACGACGAGTTCTGGCACGCCCTCTGGGTGGCCATACAATATTCATTTATGTATATGATGTTCGGTTTCGCGGCGCCGATCGTGCTGGCGTTCCTGCTGACGGAGGTGCCGCGGGGCAAGATCCTCTTCCGCACCATCTACTACCTGCCGGCGGTGCTGACGGGCGTGGTGGTCATCTTCCTGTGGAAAGGCTTCTACGGCCGCTACGGCATGATCAACCGGGTCCTGAACGTCGCCATCGCGGCCCTGAACCTGATCCCCGGCGTGGCGCTGCCCGAGACGAGCACGGCGTGGCTCGAGTCGCCGCAGTTCGCGCTCCTTTTCTGCCTCATCCCGACGATCTGGGCCGGCATGGGCCCCGGGTGCCTCATCTACCTGGCGGCCCTCAAGACGATCCCCGAGGACCTGTACGAGGCGGCCGACATCGACGGGGCGGGCATCTGGGCCAAGGCGTTCCACATCGCCGTGCCGGGCATCCGGGCCCTCATCGTCATCAACTTCATCGGCGCAATGATCGGCACGATGAAGACGGGGGGCGAGTTCATCCTGGCGATGACCGGCGGCGGGCCGTACACGCCGTACGGCCAGACCGAGGTCGTGGGACTCCACATTTTCTGGCAGGCGTTCGCGTTCCTGCGGTTCGGCTCGGCGACCGCGATGGCGTGGGTCCTGGGGGCGATGCTCATCGGGTTCACGGTGATCCAGTTGCAGCGGCTGAGCCGGATGGAGTTCCGCACGGCCGGCGGGGCGGGAGGCCGCTAATGCCCATCATCAGCCCCATCGGCGCGCGGTCCTGGAAGATCCGGCTGGTCTACGGAACCCTCTATGCGGTCCTGGCGGCCGGCGCCGTCACGATGATCTACCCCTTCATGTTGATGCTCAGCGGCTCAGTCAAGAGCGAGGCCGACGCCAACTTCGTCAGCCCGTGGCCGCAGTTCTGGACCGATGACCTGGTCCTGTTCCAGAAGTACGTGGAGTCGAAGCACAACGTGCGTATCGGCGAGGCCGAGGCCGCCTGGGGCCGCCGCGTCGGCACTTGGCGGAGCCTCCGGCCGCCCACCGAGGCCGAGTCGCGCCACCTCGAAGAATACCTCGCCTGGCGTCCGCAGTGCCCGTGGTGGACCCTGGGGCACATCACGGGGGCGCGGCTCTTGCCGATCAACGCGCGTCTGTTCCGGGGGGAGATGTACGAGCGGTTCGACGGCGACCTCGACGCGTACCGGGCGGCCATGCGCCTTCCGGTGGGGTCCTGGAACGCCGTCATGCCGCCGGAAGCGCCGCCGGGGCGGCTGCCGGCGCCGCCCGACCCCCTGCGCACCGCGGCCGGGGAGTTTGCCGCAACCCGGCCGGTCGAGGACCGCGTCATCGAGAACATCGACGGGCTGTACTGGCAGTTCCTCGCGCGGCGGTACACCGACGACATCTCGATCTACAACCGCGAGCACGGCACTCACCTGGCCGGTTACGACGACGTGTTTCTGGAGCGCCGCGTGCCCGCCCAGGCCCGCCAGCGCGAGGACTGGGAGGAGTACGTCCGCGAGATCCTGCCGCTGAGGTTCATCCGGCTCGACGCGGCGCTGGCGCCCGAGTTCCGCGATTACCTTGCCGGCCAGGTGTATGCGAACATCGGCGAACTCAACGCCCGCTACGGAACGTCCTGGGCCTCGCCGGCCGACGTGCCGATGCCGACGACCGGGCCGGTCACGGCCATCCAGGCGATTGACTGGGGCGGCTTCGTCCGCGACCGCACGCGGTGCCCGGCCGACAAGATCGAGGTCTACGGGCCCAGGCAGTTGTTCGAGGCGTTCGTGGCCGCGCGCCGGGGCGTGCCCCTCGAGGAGGCGGGCGGGATCCACCTGCCCGTCGCTGCCGCCGATTACCGCGATTGCATGGCGCGCAGAGGCGAGTTGCGGTGGGAGTTCACATCGCGCAACTATAAGCATGTCTTGGAGTACATCCTGCTGCACGGGCGCGGCATCCTGAACACGGTCGTGTACTGCCTGCTGGCGATCGGCACGGCGCTTCTGGTGAACCCCCTGGCGGCCTACGCGATGAGCCGCTGGCAGCTGCCGGGGACGTACAAGGTGCTCCTCTTCTGCATGGCCACGATGGCGTTCCCCGGCGCGGTGACGATGATCCCGTCGTTCCTGCTGATGAAGCGGTTCCCGCTGTTCCCGATTTTGGGCGGCGTGC
>Ga0315275_10001762_pt1 | contig 19272 bp, 18 predicted proteins | sample YL17G03_0_MG_FD_205557 | JGI IMG/M metagenome (GOLD analysis project Ga0315275, IMG submission 205557) | Sediment microbial communities from Yellowstone Lake, YNP, Wyoming, USA - YL17G03_0 | ecosystem: Environmental > Aquatic > Freshwater > Lake > Sediment | place: USA: Wyoming | collected...
GGCCGGGGGGCTGATTGCTTCCCAGAATTCTCGTATGCGGAAATTTCTGGCGACCGAAACCAGTCCGTTGAGATGATCGGGGTGGGTATGAGTCAGGACCAGGCAGTCGATTTTTTTGATGCCCTTGGACCAGAGGAAGGGCGAGACGACGTTTTCACCCAGGTCGAATGTTCCGGTCGGCGCGCCGCCGCCGTCGACCAGCATTTTCTTCGGGCCCGGGAATTCAACGAGGATCGCATCGCCCTGGCCGACATCGAGAAAGGTCACCTTGAGGGTTTTGGACGCCGACGGAAAAGGATAGAGAATCAGGACGAGGAAGAAAACGAAAAAGGCGGCAGAGAAAGCGAATTTAAGCAGCCGGGTTTTCGCCGCCAGGAGCCAGAGAAGGAGAAAAACGGCATAGCCGATGACGACCCAGACCTTTGGCGTGGGAATGCGATAGGAGAAAACAGGAGCTCCGTCGAGGAGGCGGGTCGAGGCCATGAAGAGCTTAATGAGAAACGCGAGGGCCGCGGCGAACGGCCTGGCGAGAAACGGAATAAATGACGCCGGAAGAAAAATATAGCCCACGGCCATGATCACACTGACAAGCGGGATGCCGATCAGGTTCAGGATCAGCCCGGAGAAAATGATCCGGTGGAAGGATGAGGCGATGAGGGGGAAGACTCCCATTTGGGCGGCGAGGGACATCGTGAACATTTCGCTGAGCTTCAAGGGAAAGCGGGGCATCACCGGGAAGATTATCGGATAGAAGAGAATGATGGCCAGGGTCGCGGCGAAGGTCAGCTGAAAACCGAGGTCGAAAAGCTGGAAAGGATTGAAGAGAAGAATGACGAGGGCGCTCAGGCCGATGGTGTTGAGAAGATGGGCGTCTTTCCAGAACAGCTTACCGAGGAGGAAGGCGATGCTCATAACCACCGCCCGGACGACGGATGCCCTGCCCTCGACGAGCAGCGCGTAGAAGACGAGGAGGACGATCAGCAAAGCATACGAAACGCGGGCCGGAACGCGGATGAGTCGAAAGAGCCCGAAGAGAAAGAACGAGATGATCCCGATGTGCGCCCCGGAAATGGCAAAAAGATGAAAAAGCCCGGTCTTTTGAAGGGCTTGGATGGTTTCCGGCCGGAGCCGGCCGCGCCCGCCGAGAAGAAGTGTCTCGAGGACGGCGCCTTCGGGCGTCAATTGACGCGGATCGGTTTTCGAAGGGAAATAGCGCTCGATTTTCCGCTGGCACCTCAACCGCAGAATCGACATCAGGCGAACGACCGAAAACCCGGGCCCGCTCCCGGTTTTTTCGACGAGGAGGGCGCTCTTCGTGGTGGCGAGGTTGTGGAGCAGCTGAGTCTTGAGATACATGCGGGAGAAGGGTTCGTTGAAATTCCTGAACTCGCGGGCCGGCGCGATCTGGGCCGCGATTTTCAGGCGGTCGCCCGCGTATATCACCGGAAGCTCGGCGGTATCGGCCGAGCGGGGAATCGAGATCCGCAGATTCCCGGATAAGGATGTTTCTTCGCCGGAAGCGGACATCTTCTCCATGCGGAGATAGAGATAATCCCGGTCGAGTCCGGGCGAAGGCGAGCGGACGAGCGTTCCGCTGAAATCGGCGTATTCGGTTCCCGCCGGGAGGCGATGCAATCCGTTGGCTTCGAATCGTTGATTCATATAGGCAAACCAGCCCGCCCCGAGAAACGCGCTTGCGACCAAGAGCAGGCTCAAGCACGCTCTGGGCTTTTTCAGGCCGAAAAAAAACCAGGCCAAGACAAGTGATGCGACCAGCCCGGCGATTGCCGGAGGAAGAGGCAGGGAGGCGAACTCGGAGAGCCAGAGGCCGAAGATGAACGACAGGGCTATGAAAAAAAGGGGAAAGGGCATGAGACCCTTATCTTAGAGCTTCGAAGGCGTCCTTGGCAAGGCGGCTCTGCTGCTCCAAACAATCCAAAAGGAGATGGCTGAGGATTTTGATTCCGAGGGCAATGCTCCGTTCATCGGGATTGAAATAGGGGCTGTAGAGCGGCGGCGTCGAGGGGAGGCGCGGATTCTTGACGCCGAGGAGAAAGTAAAATGCGGGTATTTTCTGGCCGTAGAGAGCGAAGTCGTCGGCTATCATCTGGGGCTTGATCGGGCCGGCTTTTCTCTCCCCGAGGGCCTCGTTGAGCGAGGGCATGAGGATGTCCAGCAGCTCTGGATGGTTGACGACGGAAGGAGCGTCCTCCTCCACGGAGAAGGTGTAGTCCCCGCCGAAGGACTGAACGACACCCTTGATCACGCTTTCCATGAGTCGAGGGATTTTTTTCCGGTTCGCCTCGCTCAGGGTCCGAATGATTCCTTCAAGCCGGACCCTGTCCGCGATGAGATCGCCCTTCGTTCCGCCCTCGATTTTTCCGATCGTGAGAAGCACGGGGTCGGTGGGATCGACGCTCCGGCTGACGATCGACTGAAGGGCCGATATCACCTGGGCGGCCAGGACGACGGCGTCGACGCCTTCCTGGGGCTGGGAGCCCTGGGAAATTTTACCCCGGATGAGGATCTCAAAGGAATCGGAGTTGGCGAGCAGGGGGCCCGGAACGATGAAGACCTGGCCCAGGTTCTCCGGCCAGACGTGAAAGCCGACGATCGCCCCGACGGGCGGCGCGTCAAGGGCTCCCTCCTTGATCATGAGGGCGGCCCCGCCCTCCTCCCCGAAAGGGGAACTTTCCGAAGCCGGCTGAAAGATAAATCTGATATTGCCCTTGATCCGGTCCTTGAGCTCGTTTAAAACGAACGCGGTCCCGAGGACGATGGCCGTATGGATGTCGTGGCCTGCGGCGTGCATGATCCCCGGATTGAGCGATTTGAACTGGACGTCGGCCATCTCCTGGATGGGCACGGCATCCAGGTCGGCCCGGACGGCGACGGTTCCCCCCGCTTGATTTCCTCGCATCAGAGCGACGATGCCGGTCCGAGCGACGCCGGTTTTGATTTCCACGCCAAGGCTGGCCAGTTTGGCCCCGATGATCTTTGCCGTGTCCTGCTCGTGGTAGGCGAGCTGCGGATTCATATGGATGAAATGCCGGATCTTGATCATGTCCGACCGGATTTTTTCAATTTCGCGGTCGATGTCGGCGGCCGTTTTTTTATCGACGGCCGAGAGGGGGAGGAAGAAACCGAAAATCAGGAAAAGAAGCGCTGGAATCCGAGCATCTCGCTGAAAAGGCATGCTTTATCTTAGTATGGGATTCACCTAAAGTCAAGGAACGATGGGCCGTCTTGGGCATCGGTTTGACGGCGGCGGAGCGTCTTTGATATCGTGGCTGCGAGGAGCGCCGTCATGACCAAGATTTATCGGGCTTACTATCCATCGCCGATCGGGGAGATCGAGATCACCGCCACGGACAAGGAACTCTGCGGCGTTGATTTTGTCAAAGGGAAGAAAACGCGGGCGGCGACGGCGAAATCGTCGGCGCTCAAAGAAGGTCTCAGCCAGATCGACGAATATTTTAAGGGGAAGCGCAGGATTTTTGAGCTCGTGCTCCGGCTTCCGGGAACGGATTTCCAAAACAGCGTCTGGCGGGCGCTGCTCGACGTCGGTTTCGGAGAAACCGCGTCCTACCGGGAAATCGCCGCGGTCATAGGACATCCGCAAGCCGTCCGGGCCGTGGGCGGCGCGAACGGGAAGAATCCGATCGGAATCATCATCCCTTGCCACCGGATCATCGGCAGCTCGGGAGCGCTCGTCGGCTATGGCGGAGGTCTGTGGCGGAAAAAGTGGCTTCTCGATCACGAAAAAAAGTTTTCGTCAAGGTAAGACGAAATAGGGAATCCCGATCTTCAGTCGCGGTCGGACTTTTTTCTAGAACGAAACCTGCTCGCGGTATTCTCCGAACGCCTCTTTAAGGACGGCCGTGATCTCGCCCAAGGTCGCCAGGGCCTTGACCGCCTCGATCAGCGGAGGCATGAGGTTTTTCCCGGCGGCGAGCTCGCTTTTTAATTCCTCGAGCCGTCTTCGCACCGCCGCGGCCGGCCGTTTTGCGCGCAACCGTTTCAACCGGCCGACCTGTTCCCGTTCGATTTTCTTCGGAGGAGCAGATGTCTTGAATGTCAGCCGCTCCTTTTCGTCGACGTATTCGTTCAGCCCGACGACAATCCGCTTTTTCTCCTGAACCTGCCTTTGATAGGAATATGCGCTCTCCTGAATCTGGCGCTGGATATAGCCCGATTCGATCGCCCGGAGCGTGCCGCCCTCCTCTTCGATTTTTCGGAGACAGGACATGACCTCGGCCTCGATTTCGTTCGTCTTGGCCTCGATGTAGTACGACCCGCCGGCGGGATCGATGATGTCCGCGGCCCCGCTTTCGTGAGCGATGATCTGCTGGGTCCGGAGGGCGATGCGGACGCTCTCTTCGCTCGGAAGGGCGAGCGCCTCATCGCGCGAATTCGTATGCAAGGATTGCGTGCCGCCCAATACGGCGGCCAGGGCCTGAAGCGCGACGCGGACGACGTTGTTCTCGGGCTGCTGGGCGGTGAGGGTCGATCCGCCCGTCTGGGTGTGAAAACGGAGTTTCCACGAATCGGGGTCCTGGGCTCTGAAGCGGTCGCGCATCAGCCGGGCCCAGATCCGCCGCGCCGCCCGGAACTTGGCGACTTCTTCGAAGATATTGTTGTGGGCGGCGAAGAAGAACGACAGGCGCGGGGCGACGGAATCCACTTCGAGCCCGGCGGCCGTCAGGGTCTCGACATAGGCGATGGCATCGGCGAAGGTAAAAGCCAGTTCCTGCACCGCCGTCGCCCCGGCTTCCCGGATATGGTAGCCGCTGATGCTCATGGTATTCCATTTCGGGACGTGCGTCTGGCAAAAGGAAACGCTGTCGGCGATGAGGCGGAGAGACGGCTCAGGGGGGAAAATGAACGTTCCCCGGGCGACATATTCCTTGAGAATGTCGTTTTGGATCGTGCCCGAAAGCTTATCCCATGGGATGTGTCGCTTTTCGGCGAGAGCGAGAACCATCGCCAGGATGACGGCCGCGGTGGCGTTGATCGTCATCGAAACGCTGACTTTGTCGAGCGGGATCCGGTCGAAGAGAACCGCCATGTCCTCGAGCGAATCGATGGCCACGCCGACCTTGCCGACCTCCCCGGCGGCCAGCGGGTCGTCGGAATCCAGCCCGATTTGCGTCGGGAGGTCAAAGGCGACGCTCAATCCCGTCTGGCCTTGGGCCATAAGGAAGCGGTAGCGCTTGTTGGATTCGAGAGCGGTTCCGAACCCGGCATACTGGCGCATTGTCCAGAGCCGGCCCCGGTACATCGTCGGATGGATGCCCCGGGTGAAGGGGAATTCTCCGGGCAGGGCGAGTTCTTTTTCGGGGCGGAAATCCTTGAGGTCGTCTTCCCCGTAGAAAATTTTTTGGGGAGGCGCTTTCTTCCTCGTCAATTCGTTCCTTCGCTCCACGCGACGTCCGTGCTTGCCTGTCTCCCCGCGTTGCGACGCCAGGAAAGATCAGACATATTTCGCGAACGCCTTGATTCCGGCATAGATGGCTTTCGCCCCCAGCTCGGCCTCGATTTCGAGCAAGCGGTTGTATTTGGCGATCCGTTCGCTCCGGCAGACCGAGCCCGTCTTGATCTGGCCGGTGCCGAGAGCGACGCAGAGGTCGGCGATGAAGGTGTCCTCGGTCTCGCCCGAGCGGTGGGAGATGACCGCGGCGAAATCATGGAGGTGAGCGTAGTCCACGACTTCGATCGTCTCGCTCAGGCTTCCGATCTGATTGAGCTTGATGAGGATCGCATTTGTGATCTTTTCGCCGACGCCCCTCTTGAACCGCTCCAGGTTCGTCACGAAGAGATCGTCGCCGACGAGTTGGATCTTAGCCCCAAGGGCGGCGGTCATGTCTTTCCAACCCTTCCAGTCGTCTTCGGCCAGGCCGTCCTCGATGGAGATGATCGGATATTTTTGAATGAGCCCGGCGTAGAATTCGACCATTTCGGAGGACGTCTTCACCACCCCGCTCGATTTCTTGAAGACATATCGGCCGCCGTCGAAAAACTCGGTCGCGGCCGGGTCGAGAGCGAGATAGATCTGTTCACCCGGCGTGAATCCGGCCTTCTGGATGCTCTCGACAAGGCAATCCAGCGCCTCTTCGTTGGACTTGAGGTTGGGCGCGAAACCGCCTTCGTCTCCGACCGATGTGCCATAGCCCTTCTTCTTGAGGATTTTTTTCAGGTTGTGGAAGACCTCGGCTCCGGCCCGGATGGCCTCGGCGAACGTCGGCAGGCCGGCCGGCGCGATCATGAATTCCTGAAGATCCACGCTGTTGTCGGCGTGAGCGCCGCCGTTAAGGACGTTGATCAGCGGAACGGGAAGCGTGTAGGCAGTTTTCTTTCGGAGATAGGCGTAGAGGGGCAGTCCGGTTGCCTCGGCCGCGGCGGCCGCGGCGGCCATTGAGACGGAGAGGATGGCATTCGCTCCGAGTTTCGTCTTGGCCGGGGTGCCGTCCAGCTTGAGGAGAATCTCATCGACCGCTTTCTGATCGAGGGCATCGGTCCCGATAAGCCCGGGGGCAATGATCGCGTTGACATGGGCGACGGCCTTCAGGACGCCTTTACCCAGGTAGCGGGAGGGATCGTCGTCCCGGAGCTCGAGCGCTTCATGCGTCCCGGTCGATGCGCCGGACGGGACGAAAGCCCGCCCCACGGCGCCGCCGGCCAGGACGACCTTGGCCGCGACGGTCGGGTTTCCCCGCGAATCGAGAATTTCCCTGGCCGAAATCTGGATGATAACTGTCTCGTTCATCGATGAAGACACCTTGTTATTGATGGATGACGATGTCGCGATCAAAAAAAGCAGAAACCCAGATCAGCTCTTAGCGTCCTCTTCAGGATAGGTTTCCGGTCCCTTCTTCAGGAATTCCCCTTTCTTTTTGTCGATGAATTCCTTGATGGCGTCGATGCCTTCCTGGGTTTTTTCCTTGACGACTTTGATCCCTTTTTCGGCTTCCTTGGAGATCTTTTCAAAGCCTTCCTTGGCTTTCTCGCCCTGCTTGTTGATCTCTTCCCCGATTTTTTTCCGCGTTTCCTTTCCGCTGGCCGGGGCAAAGAGGATCCCCAGCACGAAGCCCGCGGCCGCTCCAATCACGAACGAAACCGCGACTTCCAAAGCCGAACTTTTGTTGTCATTACTCATGGCGTTTCTCCTTTCGTTTTTTGAACTGCCGCCAGAGGAAGCGGGCGACGGGGAGAAGGAACGGGAGATATTTGGAGGAGGGGCGGACGATTTTCGAGGCGATGAGAAACGACGCTTCCGAGATGTTGACGGCCGCCTTTTTCGAAGCGGCCAGCATATCTCCCAGGGATTCCACTTTCTCCTTGACGAGAAGGTCGAGGTCGTTGAGATTCTTAGCCAGGGTTCGCATTTCGGCCAGGGTTTTTTCCCCCTCGACGGCCGTCCGGCGGAGCTGGGCGAACAGCCGGATGAGGTAGACGACGGCGATGACGATGGCGAAGGTGATCACGAGAAAGAGGAACTGGTTTAATGTCAGCGGCATAGTAGAGGTAAAATAATGGAAAAAAAGAGGTTTGTCAAATGGCCGAAGGGGTCACTTCCACAGGACTTTGCGGAGGTTGACCAGGGCGTATTCCCGTTCGAGGCGGGCCAGGATGTCCGGATACCGATCCTCGGCATGGGCTTTCACCGCGTCTTCCCATTCGGCCAGGAGCGGCGCGGCCTCAAAATCGCGCTTCTTTTTAAGGAGGGCATGAACACCGCGAAAAGACTGCCAATGGGTGATGATGAGAAGGGCCAGGGCGTAGAACGTGACATTGGGGCCGGGCAAGGGTACGGTCAGGGCGGTAAAGGGGAGGATGATGGCTTCTCCGATCAGGATGAAAAGGCGCTTGGTCCGGTGTTTCTGAAGAAACACATGGAACCAGAAATTGATCCTCTTTTCATCGGAAAAGCCGGAATAGAGAATCTTGACGACGGGGTCTTTGAGTTTCAGTGCCCTGGCAAAGGCCAGTTCCTGACGGAGAGTTTTTTGCGGCAAGAGCATGAGCTTTTTCTTGGCGAACTCCCAGCCTTCCTTGACCTTGGAGCGCTTCAGGTCCGGAGGCTTGGGCGGCTCGGACGAAAAGAAGCGGTAATCGCGCTTGTGGTCCCTTACGAAAAAGAAAGTCAGCATATGTGCCGCCATTGTATCATAGAAAATTCGGGGATAAACATGCGGCTCTCTATACGCAAGGGGGCGATATTTCGTTCTTAATTCGGTGACAGACAACGCATTGCCTTTATTCATTTTCCCATTAGAGCTCTGTCGGCGTTGAAATGATGACTCTAAGATTCAGGCCGAATTTCGGCAATGAGTTATCTGTCACCGAATTCCGGAACTGTTCGGGGTGGATGAGGCGGGCCAGGGCGGCAAAGGCGTCATAGAGCCGCGGCCCGAACCGGCTGGCACTGTTTTCGTCGAGATGATAAATGCGTCCGGACTTCACCGCGCGCACGGACTCGAATCCCGGTTGGTTTTTGTACCAGTCCCGGGCCCGGGCGAAATCCGCTTCCGATTTCGAAAGGATGACGATGATCTCCGGATTGTCCTCGATGAACCTCTCCCGGCTGTATTCGAACCATTGCTGGCCGATCCGGCCGGCGATGTTCTCGCCCTTAGCTCGCTCGAGGAGGTCGTGAAGATAGCTCGTCCGGCCGCACGTCATCAAGCCCCTTCCCTGGAGATTCAGGAAAACCGTGGGCCTCGCCGTCACCGGGGTCAGGGCCTCTATATTCTTTTGATACATACCCGTCAGCGTTTGAATCAAGCGCCCGGCCTCCGCCTCCTTTTGGACGACGCTCCCGATCTTTTCGACGGCGTGAGGCACCGCTTCGATCCTGGTCCCGATATCTAAAATAAAAACCGGCAGGCGGAGCGCCGCGAGCCGGTTCAAGACATCCCAGGGATTGCCCCGATAGGCGATGACGAGGTCAGGATCGAGCGCTTTGATCCGTTCGACGTCCGGGTCGATGAACCCCCCAATTTTTCCCTTGGACAGGGCTTCAATCGGATAATCGCAATAGCGGGTGACGCCGACGATGTTCTCCCCGAGTCCGAGGGCGAAGAGGATCTCGGTGATGTTCGGGGCGAGCGAGACGATGCGCCGCGGAGGCGCGCCCAGGATAAAGACATTCCCGACGTCATCCTTGACCGTCTTTTCCTGGGGGCTCGAGGCAGCGGCCGCGGCGAGTGTAAGCACGGCGGCGACCAAAGCTCGCGCCCGGGATAGAGTCATGCCTTGAATTATATGATAAGCAGCGTCTTGGGGTCGAGCTTCAGCGGAAGCGGTCCGGGCGGCGGATACTCGCGGTCCTTGACGACCTTGAGTTCGACGAAGTTGCCCCGGGAATGAAGGGTGATGAGGACGTCGATCTCGGAGCAGAGGGGATTGAGAACGGAGGGAATCCCCTTGTCGTCGTAAAGCGGTCCGTCGGTCTCTTTGAGCGAGGCGCTGAACCAGGTCTCCAGGCCGAGCTTTCCGCCGAATTCCTTGAACTTTCGGAGGTCGTCGCAGGCCGGCCGGTTGAAGTCGTAGCCGTCGACGATGATCGTATCCGCGGCGAACTTGCCGAACGTGATCATCGCCTCGACGCTCTTCAAAACCTGCTCGGTCCGCGTCGCTTCCTGTTTGAAGTTCATGATCACCCGGTTTTTGACGATCTCGTCGTAGAGGTTCCCCTCCGCGAGCGGCTTTCGGTTTTTGGCGAGTTCCTTGTAGATGTCTTCGTACCAATTGAGGATGTAGTCCACCCGGCTCGAGTAGGACACGTGGATGACCGGTTTTCCCTGGATGAGCTTTTCCGTGGCGATATGGACGAGGCAGGCCGTCTTGCCCACGCCTTTGGGAGAAGCGAGGACGGCGATGTTGCCTTTCCCCAGCCCGCCATGAATCGATCGCTCGAGTATCCTCAGCGGGCTCCGTTTGACCAGTTCGGCTTTGACCATCGGGCGTCTCTCCTTTTATTTGGCTCCGGGCTTCCCCGTTTTTTCCGCCTGGCGGGCCGCGAGCTCCTCGGCGACACCGGCCGGGACCCGCCCGTATTTGAGAAATTCCATGGTGAACTCTGCCTTGCCCTGGGTGAGCGAGCGAAGCTGCATCGAGTAACCGAACATCTCGGCGAGCGGAACCTCGGCGTCGACCCTCGAGAACATTCCGTCCTCGACCGAGCTGATGATAACTCCCCGCCGCTGGTTGATGCTGGCGAAGACATTTCCGGCGAACTCGGTCGGGCCCTCGACCGAAACCTTCATCACCGGTTCGAGAATCTGGGGTTTGGCTTTGCGGTAGACCTGGCGGAACGCGCCGTTGGCCGCGGCCTGGAAGGCGTGGTCCGAGGAGTCCACTTCGTGATACTGGCCGTCACTGAGGACGGCCCTGACGCCGATGACCGGGAAACCGATGAGTTCGCCCTTCTTCATCGCCGCCCGGAACCCCTTGTCGCACGCCGGGATGAATTCCCGGGGAATGCGGCCGCCCTTGACCTCGTTGACGAATTCGTAGGTCCCTTCGGCGTAGGGCTCGATGCGCCCGATGACCCGGCCGTACTGTCCGGCGCCGCCGGTCTGTTTTTTATGGGTGTAATCGAATTCGACCCGGCTTGTGATCGCCTCCCGGTAGGCGACCTGCGGTTTGCCCGTTTCGACCTCGGCGTTGTATTCGCGCTTCATCCGCTCGACATAGATATCGAGATGGAGTTCGCCCATGCCCTGGATGATCGTCTCGTGCGATTCCGGGTCAACATGAGTTCGGAATGTCGGGTCTTCCTTGGTGAAGCGGTTGAGGGCCTTGGCCATCCGGTCGAGGGACCGTTTGTCGATGGGCTTGATGGCGAGCGAAATGACCGGCTCGGGAACGTAGATCGAGGTCATGGCCAGATCGAGACCGGGCGAGGCGAACGTATCGCCGGAAGCGCAGTCGATGCCGAACAACGCGGCGATGTCGCCCGCTCCGGCTTCGGCGATATCTTCCATGCTGTCGGCGTGCATCCGGATCAGCCGGCCGATCTTTATCTTCTGTCCGGAGCGCGTGTTAACGAGCTCGTCGCCCTTCTGGATATGACCCTGATAGAGCCGGATGTAGGTCAACTGGCCGTAAGGTCCGTCCTCGAGCTTGAAAGCCAGGAGGACCGTCGGCAGGGTGATCTCTGCCATGAGCTTGCTCGGCTTTCCGTCGCCCTCGATTTCGAGGGCGTAATTCTCGACCTCGGACGGGTCGGGAAGATAGCGGACGACGGCATCGAGGAGCGGCTGGACGCCCTTGTTCTTGTAGGCCGAGCCCATGAAGACCGGGGTCAGCTTGCGGGCGATCGTCCCCCGCCGCGCGGCTTCGATGATCAGGCCCTCCGTGACCCTGTCTTCGAGGATGGCTTCGGTGAGCTCGTCAGAAAAAAGGGAAATGGCGTCGAGCAGGTCTTCGCGTTTCGCCCGCGCATCGTCGAGCAGGTGGGCGGGGATGTCGTCGACCCGGACGGTCTCGCCGTCGCCGCCCTCGAAATAGAGGGCCTTCATCGCGACGAGGTCGATGACGCCCCGATGTTTGTCTTCGAGGCCGATGGGGATCTGCATGAGGACGGCATTGTGGTTGAGCTTCTCTTCGAGCTGGTCGCGGACCTTGAAGGGGTTAGCTCCGACGCGGTCGCACTTGTTGACGAAGGCGATCCGGGGGACGTTGTAGCGGCGGAGCTGGCGGTCGACGGAGATCGTTTGCGACTGGACGCCGCCGACCGAGCAGAGGACGAGGATCGCGCCGTCGAGCACCCGGAGGGAACGCTCGACCTCGATCGTGAAGTCGACGTGGCCCGGAGTGTCGATGATGTTGATCGCATGATCGGCCCATTCGACGTAGGTCGCGGCCGAGGTGATCGTGATCCCGCGCTCGCGCTCGAGGTCCATATGGTCCATGGTCGCGCCCACGCCGTCTTTCCCCTTGACTTCGTGTATCTTATGGATTTTTTTGCAGTAAAAGAGGATGCGTTCGGTCAGCGTCGTCTTGCCGGAATCGATATGGGCGCTGATCCCGATGTTCCGCATTCTCGCGATGTCGGTGTTCATCAAAAAATCCTTCTCAGATATACTTAAATCTAACTTAAAACCGGGCCTGGAATTCAGAGGATGTTTTATGCTCTAAGCGTTCAAAAATCGGACAAATGAGATAACATTATAGTGTAATCGGCTCGTTCTTTCAAGTTTTTAAGCCGGCTAGCCGCTTTTTGGCGTCCTCGACTTCGGGCCGGCCGGGGTCGGCGTCCTTCCAGAGGTCGAGGAAGCGCTCTAGGATCTCGTGGTCAATGGCGATCTCAGGCTTGATGAGCTTAAGGGCGACCTTCTCCTTGATCTTGATGTCGATGACTTTATAGACTCGGCCCATTCCGCCTTTGCCCAATTCCTCGATCACCTGGTAGCGGCCGGCAAACGTCGAGCCCGTGGCCAGCTCATGGATGGGTGTGCGCAGCGTTTCGGTTAAATTCGGGGACACAATACCCATTTCCGAAATAGGGCGCTTGTTGTCTGATTTAGCCGAATCAGCTCCATGCCCCCGAATTTCTGCGGGAAGCGGCGTCGCGCATTCGGCGCAATATTTCGCGGTGGATGAATTTTCGTTCTGGCACCTGGGGCATTTCATGGCCCGTTCTCCCGATCGCCAGCCTCGATGAAGCCCCGTCAGAATAACAATTTAACGCCCCATCGTCAAATAATTCTCTTTTTTTAGGGAAAAAATGCCTCCTCTAAGTCTTTCTCTTTCTTGACTTTTCCGCCTGTTCCCCTTAAACTTTGGCTTGATTCGATGTTGACGTCCGCCGCTCCGCGGAGTCACGGAAAAACAAGGATCAGCCGGCCATGAACAAGGATTCGAACGAGTACGATTTTCGCCAGGTCGAGGAAAAGTGGCAGAAAATCTGGGAATCGCGCGAGGCTTTCGAGGTCCGCGAGAATCCCCGGAAGTCCAAGTTCTACCTCCTCGAGATGTATCCCTACCCCTCGGGCCGGATCCATATGGGGCACGTCCGCAATTATTCCATAGGCGACGTCATCACCCGCTTCATGCTCATGCGCGGTTTCAACGTCCTTCATCCCATCGGCTGGGACGCGCTCGGCATGCCGGCCGAGAATGCGGCGATCAAGCACGGCGTCCATCCCCGGACATGGACCCTCGACAATATCGCCCACATGAAAACCCAGCTCAAGCGGATGGGGTTCGCTTACGATTGGTCGCGAGAAGTCAACACCTGCGAGCCCGAATACTACAGATGGAACCAATGGATTTTCCTCAAGATGTACGAGCGCGGCCTGGCCTACAGGAAGAAAAGCTGGGTCAACTGGTGCCCTGACTGCCGGACGGTTCTGGCCAACGAGCAGGCCGCGGGCGGAGAATGCTGGCGCTGTTCGGCCGAAGTCGTCCCAAAAAAAACGGACCACTGGTTCCTGAAGATCACGGATTACGCCGAGGAACTTCTCTCCGGACATGACCAGCTGGCCCATTGGCCTGAGCACGTGCTCCTGATGCAGAAGAACTGGATCGGGAAGAGCTTCGGGGCCGACGTCGATTTTCCCGTGCCTCATCTCAAGTCATCGATCCGGGTTTTCACGACGCGCATCGACACGATCTACGGGGCGACATTTTTGGTCCTTTCGCCCGAGCATCCCGCCAGCCACGAGCTCATCGCCGGGCCGGGCGAGGAGCAGCGTCACGAGTGGATCGCGAAGACGATTGCCGAATCGCGTCTCCGTCGCGACCTGGGCGAAGTCGAGAAGGACGGCATCGACACAGGAAAAACGGCCGTCAACCCGTTCACCGGCGAGAATATCCCGATTTGGATCGCCAACTATGTCTTGATGGAATACGGGACGGGCGCGATCATGGCCGTCCCGGCCCACGACGTCCGCGACTTCGAGTTCGCCAAAAAATACGGGCTCGTCATCAAGGACGTCATCGCGCCGGAGAATCCTGAGGAAAAGGGCGACAACGCCGGCCTCTTTGAAGACCTCGGCGTCCTCGTCAACTCGGGCGAGTTCACCGGCCTTAAATCGGGCGAAGCGATGGACACAATGACCGCCTTCGCCCGGGAGAAGGGCTTCGGCGAGAAAGCCGTCACCTACCGCCTCCGCGACTGGGGCATTTCCCGCCAGCGGTATTGGGGGACGCCGATCCCGATTATCTATTGCCAAAAGTGCGGAACCGTTCCCGTCCCTTATGAAAACCTGCCGGTCCGGATTCCTCCCGAGGCCGAGTTCACGGGGGAAGCGGGATCGCCGCTCGAGAAAATTTCCGATTTCGTCAACGTCGTCTGCCCTAAATGCGGCGGCCCGGCGCGGCGCGAAACCGACACGATGGACACCTTCGTCGATTCTTCCTGGTATTTCTTCCGCTATACCTCGCCCAGGGAAGACAGGCTTCCGTTCATGAGCAAGCCGGCGGCGTACTGGCTTCCCGTGGATCTCTACATCGGCGGCGTCGAACATGCCATCCTCCACCTGATCTATGCCCGTTTCTTCACCAAGGTCCTCCGCGACCTCGGGCTGACGGCGCTCGACGAGCCTTTCCCTCATTACATCGCCCAGGGCATGGTCACAAAAGACGGCGCAGCCATGTCCAAGTCCAAAGGCAACGCCGTCGATCCCGACGAAATGATCCAGAACTACGGGGCCGACGCCCTCCGGCTGTTCATCCTCTTCGCCGCGCCGCCGGAAAGGGAATTCGCCTGGAACGAAGATGGCATCGAAGGCTGCTTCCGCTTCATCGGCCGCGTCTGGCAGACGTTCGCCGAATGCGAGGATATCTTCCAGAAAAAAACCGAAGCCGGGGTCGACGAAACCTATGACCAGACGAGCTTCGTCAATCTCCAGAAGAAGTTGCATCAGACGATCCGGAAGGTCACCGAGGACATCGGAAAACGCTTCCATCTGAACACCGCGGTCAGTTCGATCATGGAATTGACCAACACCTTGCGCAAGGAAAAATCCGGCCTCAAGGATTTCGAGCTGGGCCGCCAGCTTACCCGGAAAGTGATCGAGAATCTCGTCCTCCTTCTGGCGCCGTTCACGCCTCACCTCTGCGAGGAGCTCTGGCAGAAGCTCGGGCATAAAAACATGATCTTCCGCCACCGTTGGCCCGAATTCGACCCGCTCCTGGCCAAGGAAGAGAAGGCGGTGATCATCGTCGAGGTTAACGGCAAGGTCCGGGACAAGTTCGAGACGGACCTCGGCCTGTCCGAAGAGGCGATGAAGGAAACCGCCCTCGGGCTTCCGCGGATCCGGGCGTTCATCGGCGACACTCCGGTGAGGAAAGTCGTCTGCATTAAAAACAAGATCGTCAACATCGTTATCGGATAAAAACGCAGATGCGGAGATCGACGAAAATATTCGATTTTGGCCGATGGCCCGTTTTAAAGCCGGGCCGCATCGCTGTCCTAGCGACGGCCTGTCTCTTGTGCCTCTCCTGCGGCTATCAATTGCGCGGGACGGGGAGCTTCCTCCCTCCTCACATCCGGAAGATCCAAATCCCGCTTTTTCAAAACAGGACGACGCGCTTCGAGCTCGACAAGAAACTGACCCAGGGCGTCATCGATGAATTCATCGCCCGGGGAAAAGTCGAAGTCACTTCGGACGCGAGCCAGGCCGACGCGGTCCTCATCGGGCAGATCCTGTCGTTTAACGCCGTCCCGGCCGCTTTCTCGGGGCAGGGTTCGGCCGACCGCTACACGATTTATGTCGCGGCAAGCTTCGTCCTGACGGACGTCAGAAACAAGACGACCCTTTATTCCAATCCTTCCTATGTCTTCAGCGAGGACTATGAAGTTCCCCAGGGCAAGGATTTCGAGTCCGTGCAGACCGAAGCCCTCAAGAAAATTTCCGATAAGTTCGCCCGGAATCTGATCATCAATATCCTCGAGGGTTTCTAGAATGCCGGAGCTGCCTTCCGGCCGGAATATTCCCGAAGAAAGCATCCGGCCCGGATATTTTTATTACGGCGAGGAGATGTTTCCCGCCCATCAGTTCATCCGGGAGCTCAAGACCGCACTCCTTTCGCCCGATAATGAGGGAATGAGCATCGAGCGCTTTACCACCGCCGAGACGCCGTGGCGCGAAATCATCGATATCGCCCGGATCATCCCCTTTTTTTTCTCGCCCTGGCGCCTTTTGCTCGTCGAGGCCGACGCGGAGGAAGATGAAGAACTTTCTCCCGTCGAGGTGAAAAACATCAAGGGGTATTTCGCTTCCCCGACGCCGAGGACGGTCATGATCGTGCTCTGTCCGGGGAAGCTTCCCAAGTCCCATCCGCTCTCCAAGGTGTTCTCGTCCTTGGGACAGGAATCCGTCCTTGTCCAGGAGTTCAAGCCGCTGAAAGGGAAGGCCCTCGCCGCCTGGGCGAACGAGAAGCTGGCCGCCCAGGGCAAGCGGGCGAGCGGAGAAGCGGTCGAGTTGCTGCTCGAGATGGCCGGAAACGACCTTATGCGGCTGAACAACGAAATCGACAAAATCTCCTCTTATGTGGGCGAGAAGAAGCTGATCGAAGCCGATGACGTCGGCCAGATTTCCGATTGGGTCAGAAGCTATGTGGAGTGGGAGCTGGCCTCCAGCCTGGAAAAAGGCGACCTCGGCCAGAGCCTGATGATCCTGAACAAGCGGTTTCAAGAGAACGCCAAACCCGAGTATGTCCTTTATAGTCTCACCAATTTTTTCAGGGACATCCAGTCGGCCAAGGCAGGCCTCCGGGAGAAACGGGACCGCAAGGAAATTTTCCGCGAGCTCCGGCCCCGGATCCCGGAGACGATGGGGGGATTTTATTATGATAGGCTGAATGAATTTTTCGACGTCGTCGAAGGACTCAAACAAAAAGATTTGACCTTCCTCATCGTCCGCCTCGAACAGGCGGACCTGAAGATCAAGACGACGGATGCATCCGCCCAGGAGCTTTTCGAATCGGTGATTTACGAATACTTCCGCCTGCGCTCGGCAGGCGGCGCGGGCTTCACTTCGAGGGCGCGGAGTTGATCAATTCGACCTGACGGCTGAGCCGCGATTTGGTTCGGGAGCCCTTGTTTTTGTGAAGCGATCCTTTCTGGACCGTCTTGTCTATGGCCGAAACGACCTCGGGAAGAAGCTTTCGGGCGCTCTCTTTGTCTTTTTTCGAGATGAGCTCGCGGAGCTTTTTGACCTGGGACCGGACGGCGGACTTGTTCCTCTTGTTGATCGCCTGCCGCCGCAAGCTCCGGCGATGCTGTCGGACCGCGGATGGATGATGAGCCATATGACAATCTCCTTAAAGCCGCAATATGATAGAATATATCCCCTTGAAAGTCAACAAAAAGGAGACGGAATTCAAGGAACGGCATCCGGAAAAACAGGGTCGCGACATGTCATCCATGAACAGAAACGGTGCCCCGAGCATCATCCGGCCCTGTCCCGGATTTCCCGGGAGAGGCGGATGAGAGTCGTTCTGCAGAGAGTCAAGAAAGCGTCGGTCGAGGTCGACGGACGGACCGTCGGGGAAATCGGAAGAGGGATTTGCCTTCTTGTGGGCGTGGAGAAAGGCGATACGGCCGCGGATGCGGAATATTTAGCCCGGAAAACCGTCGAACTGCGCATATTTCCCGACGCGGAAGGCAAGATGAACCTCGCCTTGGCCGACGTCGGCGGAGAGGTCCTGGCGGTCTCCCAGTTCACCCTGGCCGGATCGGTCAAAAAGGGCCGGCGGCCGAGCTTCGACAATGCCGAGGCGCCGGGAAAAGCCGCGGAATTATTCGCTCATTTGACCGGCCTCATCCGCGCCTCCGGACTCAGGGTTGAAACCGGCGTTTTTCAAGCGGACATGGATGTCCTTATCGTCAACGACGGCCCGGTGACGTTTGTCCTGGATTCGAAACAGAGGCCGGCTTAAAGGGGGAGCCGGACCCGGGACCATCAGATAAATTTGAAGTCGCAGATCTTTTCGAGCGCCTCAACCGCCGCGGCGCGGACGTAGGCGTTATGATCCTTCGCCAGATAGACGAGGCAGACGCGCGCCTCCTGACCGCCAATGGACCCCAGCGCCTGGGCCGCCGAGCATTTGACGTCCGCGTTCGAATCGTTGAGAACGGCTTTGATCGGCCGCACGGATTGCGGATTCTTTCTCCGGCCTAGGATCCGGAGGATCGTGCTCTTCACGTACCACGGAGGACATGAAAGCCTGGCATGGAGTTTTTCCATGGGGCAGTCTTCCCGCTCGGCCAGCTGCCGGGCCGCCGCTTCCCTCAGTTCTTCGCGGGGGTCCGTCAGAAGCTGAAGAAGCATGGTGCACACCCAGGGATCGGAAAACCGGCGGAGATTTTCCAGAAGTCGGATTTTTTTCTCCTTGCCCTGGAGGATGCCGATCTTGCGGAGAACGACTGCGGCTGCCGCCTCCTGGCCCTTGGCCTCCGCGGCTCTCAATTCCTCGACGAGGTCGGTGTCCAGGCCTCGATAGAGATCAGCGTCGTCGTCCCGGGAACGCCGTAAAAACTTGACCACTCTCGTCTAAACCATCTCGAGGATATGGCCCATTTTTTCTTTCTTCGTTTTCAGGTATTGGAGGTTTGTCGTGTTGGGGGGGATTTCGTTCGGGACGCGTTCGACGATTTCCAGGCCGTAGCCGGTGAGGCCGATGAATTTTCGGGGATTGTTGGTTAAAAGCCGGATCTTTTTGATTCCCAGGGAAACCAGAATCTGGGCGCCGATTCCATAATCCCTTTGATCGGGCTTGAATCCGAGTTGCTCATTGGCTTCGACGGTGTCGGCGCCCCGGTCCTGGATGGCGTAGGCTTTGATCTTGTTGGCCAGGCCGATCCCGCGGCCCTCATGGTTCAGGATGTACAGGATGACGCCCTTTCCGGCTTCCTCGATCATGGCCATCGCCCGGTGAAGCTGCTCTCCGCAGTCGCAGCGGCAGGAGCCGAAGGTATCGCCGGTGAGGCATTGGGAATGAGCCCGGACAAGAGTCGGCTCGTCCGCGCGGACCTCCCCTTTGACCAGGGCGACGTGGGCTTCGTGGTGGATGACGTCTTCGAAAGCCACAATCTTGAAATCGCCGTAGCGGGTCGGAAGCTCGGCTTCTTCGACCTTTCGAACGAGACACTCGTTCTGCATCCGGTATTTGATCAGGTCGGCGATGGTTAGGATGAGGATGCCGTGGTCCCGGCTGATCTTTTCGAGCTGGGGCATCCGGGCCATGGTCCCGTCCTCGTTCATGATCTCGCAAATCACGCCGGCGGGAGTCAGTCCGGCGAGGCGGGCGAGGTCG